>Ga0207662_10000259_pt1 | contig 24494 bp, 27 predicted proteins | sample KBSS33LmetaG_FD_184338 | JGI IMG/M metagenome (GOLD analysis project Ga0207662, IMG submission 184338) | Switchgrass rhizosphere microbial communities from Kellogg Biological Station, Michigan, USA - KBS S3-3L metaG (SPAdes) (version 2) | ecosystem: Host-associated > Plants > Roots >... | reverse complement strand
CTAGCGTTCGTCCTCGTGGCGCCCGACCACAGCTCCCTACACGACCGACGACCGACCGAGGACGACCCCATGGCCACCCGCCCTTCGACAAACGAGCCCTTCACCTGCGTGACATGCGAGATCGAGATCGCGGGCCGACCGACATTCCACGTCGGACTCGCGTTCTGTTGCGCGGGCTGCGTGGCGGACGGGCCCTGCATCTGCTCGTACGATCAGGAGACCGACGGAGATCAGGTCCGCGAATGCCTCGACGTGGAGAGCGTGGCGGAACACGTCCCATCGAGTCGGGACCGCGAGCTCGTCACGACCCGGTGACCACCCGGTCCCCGCGTATGCTGGCCATCGATGTCATCTGTGCGGACCCCCTCTCCATTGGCTGGCGCTGCGCTGGCGCTCTTGGGCGACGGGGTGACCCCTTCCGAGCTCGTCACGAGGTTCAGCACGCATGACGCGGTCGTCGATGACGCCACCGCGCGGGATCGTCTCGAGGAATTGTGCGACCTCGGTCTGGCGCGTCCCGACTCCACCCCCGTGGGAACGCGATATCACCTGACGCCTCTCGGCGAGCGCCTCCGCGGCGCGGCGTTGGCCGCGGATCCCGATCAGGCGGGCATGCTGGCCGAGATCGAGCAGATGCGGACCGAGCTCCTCTCGACGATCGCCCACGAGTTGCGAACGCCTCTGACGGCCGTTCGGACCAGCATCGGTCTGCTCCTGGATCCGGCCGTCGAGCCGAGTCAGGACCAACATCGCGAACTCCTCGTCACGATCGATCGCAACGCGACCCGGATGCAGCGCGTCGTCGGCGACATCCTCGATCTCGCCCGGTTCCGTGCCGGGCGTGTCCAGCTCCAGCGGCGTCGGTTCGATGCCCGCGACCTGGCATCGACCGCGATCGCATCGGTTGCTCCGCTCGCCGACGCTCGCGGCCAGACCCTCGAGCTGGCTGCCCCGAGCCAGCCGGTTCCCGTGTTCGGCGACTATCGCCGGCTCGAGCAGGCCCTCGTCAACCTGCTCTCCAATGCAGGGAAGTACTCCCCGGACGGCAGCCCGATCCGGGTCACGGTGGCGTCGACCGACAGTGACGTGTCCTGGGCAGTCGCCGACCAGGGCCAGGGCATCGAGCCGCAGCATGAGGCTCGTCTGTTCGAACGGTTCTTCGTCGCGGCCGGCGACGGCCCAGATGCAGCCGGCGGCATCGGCCTCGGTCTGCCCATCACGCTGCAGATCGTCCAGGCGCACGGCGGCCATATCGACGTCCGGAGCCGTCCCGGCGAAGGCAGCACGTTCACGGTCATCGTCCCGGCCCGGGCCGCTGACGACGACGCTGACGCCGACGGATGAAGATCCTCGTCATCGACGACGAGCCCGACGTCGTCGAGTCCGTCCGTCTGGGCTTTACCCTCCAATGGCGCGACGTCGACGTGCTTGGAGCGGGATCGGGCGAGTCGGGGCTCGATGCCGTCGAGCGCGATCACCCCGAAATCGTGCTGCTCGACGTCGGTCTGCCGGACATCAACGGGTTCGATGTGCTCACCCAGATCCGCGCCTTCTCCGACGTGCCGGTCGTGATGCTTACCGCGCGCGACGACTCGATGGACAAGGTCAAGGGCTTGGAGCTCGGGGCGGACGACTACGTGACGAAACCCTTCAACCACCTCGAGCTCATGGCCCGCGTCAAGGCGGTCCTCCGACGGTTGGAGATGCCCGCCCCGGCGAGTCGCGCCCCGTCGTTCCGATCCGGTGACCTCGAGGTCGACTTCGCCCGACAGGAAGCCCGCCTCCGTGGCGAGCGGCTCGACCTGACCCCGACCGAATACAAGCTGCTCTACCACCTCGTCCGGAACGCCGGCCACGTCCTCCAGCACGGGACGCTGCTCGCGAAGGTCTGGGGACGCGAGTACGTCGACGAGGTCGACTACATCCGGGTCTACATCCGCCGCCTCCGGGACAAACTCGGCGACGACCCGGACGATCCGACCTACATCCGGACGGAGCGAGGGCTCGGCTACCGGTTCGTCGCCCCGGCTTGACATCGGTTAAATACAACCATATGGTTGTATCATGCACGTCGCCCCTCCAGACTTCGATCGCATGTTCGGCGCCCTCGCGGACGCCACCCGACGCGACATCGTTCGCCGGGCGATCGACAGCGAGGAGGGGATCGTCGAGCTGGCCGGCCATTACCCGATGAGCTTCGCGGCGGTGCAGAAGCACGTCGCGATCCTGGAGCGGGCCGGTCTGGTCAGGAAAGAGCGCATCGGGCGGCGCAAGGTCGTCCGGACGAACCTCGCGGGTCTGCTGGTCGCCCGCCGCCTGCTCGACCAGTACGAGGAGTTGTGGCGCGGTCGGGTCGGCCGGATGACCGATCTGATCGCGGACGAGAGCAAGGAGACACACCGATGACAGTCACTGCCGTACGCAAGGACACCGAGGCGCTGACCATGACGCTCGACGCAGAGTTCGAGGCGTCGCCCGAGCGGGTCTGGCAGCTGTGGTCGGATCCGCGCCAGCTGGAGCGCTGGTGGGGCCCGCCTGCCTACCCGGCCACCTTCACTGCGCACGACTTCCGCGTCGGTGGCCGCTCTGAGTACCACATGACCGGACCGGACGGCCCGACGCCGACCGGCTATTGGCAGATCATCGACCTCGATCCGCCGCGGACCATGAAGATCGAGGATGGTTTCGGGGACGACTGGCCGAGCGAGATGCCCGGGCCGGGCGGCATGAACATCACGATCGAGCCGATCGGCGACGGCCGGACGCGCATGACGATCGAGAGCACCTTCCCGGACGCCGCCGCGATGGAGCAGCTCCTCGCCATGGGTCAGGAGGAGGGCCTGACGGAGGCCGTCGGCCAGATCGATGCCATCCTTGGTGAGGACGCCTTGGCGAACGCAGGAGACCGACGATGACCGCGACCGCTACCGAACCCATCACGCGAACGCTCGACGTGCCGGGGGCGACCCTGACCTACGACGTTCGCCCGAATGACCAGACGACCGAGCCGCCGCTCTTCCTGATCGGCTCGCCGATGGGCGCGGGCGGGTTCGGCACCCTCGCCTCGCATTTCCCCGATCGCACGACCGTCACGTACGACCCGCGCGGCGTCGAGCGCAGCACCGCGCACGACAAGGACGCGCGGATCACACCGCACGTGCAGGCCGAGGACGTCCACGCGATCATCGCGGAGCTGGGCGGCGGACCGGTGGACCTGTTCGCGAGCAGCGGCGGGGCGGTCGTCACGCTCGACCTGGTGGCGAACCATCCCAACGACCTCCGAACGGCGATCGCGCACGAGCCCCCGCTGGCGTCGGTGGTGCCGGACCGCGAGCAGGCCACGGCCGCCACCCAGGCCGTCTACGACGCGTACGACACCAAGGGCTTCGGCCACGGGATGGCGAAGTTCATGCAGGTGGTGATGCACCAGGGGCCGTTCACGCCGGAAGTCGTCGCAGCACCCGCACCCGACCCGCAGATGTTCGGGATGCCGGCCGAGGACGACGGAGACCGCAGCGACCTCATGCTCGGCCACAGCGTCCGCTGGCTGGTCACGTACGAGCCCGACTTCGAGGCCATCAAACGGGCTCCGACGCGGCTCGTGATCGCCGTCGGTGCCGGCTCGCACGGCGAGCTCGCTCAGCGCGGCGGCATCGAGGTCGCCAAGCGACTTGGTACGGATGCGATCCCGTTCCCCGGCGATCACGGCGGGTTCCTCGGCGGCGAGTACGGTCAGACCGGCGAGCCCGACGCGTTCGCCGCCAAACTCCGCGAGGTGCTCGAGGAAAGCTGATGGAGGAGGCGGCGGCCCACGACGACCGGCGGCCGTCCATCTTCGAGACGGCCGGAGGCGACGAGGGAATGCGCCGATTGGCCGAGGCGTGGCACGCCCGGGTCCTCGCCGATCCGGTCGTCAGTCACGCCTTCAGCCACGGCTTCCGTCGTGACCACACCGAGCGCCTCGCGGCTTACTGGGCAGAGGCGCTCGGTGGTCCGCCGACCTATTCAGCTCGATACGGCGACGAGACCTCGGTCGTCCGCCTCCACAGCGGCAACGGCGAACACGACGAGATGGACCGGCGCGCGATCGCCTGCTTCGACCAGGCACTGGAGGATGCGGGCCTGGCCCAGGACGGGGGCGTCGCGAAAGCACTTCACGACTATTTCGCCTGGGCCACGACCGGCGCGATGGCTCGCTATCCGGTCTCGCCGGACGACGTGCCCGACGGCCTGGACATCGGCCGCTGGTCCTGGGACGGGCCGCAGGTCCCCTAGTCCCGCGATGCCTCCTGCTTGAGCAGGCCGAACGCGGCGCCCTCCGGATCGGTCACGATCGCGAATTCGCCGCCCGGGTATGCCTGTGGCTCATTGATCCCACGACCTCCGTTGTCGGTCGCCGCGCGGAAGGCGGCGGCCACGTCGTCGACGGCGAAGTAGACCATCCACTGGCTCCGAGCCCCAGCCATCTGGGCGGGATCCATCGCCCAGGCCCCGGCGAGGCTTTCGCCATCGAGCAGGAACTCGATGTAGTCCGGGCCACCGGGCATCGGTGATCGCCGACTCTCCCAGCCGAACACGTCCCGATAGAACGTCAACGCGCGCTCGATGTCGGCCGTCGTCAGTTCGGACCAGCCGTAGGCGTTGACGCCGGTCGTCTGGAATCCGCCCATCCGGGTCCCTTGCCACGCCGAGATCTGGGCGCCTGTCGGGTCCATGAACACGGCCATCCGGCCCTGATCGCCGACGTCGAACGGTGGCGCGATGACCACCCCTCCGGCCGCTGTGACCTTCTCGGCCAGTCGGTCGACGTCATCGGTGCCGATGTAGATCGACCACATCGACGGCTGATCCGGTGACTGCGTCGGCCCGATGCCGGCGGCGTCGACGCCATCCACCTTCGCCAGGGCATAGCCGCCGTACATCGGATCGGGGTTCACGTCGATCTGCCAGCCGAACAGCTTCTCGTAGAACTCGCGCGCGGCGCCGGCGTCCTTGGCGCCGAGATCCACCCATACGGGTCGATCGAGCGTGGTCTGTGTTGCCTGGGTCATCGGTGGACCTCCTGACGTCGCGTCCGCCCTGCGTCATGCCTCCGGACGCGTCGCCCCTATCGTCCCCCTTTTGGGTTAACAGGACGTCAGGGGACAACGGCTGCCTCGTCGACGGCGGCCGGGGTCCCGGGGTCACCAGGGCTGAGGAGATCGCCCCAATGACCGCGGCGCATGACCAGCAGCAGCGCCCAGCCGATCGGGATCGGAGCCAGCCACTGGGCGATCCGGAAGAGCATGACGGCGGCCGTGATCTGGTCGGCCGCCCCCGGACCCGTCACCGCGGACAGGATCCCGATGTATGCGACCTCCGTGATCCCGATCGCTCCAGGCGTGATCGGGACCATCGCCACGATGGCGACCACGGCCATCGCGGTCATGACGACAGGAACCGGGAGGGCATCGGGTCCTAACCCGACGCTCCAGAGGCAGACCTCGAGCACCAGGAGCCAGGCGAGCTTGGCGAGAAGGGCCGCGCCGAATGCCGGGACCCCGGCCCGCGACAGGGTGTCCTTCGACTCCACCCGCAGCTGGAGGACACCGGCGACGATGCCCGAAGGTGGCTGCTTGTGGAACAGCGGCCAGATCCGGTGCACGACCCGATCGAGGATGGTGCCGAGTCGTCGCGCGACGTTCTCCGACCTGACGATCGCAACGAGGAGAAGCACAGCTCCGATGAAGATCACGACGCCGATGGCGGCGATGAGGAGTGTGTTGGGCCTCGTGACGTTGCCCGTGACGACGATCGCGACCAGCGCGATGGTCGGCAACGCAAGATCGGTCAGGACCTCGAAGAACGCCGAGAACGCGATGCCCGTCGTCGCCGTGTCGGGCGGGATGCCCCATTGGCGGTACAGGACGAACCTCGTCGCGATGTCCGTCGGTCCCGGGATCGTGCTGACGACCGCCCGGCCCGCGATGTCGGCGCCGATCGCGCGACGCCACGAGAGTTCCCGGATCAGGACCTTGGCGGGACCGGCGTTCGCCGCGAAGGCCACGGCCGTCGTGGCGATCAGGAGGGCGAGCTGCGTGAAGCTCAACGTGGCAAGCGCGGCAGCGACGGCCCTGTAGTCGACGATCCGGGGCAGGACGATCACGAACACGACCAGGAGGATCCCGACCAAGAGGGCGGCGCGGCGGAGGATGTTGCCGCGCGCAGGTCGCGTCTCGCCCGGTGTCGCGGCCACCGTGGCATGCGGGATCGTCGTCATGGTCCCGTCAGGGGGCGGCATCGAACCACCATAGACCCGCAGCGAGAGGTCGCAGCAACATCATCCGTCAGGGACCTCCGCGATACTCCATGCGCCGGACGCTGAGTGCCGGCGGCGCGCGGAGGCAAGAGATCATGACCGTGGCCCCAGTCCACCATCCAGCCGTCCAGTCGATGCTTACGACCCGCTACCAGCAGGTCCAACTGCGCATCGCCGACAGGATCACGGCGTTCGCCGGCTCGATGTGGTTCGTGTACATCCACGCCGTGGGCTTCGGGGTGTGGATGCTCTTCTTCGAAAAGAGTCCCTGGCCGACGCTGACGCTAGTGGTCTCGCTCGAGGCGATCTTCCTGTCGACCTTCGTGATGATCGGACAGAATCGACAAGCAGCGTTCCAGCAGGCCAAGGCGGACCACGACTTCGTCGAGGAGGAGCTCGAGCTCAAGCGGAATACGACCATCACCCAGGAGGTCGCGACCCTCACCAAGCAGATCCACGAACTGACGACCGAGGTCCGCGATCGCCTCGCCGCCGAGAAGACCTGACCCGGCACGCATCGACCCGCCGTCAGTACGCCGACGGCGTAGGGGCATCATCGTCGCAGCGCCGCATGGAGGGGAGGTCCATGGCAACGCCGCAGACCGGCATCTTCGCGCTCGGGACCGCTTCGCACGCCTACCTCGAGATGGATCTGCTCCCCGGTGCCGACGCGTCTACGACGCTCTCGACCGTCGCCTCGCTCCGGGAACCGCGAACGACGATCGGCGGCGTCAACGTCGTCGTCGGCTTCCGCCCGGAGCTGTGGAGATCTGTGGAACCGGATGGGGCGCCACCCGACGTCGCGAGCTTCGACCAGCCCGTGGTCGGGCTCGGCGGCTACGAGCTACCAGCCACACAACACGACATCGTGATCTGGCTATCGGGAAGTGGCTACGACGTCGTCTTCGATCTGTCGCGGACCGTGGTCATGGCGCTGTCGCCGCTCGCGGGACTCGCCCATGAGATGGTCGGTTGGCCGTACCACCACGATCTCGACCTGACTGGTTTCGTCGATGGCACGGAGAACCCATCGCTCGTCGAGGCCACCGGTGTCGTGACGATCCCCGACGGGCGACCGGGCGAGGGCGGCTCCGTCCTCTTGCTGCAGCAGTGGGAGCACGACGCGATCGGCTGGGAGTCGCTACCCGTCGCAAACCAGGAGGCGATCATCGGCCGCAGCAAGGCCGACAGCCTCGAGCTCGATCCGCGACCCCCGACCTCGCACGTCGCGCGGACCGATCAGGACGACTTCGGGAAGATCTTCCGGCGGAACATCGCCTATGGAACGCTGCTCCGGCACGGGACGATCTTCGTCGGCTTCTGCCGCGACCAGCAGACGCTCGCGTCGATGCTCGAAAGCATGGTCGGTATCGGTGACGGCCCACCCGACGAGCTCACGACCGTGACACGACCACTGACCGGCGCGTACTACTTCGTGCCATCCGCCGAGGCCCTTGCGGAACTCGGCGAACGAGCGCCCGGCGGCGCCATGGCCGTCGTCGGAAGCGCGCCGGCCTAGGGCCGTCCCATGGTGGTCGCGGTGGGTCGCCTCGAGGTCATCTGCGGGCCGATGTTCGCCGGCAAGACCGAGGAGCTGCTTCGCCGCGTCAGGCGAGCGCTGATCGCCGGGCGGCGGGTGGTCGTGGTCGGTCACTCACTCGACGATCGCCATGGCGCGGACCGATTGACGTCGCACGCCGGGCTCGATCACCCGTCGGTCACGGTCCCGACCGCAGCCGACATCGAGCGGGCCCTGAGCCCCGACACCGAGATCGTCGCGATCGACGAGGCCCAGTTCTTCGGGGCTGAGCTCGTGCCGGTCGTGAGCCGGCTCGCCGACCGCGGTCTCGTCGTGATGGTCGCTGGGCTCGATGTGACGTTCGACGGTCAGCCGTTCGAGCCGCTGCCTGCGTTGATGGCCCTGGCGGAACGGGTCGACAAGCTGACCGCGATCTGCGCCATCTGCGGAGAGGACGCCGTGTTCCACGTTCGGGTCGACACGCCGGCGGCCGGATCCGACGAGCTGGTGGCGGACCATGTCGGGGGCACGGACAAGTACCAGGCTCGCTGTCGCCGGCACGTGACGAGGCCGGAGTGAGCCCGTAGCGCTCAGCCGAACGTGAAGCAGTAGGCCTCGGCACTCGCGCCCTCGAACTCGATCTCGACGGTACTCGGGCCATCCACCGGCCGTCGTTGGCGAATCAGCTGGTGGAGGCGCTGTTCGGTGAGCGTGCCATTGCCGGCCTGATCGATGTCGTCGCCGTGCGCATCGCCCGGCACCGCACCGTCAAGGCGGACATGGAACGGGATCGCCTCGCCGCGCGTGGCTGGCCCCATCACGAGATTCACGTCCCGAGCCTGGAACCGGAACGCGATGCGTGCGCCAGTGCTCGACGAGACGGCGGCGTGCGACGCGAGCACCCACGGGCCGACGGGCGCCCACGTGTTCAGCGGAAGGGGGTCGGGCTCCGGGTAGATGTGCGACGTGTCGAACCTCGGCTCCTCGCGTGACGCATACCCGCTCGCCTGGCGAAGCCCCAGGTACGTCTCAGGTGTCCGGAGGGTCGTCCAGTCGGCCGGCACCTCGAACCCGCTCGGTTCGACGGTGACCAGATCCGTGTCGAAGCCTTCCATGCCCGCCTCGGCGAGGAGCTGCTGGATCACCATCTCGGTCATCGCGTACTCGCCCTCGCCGAAGTGGTGGTATCGGATCCGGCCGTCGACGTCTGCGATGTAGACCGCCGGCCAGAAATGATTGGCGAAGGCAGTCCACACGCCGTAGTCGCTATCGACGGCGATCGGGTAGTCGACGCCAAGATCACGACTCCGCCCGATGACGTTGTCGAGGTCATGCTCGAACCCGAATTCGGGCGTGTGCGCGCCGATGACGGTCAACCCGTGGCCCGCGTACTTCTTCGACCAGGCCCGGATGTACGGGAACGTCCGCAGCCAGTTGATGCACGTGTAGGTCCAGAAGTCGACCAGGACGACGCGACCACGCAGTCCCTCCGGTGTCAACGGGTCGCCATTGAGCCAGGAAGTGACGCCGGTGAACGGCGGCAGGGGCCCCTCCACCGGCAGGACGTCATCGTCTCCGGCAAGCCGATGGGCCAGCGTCCGAAGCAGACCGGGACGAGAGGTCGTGGCGGTCGCGCCCGTGGTGTCGTCCGACATGGATCCCGCCTCCGTTCGTCTTCGCGATCATCGGACTCTGCCACGGTCCTGTCACATCTCGTGCCGTAAGCGGGTCAAGCGGATACGGACCACCATGAAAGGAGACATGACGGACCAGGAGTGGCTCGCCGAGCGCTTCGAAGCCCAGCGCCCGCGCCTGCGCGGCGTCGCCTATCGCATGCTCGGATCGCTGGCCGAAGCCGATGACGCGGTCCAGGAGACGTGGATACGCCTTAGTCGGACCGACACCACTGACGTCGACGACCTGCGGGCATGGCTGACGACGGTCGTCGCACGGGTCGCGCTCAACATGCTTCGGTCGCGCAAGACCCGCCGCGAGACATCGCTCGAGCCGCACCTGCCGGATCCGATCGTCAGCTCGGAATCAGGGGTCGACCCGGAACAAGAGGCGCTCCTGGGCGATTCGGTCGGGCTCGCATTGCTCGTCGTCCTCGAGTCGCTGACACCGAGCGAGCGCGTCGCCTTCGTGCTTCATGACGTCTTCGCCGTCCCGTTCGACAAGATCGCGCCGATCGTGGGTCGAACCCCGACGGCGACCCGGCAGCTCGCCAGCCGCGCCCGTCGACGCGTCCGCGGCGCCCCGGTCCCTGACGTCGGGCTCGAGGGACAGTGGGCCGTGGTCGATGCATTCCTCGCCGCGGCACGGGCCGGCGACTTCGAGCGGTTGCTGGCCGTCCTCGATCCGGATGTCGTGGTGAAGGCGGATGGCGGCGAGACCCGTCCGCAGCTGATCGCTGAGACACGCGGTGCCCAGGCCGTGGCGAAGCAGGCGATGGCGTTCCGGGGGTTCGCGGCGACCGCGACACGCGTCCTCGTGAACGGCGTCCCCGGTGGTGTCGCGTGGTCACCCGATGGCACGCCCTACGCCGTCCTTGCGCTCACAGTGCGCGGGGGTCTGATCGTCGAGATCGAGGTGCTGGCAGATCCCGTTCGCCTCGCCCGGCTCGACCTGACGTTCGTCGCCGGCTGACGCGCACCCGCTAGAAACCCCCGGTCACGTTCAGGCGTTCGCCCGGGTCTTCCTTGTGTGATGCCTCGACAGGCCAAGAGCCAAAGGAGTCCTCGCGATGACGACCTCGCCCCGTACCGCCGTCCCCGCACCACGCTGGGTCACATTCTTCAACCCGATCGCCAAGCGATTGCTGGGCGTCGGCGTGCCGCTCGGCTACAACGGTCTCCTGACGATCCGAGGCCGGAAGACCGGTGAACCGCGGACCACCCCGATCGCGATCATCGATGTCGATGGGCGCCGCTGGGTGTGGTCGCCCTGGGGGGAGGTTCACTGGGTGCAGAACATCCGCGCCGCCGGCCGGGCCAGGGTGACCGTCCGCGGGCAGACCGAAGATGTTCGCGCCGCCGAGCTCGACGAGGCCGAGCGCCTGAGGTTCTTTCGCGACGTACTTCGCCCCGTCGCCCACGACATGACCTTCGGGACCCAGTTCATCAAGTACGTCGATGGCGTCGACGTCGACGACCCACTCGATGCCTCGCACGGGCGACCGGTCTTCGAGCTCTTGCCGCTCGCATAGACGGGCGTGGCCGGGAGGGTCAGTCCCCCGTCGCGGCGATGTGGAGCAGGACCGGCTCGGGGATCCCCTTCAGCTCGACCGGGCCGATCTCGCGGAAATCGAGACCTGAGTCGGCCGATGCGTCGACGACCTCCTGGCTGACGAGGACCTCGCCCTGCCGGGCGTAGTCGGCGATGCGCGCCGCGAGGTTCACCGTACGGCCGAAGTAATCGCCTTCCTGGAACAGGACCGGGCCGGCGTGGAGGCCGACATGCGCGGGTGGCAGGTCGGCGACCCGCGCGTTGGCGACCATCTCGAGCGCCGCCCGCACGCCACCGGCCGGCTCCGGGAAGACGAACATCACGCCATCGCCTAGCCACTTCACGGGTCTCCCGCCGTGCTTACCCGACGCCGCCTGCACCATCCGCGACAGGCGACCCGCAAGCCCGGCCGCGGCCTCATCGCCGAACTGGTCGGTGAGCCGCGTGTAGCCGGTCAGATCCAGGAAGCAGATCGCCGGCGGTCGCTCCACGCGCTCGTGGAGGCCTGCTTGCACAAGCGCCATCTCGAAACCGTCGAGGATGTTGCGTAGCCACCCGCTGCTCTCGTGACTGTGGAGGATCGCAAGGAGGGCTCGGTCAGTCTCGTTCGCGAGTCGGTCCGACCACTCGGCCGTCGCCGCACCGGCTTTGGCCATGTCGAAGCCGACCTCGACCAATGGGCCGAGCATGTCCGACCTCCACCACGCACTCTCGATGTCGGAGATCCGGCGAAGGCTGTCGCCATATCCGCGCAGCGCCTGCTCGATGATCGCCGGTCGGACCCCACCTTCGAGTTGCGCCCGCAGCATCGGGAGGATCTGCATCTCGAGTTCACGGACGCGATCCGTCGGCTCCGCCCGAGCACCGCCACACGCTTCGCGGATCGTCAGGACGATCTGGAGCGGGACCCCGGTCCGAGCGGCGACCTCTTCGAAGGTCTCGTCGGCGAACGAACCGAAACGGTCGTAGCTCGCCTGCTCCATGAACTCGAGGTTGACCGAGCCATTGCGGAACGCCTCGCCGATCCCCTCGAGACCGACCCCGCCCGACTCGAGCGCTCGGATGATGGCGATACGCCGGACATCCGTGGCCCGGAAACGCGTCCCGTCGTCGGCGACCGCAGTGAGGATCCCGAGCGTGCCGAGACGATCGATGTAAGCCTCATCCACGCCGGAGCGCTGGGCGAGCTCGGCCCGTGTGCACGTCGGAGTCGTCGTCGATGTCATCGTCCCCTCTCGTCGAGAGGATGACAGACGACGGTCGAAGCGACGCGACGCGACGCTCGCCGGCCGTGTCGCGGGCGCCGGTCAGGCGCTCGTCGGGCGGGTCTGTGCGCCGAGGCGCGGGATCGTCAGGACGACGAGACCCGCGACGATCCCGGCGATCACGAGCGCGACACGGATGGTCGGATCGACGACGAAGCCGAGCGCCGAGTCGACGCTGAGCACGCTCGGCCCCGCGAGCCCGAGAGCCGCGGCGCCCGCGCCGAGCAGCAGCGGGTACTCGATCCCGGAGCGCTGGTTGAAGAAGCCGTTGGCCCAGTGCGCGCGCCCGATGATCACGACCGCCTGAGCCACGATCGCGGCCGCGACGAGCGGCGTCAGGAAGCCGATCGCCAGCATCAGCCCGCCGACGAACTCGACGAGGGCCGAGACCCAAGCGAAGAGGCGGGGCGGACGGAACCCCATGCGATGCATGGCTGTTTCCCATCCAGCCATGCCCGGGCCTTCCCACCAACCGAACAGCTTCTGGGCACCGTGCGCGGCGAAGGTCAGACCGACGGCGATCTGAAGGATGAAGAGCGCGAGATCAAGCGTGTCCATTCGTTCCTCGTGGCCATTTTGTGGACGGCCAACTGATTTGTTCCTAGCCCAACTACCGTACTCCACCTGTCGTTGCTGCGTCAACTACATTTGATCGGCGAAGGCTGCAGAAGGATCGCGATCGAGGCGGCGGCGTACGCAGCAAAGCGGCGCGTGTCGGCGCCCGTGGACTAGCCTTTCCTCGACGCGCCGGCGGGTCTGGCGCAGCAGCGAGGGGAAGCTTCGACGAGATGCAACGAGCGACCGCCGCCCGTGTCGGTTTCATCGGCCTCGGGATGATGGCCCGTGAACACGCCCGAGATATCCTCGATCACGGCGGCCGGATCGTCGCCGTATGCGAGCCGTCAGCGACGGCGTACGGGCTTGCCGAGAAGCTCTTCGAGGAACGGATCCTCCCGCTTCCGCCGAACGAGCCCGACTGGCAGCGCTTCGTCGAGACATATGCCGACCAGCTCGACGCAGTCGTCATCGTCACGCCCCACGTCCTCCACTTCGCACAGGCGGCGGCCTGCATGGAGGCGGGCCTCGACGTCATCCTCGAAAAGCCGATGGTGATGACCGCGGCGGAGGCCGAGGCGTTGATCGAGACGCGCGACCGGACCGGACGGACGCTGATGGTCGCGTTCCAGGGCACGGCGTCCACCCGGGGCACGGAGGCGCGCCGGCTGCTGCGCTCCGGTGAGCTCGGCCAGATCCTCAACATCAGCGCGGTCGTCTGGCAGGACTGGGCTACCAACACGGCTGGGTCATGGCGCCAGGAGCCTGAGGCGGCGGGCGGCGGTTTCATGTTCGATACCGGCGCCCACCTGCTCAACACCGTCGCCGATCTGGCCGGCGAGGACTTCATCGACGTGGCCGCATGGCAGGCCGACGACGACTATCCGGTCGATGTCCGAACGGTCGTGATGGGCCGCCTCGCCTCCGGTGCCCTCGCGACCATGAACGGCTGCGGGAGGGCGATCCCGTCGCTGGGCTCCGAGATCCGGTTCTTCACGACCAAGGCGATCCTGCGGACCGGGATCTACGGGGAGCTGCTCGAGCTCCAGCGCGAAGGCCACCAACGCTTCCGTCGGATCCCCGCCGAGACACCTGGGTCCGTGTGGCAGCGTTTCGTCCACGTGCGAGCCGGCGAAGCGCCCAACCCGAACCCGGCGGAGGTCGGCCTCCGGATGGCTCGCCTGTGGGACGCGATCCGCTTGTCGGCGCAGAACGACGGTGCAGTCGTCACGCTCGGGAGTGCGGTCCCGCTCGAGCGAGTCCCGGCGTCCGGTCCCGCCCCATCGCTAGAGCCCGCGGCGTCGTGACGCGCGTCACGGTTTGGACGGAGTACCGCCAGGAACGCAACGATCCAGCGGTGGCCGCGGTGTATCCGGACGGGATCCACACGATCATCGCCGAGGGACTGCGTGACGCGGATTTCGACGTCCGCACCGCGACCCTCGACGAGCCTGACCACGGCCTCACCGACGACGTCCTCGCTGAGACCGACGTGCTCACCTGGTGGGGGCACGTCGCGCACGGCGAGGTGGACGACGTCGTCGTGGAGCGCGTCCACAGCCGAGTCCTCGACGGCATGGGTCTCATCGTCCTCCACTCCGGTCACCACTCGAAGATCTTCAAGCGCCTGATGGGCACGACGTGCGACCTGAACTGGCGCGAGTCAGGTGACCGTGAGCGTCTGTGGGTCGTAGACCCTGCCCACCCGATCGCCGAGAGCCTCGGCGAGGGCTTCACCCTCGACGCGGAGGAGATGTACGGCGAACACTTCGACGTGCCGGCGCCGGACCGTCTCGTCCTGATCAGCTGGTTCTCGGGCGGCGAGGTGTTCCGGAGCGGTTGCTGCTACGAACGTGGCCGTGGACGGATCTTCTACTTCCGCCCCGGTCACGAGACGCATCCGTCGTATCGGCACCCAGGGGTCCGTCGGGTCATCGCCAATGCTGTCGCGTGGGCAGCCGGTCCGAAAGGGAATGCGCCCGAACGTCGCGATCGCCCCGAGGCACCGGAGATGGAGTCGAGCGGCGACTGACGTCGCCGCTCCGGGCGTGGTCTAGGCGCTCGCGCTCCCGTCGCTGACGGTCCCGCCGAAGACGCCGGCGATCAGCCCGATCACGAATAGCAGGTAGCCCAGGTAGAAGACACCACCGACCAGGAGGTGCTTCCCATCGAGGCCGCCACGGCGCCGCGCCGGGATGAAGATCACGGCGGTCGCGATCAGGGCGAGCGCGGCCGAGCCGAACGCGACGTATGAGCCCTGGCCGACCACCCAAGTATCGGCCGCGAACACGAGCCCGACGACCGTCGGGATGGCCGACTGGAAGACCATCGCGCCGGTGATGTTGCCGAGCGCGAGCGTGTCCTTGTTCTGGCGGACCCAGATGATCGAGTTGAACTTCTCCGGCAGCTCCGTCGCGATCGGCGCGATGACGAGGGCAAGCAGCACCTCGCTGACGCCGAGTGCGTGCGCCACGCTATTCACCCCGTCGATGAAGAAGACGGCACCGACGATGATCAGCCCGACCGAGGCGAGGACCTGGAGCGCGATCACGCGCAGTCGTGGATCGCTCGGGTCGAGGCGATGCGCGTTGCGGTCGAAGCGATGCATCCGCAGCGGCGCGAGATCCCCGGAATGGTCCGCCGCACCCTCGGCCGTCTCGCCAGAGAGATGTCCGCGGACGTACCAGGCGTACAGGCCGATGAGGATGATGGCGACGATCCATCGCCCGATCAGCAGGTCCGACGGGAGGAACGCGGCGCCGATCGCCAGGCCATAGCCGACGAAGAAGTAGCGCAGGTCGTGCGACAGCACGCCGGTATCGACCGCGAGGGTGGTCCCCGTCGCGCGCCGCGCCCGGAACGCGAGGACACCGACACCGGTCACGAACATCGCCAGCGTCGAGAGCATGAATGGGGCGCCGAGGATGGCGCCGACGCCCACCTCGTGCGCGCCCTCGCCGGTCGCGAAGATGATCGCGATGATCGGGATGAGCGTCTCGGGCAACGCGGTCCCGACCGCGGCAAGCACGGAACCGACGGCGCCCTCGCCCAGACCGAGCTTGCGGCCCATCCATTCGATGCCGTTGGTGAAAAGCTCCGCCGCGAACAGGATCAGGACGAGACTGATGAGCAGGATCAGGACGTCCGTCATCGCGGACGCCATGCCAAGTGGGGGGTCATGTCGTCGAGGATGGCATATCCGCCGTTTCGGATGCGATCACGGTCCGTCGACGGCCTAGCCATGCGACCAGCGGCAAGGCCAGCATCGGCGCCTCGAGCACGGAGTAGAGCGGCCCGGCGCCGCGCGAGTTGACGACGGTCGTGACCCAGTCGGCCCACAGCGCGCCGAACGGGATACACATCGCGACGAAGATCGCCATCCCGACCCACCACGAACGCTGCCGGATGCCAAAGAACGCGAACGGGAACAGGCTGGGCTTCAACAGCGCGAATGGCGCTCCGCCGCGCCATATGATCGAAACGCTCATCGCGGCGATGCACCAGATCACCGGGTTGCCGGTCCAGATCTTGAGTGGGGTCGTGGGCCAGGCGAGACACAGCGCGATGAGCGGCCAGACCGCCGGCCGTGGAGCGACACGCACGATCGCGACCACCGTGATGGCCGCGGGGATACCCCACCACAGGGCGAACGCGAGTGGCTGTGGCAGCACGGCAGCCGGCACGAACAGCCACAAACCAACGGGGGGATACAGGACATCGCCGTGGGCGACCTCGTACGGGCCGGCCAGCTGCCGCGGCTCATAGAACGGGCCGCCGCCAAGCCAGCGAGCCGCTGCGTCGATATACAGCTGCACGTCCTTGGCGAACGGCTGATCAAGCGGCGCCTTCGTGATGACCACGAAGAGGACCGGAAGCAAGACGGTCGCCGCGACGAGCGCGAGCGCGACGCGCGGGCGGTCAAGGAAGGCGACGAGTTCGCCGCCTCGCGCCCGACCGACGCCGACGGCGGGAGGGATCGACACGGCGGAAGGGTAGCGGCTCCGTGAGCGAGCGAGCTCAGATCGGGCGCGCCGATCCTCCTCGCTCGACTTCGGCCAGCCGCCGCTCCAGGAAGGCGTGCTCGGCTCGATTGGTCGTCAGTCCCGCTGCCCGGCGATAGGCAGCACCGGCCTCCGTCAGCCGATCGAGGCGACGCAGCAGGTCGGCTCGCGCGGCATGGAGGTAGGGATAGTCGTCGAGTGTGCCGTCGGCAGCGAGGCCATCGATCATGGCGAGGCCCATGGCGGGGCCATCGGCCATCGCGACGGCGACCGCCAGGTTGAGCTCGACGACCGGTGATCGCTCCACTGTCAGCAACGCTCGGTACAGCTCGACTATCTGTCGCCAGTCCGTGGCGCCCCAGGACGGCGCCTCATCGTGGAGTGCAGCGATCGCCGCCTGGATCTGGTAGGGCCCGACGCGGCCACCGGCCAACGCACCTGCGATGAGCTGTCGTCCCTCGCTGATCCGGTCGGTGTCCCAGCGCGACCGATCCTGGTCCTCAAGCAGGACGAGATCGCCAGCCGCATCGACGCGCGTCTCACGCCGGGCGTCGTGGAGCAGCATCAACGCCAGCAGCCCGGTCGCCTCGGGCTCGTCGGGGAGCAGCGACACCACGACTCGTGCCAGCCGGATCGCCTCGGCGGTCAATTCGCGCCGGACGAGCGCATCGCCCGATGTCGCCGAGTACCCCTCGTTGTAGATCAGGTACAGGACCCGGAGGACCCCATCGAGCCGCTCGGGCAGCAGGTCATGCGGCGGGACGCGATACGGGATGCCGGCGTCGCGGATCTTCCGCTTGGCACGGACGAGGCGCTGGGCAAGCGTCGGTTCCGGGACGAGGAAGGCACGGGCGATCTCGGGCGTCGTCAGCCCGCCAAGGGTCCGGAGCGTCAGGGCGACCCTCCCATCCATCGGCAGTGCCGGATGGCAGCACGTGAAGATCAGCCGCAGCCGATCGTCGGGGATCGTCATGTCCGCTTGCCCGTTGCCGTCGCCGCCGGATCCGATGGCCTCGAGCTCCGCCTCGATCGCGAGGTCGCGCGCAAGCTCGTCGGTCTTCTCGCGCAACCGGCGCCCCCGACGCAGACGGTCGATCGCACGGTTGCGCGCGGTCGTCGTGATCCACGCCCCGGGGTTCGCCGGTACGCCGCGATCGGGCCAGATCTCGAGCGCGGCGATGAAGGCTTCCTGGACCGCTTCCTCAGCGAGGTCGAAGTCGCCGAGGACGCGGATCAGCGTTGCGACCGCGCGTCCCTGCTCCTCGCGGAAGACGCGGTCGACGAGGTCGTGAGTGGCGGCGTCGCGCTGGCTCAGCCCGCGGCCGCCCCGACCGACTGATCCTCAGCCACGCCGGTGCCGGTCTCCCAGATCGGCCGCACCTCGATCGCTCCGTAGCGGATCCCGGGGCACTGCGCAGCGAGCTCGAGTGCCACGTCGAGATCGGGGGCTTCGATCATGTAGAAGCCACCGAGCCCTTCCTTCGTCTCGGCGAACGGGCCGTCTGTCGTGATCGTCTGGCCGTCCTTCTGGCGGAGCGTCGTCGCCGTCGGGTTCGGCTGCAGCGCCTCGCCAGCCAGATACGCGCCGCGATCACGGAGCATCTGGGTATACCCGTTGTAGGCGCCCATGACCTCGCCCTGCACGGTCGGATCCGGCGGTTCGGGCGACGGGTTGGCGGTCTCGGTGTCGTAGATCAGGATCGCGTATCGCATCTCACTGGCCTCCTGCCTGTTTGGCCACACGCTGTGCTGGCCGTCATCGTCACGACGAATCACCGACGGTGGAATCGACACCCGCGCCGACCGCGACCGGCGCCGTCAGGAACCGACCAGCCGATGCCGGGGTATCCGGCTCCGACGCACCGCCTACCGCGGCAGCGCGGCGCGCGACCTCCTCGGCGATGACCGGTCGTAGCGCCGCAGCGCCGGAATCGAGCGCTCCCCGGAACATCGGCTCCATCATCTCAAGGACAGTCCGGTCCTTGACGCTTCGAGGGCGCTGCACACGGATCGTGAGCCGTGTCCCCTCGGCGTCCGGGGTGAGCACGTCGGTCATCACGAACCGAGGGACGCCTGGGCCGGGGAACTGGACACGCATCGTCCAGTACTCGAACGGGCGCCAGTCCAGGATCTCCTCGACGACCGCGTCCTTGCCGTGGACGCAATGATTGGTGGTGCCGACGCCGCGCCGGCCACCCCGAACCTCTTCGTCGACGCTGGTCACACCGCTCTGCCATTGCGGTCGCCGCGCGGGCGACGTCTCGTACTCCCAGACCAAGGCGGGCGGTCCGGGCAAGACGTACTCGTAGGTCGCGAGCGCCACATCAGGCTCGACGAAGACGCGGGTCCGCGCCCGTTCCTCATCCCACGCGGCTCGGAGGTCGCGAACCCACACGGTCAGCTCGCCCAGGAACTCGTAGGTCTCGCGATGCCCGACGAGCCCGGCGGCCTCGGGATCGTCGAGCCCCGTCGCCCTGAGGCAGGCCTCCGAATAGAGCGCGTAGGCAGCCGTGCCGAGCGTGTTCTCGACATCGTTCTTGAGCAGGCGGTGGACCTCGATCACCGCACGGCCCGCAAGCTCTTCGCGACCGGCGATGCGCTGACGAGCGACATCCCCGCTGTGGACCACGAACTTCAGGTCCAGCGTCGGCATGCGCATGCACGCATCGCACTCGCACATCGACGCCTGGGCGATGTCGCGCAGTCGTCGGCGGAAGGCGAAGTACGTCCGCTCGACCGCGTCCTGGAGGAGCGAAGCCTCGAGAGATTGGGCGAGGCTGTACACGAATGCGGCGTCACCCTCCAGCTTGGCCAGCCGGAAGGTCGGCCGTAGCGTCGAGACGACGGTGTCGAGAAGATCGGCGAGGATGTCCTGGGCATGGTCGAGCTCGACGCCGGCGAGGTAGCTGGTGTACCCGCTGATATCCGCGATCAGCAGGCAGGCGCTCTCGGGAGCGTTCGTCGTCATCAGGCCTCCGCGGACATCTTCGTCTCGGTCGCTGTGCGTGTCGAGGGGTATCGTGGCCCCATGGCCACGCCCAAGGAGATCCTCGAGATCGGCGGCCGCGAGGTCACGATCTCGAACCCGCAGAAGGTCTACTTCCCCGACGCCGGCTACACGAAGCTCGACGTCGTCCAGTACTACCTCGCCGTCGCCGATGGTGCGCTGACCGGGGTCCGGGGACGGCCGATGGCCCTCAAACGCTTCGTCGATGGCATCACGAAGGAACCGTTCTTCCAGAAGCGCGCGCCGGACAACACCCCCGACTGGATCCGCACGGCCGAGCTCACGTTCCCGTCGGGTCGGACGGCCGACGAGATCGTCGTCGACGAGACGGCGGCCCTCGCCTGGGTGGTCAACCTCGGCTGCATCGACCTCAACCCGCACCCGGTCCGCGCCGATGACCTCGACCATCCGGACGAGCTCCGCGTCGACCTCGACCCGATCCCGGGGATCGAATGGCCGCAGATCCGCGACGTGGCGATGACCTGCAAGGAGGCCCTCGAGGCCGTTGGTTTGGTCGGCTGGCCCAAGACGTCCGGTTCGCGCGGGATCCATATCAACGTCCGCATCGAGCGACGCTGGACGTACCCGGAGGTCCGCCGGGCGGCACTCGCCCTGGCACGGGACGTCGAGGCGCGCATGCCCGGAAAGGCGACTTCGAAGTGGTGGAAGGAGGAACGCGTCGGCGTCTTCCTCGACTACAACCAGAACGCCAAGGATCGGACGGTCGCATCGGCCTACTCCATACGACCACTGCCAGATGCGCGCGTCTCCACGCCGCTGTCGTGGGACGAGGTGCCGACCTGTGAAGCCGAGGCATTCACGATCACGACGGTCCCGGCACGGTTCGCAAAGGCCGACCCGGGCGCTGGGATCGACGAAGCGGTGGGCTCGCTCGACGCACTGCTCGAGCTCTCGCAGCGACACGAATCCGAGGGCTTGGGCGACGCGCCATGGCCACCCAACTATGCGAAGCAAGCCGGCGAGCCGCCACGCGTCCAGCCGTCCCGCAAGCGCCGCCCGGATTCGGAGTACGACACCGGGCGCGGTGAGGCCGGCGGGCCGCCGCCCGAGGTAGCCGCAGAACGGGCCGCTGCCGTCGCGGCCGGCGATAGGAACGCTGGGCTGCCGACGGAATGGGAGGGGTCGCGCCCGACACCGACCGGCCGGCGCAAGACGAACGTGCCGATCGTCGAGATCTCCCGGGCGGCGACCAAGGCCGAGGCACTCGAAGGCTTCGAGCGCTGGAAGGGTCGTCACCCGGAAGCGGCCAAGGCCCTCGAGCCTGCCGACGTGCTGGTCGATGGGATGCGTGGCCGCTCGTCGTTGTGGTACCGAGTCCGCGTCAACCTGACGCACGTCCCCGAGGCCGACCGACCGGCGCAGGAGAAGCTCGATCCGGACTACGACCCGTGGGCCGGATACGAATGGCCTGACCGCGCGGGCCAGCTCGAGCGCGCGCCGCGGAAGAAGACGCCGAGCTCCTGACCCTCCTGGCCGACAGCTAGACGGCGCCGACCCTGGGGCCGCGCGAACGCCGTCGCTGGTCGCCACCGAGCCATCGGCGCGTGACCGGTAACCAGGCGAGCCCGACCAGCAGCTGGGCGAGGACCGCGATCACGATCAGGATGCCCGGCACGGTGAGGACGAGCGCCGGAACCGCCCATTCGAAGCCCGCGAACGTCAGGTCCGCCGTGTCGAGATCGAGCTGATCGCGACCACCGACGACAGGCAGTGCGAACGGCCCGTCGACGGCGGTCGACGGGCTGGCACTCGACGACGGTCGCTGACTCGGCCCGCCCGACGGTGTGGCGACCGGGCCGCCCGGGATGACACCACCGCCGGGCGTACCCGTGGGCGCTGCCGTGGGGGACGGTGTCGCGGTGGGCGCTGTCGGCGACGCCGTGGGACGCGGTGTCGGGCCGGTCGTCGGTATGGGCGTCGGCACGGGCACGATCGACGGGAGCGGCACGATGCTGACGGTCGGCCGGGGTGTCGGGGTCGGTGTGGGCTGTGGGGTCGGGCGCGGTGTCGGCGTCGGTGTCACGGTCGGTCGAGGTGTCCCACCCGGCACGGCGACGGTCATCGTGACGGTGACGGTGTTCGACCATGCGACGCCATCCCAGACCCGATAGGTCCACGTGTCCTTGCCACCGAACCACTGGTCGGCCTTGTACCGGAAGCTGCCATCGGTTCGCTCGTTCAGATTGCCGTGCGCCGGCTCCTGGACGACATCGATCGTCATGGCGTCGCCGTCGGCGTCATCGTCGTTCCCAAGGACGCCTGGCGCGGCGATCGACTTTTCGACGTCGGCGGTCGCCGAGTATGAATCGGGCCGGGCGACCGGCGCGTGGTTGGTCACGTCGATCGTCACGGTCGCGATATTCGAGAGCCCGAGCAGGCCGCCGTCGACGCGGTAGCTGAAGGTGTCCGTGCCCGCGTACTTGGCGTCGGACGTGTACGTGAAGCCGCCGCCCGCCTTGAGACTGAGCGACCCATGGTCGACGTTGTTCACGAGCTTGGCGGTGAACCCGGAACCGAGCTGGAGGTCGTTCCCGAGCACGCCGGGCGCGGCGACGGTCCTCGCCTGCCCATGGACCGCGCTATAGCTGTCGTTGACAGCCACCGGCAGGAGGCCAGCCACGGTCGGAGGTGGCGTCGCGACACTCGACGCCAGGGCGATGACCGTCGCCCCGAGGGCGACGATCGACCGGCGCATCAGGCGACCTGTCGAGGGTGCGCGATCACCTGGGCACCCGTGGTCTCGCCAGGGAGCGGCGGATCCACGTCGTGCTCGATGCCTTCGATGAAGGTCGCGACCAGCAGCTCATCGAGCTGGGTCCCGGCCGCGTCGCCGAGACGGCCAAGGGCCTCACGCACGTCGAGCGCCTTGCGATACGGGCGTGTCGTCGTCATCGCGGAGAAGGCGTCGGCGACCGCAAGGATCCGGGCGATCCGCGGGATGCCCTCACCCTCGAGGTGGTCGAGGTAGCCCCTGCCATCCCAGCGCTCGTGGTGATGGCGGATCCCGGCGCGCACGGCGTCGATGTCGGGCAGGTCGCGCACGATCATGTCGCCGAGCGCGACGTGCTGTTTGACGATGGCGTACTCGGCTTCAGTCAGGCTGCCGGGCTTGCGGAGGATCACGTCGGGGATCCCGATCTTCCCGATGTCGTGGAGTCGGCCGGCCACATCGATCGTGTGGAGCTCCGCGGCGGCCAGCCCCAGGCGTCGCCCGATGAACGTCGCGTAACGAGCCACATCCTCGGAGTGCCGCTTGGTGTAGCGGTCCTTCGTGTCGATCGCGGTCACGAGCCCCTGGAGGACATCGAAGCTCGTATTCGCACTCGACGGGTCGGGCTCGGCGGCACCGGCGATCCGAATCGTGTCGCCACCGCTCGCCTTCGCCTCCTCGAGGACACGCGCAGCCGCCGCGAGAAGGCCGGTCGCCGACGACGCATGGTCCGGATAGGTCGCGATGCCGACGCTGACGGTGATCGGCAGTCGCTCCGTCTCGTCGAAGCGCAGGCTCAGGTCCACGAGCGCCACGCGCAGCCTTTCGATCACCGGTTCGAGCTGAGCGACGGCGGTCGGTGGCGCCATCAACAGGAATTCGTCGGGACCGTAGCGCCCGAACTCGATCGCCGGATCGACGTTGGCCTGGAGCGCGCTCGCGACCGCCAGGAGGGCCTCATCGCCCGCTGCGTGTCCGTGGTTGTCATTGAGCAGGCGGAAGCCGTCGAGGTCGATCAGCGCGATGCCGATCGGTCGGACGTCGTCGCGCCCACGCTCGATCGCCTGCGCGAGCCGGCCGACGAGGGTGCCGTGATTGAGGGTGTCGGTGAGGGGGTCTCGGCGCGTCGACTCGAGGAGCGCCTCCGTCTGGCGGCTCAGACGCGCCTGGGCCGAGCGGAACACGAGGGACAGGAGAGCCGCCGCCACGAGCCCCGCCGAGACCGTGACCAGGAGGATCGCCCGGCGCATGTCCTCGAGCCGGGCCAGGATCGGGACCGCGTCCCGCCAGACGCCGACGACCCCGAGGACCTGGTCGCCGACCTTGAGGGGCAGCAGCTCGCGGAGCACCGTCGGTGAGGCAAAGGTCGCCGACCCGGCACCCGCCTCTGCCGCGGGTCCGATGGCGGCCTGGGCCTGGCCGGTCAGCGCGGCCATGGTTTCTGCGGTCTCGGGTGTGTCAGCCCCCGCGAACCCGGGCTCACTCGCGGCGACGATCGTGCCTTCGGGCCGGCGGATCTCCACGCGGAGGATCTCGCCGGGTCGTGGGAGCGTGGCCAACTGCGCCTCGAGTCGAGCGATCTCGGATCCCGTCAGTGAGTGAGTCGGCGACAGGTCGGCGGGCGGGACGTAGGCGTTGACGAATGAACGGACCGTCGCCGCATCACTGCCGACGAGACCGGTCAGTGTCGCCGAGTTGAAGTGCGCACCGACGAGGATCGACTGGGCGGTCGCGGCCACACCGACGACCGCCAGGAAGGCGCCGTAGACGAGGATAAGAAGGACGGGCCGCGGGGCCCGCACCCGGGTACCGAACAACGGTCGCGAGTCCTCGAGCGTTAAAGGGCGGATGCGCTCTCGACTCTAGGCACGCGGATGGCGGCTACCCCATGGG
>Ga0207662_10000254_pt1 | contig 24692 bp, 23 predicted proteins | sample KBSS33LmetaG_FD_184338 | JGI IMG/M metagenome (GOLD analysis project Ga0207662, IMG submission 184338) | Switchgrass rhizosphere microbial communities from Kellogg Biological Station, Michigan, USA - KBS S3-3L metaG (SPAdes) (version 2) | ecosystem: Host-associated > Plants > Roots >... | reverse complement strand
GTTTCCTGCACATCACCGACCGCAAGAAGGACCTCATCATCTCCGGCGGCTTCAATGTCTACCCCAGTGAAGTGGAACAGGTCATCTGGGCTCACCCCGCAGTGCAGGACTGTGCGGTCATCGGCGTCCCCCATCCCGAGTGGGGCGAGGCGGTCACCGCGGTGGTGGAGCTGAACGAGGGCGCGGAGCTGGCCGAAGACGAACTCCTGGCCTATTGCCGACCCAAGCTCGGGGGCATCAAGACGCCCAAGCAGGCATTGTTCGTCGATGCTCTGCCGCGCAGCCCCAACGGCAAAGTGCTCAAGAAGGACATCCGTGAGCCGTACTGGCGCGGCCACGAACGCCGCATCTGATAACCATCGCAGTATCGATAGGACGTGTCGTTGGGCCATGCCGGCCAGCAACGTCTGACGGAAGAAACAGGTATCCCGACAGGTATCCATTGGGGTCATTAGGCCGATGTGCGAAGGGTCACATCAAAGCATCGTTGCTGCATGACCAACAGAGACGTTGATGCAGTAATTGTGGGCGCCGGCTTTTCCGGCCTGTATGCCACCCACCGGCTGCGAAACGTGCAGGGACTCACCGTGCAATGTTTCGAGGCAGCCGAGGGCCCCGGCGGCGTGTGGTACTGGAATAAGTACCCCGGAGCGCGATGCGACTTCGAAAGCATCTACTACTCCTACACGTTCGATGAAGCGCTGCAGCGGGAATGGCGATGGACCGAGCGCTTCGCCGCGCAGCCGGAAATCCTGGCCTATCTCAACCACGTCGCGGATCGGTTCGATCTGCGCCGCAGCTTCCGGTTCAACACTCGCGTCACGTCGGCGGTGTGGAACGAGGAGACCAACCGCTGGACCGTCCGAAGTGACGACGGCTCCGTCACGACCGCCCGGTTCTTCATCAACGCCGCAGGTGCGTTCTCGGTGTTCAAGAAGAACGACTTCCCCGGCCAGGACGATTTCCACGGAACAGTGCTGCACACCAGTCAGTGGCCGGCCGAGGGCGTCGATTTGGCCGGCAAGCGGGTGGCGGTGATCGGCACCGGATCGACCGGAATCCAGGTCATCCAGACCATCGCGCCACAGGTCGGCGAGTTGACTGTGTTCCAACGCACTCCCAACTTCGCTTGCCCCCTGGGCAATCGGCCGCTTACCGACGAAGACTTCGCACAGGCTGTGGCGGACTTCTCAAGAAATCGGCAGGAGTCCCGCAATAGCATTGCCGGCGCGCCATATCCGCGCGCCGTGCGATCGGCGTTGATGGACACGCCCGAAGAACGCCGCAAGGTCTACGACGAGTTCTACAACGGTGGCGGCTTTCGGATGATCACGTCGTCCTATTACGACTTGATCTTCAATCCTGTGGCGAACGCGACCGCGGCGGACTTCATCCGGGAGCAGATCCGCGAGCGGGTCCACGACCCGAAGCTTGCGGAGCTGCTGTGCCCGAACGATCACCCGTACGGGGTCAAACGCGCCACATTCGAGATTAACTACTTCGAGGCTTTCAATCTGCCGCACGTGCATCTCGTTGACGCCCGGACCACGCCGATCGTGCGGATCACCGAGAAGGGCATCGCGACCACAGATCACGAGTATGAGTTCGATGTGATCGTCCTGGCCACGGGCTTCGACGTTGGCGCCGGAGCCCTGGCGCGGATGGGAGTCATTGGCCGTGGTGGTCGAAAACTGACCGATCATTGGGCGCACGGACAACGCGCCTACCTCGGGATGGCCACCCACGGGTTCCCGAACCTGTTCCACATCAACGGACCACAAAGTGCCGCAGCCCTTTTCAATAATCCGCTCGCGATCGAAGACAGCGTCGACTTCGTCGGAAACCTCATCGGATACCTCGATTCGCACGGTCATACCACGGCCGAGGTGACCGACTTGGCTGAGGACCGGTACAACGAGCTGGTTCGGGAGGTCGCCGACGCGACGCTGTTCCCGACGGCGACCACGTGGTACATGGGCGACAACATTCCCGGCAAGCCGCGCACGCCGCTCTCGTTGTTCACCGGCGCGCCGATGTACCGGGCGATTTGCGCAGAGGTCGAGACCACCGGTTACGCCGGCTTCTCATTTGACGGAGAGAACCGGCCGCTGTCCAGCTTGATCAAGCTCGACGGCTCCGCGGTGTTCTTTCTGGCCGGCTTGCAGAACATGGGGGCCAAACCGCTCGAGGACTGCACGCTCGAAGAGGCCCGGGCCGCCATGGAGTCGTTCAAACTCATGCAGCTGCCGGTCGCCGACGACGTCAGCATCGTTGATGCCCGGTATCCGATCGATGGGGGCCATCGCAAGGTGCGGCTATATCGACCGCCGATCGAGGGTCCCCTGCCGGTGGTGGTCTTCTACCACGGCGGCGGCTGGATCGGCGGCAGCCTCGACCTTTACGACGAACCCTGCGCAACCCTGGCGCGTCGTGTTGGTGCTGTTGTCGTCTCGCCGGACTACCGCCTCGCCCCCGAGCATCCGTTCCCCGCGGCCACCGACGACACCGTCGCGGCGGTACGCTGGGCCGCCGACCACATCACCGAGTTCGGCGGTGATCCGGAGCGGATCGCGGTTGCCGGGGAAAGTGCCGGCGCCAATTTGGCCGCGGTTGTCGCACTGCGCCTGCGCGATGAAGGTGGCCCGCAGTTGCGGGCGCAGGTCCTCATCACCCCACCAGTCGATTTCCTCGCCGACACTGAGTCGCGCAGGCAGTTCGCACACGGGCCGATCATCTCGATGGAACTTGCCATGCGGATGGCGTCGCTGTACCTCGGTGATCCGGCCAATGCAGTGTCACCGCACGCCTCTCCTGCGCGAGCAGAGGACCTGTCTGGGTTGCCGCCGGCCCTGGTCGTCACGATGGAAATCGACCCGACGCGCGACGAGGCCGAGAACTACGCTCAAGCGTTGGCTACCGCTGGAGTGCCGACCGTCTGCCGGCGCATTGACAGACTGTGCCACACCGCGTTTGAGCTGTCGGGCGCAATACCCCGGGCGGCCGAAATTCACACGGCGATCGCGGAATTCCTTACGCCGCTGCTGTCTGCACAGCGGGCTGCGACCGAACCTGCGCTGGGGTAAGCCGGTGACGCCCTTCATGATTGAGGTCAGTGACCTGATCGACGGAGTCACGCCTCCGGTACCTCGGACCGAGCCGAGCAGAACTCGGCCGGTCGCGCGGGCTACCGATTCTCAGGTGGTCATCCGCTCATTGGCAGAACAGCTCGTAAGCGAAGCTAACGCGGTGTTGTCCGCGCACGGTGAGACCATCACCTTGGTCGACGACAGTGGCCCCAGCGAGCTCGCTTTCAGCCTCAGTTACCGCGATCGTGTCGCCCGGATACGTACCACGGTGTCCGGCCGGACGGCGACCGCAGAGCTGGCGTACGCAGGTGCACCGCAGCCGCAGCAACAGCTCACCGGCGAAGACCAGCTGCGCGCATTGCTACTCAACCTGGTAGCTGGCGCCAGCGTCAATTGAAACAGATACAGGAGTACGCCCGTGCAATATGAATTGCGCTACCGGGTCATCGAAGCCAAACGCAGCACTTATCAGAACCTCATCGATCGATTCGGCGATCAGCCAGCCAGCCGCTATCTGGAGGGCACCGTCGACGTCCAACCTCAGGAGAACTTCCATTACCGGCCGACTTGGGCACCTGACCGAGAACTGTACGACCCACGGTTCACCGCGTTACAGCTAAGCGACAGTTACAGTTTCGTCGATCCTCGGCAGTACTTCTACACGCCATATGTCACCGCCCGCTGCGCTCTGCATGATGCGTTCGCAAAGACGTTGGGGTACATCCAGGAGCGCGATCTGCTGATGCGGATGCCAGACGCCTGGCGCGAAGTTCTGGTCTCGGTGATCGTTCCACTGAGGCATTTCGAGTCGGCCGCGCAGCTGGTGAGTGTGGCCGGTGCACGCTTCGCCGACGGCACATCCATCGAACAGTGCTGCACGTTCGCGGCGTTCGACCGGATCGGCAACGCCCAGATGCTGTCGCACATCGGCCTCGAACTCGCGGGCGGCCGGGCGGACGCGCTCGATACCGCGAAGCACAATTGGCTCGAGACCGAGTACCTGCAGCCGCTGCGCCGGCTCGCGGAGGAAATCATGGTGGTGTCCGACTGGGCCGAAGGCCTTCTCGCAATAGATTTGGTCGATTCGCTGATCTATCCGGTGCTGTACCGCGACCTCGATGATGCCGCCCTTATGAGCGGTGCCGGCGCCTATAGCATGCTCGCCCAGCACTTTACGGCTTGGTTTGCAGATCACCGCAAATGGATTGACGCCTTGACTCGCGAATGGAGTGACGACCCTTACCACGGTGACAACAACCGAGCCACGCTCGCGCAGATAACACAGAGGTGGCAACCGCGAGTGCATAGTGCAGTCGCCGCCCTGGCCGCCGCGATCGATGCGAACGAACCGAGTGTGCGCTCGACCGAGATGCTGGCCGCCACCACCGGGCCCGCCTGGGCGCAGACGACAGCAGGTGCGGCATGAGCCCAACTGTTCGCCAGGTCGGCATAGACATTCAGGAATCCGAAGACAACCGCGCGCTCATCGAAGCGATCAAGGCGGACAATCCGGACCTGACCATTCGACATATGCCGGGCCTGGTGAAACTCCAGTCAGCCGGGCAGATCGTCATCAACCGGCAAACGGTCGAAGAGAAGCTCGGCCGTGACTGGGAGACAGGTGAATTCCAGCTGGCGATCGTGTCGTATGCAGGGAACTTCGCCGAGTGGGACGACGACCAAATCATTGTGAAATGGGAGCACTGACGTGACGATTGAAGCCGCCAAACCGACCCGCAAGAAGCTTCCACTAAAGGAACGCTACGCACGCCTGACGCGCGATCTGGATTGGGAACCCAGCTACGTTTCAAGGGAGGAACTGTTCCCGTACACCCGCTATGAGGGCATCAAGATCCACGACTGGGACGGGTGGCAAGATCCCTTCCGACTCACCGTCGACGCGTATTACAAGTACCAGGCGGAAAAGGACAAACGCCTCTACGCCGTCCTGGACAGCTTCGCACAAGGGCAGGGTCACCTGACCCTGTCCGACGCCAGCTATTTCAACGCGATCAAGCTGTTCATCCAGGGCGTCACGCCACTGGAATACGCCGCACACCGCCATTTCGCTTTCCTGGCAAGGCATCTGGAAGGCCCCGCGCCCCGGTTCGCTGCGCTGTGCCAGAGCATCGACGAGCTACGGCACTGCCAGACCCAGATTCACACCATCAGCAATTACAACAAGTACTACGGCGGGTTTCACAGCTGGTCGAAGATGCACGACCGGGTCTGGTACCTGTCAGTCCCGAAATCGCTTTTGGATGACGCGATGGCCGCGGGTCCGTTCGAGTTTCTCATCTCGATCTCGTTCAGCTTCGAGTATTTGTTGACCAACCTGCTGTTCGTGCCGTTCATGAGCGGCGCGAGCTTCAACGGCGACCTGCCCACGATGTCTTTCGGGTTCTCTGCGCAGTCCGACGAAAGTCGCCATATGACACTGGGATTAGAGGCGATCAAGTTCCTGCTCGAACAGGACGAAGGCAACGTGCCGATCATCCAGGACTGGATCGACAAGTGGTTCTGGCGGGCGTACCGCATGTCCGCGTTGGTCGCCGCAATGATGGATTACATGCTGCCCAAGCCGGTGATGAGCTGGAAAGAGGCCTTCGAACTCTACTTCGAAGAACAGATGCTGGGCGGCCTGTTCCCGGACCTGGCCTATTACGGCATCAACCCGCCGCGCCACGTCGACGACGCAATTGCCGAGAAGGACAGGCTTTCTCACGAGGTCTATCGCATTTTGCACAACTTCTCGTTTGCCGCCGCGTTGACGACCCACACTCCGAATGACACGCACATGGAGTGGTTGTCCCAGCAGTACCCTGACACGTTCGACCGCCACTACCGACCCGTCTGGAACAAGCATCGGCGGATCGAGGAAGCCGGTGGCCGTGTCTTCTTCCAGGGCCTGCCCCAACTGTGTCAGGTGTGCCAGGTCCCGATGGCGTTCAGCGAGGTCAGCGATCCGACGCGGATCAGCCTGCGCCGCAGCGAGTTCCGCGGCGAGGCGTTCCACACCTGCAGTGACGGCTGCAAGTGGATCTTCGACCGCGAACCCGAAAAGTACGTGCAGGCGTGGCTGCCGGTGCACCAGATCTACCAGGGTAACTGCGGGGGCGCCACCATACCGGAGGTGCTGGCCTGGTACGGCATCCAGGACGGCGAAAACGGCGAGTACCGAGGATCGGCCGACCAGCTGGCATGGGCAGCGTGGCACGCCGACGAGACGGGGACGGCGAAATGACCGTTAAGGCGTTGTACGACTACGAATTCCCATCGGCCGACCGCGCAGAGGTGTTTGGCGACGACCAGCTCGTGTACGTCCTGTGGGACGGCAACCCGCTGTTGTGTTCAGCGGCATGCTTCCGTGTGCCGAAGGCGACGTCATTCGCCGAGTTCCTCCAGACAACGGTGTATCCCTGGGCCGCGTCGGACCCCGATTTCGACCCCGACACTGTGCGCGATTGGCGGCTCTTCGACGAGCCGATCAGCCCTGCGGCGGATCGATCGCTGGCGCAGCTGGGGGTGGGGCACAAAGCGCTACTGAAGTTCTCCACCTAGGCGCCGGGGAAGCGACCCATGTCTACACACCGGATCACCATCGAACCACTCGGCGCAGAGCTTGACTGCCGCGAGGACCAAACCATTCTCGACGCCTGTCTGCGGGAAGGGATTTGGCTGCCGCACGCATGCACCCACGGCACGTGCGGGACATGCAAAGCTGAAATCCTGGACGGAGAGGTTGACTTCGGTGATGCGTCACCGTATGCGCTTCTCGACAGCGAGCGTGCCGAGGGGTGCGCGCTGCTGTGTGTCGCCAGGCCTCGCGGCGATCTGGTGGTCGAAGCCGACGTCGACGTCGAGGACGGAGTCGATGTTCATCCGGTTCGGGATCATTGCGGCGTCGTCGACAGCGTGGTCGACATCGCGCGCGACGTGCGGCGGGTAACCATCGACCTGGACACGCCGCTGCGGTTCAACCCGGGGCAGTACGTGATGCTCAACGTGCCAGGCGCCCAACAGCGTCCCTATTCCATCGCCAGCACCCCATCGCAAGCCAATCGGATCGAGTTGCACATCAAACGCTCTGCGGGAGGGCCGGCCACCGACGGCTGGATATTCAAGTCGATGACCGCAGGCGATCCAGTGACGCTGTCGGGACCGTACGGCAGGTTCTCATTGCGCCCTGCGCGAGAAGATCCGATTCTATTGCTCGGCAGCGGAACGGGTTTGGCCCCGCTCAAATCCATGGCCACTCACCTCGCGGAAATCGGATCTGGGCGTTCCGTGACGCTCTACCACGGTGTTGCGACGAAAGACGATCTCTACGAGCACGATTGGTTGGAAGCGTTCACCGCCGAGCACGAATGGTTCAGCTACCGGCCGGCGCTGTCACGTGACAGTTGGAACGGTCGCACAGGCCGCGTCCCTGAACTGCTCGCGCAGGACTACCCACGCGCTGCCGGGCATGTCGCCTATGTGTGCGGGAGCCCGGCGATGGTGACAGACACGGTGAAGGCGTTGATGAAGGCGCGTCTGTTCCCCCGTGACATCTATCGCGAGGACTTCTTCGACTCGGCCGACCGAGCGGCCGGCATCACCCTGGTACGAGGCCCGTTGATCAGGAGATGATGTGAAAGTCACGGAACTGGAGGCGATTCCGTTCGCCATCCCGTACCGCAAACCGCTGCGGTTCGCCAGCGGCGAGGTCACCGTCGCCGAGCATGTGCTCGTGCGCGTTTACACCGACGTCGGTCTTGTGGGCACCGCCGAGGCGCCCCCGCGTCCATTCACATACGGCGAGACCCAACAATCCATCATCGCAGTCATCAACGATGTCTTCGCCGCGCAGATAATCGGTCAGTCCCCGCTGCAACGGGAACTGATCCACTCCCGGATGCTTCGCACCGTGGGCAACCCCACCGCGAAGGCGGCCATCGACATGGCGTTATGGGATCTGATCGGGCAGTCGCTTGGCGTATCGGTCACCGAACTGCTCGGCGGGTTCACCGACCGGCTGCGCGTTTCCCATATGGTTGGGTTCGCCCCCGCAGCCGAGATGGTCGCCGAGGCCGAGCACATGCGCGATGTGTTCGGCATCACGAGCTTCAAGGTCAAGGTGGGACGTCGGCCGATCGACCAAGACCTTGGCGCGTGCCGGGCGCTGCGGCTCGCCCTAGGCCCTGCCGTCGAACTCTACGTCGACGCCAACCGCGGGTGGGCAGTCAGCGAAGCCGCACGCGCGTTGCGGGTGTTCGCCGAACTCGATATGGCGTTCGCCGAGGAACCGTGCCCCGCCGACGACGTCCTCGGCCGTCGCTGGCTGGTCTCGCGTAGCACCATCCCGATCTTCGCCGATGAAAGTGCCACCCGCCCAGCCGAAGTCGCGCGGGAACTGCTCGCTGGTGCCGCCACCGGGATCAGCATCAAGACGGCCCGCACCGGCTTCACCTACTCTCAGCGCGTCCTGAACCTGTGCGAGGGACTTGGTGTCGAAGTCATGATTGGCAACCAAATCGACGGCCAAATCGGGTCGCTGTGCGCCCTGGCGTTCGGCGCCGCCTTTGAAGCGACATCGCGACGCGCGGCTGAACTGTCCAACTTCCTCGACATGGCCGACGACCTGCTCACCGAACCACTAGAGATTGACCGCGGTGCAGCACTGGTCCGCAAGGGTCCGGGGCTCGGACTGCACATCGATGAGGACAAACTCGCCCACTATCGCCAAGACCGCTGAGTCGTTCGGTTCAACCAGCCCAAAGGAGTAGCACATGACCGATATCGCGACCGCGGCCCAATCTGGGGCATCGGCCACCGCACAATTCCAGCAGAGGGCCAGGGACGGCGCGCACGCCAGCACCGAGCGCGTCAACACCCTGGTGTCAGAGATGATTTCCGCCGCCCACGACATCGTGCGGCGGAACCACCTGACCTACCCCGAATATGACGCCCTCAAGGCCTGGCTTATTCAGGTGGGCCTCGACGGCGAATGGCCGCTGTTCCTCGACGTTTTCCTCGAACACGCCGTGGAGCAGGAAGTCAACGCCGAACGGCCGGGCAGCAAAGGAACAATCGAGGGCCCCTACTACGTCCCCGGTGCCCCATCGCTGCCCGCACAGACGACGCTGCCGATGCGGGAGGACGAACCCGGCACACCGCTGCGATTCGCCGGCCGGGTGCAGCGGGTGGATGGTGGGGCCATCGACAACGCGACGATCGACATCTGGCACGCCGACGATGCCGGGTTCTACTCGCAGTTCGCCCCGGGACTTCCCGAGTGGAACCTGCGTGGTGTGGTACATGCCGACGGGCAAGGTCGATTCGACATCACCACCATTGTGCCTGCGCCATACCAAATTCCGACCGACGGTGCTACGGGCAACCTGCTGGCCGCGGCTGGCTGGACTGCGTGGCGGCCGGCGCATCTGCACGTCAAAGTGTCGGCGCCGGGTTATCGGCTGATCACCAGCCAGCTCTATTTCGATGGTGGTGAATATCTTCACACCGACATCGCGTCAGCGGTCAAGCCCGAGCTCATCTTGCACCCGACACCCGCTGTCGGCCAGGGACTCGAAGTGAACTACGACTTCGTTCTCGAGGCAGACTGAATCCAACCAGGAGACAACGTGATTTTCGCCGTCACGATGGACGTCGACCTGCCATCCGACATGGACGCCGCGACCAAAGCAGACATCTTGGCCCGAGAAAAGGCCTACAGCCAAGAGTTGCAGCGGTCGGGCAAATGGCGCCACATTTGGCGGATAGCCGGGCAGTATTCGAATCTCAGCATCTTCGACGTCGCCGACAACGACGAGCTGCACGCCATCCTGTGGCAGCTGCCGCTGTTTGCATTCATGCGGATCGCGGTGACCCCGTTGGCGACTCACCCCTCCGCTATCACCGAGGGCGCAAATGGCTGACATCACATCGCTGAGCGACGCCGTTGCGCAGCTCGTGGCCGACGGCGACACCGTGGCGCTGGAAGGCTTCACTCACCTGATTCCGGTCGCCGCCGGGCACGAGATCATCCGGCAGCGAAAGCGACATCTCACGCTGGTCCGCATGACGCCCGACATCGTCTACGACCAGATGATCGGTGCAGGCTGCGCAGCCAAGCTCATCTTCTCGTGGGGCGGCAATCCTGGTGTCGGCTCCTTGCACCGCTTTCGCGATGCCATCCAGAACGGATGGCCGACCCCGTTGCAGATCGAGGAGCACAGCCACGCCGGCATGGCGAACCGTTATGTCGCCGGCGCCTCCGGTCTGCCGTTCGCGGTGTTGCGCGGATACCTGGGTACCGATCTGCCGACCGTCACCGACACGGTGAAGACCATCGAATGTCCGTTCAGCGGAGAGCAACTCGCAGCGGTACCCGCGATCAACCCCGACGTGACCGTCATCCATGCACAGCGGGCCGATCGGCACGGCAATGTGCAACTGTGGGGGTTACTCGGTGTGCAAAAGGAAGCCGTGTTGGCCGCGCGCCGCTGCCTGGTCACCGTCGAACAGATTGTCGACGAACTCACGCCACTGCCCGGCGCGATCGTCCTGCCGACCTGGGTGCTGACCGCAGTCGCCGAAGTACCAGGCGGCGCCCATCCGTCATATGCGCAGGACTATTCCGAGCGGGACAACGCATACTACGCGGCCTGGGACGCGATCAGCCGCGACCGCGCAGTGTTTCGCGAGTGGTTGGACGAGCACGTGTTCGCGACGTCACCCGGGTCTGGAGCGCTCTTATGACGATCACCGAAAACACCACTGGCACAGAGCAAGTGGATTACACCACGGATGAGATGATGTCGGTGGCGGCCGCACGGGCGCTGCGGGACGGCACCCGCTGCTTCGTCGGAATCGGACTGCCGTCAACCGCGGCCAATCTCGCTCGAACGACGCATGCGCCGGGGCTGGTGCTGGTGTACGAATCAGGAACGCTGGGCTCCAAGCCGGCCCGGTTGCCGGCATCCATCGGCGACGGCATCCTCGCCGAAACCGCCGACGCGGTGATCAGTGTCCCCGAGGTGTTCAACTATTGGTTGCAGCCCGGCCGCATCGACGTCGGCTTCCTCGGCGCGGCGCAGATCGACAAGTACGGCAACGTCAACACGACAGTGATCGGCGACTACGCCGAGCCCAAAGTACGACTGCCCGGGGCCGGAGGCGCCCCCGAAATCGCCGCGGCGTGTAAAGAGGTGTTCGTCGTCGTGCGGCAATCGAATCGCACGTTCGTCGAGAGGGTCGATTTCATCACTTCGCTTGGACACGGGCACGGGGGAGACGACCGCCACCGGTTCGGGCTGCGCGGCGCAGGACCGACCGTGGTGATCACGGACATGGGCGTGCTCCGCCCGGACCACACCGGTGAACTTGTCCTGGCAGCGACGCACCCTGGTGTCACCGTCGACGACGTTCGCGACGCGACAGGCTGGCAACTGCGGACCGCCCCCAAGGTTGAGGTCAGCGCACCACCGTCCGCGGCGGAACTTCGGGCGCTGCGTGCACTCCAGGACAAATCATGACCCCGGTGCCGCTCCACTACATCTGGGAGGGGCCACCCCTCGGCGAGCCGGTGGTGCTCAGCGGGTCGCTCGGCAGCAACCTGCGCATGTGGGATCCACAGGTCAGCGCCCTGACTGCGGCCGGTTACCGCGTGCTGCGTTACGACCACCGCGGCCACGGTTCCTCACCGGTGCCGACGGGACCGTACAGCATCGCCGACCTAGCCGGCGATGTCGTCGAGCTACTTGATCACGTTGGTGTACAGCGCGCCCACTTCGTCGGTTTGTCACTTGGCGGCATGGTCGGGATGTGGCTGGCCGAACACGCCGCCGACCGTTTGACGTCGTTGTCGTTGTGCTGCACATCGGCGGAACTGGGACCGGCCAGCGCCTGGGCCGACCGTGCCGCAACGACCCGCAGGAATGGCACACGAGCCGTATCGAAGGCTGTCGTTGAACGCTGGTTTACGCCGCGCTGGCGGGCGGTCAACCCTCAACGCGTCCGCTATTACCAGGCCATGGTCGAGGACACGCCGGCCGAGGGATATGCCTCCTGCTGTGAAGCGATAGAAAAGATGGATATCGCGTCAAATCTCGCCGACATCAACACACCAACGCTGGTGATCGCGGCGGCAAACGACCCTGCAACACCGCCCGAGCACGCGCGCCGCATCGTGGCCAGTGTCCTCGGGGCGCGGTTGGAAATCGTCTCCCCAGCAGCGCACCTAGCCAGTGCCGAATGTCCTCATAAGGTAAATCCGCTCATCCTCAGTCATCTGCGAGCTTCAGTTCCCTGCAGCCGCGATTGACCCGCCGTCCAATTCGGCGATTCGCGACATGTGGCCGACCTAAGATTTCTGCATGAGCTCGGGTCTGGGCCCTCGACGTGGAGGAGAGCGGGTCGGTCCGCCGTTGAACCGGCTCGTCGCCCGCAGGCAAGACCTCGATGCCGCGTTGCGGACACTGTCGCAGTCGCGGTTGCTGACCTTCACCGGACCCGGCGGCGTCGGCAAGACCAGGCTTGCCTTGGAGGTGGCATACCGCGCACGCGAGAAGTTTCCCGAGGGAGCCTGGTTGGTGCGGCTCGCCGATTTGAGCGTCGGCGCCGAAGTCGCCGAGGTCGAGTCGGCGATCGTCAGCGCCCTTGGTATCAGCGACCAGTCCGCGACCGGCCTCCGCGAGAAGCTGCTGTCCTTCCTGCCGGACCGCAAACTGCTGTTGGTCCTCGACAACTGCGAGCACGTCGTCGCGGCAGTGCGGACGACGCTGCCGGTCATCCTCCGCGAGGCGCCCCAAATCCGCGTGATCACCACCAGCCGAGAGCAGCTGGGTGTCGTCGGCGAAGCGCTTCGGCCGGTGCTACCCCTAAGCGTGCCCGAACCGGGCACACCGGCCGAACAGCTGATCGCCGACGGGTCGGTGAGTCTGCTGTTGGAGCGTGCCAGCGCGGTCGATCCGGACTTTGACATCACCGACGACAATGCTGCGGCCGTCATAGAGCTGTGTCGCTTGCTGGAGGGTTCGCCGCTGGCCATAGAGCTTGCGGCGGCCAAATTGCGAGCCCTGACGGTCGAGCAGGTGGTCGAGCGATTCAGCAAGCGGTTGACATCATTGACCGCTTCGGATGCGCGCTCCGCGCCGCGTCAGCGGTCATTGCGGTCGATGGTGGACTGGAGCTACGAACTGTGCCCGAAGAGCGCGCAGGTGCTATGGCGACGGCTGTCGGTGTTCCCCGCCACGTTCGACCTCGAACTTGCAGAGCAAGTCTGTGCGTTCGGCGAATTCGGCCCCGATGACGTGATCGATGCCATCGATCGGCTTGTCGCCCAATCGATTTTGCTTACCGACCGTAGTGCGACTGCCATGCGATACCACCTCGGGGCGGCCGTGCGTGAGGTGGCCGCCGAACTTGCTGACCAAGCCGGCGAGACCGATGAATTGCACCGCAGACACCGCGATGCGATGCTGCGACGGGCCGGGCAGATGTTGCAGCAATGGTGTAGTCCGCATCAGGACACACTCATCCGGCAGATGGGACTCGATCACCCAAGCTACGTGGCAGCAGTGCAATGGAGCGCCACGACGGCCGGCGAGGAGCAGACGGGGCTACAACTGCTTGCGTGGCTGCGCTACCACTGGCTGACGGGCGGACGTCTCGCGGAAGGCCGCATGCGAATCGAGTCCATGCTGGCGGCCGTGCCAGAAGCGTCGCCTGCGCGCGCGGACTGCCTGTGGGTGGTCACCTGGATTACTTTGTTGCAAGGTGATCAGGACAGAGCCCAGCTCTGGCTCGATGAGTTCAAGGTACTTGCCGAGCAATTGAATGACGGGATGCTCGACGCGCATGTGCACCACTGGAGGGCGCTGCTGGCGATGTTCGCCGGCGATCTTGCCGCCGCCGTGAACGGCTTTCGGCTCGCTGTGGAGGGGCACCGTGCCCGCAGCGATCATGAGATGGAGCTGACGGCTCGTTACATGCTTGCCATCGCGCTTGCTCTCGATGGCCGCGCGGAGGAAGCGCTGGCCGAAGCCCGCGAAACCGCGGCCTTGTGCGAGACCTATGGCGAACGATCCGCGCGTGGGTACGCCGAGTGGGCGGCCGCCGTCGCGCATTGGACCTTGGGTCACCTCGATGAGGCCGAACGATCCGCACGTCAGGCGTTAACGATCCGGCGAACGCTCACCGACGGTATTGCGGTCGGGCTCACGACCGAGCTGCTCGCATGGATTGCCAACGACCGCAAGCAATTCGCCCGGGCGCAGGTTCTGTCACGTACCGCGGCTGACGTGTGGCGCTCCATGGGTACCACGATCGACGCGTTCGGCCCGCGATTGTCCGGTTTCGCCGTGGCGCACAGCCCACATCAGCCCGAGCCTTCTCCGATCCAGAGAAACGGTGCAAGTCCCTTCCACCATGTCGACGAGGTGATCGATTTCGTGCTCGGTGTGCTCGACGGGGCGCATAGATCCGCACGCTTACCGAGCGAACCGTTGACGAAGCGAGAACTCGAAGTCGCTGCGCTGATCGAAACCGGTCTTTCGAATCGCGAGATCGCGGAGCGGCTTGTCATCTCGAAACGAACGGCCGACGGTCACGTTGAGCGGATACTCGCCAAGTTGGGTTTCAGTTCCCGAGCTCAGGTGGCCGCGTGGATGGCTCGCCGGGCCTCCTGAAATCTCACACCCGTCGAAGGTTCATTCCCCCGTCGACGGCGATGGCCGTGCCGTTGACGAACGACGCCGCGTCGGAGGCGAGATAGACCGCGAGGCTCGCGATCTCGTCAGGTCTTGCGAGCCGCCCCTGACCCTTGTTGACTAACTCGTCGAATGGCATACCGGTGACCGCTGTGAAATCCATGGCCGAGCGTTGGACCATATCGGTGTCGACGAAACCCGGGCATATTGCGTTGGCGCGTACTCCGTGGTCGCGCAATTGGAGTGCCATCGCCTCAGTCATTCGCACCACCGCCCCCTTCGTCGCGGAGTAGATACCGAGGAGCGGGAACGCCACCAGCCCCGCGATGGAGGCGATATTGATGACTGCACCACCACCGTCGAGGAGCACCGGGAGGGCGTGCTTGTAGACCAGCCAGGTGCCACGCAGGTTCACTGACACCATGCGGTCGAACTCGTCTTCACTCAGTTCGTGTAGCGGGGCAAGGCATTCCACGCCGGCATTGTTCACCAAGATGTCCAGACCACCGAGCGCACGTGTAGTCTCAGCGATCGCGCCGGTGACGCTCTCGGTGGAGCGGACATCACATGCCACACCGACTGTGCCCTGGCCGATCTCGCGCGCGGTGGCCTCGGCTCCCTGGATGTCGGCAATCGCGGTGGCTGCGCCCGCGGCGACGAACGCCTCGGCGATCCCGCGCCCTAGGCCGCGATGGCCGCCGGTAACGAGCGCTCGCTTACCTTCAAGGACTCCACCCATTTGAGCTCATCGCTCCTCACTCACTCGGGTCACCCCGAGGTGACCGGTCCCGTGCCTTGGCAATTGGCGTCGACCAGCCTCACCTGCTGGCCGCCTCAACGCTAGAAACCGGTTCCCGAATTCAACATGGCTTAGGGCAAAGACAGGTATGCCCACAGGTATGCGGACGGGTACCTCGACCGATGTGGTCTGCGCCACTGCGGCCGATGCTGTGAGAGGTGTTGCACAGTGACGCGGTGCGGCGAGCTTATAGGCACCGCCGAGTAAGGCGCCCCGCCTTCACGGGCCGCTTACCCATCACCGGGCAACGTCACCGCCGAACCCTGTCTGCGGAGGGAGTCCTGAAGCTATGCCCGAATACCTCTCTGGCGTAACCATTCTCATGCTAGTGCTGTCGCCGCTGTTCATTCCGATAGCTGTCACCATCATCGATGCTGTGCGCCGCTGGGCGAGTTTGGCTGCCCACTCCTCCCGAACGCATCGAAGTAGGTCGTCTGATGACCTTCCGCCGAAGCCCGCTGCCGGCGCCGGGACGACCCGGTGTCAATCGGATACCTAGCGCGGCCAGTTTCTGAGCCCTCCTAAGTCACCCCCGACCAAGACGAGGAGAAACTGAATAGTGGAACAGCCCATCACTGCGTCGCCCGTTGAGCACACGGCAGCTGTCCCGCCGGACCCGGCGGAAGAACTGCCTCCAGCGACGCGGCCGCCGGGCAGTGATCTGGATGACATCATGAGCACGATGCGCGCGATGCGCCGACTCAGACCGGAGCCGGTGCCGCGTGAGCTGATCGAACGGCTGATCCAGGCTGCGTCGTGGGCACCCAGCGGCGGCAACTCGCAAACCACTCGCTACATCGTGGTTGACGACCGAACCCAAATCGCACGAATTGCGCCGCTGTGGAGGCGAGTTCAAGGCTTTTACGTCACCGCGCAGGCCGAAGCGTGTCCACCGACAATGTCACCGAAGCAATGGCAGCGCACGTTGGGGGCGTCGCAGTATCTCGCCGACCACTTCGAAGACGTGCCCGCGCTGATCGTGGTGTGCTGTGATATGTCATCGATAATGCACGGTTGGCTCGCCAATGCTGCGACGGTCGCACGTGCTTTCGGCAAGCTAGGTATCCGCCGAGGCGCGACGGGTGGGGCGAACTTCGGCAAGTTCGCACGCCTATCCACCGCCGCCAGCGTCTACCCAGCGGTTCAAAATTTGCTCCTGGCCGCCCGCCAGTCCGGCCTGGGGGCCAGTCTGACCACCTGGCATGCGATGTATGAGCGCGAACTCAAAGGCATACTCGGCATACCACGCAATGTCCGCACATTCGCCGTCGTACCGATTGGTTACCCCATCGGCCGATTCGGTCCGGTCAACCGCGCCCCTGTCGAACACTTCCTACACTGGAATCACTGGTAGCAGTGGCCAGATAGGGCGTGCCGATAGACGGCACAACGGCTGTGCAGCGGCGCATGAGCAGGGTGCACTAGACCCGTGAAGTCTCTGCTGTTGCCCCGTCGCGAAATCGATTTCCTGCTATTCGAATGGCTACGCGTCGACGAATTGACGAAGCGCGAACGGTTCGCCGACCACTCCACCGAGACGTTCGGCGACGTGCTCACCCTCTGCGAGCAATTGGCAGAGCAGTGCTTCGCGCCCCACAACAAGCTCGCAGACGTTCACGAACCCGTCTTTGACGGCACCAATGTCACCGTGCTTCCAGAGGTCAAAGATGCCTTCGGCGCCTTCTCCGCCACGGGCCTGCTCGGGATGACCCTGGACGAAAAGCACGGCGGAGCACAGTTTCCCGTCGTTGTCGCCACGGCAGCGTATCTGTGGCTTCAGGCCGCCAATTTCAGCACCATTAGTTACTCACTGCTGAGCTTGGCCAATGCGAATCTGCTTGCAAATTTTGGAAGCCCCGAGCAAACCGCCACCTTCCTGTCGCCCATACTGTCCGGTCGGTACACCGGGACCATGTGCCTATCTGAGCCGCACGCCGGCTCATCGCTGGCCGATATCACCACCCGCGCAGAACCCGAAAACTCAAGCGCCTACCGGCTGTTCGGGTCCAAGATGTGGATCTCCGCTGGCGATCATGACATGACCGAGAACATCGTGCATCTGGTACTGGCCAAGCTGCCCGACGCACCAGCCGGCACCAAAGGCATCTCGCTATTCATCGTGCCAAAGCACCTCGTAAACGCCGACGGCTCGATTGGCGAACGCAACGACGTCGTCACCGCAGGCCTCAACCACAAGATGGGCCAACGCGGAATGACCAACGCGCTGCTGAACTTCGGCGATGGTGCATTCCGCCCGGGCGGCCGCGCCGGGGCAGTCGGCTACCTTGTGGGTCAGCCACACCACGGACTCGCATACATGTTCCACATGATGAACGAAGCACGGCTGATGACGGGGGCGGCGGCGACAGCACTGGGATACACCGCTCACCTGAAGTCGTTGGAGTACTCCAGAACCCGGACACAGGGCCGTCCGATCACATCGAAGGATCCCGCGACGCCACCCGTACCCATCATCGAGCATCCCGACGTCAAACGGATGCTCTTAGCCCAGAAGTCCTACGTCGAGGGCGCGCTCGCGTTGGTGCTGTACTGTTCCCGCCTGACCGACATCGCGTCCAGTGCTGAGTCACGGGACGAAGCCGACTCCGCCACACTGCTGCTCGACCTGCTGACCCCTGTCGCCAAAAGCTGGCCGTCGCAATGGTGTCTGGAAGCTAACGACTTGGCGATCCAACTCCACGGCGGGTACGGCTACACCCGCGATTACGACGTCGAGCAGCACTACCGGGACAACCGGATCAACGCCATTCACGAAGGCACCCACGGGATCCAGAGCCTCGACTTACTGGGACGCAAGGTACGTCAGCGCGACGGCGCCGGTCTTCGGCTGCTGGCTGGCGAAATAGGCCGCACGATCGCAGAAGCCGATCTGCTCGGTGGGGAGCCTGAACAGCTGGCGAGGCAACTGGATTCGGCATGGCGGCGGCTGTCCGATACCACGGCGACTCTGTTGAGTTGCGATGAACTCGATGTCACACTGGCTAACAGTGCAATCTATCTAGAAGCATTCGGACACATCGTCATTGCCTGGATCTGGCTCGAGCAAGTTATCGCGGTTGCAGACAAGGACGGAAGCTTCTACGACGGCAAGCGGTACGCCGCGCGGTACTTCTACCGCTACGAGCTGCCCAAGACGGCGTCACAGCTTGACCTACTGCAAAGCCTGGACAGGACAACGCTAGAGGCCGTGTTGTAGGCGTGCGTTCCCGCGGCCGCCGCAGCCGACGAGGAGACGCGCGCCGTATCGCGTGAGAGAGCGCGATCGGCCTTGGACAAAGCGCCGGAGTTCGGCGATTATCGGTCTGGGAAGTCGTACGCCTGCATTTCGGGTTACTGCGCTCGCTGAGTCTCGTGTCGCCGCTGATGCCAGGGTTTGTCTCGACGAGCTGGAGTCATGTAACCGGGGTCAATGCAGTCGCCAAAACAGTAGCGGCCAGACCGTGCCGGGCTTCGTCGTATTGGGCTTTGAGCTGCGCGACGAGTTGTGCGACCGTCAGTGTTTCTTTTATCGCGCCGATGCCCTGGCCGGACCCCCAGACGTCTTTCCACGCTTTGGCTTTCATGTTGCCGCCGCTGCCAAAGTTCATTGCCGAGGGATCTGATTCGGGTAGGTCGTCGGGGTCCAGTCCGGCGGCGACGATGCTGCCGCGCAGGTAATTGCCGTGGACTCCGGTGAACAAATTGGAGTAGATGATGTCTTTGGCCGTTGAGTCGACAATCATCTGCTTGTAGGCGGGCGCGGCGTTGGCCTCGACAGTCGAGAGAAACGCAGAGCCGATGTAGGCAAAGTCGGCGCCGGCGGCCAGTGCGGCAAGAATCGAGCGGCCGTGTGCGATAGCCCCTGACAGCAGCAGCGGGCCGTCGAACCACTCCCGAATCTCACGAATCAGCGCCAGCGGGGATTGGGTTCCGGCGTGACCGCCCGCGCCTGCCGCCACCGCGATGATTCCGTCGGCACCCTTGTCGATTGCCTTGCGGGCGAACTCGTTGCTGATGACGTCATGCAGCACAATCCCGCCGTACGAGTGGACCGCGTCGTTGATCTCCGGCCGCGCGCCCAGCGAGGTGATGACGATCGGCACGCGGTGTTCGACGATGACGTTCATGTCGTGGTCGAGCCGGTCGTTGGAGCGGTGCACGATTTGGTTGACTGCAAATGGCGCGACGGGCGCATCGGGATGCGTTCGCGCGTAGGCCCCGTTCTCTTCGACGATGCGGTCCAGCCAGTCCGCCAACAGTGATGAAGGGCGTGCATTGAGCGCCGGAAACGATCCCACGACGCCGGCTTGGCATTGCGCGATCACGAGGTCGGGCACCGACGAGATGAACATCGGCGCGGCCACCACGGGCAGGGCGAGCGGTCGCGACAGAACATCAGGTAAAGCCATGAATTTCCTCCAGAAGGTGTGCAGTACTAACGGTCGGAGATCCCTCGCCATACAGCTATGTGGAAAGCGGCGCAGCCTCGTTGGGCGCACTCGCCAATAGATCGAGTGCGATGTCAAGGATCATGTCTTCTTGGCCGCCGACAAGGCCACGCCTACCGACCTCCAGCAACAGGGTCCGCGCGTCGATTCCATAACGGCGGGAAGCGTTTTCGGCGTGTCGCAGGAATGACGAATACACGCCTGCGTAGCCGAGCGTGAGCGTCTCCCGATCGACTTGAACAGGTCGATCGCGCAGCGGCCGCACCAGGTCGTCGGCCGCGTCCTGCAGTGCAAGGAGGTCGCATCCGTGGTGCCAGCCTTGCAGATCGGCGACCGCGACGAACGCCTCGATGGGGGTGTTTCCGGCGCCGGCGCCCTGCCCGGCCAGTGACGCGTCGACGCGGGTCACGCCTTCGTCGACGGCGACGATGCTGTTGGCCACCGACAGCGAGAGGTTTTCGTGCGCGTGTACGCCGATCTGCGTGCTTGGATCGAGGACATCGCGGTACGCGCTGACACGTTCACGCATACCGTCCATCGTTAGGCGTCCACCCGAGTCGGTGACGTATACACAGTGGGCACCATAGGATTCCATCAGTTTGGCCTGTGCGGCAAGCTGTGCCGGCGCGGCCATGTGGCTCATCATCAGGAACCCGGATACATCCATGCCGAGCTCTCTCGCGGTGGCGATGTGCTGGGCTGAGATGTCGGCTTCGGTGCAGTGGGTGGCGATGCGCACCGAACGCACGCCGAGATCATGTGCGCGTTTGAGTTCGGCGATGGTGCCGATGCCGGGCAGCAACAAGGAGGTGAGCACGGCGTTGCGAATGTTGGCTGCGGCCGCTTCGATCCACTCCCAGTCGGTGTGGCTGCCGGGACCGTAGTTCACCGAGCCTCCGGCAAGGCCATCACCATGGGCGACCTCGATCGCGTCGACACCGGCCGCATCGAGGGCGGACGCGATGCGGCCGACGTCATGGGTGCTGATGCGGTGGCGGATCGCGTGCATCCCGTCCCGTAAGGTGACGTCCTGGATATATAGTCGACGGTTCGTCACATTGCCTCCGCGGCAGGAGTTTTCGACCGCCGGGCGATTGCTTCGGCGACGCGGATGGCCGCCGAGGTCATGATGTCGAGGTTTCCGGCGTAAGCGGGCAGGTAGTGTGCAGCGCCTTCCACTTCGAGGAAGATCGCCACCCTGGTGTTCACAGGGCCGGTGCCGTCGGGCACCAGCGTGTGAATCGGTTCGTCGGGCTCGATCGCGGTGAATTGGACATCTTGTTTGAGCCGATACCCGGGGACGTAGCCCGAAACGCGGTCGGCCATGTCGGCCACTGAACGCCGGATGGCGTCGTGGTCGGCGTCACCGATGAGGCAGAAAACTGTGTCGCGCATGATCAGTGGCGGTTCGGCGGGGTTGAGGATGATGATCGCCTTACCACGGGCAGCGCCGCCAACCTTTTCGATTGCGTGCGAAGTGGTTTCGGTGAACTCGTCGATGTTGGCGCGGGTGCCGGGTCCGGCTGACTTGGATGCGATCGACGCGACGATTTCGGCGTAATGCACGGGCGTGACTGCCGAGACCGCCGCGACCATGGGAATGGTCGCCTGCCCGCCGCACGTCACCATGTTGACGTTGTCAGCTCCGGCGTCGAGGCTTTCGTCGAGGTTGACCGTCGGAATGACCAGCGGACCGATGGCCGCCGGAGTGAGGTCGATGAGCTTCTTACCATGCGGCGCAAGTGCGGCCGCGTTGGCGATGTGGGCCCGCGCCGACGTCGCGTCGAGCACGATCTCGATGTCGGTGAAGTTGGGCATCGCCAGAAGGCCGTCCACGCCCTCATGGGTGACGGGAATTCCCAACCGCTTCGCGCGGGCCAACCCATCGGAGTCGGGGTCGATACCGACCATCGCTGCGACCTCGAGATTCTCGGAGGTGCGCAGAATCTTGATCATCAAGTCGGTGCCGATATTGCCGGTTCCGATGATGGCGACTTTGGATTTCGTCATGACTGCTCCTTGCGCGAGAACGTCGCCGACACTTCGCCCAGTGGCGCGATTTCGGCTCGGATCCGGGTGCCCGGTGGGGTGGCGACCATCGGTCCGAGGGCGCCAGACAGGATGATCTGCCCGGCCCGCAGCGGGTCGCCGAACGATGCGGCGGTGCGCGCCAACCACGCCAACGCGTTGAGTGGGTCACCCAGGCACGCGGAGCCTGATCCTTCAGAAACCAGGTTGTCATTGACGTACATGCGCATCGTGGCATTGCGAGGATCGAAGTCGCAGAGGCTGAATCGCTTGGTACCGAGGACGAATACTCCGCTGGAGGCGTTGTCGGCGACGGTGTCGGTGATCGTAAGATCCCAGTTGGCGATGCGACTGTCGACGATTTCGAGGGCCGCGACCGCGTAATCGACGGCGCCCCGGACGTCGTCTGCACAGAAGTCGTCGTCAACGAGGTCGTGGCCCAGGACGAACGCGATTTCGGCCTCGGCCTTGGGCTGCAACAGCCGCTCGGACGGCACCTCCTCCTCGGCAGACACATCCATATCGGCGAATAGCACACCGAAATCGGGTTGGTCAACGCCCAGTTGCTGTTGCACTGCCGGCGACGTGAGCCCGATTTTGCGGCCGACAACAACAGCCCCTGCGGCGATACGGCGGCCGATCAGCTCCTGCTGCACCGCGTACGCCGTCTCGATGTCGGTGTCACCGATCAGCGTGCGGATGGGTGGCGTCGGTCGCCCGGTGCTAGTGGCGAGCGCGATCCGGTCGGCAGCTTCGGTGACGGCGTTTGCGGCTAGCACGTCTCTACGTTGGCGCAATTACGAGCGATACCCCAGTCCATGTGCCGCTGTGCGAAACGTACCTTGCCCGGTGATCACCGTGACAGCGTGGGGTTTCTGAACTGTTCGATAACCGGCGCCAGTTGAGCGGCATTCGTGATCAGCTCCACATGGCCGCCGTCGTGCAGATGCAGCGCCGCGTGGGGCAGCAACAGATGCATCAACTTCGCATTCACCACAGGGATGATCGGATCGTCGGTGCCGGCGACAATCAATGTCTCTTGCCGAATGAGCGGCAACCCGAAGAGGCTGGTCCATATCGATCCCGCGAGCAGTTGATGAAGATAGCCGATCCGAGAGCCTGCCATCCGCTGGCGGTCCATCAACTCCTTGACCACCAACGGATCGGTGCGTGCGGATCCGCCGTACAAGTCGCCGGCCACGGACGGCGCGTACTCGGGATCCCGAAACCGGTGCGGCGTCACCATTTTTGCCAGCACGGCCGGGCGTCCGGGCACCATCAGCATGCCCGTCCCCGTCGATACGAGGATCAGCTTTCGGCAGCGGCGTGGATTCTGGAACGCGAACTGCTGTGCCAGCCCCCCACCCCAAGACAGGCCAAGCACATCGACGGGCTGGCAGGCCAGGCCGATCTTGTTGAGCAATCGGCCCAACACCATCGCGAGATACGGAAATCCGTACGGCAGAGAGGAATTCGGTGAGCCACCCGTACCGGGTACATCGAAGCGCACCACTGTGGCGTCCGGGTTCAGCTGTTCCACCAGGGGATCCAGCACCTCCAGCCCGGCGCCAATGCCGTTACACAACACCAACGGCACACCGGTCCCCTGGCGAACCTTGACTCGAATCTGTTGTCCAAGGACGGGGACAAGGTGATCTATGGTCATCGGTCAAGCACGTAGCGGCCGGGCGCGGGTGCAAGCGGCGCCATGCCGGCACCGCCGAGACTCTGCGGAGCAGTCTTCCGCTCACCACTACGCTCATTGAGCCAGGCGACGTAATCAGGCCACCAGGACCCGCTGTGCTTCTCGGCCGATTGCACCCACTGGGCCGGATCCGTTTCACACGAATCGCCGACACGGTACGTCGACTTTGTGTTGCCGGGCGGGTTGATGATCGACGCGATATGCCCGCTGGTCGACAGGACAAAGCGGAGGTGCTCGCTGCCCAGCAGTTGGGCACTTCGGTAACAGGCCTGCCACGGTGAAATGTGGTCGTCGATCCCTGCTACCACGTAGCTATCGAGGGTGAGACGAGTGAGATCGACCGGCGTTCCCAGCATGCTGACCGCGCCTGGGCGGGCAAGCACGTTGTGTATGGCCATCTTGACCATGTCGCGATGCAGCGCGGCCGGCATTCGTGTCGTGTCCGCGTTCCAGAACAGCACATCGAACGGCGGTGGCGACTTGCCCTCGATGTAGTTGTTGACCCAATACCGCCACACGAGGTCCGCCGGCCGCAGCCATGCGAACACCTCGGCCAACGACCGACCGTCGAGGTATCCCTTCCTGGCGGACAAGGCGGTCGCGATCTTGGCGACTTCCTCGTCGACCGCTGCCGCCATGAATCCGGCCTTCGATTGGTCGAGAACGGTCACCATCAATCCGAGGCTGGCAACCCGATCAAGGTCACCGGTGGCGGCGAGGTGGTCGGCGGACGTCGCGGCGAGCATTCCGCCCGAACACGCGGCCAACAGGTGCGTTCGGGTGGTCTCGGTGATCTTCTCGACCGCTTCGAGCGCATTCAGCACCGCGCGGCCAAAAGTATCCAACCCCCAGTCTTTCTGGGCCGCGGTCGGGTTGCGCCACGAGATCGTGAACACCTGCACGCCCTGATCGAGGAGGTATTCGATCATGCTT
>Ga0207662_10000246_pt1 | contig 25081 bp, 25 predicted proteins | sample KBSS33LmetaG_FD_184338 | JGI IMG/M metagenome (GOLD analysis project Ga0207662, IMG submission 184338) | Switchgrass rhizosphere microbial communities from Kellogg Biological Station, Michigan, USA - KBS S3-3L metaG (SPAdes) (version 2) | ecosystem: Host-associated > Plants > Roots >... | reverse complement strand
CGGCGCGAATCGGCTCCAAACGATCGTCCGTGTGCTGGTGCCGGCGTCGCTCTCCGGAATCGTCTCGGCGGTTTTGCTCGGGCTTGGCCGGGTCATTGGCGAGACCATGGTGGTCCTGCTTTGTGCTGGAAACCGGATCGCCATCCCTGATTTCACAGAGGGTCTCGGCGCTTTTTTTCAGCCGGTGCATACGATGACGGGAATCATTGCCCAGGAAATGGGCGAAGTGGTCCGGGGCAGCATTCACTACCGCGCCCTCTTCATGGTGGGGCTTGTCCTTTTCACGATCACTCTCGCGATCAATTATGGCGCTCAGAAGCTCGTGACGCGCTATCGCATGAGCATCGGTTAAAATGATCGCCGCGCCTTCCCATCGCCGTCGAAGTCATTTCTTTCAACGGTTGATGTTTTGGGTCTTTCGCCTCGCGACCTACCTTGTGCTGGCATGCGCTACCTACATTTTTCTCGATATTGGAATCAAAGGAAGCCGCACCGTATTCACCAGTCAGGCGCCTTTCATTAATCTGAAGTTTCTCACCCAACCGCCACAGACCCTTTACGTGTTCGATTATAACGGACAGAAAATGGAGCTGAGCGATCGCGAATTCCGCCAGTGGCAGGAAACGCACAAGGAAAATGTCGAGGCCACAAGCATTGCCTACTCGGCCGGTGGAATCTGGCCGTGCATTGTTGGCACGGCGTTGCTCGTCGTCGGCTCGATGATTCTGGCGTTATTCATCGGCATCAGCGCGGCGATCTATCTGAGCGAGTACAGCCGGGAGACTCGTCTTATCCGCTTCATTCGCATCGCGATCTTAAATCTGGCCGGGGTTCCCTCGATTGTTTTCGGCCTTTTCGGTTTTGGGCTCTTCGTCATTTTCTTTGGCTGGAATGTTTCGCTTCTGGCAGGCTGGTTCACGCTGGGCCTGATGATCCTGCCCGCGATCATTACTGCCAGTGAAGAATCGTTGCGTGCTGTGCCACAGGGACTGCGCGAAGGTTCGCTGGCGCTCGGCGCAACCAAGTGGCAGACCATCCGCAAAAATGTTTTGCCTTATGCATTGCCGGGAATTTTGACCTCATCCATCCTTGGGATCGCGCGGGTCGCGGGCGAGACCGCCCCGATCATGTTCACAGCCGCCTACGCGATGCGCGATGAAATGCCCTGGCAGGTAACCAAATGGACCGATTTCTTCTTCCAAGGCGTGATGGCGTTGCCCTACCACATCTATGTTGTCAGCTCTAAAATTCCGCAGAACGAGTACACCGAACGCGTGCAATATGGCGCCGCCTTCGTTTTCCTTATCCTCGTGATGCTGATCGCCTTGACCTCCATCGTGTTGCGCGAGAAACAAAGGAGACGCTTATCATGGTAAGCGCGATCGACATGCCACAAACCATGCCACAAGAAGTTTCACCCCAGACCGATCAGCCGGCAGAGGAGACCGAAACTGCTAGGGTGATGATCGCCGTACGCGATCTTGATTTTGCTTATGGAAGTCATCAGGTCCTTCACAATGTGAGGCTGGAAATGCCGGCGCGAGCTGTAACGGCGTTCATCGGACCCTCTGGTTGCGGCAAGACTACGCTCCTGCGCTGCATCAATCGAATGAACGATCTCGTTGACGGGGCTCGCATCACCCGGGGCGCGATTCACCTCGACGGGATCGATGTCAACGCGCCGGAGGTGGACGTTGTTGATCTTCGCCGGCGGGTCGGGATGGTTTTTCAAAAATCGAATCCGTTTCCCAAATCGATTTACGAAAACATTTCCTATGGCCTGCGGATCGCGGGAGTCAACAAGCGTTCGCGCATTGATGAAGCGGTCGAGAAGAGTCTGCGCGGTTCCGCGCTCTGGGACGAAGTGAAGGACCGGCTGGATGCGAACGCCTTTGGCCTATCGGGCGGCCAGCAGCAAAGGCTTTGCATCGCGCGAGCGCTCGCTGTCGAACCGGAAGTCATTCTGATGGATGAGCCCTGTTCGGCACTTGATCCCATCGCCACCGCAAAAATCGAGGAACTAATCCACGAACTCAAAACGCAGTACACGATCATCACCGTGACCCACAACATGCAACAGGCCGGCCGCATCTCTGATTACACGGCCTTCTTTTATCTTGGACGACTCATCGAATTTGGATCGACTGCGAAAATTTTCACAAATCCAAGCGAAAAACAGACTGAAGATTATATCACCGGCCGGTTCGGTTAAGGCTCACAGGTCAATCCGATCTTGCGAGCAAGCTCGGTTCGTCCGCCCGGATGAAATCGCTAATCTGTTTTCGGGTGATGCTGACGTGCATGCCGATGTGCACTGAGTTATAAAGCGCGATCACGTCGCGCGAGCGCATACGGATGCAGCCAAAGCTGGCCGGTCTGCCGATCTGGCGTTCCTCAGGCGTGCCGTGAATGTAAATGCAACGATCGCGCGCGGCGCGGTTCTGCTCTTCCATTCCGCGCAGCCAGATGACACGCGAAACGATGGGGTCCCGGCCCGGGGCGTTCGCGGTCACGACTTCGCCCGTTGGCACGCGGTTCTTGATGACTGCGCCCGGGGGCAAATTGTCGCCGAATTTGGCCGAAACAAACAAGGTGCCCAGAGGCGTGCGATAACTGCCGGCGGAATCGCCGATTCCAAATTTGGAAGTCGAAATCGAATAGCGCGCGATGAGACGTCCACGGTCGACCAGAGCCAGAACTTGATCGGGCACACTGACAATCACTTCGGTGCTAACGGTCAAGCCACCGGCTTCAAAGACGCCCAAAAGAACAAACAGAAAGGCCCATGCTGCTACCGAGCGCGGAAAGGTTCTCTTCATTTAAAGCTATCGGGATTCGGCGGGATGAGTGATCGAGTGCAGGTCGTGGATAAGCGAATCAATCTTGCGCAGATCTTTGCGACGGCCTTTCTCGGGTTTGAGCTTGCGTTTGCGCAGCATGATTGTCAGATCGCGAATTTCGTGCAACCGCTCGCGCGACAGACTATCTACTCGTTTCGATGAAGCTACCGCCGCTGCGCTTTCGGCCAGATCGGTTTCGAGCCTGGCCATGTAGACCCGAATCGTCCTGCGCAAGTCACGCCGAAGAGTAGCCAACTCTTCCATGAGCATTGTTACAGGAGAGATTTCCCGTCGCGCTTTCTTCTTTGGTCGCTTTTTTTTCTTCATCTGCTCGATATGGAAGCGGGCGTCAGCTCCGCTGGTTGGTTGAAAGCAGCGGAGAATGGATGGAAGTTTACTATCTCTACGACGCCATCCTGGCGTTCGACCAACGCGGAACAGCTTTCTACCCAATCGCCGCAGTTGTAATAAGTAATGCCGCCAAATTGCCGGATGGCGGCGCTGTGAATGTGACCGCAAAGAACTGCGTCCACCGAAAACTTCTTCGCGTACCGAACGACCTCTTCCTCGAATCGGCCGATGAAACTAACCGCGTCCTTCACTCGTTTCTTAGCATAGGCGCTGAGCGACCAGTAACCGAGACCGAACCGGCGACGCGCGAAATTGATCAGCGGATTCAGCGAGAGCAAAAGCTGGTAGCCAACGTCACCCGCGAACGCGAGCCACTTCACATTTTGCACGACCGTGTCGAGTTCGTGTCCGTGGATCACGAGCATCCGTCGTCCATCGGCCAGGCGATGAATGGCATGTTTCTGCACGGTGATGCGGCCGTAGGCGCCGTAAAATTTGCCGAGCATGTCGTCGTGGTTGCCCGGGATGTAAACAGTCCGCGTGCCTTTGCGCGCTTTGCGCAGAATTTTTTGGATGACATCGTTATGCTGTTGCGGCCAGTAAATGCCGCGTCGCAACTGCCAGATGTCAATCAAGTCGCCCACTACATAGAGCGTTTCAAATTCGTACTCGCGCAGGAAATCCAGCAGCGCGCCCGCGTTCGCGCCGCGCGTTCCCAGGTGCACGTCCGAGATCCAAGCCGCCCGGACCCGACGGGGCGAATCTGATTCCCGCACAAACGGGTGTTCGATGGAAAATCGGGGTTCGGTTAAGACCGGCATCGTGGTTTACAAAATCAGCGCTCTCCCGAAACCATTATCTGTCGAAAAGCCCGCCGAGGGCGCTCTCCCGACGGGCTGTCGCTAACCTGACCGTGCTATCTCTACTTGATTGGAACAAATCCTACTTGGGCGACGATCTTCTGACCGCCAGGACCGATCGTGAAATCGAGAAACTCTTTGGCCAGACCGCTCGGCTCGCCATTCGTGTAATAAAACGTTGGTCGCCAGTAAGAATAGGTATGGCCTTGCACCGTTTTGATCGACGGCGTAACTCCGTCGATCGGCATCACTTTTACTCCGCCTGCCTTCGTATAAGCCATGCCGACGTAACCAACACCGTTCGGATTTTTGCCGACCTCAGCCGCGATCTGCTCGTTACCTGCCATTTTTTGCGAACCGCCGGCGTAATCGCGTTTCTTCATCGCCAGTTCCTTGAAATCGGAGTACGTTCCCGATGAAGTATTGCGAGTATAGATCGAGATCTTGCCGCCCGATCCTCCGACTGCGCTCCAGTCCGTCACATCGCCGGTGAAAATTTGTTCCACCTGCTTTTTCGTCAGCCCTTTGATCGGATTGGCCGAGTTCACGATCACCGCGATGCCGTCGTAGGCGACAATGGTCGGCTTCATGTGTTTGCCCTTGGCCGCAGCCGCGCCCACTTCGGAAGTCTTGGCGCGCCGGCTCGACATTCCGATTTCGGCCGTGCCGTCGATGATCGCGGCGATACCGGTGGTCGATCCTTCCGCCGCAATGTCGAAGGTCGTTCCCGAATGTTGCGCTTTGAACTGCTCTGCCAATTGCGGCACCAATTTTGCACCAAGCGTGTCCGAACCTTTGATGACAAGGCGATCGGCATTTGCGCTGGACATCGTGGCCGCTACCAAGGCGCAACCGACTGCGAGATATTTGATTTTCATAGTAATTTGGGTCGTTTGGATTGTTCGGTGATAAAAGCGCCGATCCTTAGAACTTCACGTTCAAGTCAGCTTGAAAGATTTGATATTGGTCGAGCGGATTGATACCGATATCGCCAACGCCGCCGGTGCCGAAATTACCATTACTGCGCCAACCATAGGCCCACGTAAGGTTAAAGATAATGGCGTCCGCCAGAGCGTAGCCGGCTTTCACGGCTACCCCTTGCATGTTCACACGGCTGTCGAAGATATCCGAGTCGACCAGATTGGGATCCAGCGCAAATTGTTCGGTGTGTTGCCACCAAGCTCGGATCTCCCAGTCCCTCTTTGCCTTTAGCTGGCCAATGCCGAGACCTGCTTCATAGGCGTAGCGCTGACCGCCACTTCCTGGGTGGCCTGCTCTTGCAGCGCGATCGTCGGCATCAAAATTGACCGCGAAATCACCGAAAATGCGCATCGGCAACTCCCAAAGTTTCCACCCGATTTCCACCGGCATATCGAACACCAGGAGGTTGTTGATCCCGGTTTGGTTTGTATCGGTGAAATCGCCTTGGAAAGGAACGTTAAACGAGTCGCCGCTGCCGCTATAATTGTATAGCGTCGGCGCAAGCTGAATGTAAACGTTGTTCGGGAAAGTAAGCCTCGCGCCTACCTGCCACGCCAGCATGAACAGATCATGATCTGGGTTGGTAGGTGTCGGGCCGATGGGGTTTTCCGGATTCGTATCGTCATAAACGAACTGTGCGAAGTTTGCGAAGACGTCGAGCTTCAGCTTGAACGGTTCAGCCGCCGGAGGGGCTACGACGCCTTTGCCGTCCTTGCTGTAGCCCTCCTTGCTATAGGATGGTGCTGCTGCGGCTCCTCCACCAATATTGAAAGTAAACGTATGCTTCCATTGCTGGGCCAGGCCTTCCGGATTGATGTCGTCATCCCAGAGCAGTGGCGTCGTCACTAGGGGGTTCGGCATTCGGCCTGCGGTCAACGTAAAGTCGGGGAAGCCTTTGTAACCGAGATAGGCCTGGCCCACGTTGATGCCGTCGTCCTGTTTCGAAAACGGCCCGTTGCTGCTGTCACCGCCAAACGTAACATTCGTAGAACGATTACTCTGGCTCGTTTCCAATCGGATGCCAAAAAACCAATCATCTGCCAGCGTGCCGCGAAGACCGATGCGGAGCCGGTAGCGTTGACGATGGCGTTCCAGCCAGTCATTTGGGTTCGTAAGATCATTACTCGCTGTCCGTCCGCCGCGATATTCATAACGCATACGCGCATCACCGTAGAGCTCGATCTCGTTAATCGGCGTCGAGAGTTTCCATTTTCCAGCGGCGGTCGATGCCGCCTCTTTCGTCAGCTCAGCCCTTACTTCTTCGGCTTCCTGGTCGCTAATGACCTTTTTTCGGACGAGCAGATCGAGCAAGGCGCCTGCATCTTGCGCCCGAGCTGCGATTCCAGTGAACGCAAAACAAAAGGCGATGGCAGCGAAAGTTAACTTTTTTCTGAACATTGTTTCTCCTTGGTTTATGCGGCATTACGCCGCGGTTGTCGTTGTTGTTCGCGGCGAAGATTGGAGAGCGATTGTTACAGGCGTATGGCAGCAAAGTAACAATTGCGTGAACTCGCAATCATCGTGGCGACGCGCATTCGAAGCTCTGCGTCGCAGCCCGTGCGACGCAGCGATCGGGATTAATTCAAGCCTGCCCGCCGCGGGCGAAGGGCTTCGAGCTAATTTGCAGCCCCTATCTGAAAGGGAGGATCTCTACCGTTACGGCTTTGCCGTCGCACCGGGACTTGCGGCGGGTGCAGTGGACATCGGCGAAGCGGTTTCTTCCGCGCCGGGCGATGCAGCCGGCGAGGAAACCGGCGAAGGTTGAAGAGGAGCTGTCGGCGCAGGAGAAGTCTGCAGCGCGGGTTGCGATTTCATCAGCTCGCGCCGGAATGCGCTGTCGGCTGTGCTTCTATGGGCATAGAGGATCGACAAAGCAAGGGTCAGCGCGAAAAAAATGCCGGCCAACCATGACGTAAACTTCACCAGCACATTAGTGGTTTGCGCACCGAAAATGTTTTCCGTGACCGCGCCGCCAAATGCCGCCCCGAGACCTTCACTCTTTGGACGTTGCATCAGGATAACAAGCACCATCAGCAACGCCACCAGGACGAAGAGCCCCAAGAGCAAATTGATGAGAAGATTCATTGGGACGGAGAATATCGACACTAAATGACGAATGTCGAATCACGAATCGTCCTGTGGCGGGACTGATCTTGCGAGGCCACCGCCGTCTTAGCTCGCCATCCCTACGGATGAATTAGGTTACGACCCGCCAAAAGTAACGAGGGCGTTACTTTTCCGGTGTGGCACGAGTAGACCGTTTCATCAAGATACACACACAAAGAGAAATCTCCCATGAAACCCATGAAAATAACGTTACAAGTTAGCGGGCTTCATTCGTAACTTCGCCAAAGGGCACAAACTTGGAGGACTAAAAACAATGTCGAAGAAACTGTTTACCTATCTCATGCTCCCGCTACTTTTGCTTTTCTGCAACAGTTCGCAGAACTCGGTAGCAGGATCCAAACAAAAGAGCCCAGACGCCCAGAGCGGGACGCTTGAAAAGGTGATCGTCGCCAGCGGGAGCGTCGTGATGGATGTCGATCTAAATCGGCTCAATGGAGTCAACTCCGCGACGGCAAACCGTGAGATGTTGCATTTCGCCGTGGCGGCTAATTCCTTTTTCCCGGTTCTAGTGTTTAACGAGGTGTTGCGCGGTGCTGAGCCGGGGTCGATAGCGCTCATCCCGCAAAACAGCGCGACTCTTCCTGCTGGCTTAAGCGCATCCCTTAACCAACTGGTGGTCGAAAAACTCCCTTCTGGTGAAGCTTTCGATCTTGCCGTGCGCGACGGCAAAACGGGATTCGCCTTTTTCAATATCGAAGGCCACCAGTACGATTACGATGCCAATGCACAATTGCTTAGCATCACAGACGGAAGACTTCTGATTTCAGAAGAGTTTGCCCAAGCGCTTGGGCGCACCTCGGAAGCGGGTTCAGTGGTTGGAAAAATTTCCATTGGAGCGGCGATGCAGCCGATCGAGATCACACATCTTGTGAACGGCGAAGCGGAGTCTGTGATGATGCCGGCAGCTGGCATGCAACCGGGACCCGACGTCATTGTTGGCGATCTGCCCAGTGTGGAGCAGTTCGGGAGTGTCGGGACTCAGGTCGGCCTCGCGGTAGGGACAGATTCCTGCAACAACGGACAGGTGAACCTGGATTGGTTTGCATTGCCTGATAACGATCATCCGGTCATTCCGCAGAACCTGTATCGCATGAGCGGCGGAACTGACAACACCGAGCGCTTCGAGCAAGTTGGCCAGTCCTGGCTGAAACACGCCTTTGCGGCATCATCGTCAAACAGCTGCGGCTTTGGCTGTAACGGCGTGGGTGGCACTCATCTTGGCTCCGGCTGTTCCGATTTGTATACCGCCAGTTTGAATGCGAGTCAGGGCGGGCTGGGCTCACGCGCGTGGGTGAATCCCTTTACCGGCGTCTTCCCAGGAACACCAAGCCCGGCCAACCACCTCGGCCACAACCACACAGGCACGTCGCATCGGGTCACGGTGGCGATGAGCGACCTGGACACAACGCAAAATCCGGGCGCGACCTATTTTGCTGAAGGTCAATATGTCACTCCACATGAATACGCCTGGTGCCAGGCTAATCCCGGGCAGTGCAACATGTACAACAACGTCTCTTATCGTCAGTTCACTGTCAGCGGAACCACGAGTTTCAGGTTTTCGCCGGTTGGATCCACGGTGCGATCGCAACCGGCCATTTTTGCCTGGACCGGAGCGACCATCAATAGGATCGAGCCCGATCCGGGAAACGACGGCATCGCATTCATTGGCTATAAAGTGACAAACCCATCGGCTGGAGTTTGGCATTACGAGTACGCGCTCTATAACGAGAATCTGGATCGGGCGATTCAATCGTTTGCTGTCCCTATGGGACGCCGCATCAGAAATATAGGGTTTCATGCGCCGCCGCAGGAACCTGGATGGACAAACGATGGAACGGTGGGAAACACGGGCTACAGCAGCACCCCCTGGACATCAGCAGCAACGGGGGGCTCTCTGACCTGGAGCTGTGAAACCCTGGCGCAAAACCCAAACGCAAATGCGATCCGCTGGGGGACGCTCTATAATTTCCGTTTCGATTCCAACCGTCCGCCGCAGGACGACTTTGCTGTGATCGGTTTCTTTAAGACCGGAGCGCCGATCATGGCTCCCATCCAGGCGCCACAGCGACGACCCTAACTAAGAAAAGCCAGCAATCCTGCCTGCGGGTGCAAGCAGGACTGCCGGCTCCAGCTGATCGTCGCCTCCGCCGTCATGGGAGGCGCCGGCGGTGTTTCGTCATCGTTCGTCATTTGTGATTCGTCTTGCGTCACTTTTTTTTATCTCGTCCCAAATCGCATCCAGTTCAGCAAGATCGACATCACCAAGCCGCTTACCTTGCGCCTGCAACTCGTCCTCTAGACGGTTGAAACGTGCGACAAATTTGTCCGTAGCGGTTTGCAGCGTGCTTTCCGCGTCGAGTTTGCATTTACGCGCCAAGTTGACGACTGCGAACAGCAGGTCGCCGATCTCGTCTTCGACCAATTGCGGATCTTCCGACGCGAGAGCGTCGTTGAGCTCGCCCAGTTCCTCTTCCACCTTCGCGAGCACGTCGCGCACTTCTATCCAATCGAAATTGACGCGCGCTACTTTCGATTGCGCCTTTTGCGCGCGCATCAGCGCGGGCAACACCGCTGGTAAACCATCAAGGTAATGTCTCCCTGTTTTTTCCGTGCGCTTGATCGATTCCCATTGTTTTAGCACCGCGCCGCTATCGAGCGCATCGCTTTTGCCAAAGACATGCGGGTGACGCCTAATGAGCTTCTCGGTCACCTCACCGATCACATTGTCGATATTGAATCCGCCTGCTTCCCGCGCGATTTCCGAGTGCATAACAATGAGCAGAAGAAGATCGCCCAGTTCTTCGCGAAAATTTGAATTGTCTCTGGAGCGTACCGCACCTGCCACTTCGTAAGCCTCTTCAATCAACGCCGGCAGTAACGTTTCGTGGGTCTGCTCGCGATCCCACGGACAACCGCCCGGGGCGCGCAGCTTTGCGACAATTTCGCAAAGCTTCTCGAAATGATCGTCCGTTGGCTGATCCATTCAGAACCAATCAAACATCAAACATCGAACATCAAACGTCCGGTTAGATCCGCCAGAGCGAGCGATGGGTGCCGAACTCGGAAATTTCGCCAGAAGATTTCTTGCTGACGTAAATCGTGATGCAGATGGCGCTGATGAAGGTGCCCACAAAAATGGACGCGACCAGCCAGGACGGAATGTGGCCAACGCGCAATGCACGATAGAAACTGCCTACGCTGTCCATGGCGTGCTCGGCGTGCAGGAAAATCTTCGTCACCCACGCCAGCAAAATGAGAATGAAAATGAAAACGTAATTGCGTTTTAATCGGCGGCCGACTGCTTCCAGCTTGCTGATCTTGAAGCAGGGCAAGATCAAATCTTCACATACGAGTTTTTTCCATTCGCCCTGAAGCAACTCGCGATTTTCCATCACCATCGGAACAAGAAAATGCGCTTCGAGCATCCGGACACGCGCGCGGAATGCGTCGTAAAAACGGTAACGACGCGCCTCGATCCAGAGGAGCACCCAAACAATGGCCAGATTGAAAAAAAAGATGATGTGCGGCACTTCGCGAGTCGAAAATGCGATGGTAATAATGGCCGTGGTACTGGTAATGGCCCAGTTCGTGGTTACATCCAGCCGCTGCCGCCAAACCATGATCCGTCCCATTTCGCCGCGATAAAAATGCGACATCGCGTTGACGTAGCCCGGATCGTAAATGCTGCGCTGGAAGGAGACTGTTCTCTCCTCATTTTCAGCTAATGCTCTGTTTTCAGTTGCCACGGCCCGTTACTTAACTGGATAACTGGCTTTGCCGCATAATCCAATAAATCTCTCTGTCATCAATGGCTACCGCACTCTCAGAGCTGCTGGATGAAAAGCAGGTAATCCTGCGGTTGCGCTCACGGAAACTGCCAAACGCGCTGCGGGAGATTATTCAGTTGCTCGCGCAAAATGGAAAGATCGACCATGCAGCAAGATTTTTCGAACAAGTCCTGGCGCGTGAGCAACCGCACCCCAGCGTGGTGGAAAACGGAGTCGCATTCCCTCATGCGCGCACCGATTTGGTTGATCAAATCGTCATCGGCATTGGACGCAGCCGCGCCGGAATTCCAATCGGCCCAAATCAACAGCGCGCGCAATTACTTTTTGTGATCGGCGTCCCGGAACGCTTGGTCAATGACTATTTGATTTGCGTTGGCGCACTCGTCCGGCTGGTAAAAAATGATGCGATACGGTCGGCTCTACTCCAAGCCGGGACTGCGCTCGAATTTATCGGCGCGCTTACAGTAGAAACGTTGTAGCTGGCATCGCCGTCTGGACGCGGTCACCTATACCGCGACGCGCTCACCTTCGATTTCATCTGCTGGCGCAAATGTAATTCTCTCGGCCGGTGATGTCGACCAATCCGAGGAAATCTCGTTTTTTCACTTCGCCTGCGCCAAGCACTGACTGATTCATTTCCGTTTGCACAAGTTGAACCAACGCGGCTACCTTAAGACCCGTGTTCAGCTTGACGATGCTCGGCAGCGGTAGCGCGGGAAACAGCGCTGTAGTCGCCACTGATCATTGCAAGATTCTGGTCGATGGCGGGCTGAGCGCACGACAACTGGTTTTGCGCCTGGAGCAATGCGGTATCGCGCCTGAGCAGCTTGATGGCGTGCTTTTGACTCACGAACACACGGACCACGTCTGCGGGCTTGAAGTTCTCTGCCGAAAATTTGACGTGCCGATCTATTCCAACGCGCTGACGGCGGAAGCGATTCGATGTGATGGTTCGTTCAAGCGACACCGCAACTGGCGAATCTTTGTGACAGGTGCCGAGTTTTCGATCTGTGATGTCACTGTGCGAACATTCCCGGTACCGCATGACGCTGTCGATCCGCTTGGGTTCGCTATCCACGCGGGATCGGGCAGCCTTGGTTTCATCACCGATCTCGGTTATCCGACAAAAATGATCATCGAACGATTGCGCGAAGTACAAACGCTCGTGATCGAAACGAATCATGACGAAAAACTTTTGCAGAACGATTCACATCGACCGTGGCCGGTGAAACAAAGGATCCAATCGCGGCATGGGCACTTGTCGAATACGGCGGCGGTGAGTGTGATCGAGGAATTGTTGCCGGGAAAAATCGAGCGCATCGTGCTCGGCCATCTCAGCCGCGATTGCAACACGCCCGAGCTTGCCCTGGGCGCCGTGCACGCGGCGCTCGCGAAATGCGGGCGGATCGACATGGAAGTCCATTGCGCCGCCCAATCAGAAATCAGTCCGCGTTTTCGAATCGGTGAAACGAAGTCCGGCCCGTTTCAGCCGACTTTTGAAAGTGCGTTTTTTCAAACCGCGTCCGCCCGGTAGCGGCGCTCGATGAACGCCGTCACTTTGAAAAATCGGCGGCCAGAGACCGCCGCTGGAGAACTAAGAATCCGCAACGCGCTCGAATCGGATCTTCCCAAAATCATCGATATCTACAATGCCACAGTGCCGACGCGCATGGTTACGGCCGAGCTAGAGCCGACTACGGTAGAGGCGCGTTTACCGTGGTTCCGCGAACATTCGCCCGGCCAATATCCATTCTGGGTAGCGGAATCAGATGGCCAGGTGATTGGTTGGCTGGATTTTAAGAGATTCATCCCGCGTTGCGCATATCGCGGCACCGCTGAAATCAGCGTTTACGTGGATGAAAAATTCCGGCGTCAGGGGGTCGCGTGTTGCTTGTTGGAACACGCGATCGCCCACGCGCCATCGCTTGGAATCACCGCGCTCGTTGGCCTGATCTTCGGGCATAACGAACCAAGTCTAAGGTTGTTTGAGCACCTTGATTTCCAACACTGGGGCTTGCTGCCGCGAATCGCGCGCCTCGACGAAATCGAGCGCGATCTCGTCATCATGGGACGACATCTGCCAGCGCACTGAACGCTGAGGAAGAATTTATGACACTCGTTGTTGGAGCTACGGGATTATTGGGAACGGAAATTTGCCGGCGTCTCGCTTCCGCGGGCAAGCCGTTTAAGGCGATGGTCCGGGCGACTTCCGATCCAGCGAAAAAAGATGTTCTCAAGCAACTTGGCGGAGGACTGGTCGAAGCCGACTTAAAGGATCGAGCTTCGCTTGATCGCGCTTGCGAAGGCACAACGGCTGTCATTACAACTCCGACGGCGATCCTTTCCCAGCAACCGGGCGACACGTTCGATACCGTCGATTTGCATGGACAAATCCAACTGATCGACGCTGCGCGCGCGGCGAAAATCGGTCACTACATTTTCGTTTCTATCTCGGGCAATCTGCTAAAGGATGGCGACAATCCGTTAGTCGACGCGAAACGCGCCGTTGAAAATTATCTTCAACAGAGCGGACTCGCTTACTCCATTCTGCGGCCGACATTTTTCATGGAAATATGGCTGAGCCCGCATCTGGGCTTCGATTTCGCAAATGCCAAAGCAACCATATACGGATCGGGTCAAAACAAGACCAGCTACATTTCCTTGCAGAACGTCGCCGATTTCGCGGTGGAATCGTTATCGAATCCCGCCGCGCGGAACGCCGTAATCGAGCTCGGCAGTCCGGAAGCCTTTAGTCAGCTCGAAGTCGTGCGGATGTTTGAGGAAATTATCGGTCGCACATTTGAGAAACAATTCGTCTCCGAGGAAGCGCTGCGGGCGCGCAAAGCGGCAGCCACTAATCCTGTCGAACAAACCTTTGCCGATCTGACTCTTGCCGCCGCCCGCGGCGATACGATCGACATGGGCGAGATATTTGGAAATTTTTCGATCCGTCCGCGATCAGTCCGCGACTATGCGAAAGCTGTTATGAGCTAGCCGCCTCGCTGTGTCGAGCCGTCTCGCGCAATCCACTCGCACGGCGACACGGTGCCGTGGCGACAGCGAACGTCTTTGACGTCTCGCATTCTATTACGCTTCTTCAGGACCAATGACGAGATGAATCACGCCGTTCGGCGCGGCAATGAAGAAGCCATTGAAATCTTCACGTAATTGTTCGACCTCGTCGCGCCGCACGACCCCGTGCACCTTCAAGAATGACGCGGCTGCTTCAGTATCGTTCGTTTCCAGTTCCAGCCAAATGTCCGGATGACTCAGGTTCGGCACGTTGTCGATCCAAAGCCGGTTCGGTCCGAATTGAAAAATGCACCCGTCCTTTTCTTCCTCGATCAACGGCAGACCGAGCGTATCCCGATAAAACGCGACGGTCTGGTCATAGGTGTTGCTTGGACATTTGATCGCAATGTTGGCCCCGCCTGAAAATTGCGGCCCCTCAAGTTTGGCAACCATGGGACAGCCTAATGACGAAATCCGAATGACGAAATCCGAATTAATGACGAATGACGAAGCCCGAACTCTGCTCGCTTCCTCATTGGTGCTTCGTCATTCCTATCTATTTCGATGGAGCCCGCGATGCGCAATACTCCGCGACTCCGTTACTCCATCAGCTCTCACCCGTTCCGCCCGGTTCGGTCATTTTGATTGGGTCAAGCGCGCGCTCGAGTTCTTTCTCCGGCAACACCTTCTTCTCGCTGGCAATTTCGCGAACGGTTCGCCCGGTTTTCGCGCTCTCCTTTGCAATTTCCGCCGCGCGATCGTAACCGATTTTCGGCGCGAGACTGGTCACCATCGCCATGGATAGTTCGATCAACTCCCGGCAACGCTCCTCGTTTGCCACGATGCCGCGGACACATTTATCGCAGAAAACATCGACCACGTTGGCCAGCAGCCGGATCGACTCGAGAAGATTATGCGCCATCACCGGCATCATTACATTGAGCTCGAAATTCCCGTTTGCCCCGGCCCACGTAATGGTCGTGTCGTTACCGATCACTTGCGCGGACACCATCATGACGGATTCGCACATCACCGGGTTGACCTTCCCCGGCATGATCGAACTGCCCGGTTGGGTAGCGGGAAGCTGGATCTCGCCGATGCCGCACCGTGGACCGCTTCCGAGCCAGCGGATGTCGTTTGCGATCTTAAATAAACTGACGGCAATCGTTTTTAGATGCCCGCTTACTTCAGCAACCGCATCCTTTCCTCCCTGCGCTTCGAAATGATTTTTTGCCTCGTAAAACGCCATGCCGGTGCGCTGCTCCAGGTGCCGCAGCATCTTTCCCGGAAGATCAACATGGCGGTTGAGACCTGTACCCACCGCCGTTCCACCCAGCGCGAGCTCGCGCAAAACTTCGATCGATTTTTGCGCCCGTTCTTTGGCATAAGCAACCTGCTGCGCGTACCCGGAAAATTCCTGACCGAGCCGGATCGGCGTCGCGTCCATCAAATGGGTCCGCCCTATCTTAATGATTTCCCAGAATTCCTTCGCCTTGGAGTCGAGCGCGGCGTGTAACTTCCCCAGCGCCGGAACCAGGCAGTTCTTCAACTGTTCGGCCGCGCTGATATGGATCGCGGAAGGAATCACGTCGTTGCTCGATTGGCCCATGTTGACGTGATCGTTCGGGTGAACCAGTTCCCGCGATCCGATCGCTTTGCCCGCGAGCTGCGCACAGCGGTTGGCGATTACTTCGTTCGCGTTCGTGTTGGTGCTCGTGCCGGAGCCGGTCTGGAAAATGTCGAGCGGAAAATGGTCGTCCAGCTTGCCATCGGCAACTTCTTCAGATGCCTGAACGATCAGCGCCGCCCGCTCGGCGTCGAGCAGGCCCAGATCGTGATTCGCTTGGGCGGCGGCCCATTTGATCAAGCCCAAAGCGCGAATAAACGGCCGCGAAAAGCGGTAACCGCTCACCGGAAAATTCAGGACCGCACGATGAGTAGAAGCGCCATGAAGCGCAGACGCCGGGAGCGACATCTCGCCCATCGAATCTTTTTCCACCCGGGCCGGCCTGTCCGTCATGCCGAACGATCTGCGTAGGCGGCCTCGGATCGCCGCCGTCTGGTTCGAAACTCGCGATCGTTTGGTGGCGTCTTGGAAAAAACGGTGATGAACATCGGCGGTATGTTTTGCAGGAAATATTCCGATTCCGCGTGCTTGAAAACTGTGGCGTGCTGCTTCAGTTCATTGGTGACTTGGTAAATGATGAAACTGCCGCCGGGCGCGAGCGCATCATGCGTTTTTCGCAGAAGCGCGCGTTTTTTGTCGATCTTAAGTATGCTGAACGGAATGCCTGAAAGGATGTAATCGCAGCAAGCGATCCCGCGTCGTTTCAACTCGTATGGCAAAGATGCTGCATCTCCATGAATCACGTGCACGCGTGCATCGCCGGCAAATTGACGTTCGAGGTCGCGCGCGAACGCCCGATCCACCTCGAAGAGAAGCAACTGCGAATCCGGACTCATTCGTCGCGCGATCTCCCGCGAATGCACCCCCTCGCCCGGCCCGTACTCGGCGATCACACGCGGCTGGCTCAAGTCCATCTTGCTGGCGACGCGTTCCACGAGCGCCTTGGAGCTGGGGATGATCGAGGCGACTTGAAATGGTCGCTGCAGGAAACGCTTGAAAAACAGTGCACTCACGGGAAGCGAATAGTCGCCTCGCGCCTCCGAGTTGTCCAGCGGCGAAGTAACTATTGACTCATCGAGCCGCGACCCCGCATCTGCCTGTTCTGTAGAGACGCCCAAGCGAGAGCGAAGGTTCTCCCAACTGCGGAGATGCCCGAAATTTTTATTGCCAAGAATATTACAACACCGTCAGGATCGAAAACATGACAAAAAACAAAGAAAAAATTCGTGCGGCGTTCCGGCGATCTGTCATTTCGCTTATCGTAGGGGCGACCGCAGTTGTAACGTTGTGGGGAATTACTGGAACCGCCTACGGGCAACGCCTGGGGATCTCGGGCCCGGAGGAGGTGGCGGCGGGCAGATGGCAAAGGTTAGTCCAGCAACCGCCCTTCGATACCGACTCGGCCAATCTACTGACCGACGGGACTGTGCTCGTGCACGAATACGGCACGCCGAATTGGTGGCGACTTACGCCTGACATTAACGGGAGTTATCTCAACGGCACGTGGTCACAAGTCGCATCCATGCAACCCAGTTATGGTCCGCTCTACTTCGCCAATGCGGTGCTGCCCGATGGCCGAGTAATCGTGGAGGGCGGAGAATATAATTTCCTTCAGCCCGTTTGGACTAACAAAGGCGCAATTTACAACCCGGTCACTAACGTCTGGACCGTGGTCAACCCACCAATCGGTTGGGCCAACATTGGAGACTCACCCGGCATTGTCCAGGCGGACGGAATTTTTATGCTTGGCAGAGGCGGGCTCGGTGCAAATACACAGCAGGCATTACTTAATCCGGTTACTTTGACCTGGACGGTTCTACCCGGTACCGGTAAGTCAGATACCTTTTCCGAAGAAGGCTTTGGTCTTTTGCCTGATGGCAGAATCATGGTGGTGGATTGCGGCAATATTCCTAATTCGGAGCTCTATAATCCCGTCACTCAGCAGTGGACGAGCGCGGGTAGCACCGGCGTGCCGCTTGCCGACGCTGGCAGCCTTGAGATCGGTCCCCAAATTCAACGTCCGGACGGCACGCTTGTTGCCTTTGGCGGAACCGTTCACAACTCAATCTATCATCCCTCAACGGGAACTTGGACCCCAACGGCTGACTTTCCGGGAGGCAATGACATGGCAGATGCCCCCTGTAGTTTGTTGCCGGATGGTAACGTGCTGGTCTTCGCAAGCCCCGGTATTTTCCAGCCACCTGCTAAGTTCTTCATCTTTGACGGAATTACTTTCACCGAAGCTCCCCCGACTCAAACTTCATCCAGCCACACGTCCTACGAAGGACGAACGCTGATCCTGCCGACGGGGCAGGTTCTTTGGCTAATCGCCGACGGGAGCACTCGTGACGTCGAGCTCTTTACTTCCAGAGGCCGTCCCGACTCGTCTTGGAGGCCTGCCATCACGTCGGTTCCTGCCACACTCACCCGGGGGACTACTGTCCAGATCTCGGGACGACAGTTTAACGGTCTTTCGGTCGGTTCCGACTATGGCGATGACGCATTGAGCGCCACCAATTACCCGCTGGTGCGCATTACCAACGTAGCTACGGGGCATGTCTTTTATGCTCGCACTCACGATCATAGTACGATGGCTATCGCCACCGGTAACGCAATCGTGTCCACCATGGTCGATATTCCAGCTACCATGGAAACCGGTGCGAGCAGGATTGAAGTCGTAGCAAACGGGATTCCTTCGAGAGCCAGACAGGTTACTGTCCAATAACAGAAGCGCCGCGATTTGGCGGTATCTATCGAGTTGTCCAGTGGAGAAGTCTCGGAGGCTCTCTTTCGAATGTGACGACGACATCGACTGCGAAAGTGAGCATGTCGCGGTCCGACGAATCGTGGAGTGATCGTGTACTATTGAGAGAGCGATCGTAACGAATTTCCGGCCGGATCATTAAATCGGTTGTCAGCGCCGGCTTGGATCTACCAGCCCGACAAGAAGCAAACCTATGGAAACAAATTCTGCTAAAATTGTGTAGTTGCGTCTGCCGATCGAGACAGGCGATACTCGGTCGGAATGACGCACGATCCGCTGGAAATCCGCCACTTGCGCTACTTCCTTGCCGTCGCCGAAGCTGGTAGCTTTAGCCGCGCTGCGGACCGACTCGGAATTTCCCAGCCAGGCATCTCCCAACAAATGCGCGATCTGGAAGCGGCGCTTCGGGTCTCCCTCTTTCAGCGCCGGGGAAAACGCATTCTGCTTACGTCAACGGGCATTATCTTTCAAGAGCACGCCCGCGCGATTCTTCGTCAGGTCGAGAATTTCCTTCAGGAACTCGGCAGCGAACCGGGACAGTTGCGCGGCGCCCTGCATCTGGGGGTCGTCCCCATCCTCAACGTGGCGCTGGTGCCGCATCTGCTGGGCCTGTTCGCCGCCGCCCATCCAGGCATCAGCCTCACGGTCGAGGAAATTTCATCCACTGAGATTGAAACGGCGCTGGAAGAGGGAAGAATGGATGTTGGCCTCGGCTTCCTTACGCGGCACTCGCCTAATTTGCGCTACGAACGCCTCTGCACCGACCAATTTGCCTTGATTGTTTCCGAGGCGCACCCGTGGTGGAACCGGCGCGTAATTCATTTCTCCGAATTGCACCAGCAACGGCTGCTCCAATTGCCGGACACCTTCGTCATGCGCCGAATGACCGATGAAATTAGCCGAAATCATCAGGTCCGTCCGCGAACCGTTGCGGAAATCAACTCGATCGGGACACTTCTTCGCTCGCTGGGGCCGTTGGAGGCGGCTGCCTTGATGCCGAAGATTGCGCTGCGAGGGAAGGAAAGTTTGAAGTTGAAGGCAATCCGTCTTCAAGGCAAAAACCTTGCCCTGGAGATTGGGCTGCTGCGTCTCATCGATTCTGGAGCTAACAGGGTCGTCGGCGCGTTCACCGAGTTGGCGCAGGCTGCTGTTCCGAAGATGATAAAAAAATAACGGCCTGTTAGATTCGGACGATCGGTCTGGCGCTGTGCGGGTTCGCGGCGGCGTGCGGAAATACGAGCGCGAGTTGCGCTGTTCCTCTGGACTCTTCGCCTGGATGGAGTCATAACGTGAGTCGGCTTGGAACGAAAGGAAGTCCGTGGCACGCGGGAAAAGTCAAAATCTTCTCTCCGTTCCGGCTTGCCGGCCGACGGTAGAAAGTTCTCGAGGTTCGGGCGTCATTCGAACAGAGATATCTTCTCAATTGGCAAATCCAGTTGTGTAAATTTTTGCGGGAAAATTTTTGCGAAAATTTTTCTTCCCAAACTATTAATTATTGTTCTATTGTTGAAACCTTCACTCGCAAAAAATATGAAAACATCAAAATTCATTCTGGCATTCGGTTTGTGCGTCCTGCTTTTCGGCGGTTGCAGCAAGAAATCCGCGTCCAAAGTCGTCAATTCGAAACACGTTAAGATCGGCTTCATCGGGTTAACCTGCGAGGCCCCGATTTACACGGCATTCGAGAAGGGCTATTTCAAAGACGAAGGTCTCGAGCCTGAGTTGGTGAAATGCAGTTGGGCGAACTACAAAGACAACCTTGCCCTCGGCGCCTACGACATTACGCATCACCTCGTGATGTACTTCCTCAAACCAATCGAGCAGGGCCTTGACGTCCGATTTCTCGGCGGAGTGCACACCGGATGCCTGCGAGTCCAAACCGGCGTGGACAGCCCAATTCACAAAATCCAGGATCTAAAAGGAAAGCGCATTGGGGTACCTGGGATGGGAACGCCGCCGTTCGTATTCGCGAATCGCGTTTTCGGGACGCACGGCGTTGATGCCGGCAAAGATATTACCTGGAAAGTTTTTCCCGCCGGAGAACTGGGATTGGCGTTGAAGAAGGGGGAGGTAGACGCCGTAGCCAACGCCGAGCCGATTGGAACTTTGCTGATCGCGCAAGGTATTGCAAGAAACGTCGAAGGGATGGACGAGGCGACTGACATGCCGTACGCCAACGAGTATTGCTGCGAAATCATCGCGAATGGCAAGTGGATCGACGCCAACCCCGACAGTGCCGCCCGAGCGACTCGTGCCATCTTGAGAGGGGCGAAGTGGGTGCAGGAAAACCCAAAGGCCGCGGCACAGTTGGCCGTGGACAAAAAATACCTCGCTTCGACAGTTGAACTAAACACCGTCGCCATTAGTCGCCTCAAGTACATTCCGTCGGTCTCTGAAGCTGAACGCACTCTCTACACCGCCGCTAAAGAAATGAGAGAAGCCAAAATGCTTTCTCCTGAAACCGATACCGACGCATTGGCGAAAAAGGCGTTTCACCGTTTGGAAGGGGTGTCTGACGAGTGGATCAAGTCAGTCAAGGCTGAGAAAGTCCCCGGTGGCCAGGTTGATCCAAACGAAGATATCCGGCTCTACGCCGCGTTGCTCCAGAGAGATACCCAGGATTCCTGCTGCCGAAGAAAAATGTTTGATCAGCCGGATCAGGAAGCGCCGAATCTGGCCGACCCAGACGCTCCGTGCCTCGACAAGAGTACGATTGCCGCCCAGAAATGATTAGCAGCGTAGAAGAACCCCGCCAGCAAACTGGGATCGTTTCAAAGGCCCAGAGACTCGGCGCAGAAACTGCGTTTGTTTCACCGCCAGTGGTGAAAACAGCGCCGCAGAAATTGCTAGCTGTTCCAGTCGGTGCCTGCATTGCGCTCGCGATCCATTTCTTCGTGCCGAAAAGCGAACCGGTCCCTCCCACACATTACTATCCCCTGCTACTCTTCGTCATGCTCGGCCTCGGTTTGTTGGGCGCGGCGCTTTACCCGTTCTTTGAAGGCCTACGCAAACGGATGAGGCACATATGCCCAATCCTTGGTGTCGCAACGATGACGGCTGGTATCTGGGAGTTGGTGACTTCATGCCTTGGATTGCTACCACTGCCCTACTTTCCCGGTCCTGAAGGAGTCTTCGGAAGCATGGTGAGCGACTATAAGCTTCTCTTCGACAGCACCTGGCATTCGCTGATTTTGCTAGTGAGCGGTTATGCGCTGGGAGTGGTAGTCGCCGTGACCACGGGCGTCACCATTGGATGGTTCGCTCATGCTCGCTACTGGGGCATGCCCTTGCTGAAGGTCGTCGGCCCTATTCCCGCTACAGCCTGGATTCCATTAGCCATGGTGGTCTCTCCTTCCACGCTCTTCTCGGCGATCGGCCTGATCGCTCTGGCGGTTTGGTTTCCGGTAACAATGCTTACCGCTTCCGGTATTAACAACACCCGCGCCTCATATCTTGATGTTGCGCGCACCCTCGGTGCCCGGCAGACATATCTTATTTTCCGTGTCGCCATTCCCGCTGCCCTGCCGAATATCTTCATTGGACTGTTCATGGGTCTTGGCACTTCCTTTCTCACTCTGGTGGTAGCCGAGAACGTCGGGGTTAAGTCGGGCCTCGGATGGTATGTGAGCTGGGCCCAAGGCTGGGCGGAGTATGGAAAGGTTTATGGCGCTCTGATTATTATGGCTGGATTTTTCTCAAGTATCATGACTGTTCTCTTCAAGGTGCGCGATCGCGTGTTGGTCTGGCAGAAGGGAGTTATCAAATGGTAGCTGTCTCCGAGCCTGCTGCGATCGAAGCTTCTTCGTTGCGCATCCGGGGCGCGAGCAAATACTTTGCTGCTGTTAACGGCGCAGCGGTGGGCGGACTCGCTTTGGACAAGGTGTCGCTCTTCGTCTCGGCTGGGGAGCTCGTATCAATCGTGGGTCCGAGCGGCTGCGGAAAGTCCACTCTACTGCGTCTTGTCGCGGGCCTGATTCTTGCGACCGAGGGCGAGCTTTTGGTGGGCGATGAGGCAATCACCGCACCGAGCGCAGAGCGTGGCCTCGTCTTTCAAGATCCGAATCTTTTTCCGTGGCTCACCGTCCGGCGCAACATCGAAGCCGGCCTCGTCGCGCGCGGTGTGCTGAAACAAGAACGCGGTCAGGTCGATGAATTCATGCGCCTGGTAGGTCTGGAAGGCTTTGCTGATGCTTTTCCGCATCATCTCTCGGGAGGCATGGCCCAGCGCGTCGCGCTCGCGCGGGCGATGATTAACCATCCCAAAGTGCTCCTGCTCGACGAACCACTCGGCGCGCTCGATGCCTTTACCCGCATGCGTATGCAGGATGAAGTACTGCGCCTCTGGCGTGCCCACCGCACCACCATGCTGCTTGTTACTCACGACATCGACGAAGCCATCTACATGAGCGACCGCATCGTTATCATGACTCCGCGTCCCGGCAGGATCGAGCAGATAATTCCAATAAAAATGGACCGGCCGCGCGATCGCAGCAGTTCAGAGTTTCTTCGCATCCGCAGTGACATTCTGGAAACGATGCACTTCGCTGGTCGGTCGCTGGGTGGAAATGGGTCTGAGTCGAGCTGATCAGATCCGCGTCTGACCCGCCGCTTCATAGGCAAACAGCTCGTCGCTTCAAACTCATGAAACCGATTGTAAGCCTGAGCCTTATGCTGGCCGCGATGCTTTCGGTGAAAACTGCTCGCGCTGACGAAATGGCTGCGGCCAATTCCGCTGCAGCAGGCGCGTCAGATACAAAACAGATGGGCACTGCTGAATCTCTTTCAGAGTGCAACGAAATGAATGCCGGTGAAATGGTCATGATGAGTTCATGTCTAATGCCGTTCGGAATTATGACCGGTGAAGCTGGCAAATGGATGGTCGGTTACCAATTCACGCACGAAAAAATGGATGGCAGTCTCGTTGGGACAGACGACATCAGCGTCTCGCAAATTCTGAAGCAATTCCCCAATGCACCTACGGACATGACAATGGACATGCACATGTGGATGATTATGTATGCGCCAACAGAGAGGCTGACGTTGAGCGCGATGATTCCTTACATCCGAAAGGAAATGAACATGGTTGATGTCGACGGCAACCATTTTGTCATGCGCGCAAACGGCATTGGTGATCTGGAGTTGCGCCCTGCGTATCTGATTCTCCAAACGGCAGATAAGCGGCACCAGTTGCTTCTCAATGGCGGAATCGGGCTGCCAACAGGCTCGATAGACGAGGAGATGGACGGATTTCGAGTCGACTACTGCATGCAACCCGGCTCGGGCACGGTATCACTGCTGCCAGGCCTTACATATTTAGGACAAACGACAACATGGAGCTGGGGCGCAGACTTCAAGGCCACCCTCCGGCTGGGCCGCAACGATCAGAACTACCGATTCGGGAATCGCTACGAATCGCGTGCGTGGGTCATGCGGCAGCTAACTAGTTGGTTGACCATTTCGACTGGACTCAACGGCGCGGTTTGGGAAAACATTGAGGGTGCTGATCCTGAGCTCGATCCAATGATGGAACAGACCACGGACCCCAATCTGCAAGGTGGCAAACGTTTAGATGCATCCTTTGGTCTGACGTTCTGTCCAATGCGATGTTGCCACGGGGGCCGACCGTGTTGCTCTACAGCGCTAACCAAGTTTCTAGACGGTCAGCAGTTATTCGTTGAAGGTCGGGTACCGATTATTCAGTCGCTCGATGGCCCGCAGCTCCAGAACAGCTGGAGCATCAACATCGCTTGGCAATGGATGTTTTGAAGGAGGTGTTGACCGCTGTTGCTATTGGACTGGCTTGCAATGACTCATCCGACCAGGACATGTTCACCGCTGCGGTGGATTTTGTGGTTATGTTCTGAGGCTGTGGCTATTCCTTTTGACGTTCGGGCTAGGGAGCCCGAAATGCGTGCTTACTCCCGGCTGGGATACTTAGAGCAATCGATCTTCGTCAAGCAGACTGATCTGCAAGCTAGCCGGTGGATTGCGCGACCATCCATTCTTCGGTCGTTGAAATAGGCGAATTAGGTTCCCACAAGGCCGCGCGCTCAGGATGAAATCGTGAACCGATAGGCATGGAATAATCATCTTCGTGGTCGTAGTCGCGCGTCCGTTTGAGCAATTTGCGGCATTTTTGAATGGCCATTGAGGGCTGCCGCTCGGTCTCATAAACGCGCCCGGCGAAGGCATCAATGAGCTCGTCGCGGTAGCGATAGTATAAGAAAGTCGCGAACACGAACGGCTGTTCCCAGAACAAATCGACCATGTCCTCGAGATTATCGATTCCCTTCTCGCAGAAGACCTGATGCTCAGCGAAGGGATTGGACTTGTCACGTCCCTCGCCTTCGAGATACTTGCGGACCAACGGCGCTGCGAATTCCGCTTCGCGCATGGCGGCTGAAAGACCGAAGGAAAATATTGGGTCGATGAAGCGGTGTGCATCTCCAATACAGATGAAACCTTTTCCGCAAAAGCGGCGCACCTGGTAGGAGTAGTTTGGGATCACATGGACTTTCTCGACCAACTTCATATCGGCCAGACGCCGTCGAAGGTCGGGACTAATCTCCGGGATCGTCGCTCGGAAAAATTCCTCGGGAGTTTGCTTTGTTTCTAGAAAGGTCGCCCTCGGTAATACGAGCCCGAGGCTGACGACTTCGTCATCAATCGGAATGAACCACGCCCAGTGGAACTTCTTTTCATAAAAGATGAGCGTGTTGTCTTTTGCGTCT
>Ga0207662_10000237_pt1 | contig 25500 bp, 25 predicted proteins | sample KBSS33LmetaG_FD_184338 | JGI IMG/M metagenome (GOLD analysis project Ga0207662, IMG submission 184338) | Switchgrass rhizosphere microbial communities from Kellogg Biological Station, Michigan, USA - KBS S3-3L metaG (SPAdes) (version 2) | ecosystem: Host-associated > Plants > Roots >... | reverse complement strand
AAGTTGTATGGCGGCGGTGGCGACGTCGTTGCCCACTCGAGCGTATTCGCCTCCCAGGGATCGTCCCCGGCGGGCTTGCCGCTCCGGAGTGACACGAAGATGTTCCACAGGAGCGGGATCATGCTGGCAGCGATGGTGAAGCCGCCGATCGTCGCGAGAAGGTTGAGGTCGTTCCAACCGGCGGTCGACGAATAGTCGGCGATCCGCCGCGGCATCCCGGCCAGCCCGAGCTGGTGCATCGGGAAGAACGTCAGGTTGAACCCGATGAACATCAGCACGAACTGGATCTTGCCGAGGCCCTCGCTGAGCATCCGCCCGGTCATCTTCGGGAACCAGTAGTACAGCCCGGCCATCACGCCGAAGACCGACCCGCCGAAGAGCACGTAATGCAGGTGCGCGACGACCCAGTAGGTGTCGTGCAGCGCGAAGTCGACGGGGACGGCGGCAGAGAAGGCGCCGTTGATGCCGCCGATCAGGAACATGCTGAGGAACCCGAGGGCGAATAGCAGCGGCGTCGAGAGCACCAGCTGGCCGCGCCACATGGTGAAGATCCAGTTGAACATCTTGACGCCGGTCGGGACGGCGATCAGGAACGTCATGAGGCTGAAGAACGGCAGGTATACGGCACCGGTCGTGAACATGTGGTGCGCCCAGACCGAGAAGCCGAGTGCCCCGATGGCCGCGGTCGCGAAGACGAACGCCTTGTAGCCGAAGAGTGGCTTGCGGCTGAAGACGGGCAAGACCTCACTGATGATGCCCATCGCGGGCAGCACCATGATGTACACGGCCGGGTGTGAGTAGAACCAGAAGACGTTCTGGTACAGGATCGCGTCGCCGCCGTTGCGCGGGTCGAAGAACGCGCCGCCGAAGTTGCGGTCGATGAACAGCATGATCAGCGCGCTCGTCAGCACCGGCGTGGCGAGCAGGCCAAGGACCGAGGTCACGAGGACGGTCCAGACCATGATCGGCATCCGGAAGAGCGTCATCCCCGGAGCCCGCATCTTGAAGATCGTCACAAGGAAGTTGACGGCGCCCAGGATCGAGCTCGTCCCGACGAGGACGACCGCCACGATCCACAGGTCCTGACCTGGCCCGACGCTTCCGAGTGGACGGTCCTGGGCGAGCGGGCTGTAGCTCGTCCAGCCGGCAGCAGGCGCCTGACCGGTGAAGAAACTCAGCAGCAGCAACAGGCCGGCCATCGGAAGCAGCCACAGCGACAAGGCGTTGATGCGCGGGAAGGCAACGTCCGGGGCCCCGATGTGGAGCGGCACGATGAAGTTCCCGAAGCCCGCCAGGATCGGGATGATGAACAGGAAGATCATGAACGTGGCGTGCATCGTGAACAGCTCGTTGTAGACCTGGTCGGTCACGAACTGGAGTCCGGGCTGCGCAAGCTCGGATCGCACACCGAGAGCCAATAGGCCACCGATGAAGAAGAAGATGAACGAGTTGATGAGGTACATGACTCCGATCTTCTTGTGATCGGTGGTCGTGACCCAGTCGTACAGCGTGCTGCGATAAGTGCGGGCGGCCGGGTGGAGCGCGGTTGTCGCCACGTCGGACTCCTACTGGACCGTGAGGGTGCCGGCCATGTTGGGATGGATCGTGCAGAAGAAGGCATATGAGCCGGCCTTGAGGGGAGGCACGTCGTACGTCTTCTGAGCTGGTCCCGTGACCACGTCGCCCTTGAAGACCTCGGCTCCGGACTGGGATCCCTCATGGATCGCGACGTCGTGCGGGATCGATGCATCCTGATTATCGAACTGGATCTGGAAGGGCGTGTTCGCGGGCGCGGTCAGGGCTGCGGTGTCGAACGCGATGTCCTTGGCGACGAGGGACAGCGGTGCTGCGGCCGGCGGTGCTGAGGCGCCCGGCGGGGGCGACCCGGCCGACCCGGACGGCTGCGGCGGGGGCGGGGACGGCGACGCGTTGGCGGCAGCGATCTTCTGCTGGAGCCACGTGTCGAAGTCTGCGCCGGCCATCGCGTGCACATCGAAGTGCATCTTGTTGTGGCCCTCGCCGCATAGCTCTGCGCACTGACCATGGAAGGTGCCGCCGGCGTCCTCGTCCTTGATCGTGAATTCGAAGCTGTTGATCCGACCGGGGACCACGTCGCGCTTGAAGAGGAACTGCGGGACGTAGAACGCGTGGATGACGTCCGGGCTCTGGAGGTACAGGTGGATCGTGCGGCCGACAGGTAGGGTCAGACCGCCATCCGGACCCTCGGGTTCCGTGATCTCCAGGAGCGGTTTCGCATCCTTGTTCGTGACCGGGTCATAGTCGTTCGGCAGATACTGGAACGACCAGAGGAACTGGGCAGCGGTCGCGCGGACCTTCATCTGCGGCTGGGCCGAGGCGGCGTCGACGGTGTTGAGCGTCAGCCACGAAGCGACGAAGAGCACCGCGACGATGAGCGTCGGGACGACGGTCCAGACCACCTCGGCCACGGCATTGCCGTGGGTCTGCGGGGGGAGCTCGTCGTCACCGGCCTTGCGCCGATAGCGAATGACCGTCCAGATGATCAGTCCTTCGACGACGAAGAAGATGACGACCGCGATCCCGAACACGAGGTCGTACAGCTGACGGATGTGTTCGCCGCGATCGGTGACGGCCTGCGGCGGGAAGAAGCTGGAGATGACGCCCTGGCTGACCCGCAGGGGGTCGAAGCCCAGGACGACCATCGCGATGACCCCGAGGATGAGGACGGCGCCGATGACGACTGCGAAGAGCGCTGGGGACGAGCGGCCGGTCCTGGGGGAACTCGCCATGCAGCTCCTCGGTGCGGGTGGGATGCGAACGCGTCCGGACCCGCGCCGGGTCGGACCGCCGACATGATAACGCGCACGGCCTGCGTGCAGTGCGGGTCCCGACCCTCCGTCTGACGCGCCAGATGAGCCGGCGTGGGACGATGCGGCCGATGCGGATCAACCCACGGTCGTCGCGCGCGAGGGCCCTCTCCCGCGTGCGTCCTGGGATGGTCGCAGGCATCGTCGTGGCGACGGTCGCTGCGGCGTTCCTGGCCGCCCCGGTCGCAGCACATGGCCCCGCCCCGACCGAGGCCCCGACGCTCCAGAACCTCCTCCTCGGCTGGACGTTCGAACCCCTGCCGACGCTCGGCATCGTTGCCGCGCTTTCCTGGTGGACCTGGGCGGTCCGTCGTGTCAACGCGCTCCACCCGTCGAACCCCGTGCCGCGTCGCCGTTCCGTCTCGTTCGGCGGCGGCATGCTCGCCATCGCGTTCGCGCTGCTCTCCGGGATCGATCAGTACGACACCACGCTCTTCTCCATCCACATGGTCCAGCACGTCCTACTGACGCTCGTTGCGGCTCCACTCATCGCGCTCTCCGCACCCGTCACGCTGATGCTGCGTGTCGCGTCGCCACAGACACGCAAGCGCTGGATCCTGCCGGTCCTTCACTCGCGCGTGCTGCGGTTCCTGGCGTTCCCGGTCGTCGCCTGGATCCTGTTCGCAGCCGCCATGTGGGTGAGTCATTTCTCGCCGCTCTTCAACGCGGCCCTCGAGGACCCGCTGCTCCACGACTTCGAGCACGTCATCTACCTGACGACCGCGTTGCTGTTCTGGTGGCCGGCCGTCGCGCTCGACCCCGCGCCGTGGCGGATGTCCCATCCGGCTCGGGCGCTCTACGTCTTCCTGCAGATGACCCAGAACACGTTCCTGTCGGTCGTCATCCTCAATGCCCAGGAGGTGCTCTACCCGCATTACGCGACCGTCCAGCGGGCCTGGGGTCCCACGCCGCTGGAGGATCAGCAGATCGCGGCCGCGTTCATGTGGGTGGTCGGCGACCTGATCTTCCTCACGGCCAGCTTCGCGATCCTCGTCGGCTGGTCACGGGCCGAGGCACGGGCGGCCGAGCGCATCGACCGGCGAGCGGCCGAGGAGATCGCGGAGATCCGCATCCGCGAGGCGCGACTCGCCGAGCGGCTCGGGCGCGAGCAAGCCGTGACCGACCGCGCCCCCGACGCTCAGCCCGGGAGCGGCGTCTCCAGGTAGCGCCGATACGCGACCGGATCGACGTTGCCGCCACTCGCGACGGCGACCGCGTCGCCACCGAGGCCCGCACGGATCTCCTCCGCACGGAAGACCACGGCGGCGATGCCGAGCGCGCCCGACGGCTCGAGGACGAGGCGCGCCCGCTCGGCTGCGAGGCGGACCGCCGCGGCGATCTCGGCTTCGGTGACGGTCACGATGGCATCGATGTTGGCTCGGAGATGGGCGAACGTTCGGATCCCGAGCGCCTGCGTGCGCGTCCCGTCCGCGATCGTTCGCGAAACGTCCGCCGCCTCCCAGCGGACGATCTCGCCGCGATCCAGGGAAGCCTTCGCATCGGCGGCCAGCTCCGGTTCGACCCCGATCACGCGCACGTCGGGTCGGAGCGCCTTCACGGCAGTCGCGACGCCGCCGGCCAGCCCACCGCCACCGACGGGCACCACGATGAGATCGACGCCCGGCAGGTCCTCGAGGATCTCGAGGCCCACCGTGCCCTGACCGGCGATGATCCGGTCGTCATCGAACGGCGGGATGATCGCCAGCCCACGTTCCGCCGCGATCTCCTCGGCACGTGCCTGGCGTTCGTCCGAGGCTGGTCCGACCACCACGATCTCCGCGCCATCGCGCGCGACTCGATCTCGTTTGATCTCGGGCGCGTCGTCCGGCATGACGACGACCGCTGGGATGCCAAGGAGTCGAGCCGACCGCGCGACGCCCTGGGCGTGATTCCCGGACGAGTACGTGATGACGCCGCGTGCGCGTTCCGCCTCGTCGAGTGACGCGATGGCGTTGTAGGCGCCGCGGATCTTGAAGGCTCCGATCGGCTGGAGGTTCTCTGCCTTGACGAACAACCGCTCGGGCGGCGCATCGAATGGCACGAGCGGGGTGCGCGTGATGACCCCGCGCAACCGTCGGGCCGCGGCCTGGATCGCGTCGATATCGACCAGCTCGGCGGTCTCGGTAGCCGTCATCGCCGGCTCCGATCGAGGGCGCTCTGGCAGCCGATGCAATGGGCTGCCCAGGGCAAGGCGTCGAGGCGCGCGGCGGCGATCGGCTCACCGCACCGGACACACACGCCGAACGTCCCCTTCTCGAGTCGTTCGATGGCCGCATCGACCAGGGCGAGCTGCTGGCTGGCGCGGTCGCGCAGCGCCAGATCCCGTTGCTGTTCGAAGACCTGGCTCGCCGCTGCCGCTTGCGAGCCATAGGTCATCTGGCCGGGGGCGCGGATCTCCTCGCCCAGCTCGGCGATCAGCCGCGAACGCTCGGCGTCGAGCGTCGCGCGAACCGCCACGGGATCGAGGTCATCCATCCGCGGACTGTACCCGTGGAACCGCGTCTCGCGCGAGCGCGCCTATACTCCCCTGGAGTACCCATGGAGGACGCATCGATGGCGACCGAGATCGATCCCGTCTGCGGCATGGAGGTCGACACGACGACCTCGCTGCTGTCGTACGAGTACGACGGCAAGACCTACTGGTTCTGCGGGAAGGGCTGCCTGCTCGAGTTCAAGGACGATCCGGAGAAGTACCTGGACCCTGACTACCAGGCCTCGATGTGACGACCCGCGCGAGCGGGTAGCCAGCGCTCTTCGGCGCCGCCGCCAGCGCGGCCGCAGGTTCGGCCGTCGGTGCGGCCGGGGACCCAGGGGCGTCGTTCGACGCTCCTCGCCGCCCTCGCCATCGGCTCACGCCCACGCGCGCCCCGTCGACCAGTGAGTAGACGACCGGCACGACGAGCAGGGTCAGGAACGTCGAGCTGAACAGACCGCCGATGACGACCGTGCCGAGCTCGGCGGCGATGATCGATCCCTCGTTGAAGCCGGCGGCGAGCGGGATCAGCGCCAGGATCGTCGCGATGGCCGTCATCAGGATCGGCCGGACACGGGTCTTGCCACCCTCGATCAACGCGTCGTGGGTCGACATCCCCTCTCGACGCAGCCGCTCGACGAGGTCGAGCAGGACGATCGCGTTCGTCACGACGATGCCGATGAGCATCAGCATGCCGATGAGCGCACTGACGCCGATCGGCCGCCCGGTGATGTAGAGGGCGGGGAACGCGCCGATCATCGCCAGCGGCAGGCTGAACAAGATGATGAACGGCGTCACGAGCGAGTTGAACGCGAGGACCATCATCACGTAGACGAGCAGCACGGCGACCGCCATCGAGGCGAAGAGGCCGCTGAACGCCTCGTTCTGCTGCTGCGTCACGCCGGCGAGCGTCACGTCGACCCCGGCCGGGATCTGGCCGGAGGCCTTCAGCGAGTCGATCTCCTGTGTGACGGCGAGGCTGACAGCGCCCGTATCGGGCGACGCGATCTCGGCGGTGACCTGCGCCGCGGGGGCGCCGTCGACGCGGGTGATACTCCCCTGGACATCCTGCTGTTCGACCGTCGCGACGGTGTCGAGCGGCGCCTTGACGGCCGAGCCGACGGGCAACTTCTTCAGATCGTCGACCGACGTCACGGAGTTTGGATCGAGCCTGATGATCACGTCGACCGGGTCCGTGCTGCCCGCGACCGTCGTCGTCGTGGCCGTGGTCGGCGTCAGCGCGGCCCGCACCTCAGCGCCGATCTGAGCCGCGGTCGAACCGACGCCGATGGCCTTGTTCGGATCGACCGTGACGGTGATGGCAGCGGTCGCCTTCACGAGGTCGCTCTTCAGGTTGTCAAGGTCGTCACGATCCTTGAGTGCGTCGACGACGGCGGCGGTGGCCTTCTCGACGTCGGCCGTGTCCTGGCCGGAGACGATGACGTTGAGGTTGTTCGAGGTGAACCCCGCAGCCTCGGAGACGTTGACGTCGAAGCCATCGGTCTTCACCGGTGCCATCGCGGTCGACAGCTCCTGGGTCTTGACGTCGAGGTCCACGCCTTCCGTGTAGCGGACGGTCAACGTCGCCGAGTTGGCCGGCTGCCCCTGGAGCGCGGCGACGACGGCACGGAAGCCAAGGTCGCCCTCGCCGGGCACGCTCGTCTGGACGAGCTCGACGTCCGGAAGGTCCATCGCGATCGCTTCGGCCTTGGTCGCCTGATCGAGGACGGTCTCGGAGCTCGCTCCGGCCGGCGGGATCACGACGGCCTGGAGGATCTTCTCCGAGCCGGCGTTGATGAACTGGGTCGGAAGCTGGCTCACCAGCGAGAGCGAGGCGACGAACAGGACTGCCGCGACGCCGAGGACCGCCCACTTCGTCCAGCGGCTGCGGAGCGCCGAGGTGATGGCAGGGACGTAGGCGCGGATCCAGAAGGACTTCTTCGGCTCGCCGTGCTCGTCGACCGACAGGCTGACCTTGTCGATCACGAGGTACGCGAGGACCGGCACGACCGTGAGCGCGCACACCAGCGAGGCAAGGAGCGCGAACGTGACGGTCAACGAGAAGGGGAGGAAGAACTGCGTCACGAGGCCGCCGACGAAGCCGAGCGGCAGGAAGACCGCGACCGTCGTCAAGGTCGACGCTGTGATCGCGCCGGCGACCTCGCGCGGACCGCGCGTGACGGCCGTGAGGCGGTCTTCACCCATGGCTCGGTGTCGATAGATGTTCTCGAGGACGACGATGGCGTCGTCGACCACGCGGCCTACGGCTACCGCCAGGCCCCCCAGCGTCATGATGTTCAGGCTGATCCCGGTGATCTGCATGATCACGAGCGCCGTCAGCACCGACAGCGGGATGCTGATGGCGGCTACCAGCGTCGACCGCAAGCTGAACAAGAACAGGAAGATGGTGATGACCGCGAACAGGGCGCCCAGGCCGCCCTCGCGGAGCAGACCGTTCTGCGACTCCTTGATGAAGGTCGACAGGTCCTGGACGACGGCGACCGTGAGCGTACCGGCGTGGCGGGTGCCGGCGTCGTTCAGCGATGCCTCGACGGCTTCGGCGACCTGTACCGTGTTCGCGCCGGAGCTCTTCGTGACCGTCAGCGTGAGCGCCGGCTTGCCGTTGGTGCGCGCGTAACCGGTGGTCGCGACCCCCTTGGGCTCGACGGTCCCGAGGTCACCGAGCGTGACGGGAGTCGGCTGGGCGATCGGGGTCGCCCCGGTCGTGCCGGCGGAGGCGGCCGGCGCCTGCGAAGCTCCGGGCTGGCTGGCGCCACCGGACGGGACCGGCGTGATCAACGGCTTGCGCACACCGACGACGAGGTCGCGGATCGCATCGACCGATCCGAGCTCGCCGGTCGTCGACACCGGCACCTTCTCGCCGTCCGCGGTCAACTGACCCGCCGGCAGTGTCAGGTGGTTGGCCTGCAACACGCCGCTGATCTGGGCGATCGTGATGCCCGTTTCGGCGAGCTTGTCGGGGTCGAGGGTGATGAGGACCTGCTGCTCGAGCCCACCGGTGAGGTCAGCGCTCGCGACGCCCTCGATCCCGAGGATGTCGGGCACGATCTCCGTTCGGGCGATGTTCGCCGCAGCCTCGAGCCCGTCCGGATCGGTCGCGGCGATCGAGGCGATGACGACCGGAGATGCGTTGATGTTCAGCGCTGAGACGTCCGGTTTGACCGAGGCGGGTAGCCCGGCGCTCGCGATGTTCTCCTCGATCGTCGCCTGCGTCTCCTTGACGTCGGTGCCGAACGAGAACTGCGCGACGAGCAGCGCGATCGAGTTGGCCGAGGTCGACTGCAGCTTCTCGAGCCGCGGTACGCCCTTGATGGCGCGCTCGATCGGTTCGGCGACCTGGCTCGCGACATCGGTCGCCGATGCGCCGGGAAGTGGCGCCACGACGGTGATGACCGGGAAGTCGATGTCGGGGAGGAGCTCCTGCTGAAGTCTGCCCCAGGCCGAGATCCCGGCGATGAACAGTGCCGCTGCCAGAAGGAGCGTGACGCTCCGCTTGGAAACGGCGAGCTCGGAGAGGCGACTCATCGGGGGTCCTTTCGGGGGTCGGCGGCGGGCACCGCGACGCGGTCGGCGGCATGGCTGAGGATCTCGATCGACCGATGGACGGTCCGAAGCTCCTCCGGCGTCAGATGCGAGATCAACCCGCGGAACTGATCGTTGTTCAGCTCGCGCATGCGATCGAGGAAATCGCTACCGGCGGGCGTCGGCGACAGGACGACCTGACGCCGATCCAGCGGATCGTCGCGACGGCTGACGAACCCGTGATCGACGAGCCGATCGACGAGGCCGCTCACGGTCGAGATCGACACGCCGAGCAGCGCCACGAGTCGGGACATCCGGAGCTGACCAGCGCCCGCGATGAGATGGAGGCAGCGCAGCTGCGACATCGAGATGCCCGCATCGGCCGGCGGCTGGTGCTCGGCGGCCATGCGGTCCATAAGCCGCGTGAAGGCGGCCACGGTCGCATCGATATCGGCGGAGTGTGAGGTCAGGGTTTCGTTCGGCATCTTCGGATGGTTAGGCTCGACCGAATGGTTCGCTAATACCGAAATATACCAGAAGGCCGCGACGCGCCGTCCAGGCGCCGGGTGCAGATAAGTCGCAGCTAAGCGGGCCTGGCGATACTCGCGGCAACGGGTTCGACCGGGCACTCCTCGATGGGGTCGACCGTCGAGTGGCCGGTGCCGGGAACCGGCGGAGGTCGGACTGCCATGTCCCAGCGCATCCGCCAGTGGATCGTCGTGTTCCTGCCCGTCTTCGCGATGGCGTTCGCGGATATCGCGCGACGCTGGCACTAGCCCCGTCGGGTCAGCCAGGGTCAGGTCCGGCCGCTGACGGCCTCAGAGCTGATGCGCGTCGCGATGTAGACGGGGATCACGGAGAGGAGGATCGCGACCAGACCCGCGACGTTCACCAGCGGGACCTGGTTGGCAAGTCGGAAGCTCTGGAAGATCCAGATCGGTAGCGTCTTCACGCCACCGGCCGTGAAGATCGTGACGATGACCTCGTCGAACGACAGCGCGAACGCCAGGAGAGCACCGGCGAACAACGCGGACCGGAGCGACGGGAACGTCACATATCGGAACGTCTGGAAGACGTGCGCGCCGAGGTCGGCTGACGCCTCCTCATAGGAGCGCGCGGTCCGCCGTAACCGAGCGATCGCGTTGTTGTAGACGAGGACGATGCAGAACGTGGCATGACCGACGATCACCGTCAGGATGCCAAGCGGGACGCTGAGCGACGAGAACGTGGTCGACAAGGCCATGCCGGTCACGATGCCCGGCAGGGCGATCGGCAGCAGGATCACGAACGAGATGCTGTCGCGCCCGAACCACTGGTAGCGACTGACTGCGAGTGAGATCAGGCAACCGAGCACCAGCGCGATGATCGTCGCGCCGATGGCGCACATGACGGACGTGAAGAAGGCTTGCTGGAGCCCGGAGTTGTCGAGCGCCTCGGAGAACCACTCGAGCGTGAACCCGGATGGTGGCCAGGCGTTGGTGCCGCTCTTGTTGAAGGCGTACAGGACGACGATCGTGAGCGGCAGATAGACGAACGCGAGTACCAACCCGGTGGCGAGCCGCAGTCCGACACGGGCGGCGCGACCGCTGTTCATAGCGCGTCGAATGCGCCGAAGCGGCGCACGATGAATAGGTAGATGAGCATGATCGCGAGCGGGACGAGCGAGTACGCGGCAGCCAGCGGCAGGTTCTGCGCCACGTTCACGAAGATCACGTTCCCGATGAACTGCGTCGTCGACACCAGCCCCGGCACGATGTAGTCACCAAGGGTCAACGAGAACGTGAAGATCGAGCCGGCTGCGATGGCTGGGATCGTCAGCGGGAAGATCACCCGCCGGAACGTCATCCAGCCCTTGCCACCGAGGTCCGCGGATGCTTCCAGGAGCGAGCTCGGGATGCGCTCGAGCCCCGCGAAGATCGGCAGGATCATGTATGGCAGCCAGAGGTAGACGAACACGATCCATACGGCCAGGTCGCCGTATCCGGGTGTGCTCAGACCGAGCGGCTTCAGGAGCCAGTCGATGACACCCTCGTCGGCGAGGATCAGGCGCCATGAGTAGGCCTTGATCAGATAGCTGGCCCAGAGCGGCATGACGACCGCGACGACCATGATCCCGCGGACCCGAGGCGAGGCAACGCGGGCCATGTAATAGGCGATCGGGTAGGCGAGGACGATGCAGGTCAACGTGACGAGGAGGGCCATCGTCACGGTCCGGATCGTGACCGTCCGGTAGACCTCCGTCGTCAGCAGCGTCTTGAAGTTGTCGAGGGTGAACTCGCGGACGACGAGCGATGTGAACGGGTCTCGCGACCAGAACGCGTTGAGGAACAGGACGCCGAGCGAGCCCAGATAGATGACGACCAGCCAGAGCAGCGGCAGGAGCAGGAGCAGTCCGAGTCGGAACCGTGGATGTGCATGCATCCACGCGGAAACGCGCCGCGCCACAGACGGACGCGGCGCCGGGACGGCTGGTGCGGCGGACATCCCTGCCATGCGTGCGGCCCGGGGACGGCGTACCGGCCCCGGGCCTTCAGGTCACGCTCGGAAGGCCGCGCTCAGCCCTTGATCTCGGTCCATGCCGCGATCCAGGCGTCAAAGCCCTTGCACTTCACATCCGTTCGACCGTCGACGCAGTCCTCGGTCGGCGTCTGCCAATTCCAGACGTCCTTCCAGAAGTCGTCGTCATCGGCATGGAAGATCTGGCAGTGATCCTTGGCGACCGTCAGCGCACATGACTTCGAGTTGCCCGGCGCCTCGCCGAACCACTCGGCGATATTGGCGTTGATCTGAGGCGACGTCAGATAGTCGATATACGCGTACGCGCACGCCAGGTTCTTGGTCTTGGAGTTGATCATCCAGGTGTCGGACCAACCCGTGGCCCCCTCGGGCGGCTTGACGACGTCGACCGCGACCGGCGGCGTCTCGCCCTTCAGCAGGTTCGTGATGATCTGCCAGGTCGTGCCCACGTTGGACGTGCCCGACCGGAAGTCATCCATCTGCTTGAGGTAATCGGTCCAGTACTGCTTCACGGCCGGCTTCTGCTGCTTGAGCAGATCGACCGCCGCTTGGAACTGGGTGTCGTCAAGGGCGTAGGGATTGGTGATCTTCAGATCCGGCTTGGTCGTCATCAGGACGACGGCTGCATCGGCGATGTAGATCGGCGCGTCGTAGATGCTGACCTTGTAGCCGTTGGCCGGGTCGAACATCTGCGCCCACGTCGTCGGCGCCGGGTTGACCTGGTCAGTGCGCCACATCAGCAGGTTCGAGCCGCGCCCGTGGGGCACGCCGTAGTGGACGCCGTCGACCGTGTTGTACGGCTGGTTCTTGATGGCGTCGAAGATGTCCGGGTAGCTCTTGAACAGGTCGACGTTCACGGGCTGGACGAACCCGCCGCGGACCAGCCGCAAGCTCGCATCGCCCGACGCCGAGATCACATCGAATTGCTCGGGGTTCGTCGAGAAGAGCGTGTACGCCTCGTCGGACGTCCCGAAGATCTGCGGGTTGACCTTGCATCCGCTCGTGTTCTGGAAGTCGGTCACCCAGTCGACGGTCTTGTCCGTGGAGCCGTTCTCGACGTAGCCCGGCCAGGCCAGGACGTTGATGCTCTGCCCCTGGGTGCTACCCAGGTCGGCAGCCGTCGGCAGGCTCGGGCCGGCTGACGCGCTGGCCGCGGCGCTCGCACTCGGCGAACTGCCCCCGGCACTCGGCGCGGCGGCACTCGGCGCAGTGGTGGCTGTCCCACCGCTGCTGCACGCCGCGAACGTCAACGCGGCGGCCCCGGCGAGCGCCAGGATCCTCCTACTCAGCATGCGTTTCCTCCTCCTCCACTGGGGTGTTGCCGTCGGCGACGGATAGCTCGTGCTGTCGCTTCCAGATCAGGCGGACAGCCTTGCCTTGCTGCTCGACCACATCGGTCGAGGTGGTCGTGAGGTTCTGCTCGGTCACGACGAGTCGAGCTCCGGCGTCGAGATCGACGATGTAGCGCGTATCGGGACCGAGATAGACGACGCTCTGGATCGTGCCGCTCGCGGATGTCTCGTCTGCGCCGGACGTCGCGTCGGGCGACGCGAGCCGGATCTTCTCGGGTCGGATGGTGAAGGTCCCGGGCCGGCCGAGGATCGTCGCGGCAGCGTCGCCCGTCAGCAGGTTGGACGTGCCCACGAACCCCGCCACGAACCGGGTCGCCGGTCGTTCGTAGACCTCCGCGGGTGACCCGATCTGCTCGATGCGCCCCTTGTTGAAGACGGCGAGCCGGTCGCTCATCGTGAGCGCCTCTTCCTGATCGTGCGTCACGTAGATGAACGTGATGCCGACCTCCTGCTGGATCGCCTTGAGCTCGATCTGCATCTCCTCGCGGAGCTTGAGATCGAGGGCGCCGAGCGGCTCGTCGAGCAACAGCACGCGTGGGCGGTTGACGAGCGCACGAGCGAGCGCGACGCGCTGCCGCTGCCCACCGGAAAGCTGGCTCGGCTTGCGCTTCTCGTATCCCTCCAAACGGACCATCCGGAGCGCGTCGGTCACCCGTGTCACACGCTCGGTCTTCGACACCTTCCGCACCATCAGCCCGTACCCGACATTGTCACCAACGGTCAGATGGGGGAACAGCGCGTAGTCCTGGAAGACGGTATTGACGTCCCGATCGAACGGCGGGATGGACGTGACATCGCGACCGTGCAGCAGGATCCGCCCCTTGGTCGGCTGCTCGAAGCCGGCGATCATCCGCAAGGTCGTCGTCTTGCCCGAGCCCGATGGGCCGAGCATCGAGAAGAACTCGCCGTCCGCGACATCGAGATCAAGCTCGTCGACGGCGACCACGGGGTACTGGCCGCCCGATTCGACGTACTGGGCCACGCGTCGTCCGACGGCGTCGTCGCCGTACTGCTTGCGGATCCCTTCTAGTCGAACGGCCGGGGTCGGGTCAGAGGCGCGCGCTTCCGCGGCGCCCGCGGTCGGGTGATGGGTGTCGGTCGCGATGGCCAAGCGCCCTCACTGCTGCTGGCCCGGGTGACGGGGTGCGCGAACGATGCGACGGGACCCCTGACGTGTCAAGGTCGGCGCGAGGGGCGGCACACGGCGCCGAACGGAAGCGCCGCACGCTCGGTGGTACGCTCTCGCTGCGCGTCGGACGCGCCGTCCACCGCCATCACGCCGACCTCGAGGAGGACCTGGATGACCTACGTGATCGCCGAGCCGTGCATCGACGTGCTCGACATCTCGTGCGTGTCGGTCTGTCCGGTCGATTGCATCCACTACGAAGAAGGCGTGGATCGCAAGCTCTTCATCGACCCGAACGAGTGCATCGACTGTGGCGCGTGCGAGCCGGAATGCCCGGTCAATGCGATCTTCCCCGAAGAGTCGCTGCCGCCGGAGTGGGCGAATTACACGGTGATCGACGCGACCTGGTACACCGACAAGGCGGCGGCCCGGACGTCGGTCGACGAACTCAAGCCCTCGGGCTGATGGCGCTGCCGGCTTCGGCGCGGTGCGCCTCAGGGAGCTCCGCCTCCGACCTCGGGGCGCGAACAGCAGTTCGCCGCTGAGGTAGCCAGCTCCGGCGGGCCCTCACCATGCGCATCGCGTCCCTCCTTCCGTCGGCCACGGAGATCGTCTGTGCCATCGGGCTCCAGGACGAGCTCGTCGCGGTCACCCACGAATGCGATTGGCCGCCGGCCGTCATCGGCAAACCGGTCGTCACGCGCAGTATCAACGACCTGGCCGACGTGTCATCGCGCGACATCCACGACCGCGTCACAGCTTCGATGCACGGTGGCTCGTCGCTCTACGAGCTCGATGAGGAGGCCCTCGCAGCAACCGCGCCCGACCTGATCCTGACCCAGGAGCTGTGCCACGTCTGTGCGGTCAGCTATCGCGAGGTGAACGAGGTCGCGCGTCGGATCGATGCCGACATCACCGTGGTCTCGCTCGAGCCGACGTCCCTCGAGGGCATCTTTCACACGATCACGACGGTCGGGGCGATGACCGAGGTCGAGGACGCGGCGATCGACCTCGTCGAGTCCCTTCGGGAGCGGCTCAGCGCCGTCGAGCAGCGGGTGACCCGACGGCGCGATGGCGGTCGAGCTCCGCTCCGGGTGGTCGCGGTGGAGTGGCTCGACCCGCCGTTCTCGGTCGGCCATTGGGTGCCGGAGCAGATCCGTCGCGCCGGCGGTTGGGATGTGCTCGGGTCCGACGGACAAAAGGCTCACCCGACGACGTGGGCGGAGGTCGCCGAGGTCGACCCAGACATGCTCTTCCTCATGCCGTGCGGCTTCCACCTGGCCGAGACCATCGACGAATGGTCCAAGACCCAGGTACCGCCGCGTATCAAGGAGCTCGGCGCGGCGCGGTCCGGCCAGGTCTTCGCGCTCGACGGGTCGTCGTACTTCTCGCGCCCGGGACCACGGGTCATCGATGGCGTCGAGATGCTGGCCGAGATCATGGATCCCGAGGGCTTCGTGGATATCGCCCCGCCCACCGGCTGGGCACCCGTCGAGGTCGGCTGAGTGCCGTTCAAGGCGACCTTCGCCTGTCTCTGGTGCGGAACCAGTCACACGACCCGATCGACCGATGACCTCGAAGGCTGGGCGCAGCTGTGTCCGGAGTGTCTCGGGAAAGCCGGCGACAACGGGTTCCTCCGGTTCCGGCTGCATGCGGCGATCCAGGAGCGCGGAGCCGCTGCGCGCGGGCCCGCTGCGCGCGGGCCCGACCCGGCTGACGCCGCGGTCGCTTCCGTGGCCGTCGCTGAGACTGATGCTGGTCCTGCCCCGGACATCGGGCGCGACATGATCGATTACTACGAGGCGCGCGCTCCCGAATACGACGATTGGTATCTACGACGCGGGCGGTACGAACGCGGGGCGATCCACGATGCCGCCTGGAACGCCGAGCTGGACGCGGCCGGGCGGTGGCTCGATGGGTTGCCGTGGGCAGGCGAGATCGTCGAGCTGGCGGCAGGCACGGGCTGGTGGTCGCCGCTCCTCGCGTCGCGTGGCGAGCTGTCCCTCTACGACACGTCGCCTGCGGCGCTCGATCGCGCCCGCGAGCGACTGGTCGCCCACGGTCTGCGCGCACACCTTCATGTGCGGGACGCGTGGGAGGGACCGGATCGCCAGGTCGATGGGCTCTTCACCGGTTTCTGGCTGAGCCACGTCCCGCGCGAGCGCCTGGAGGCGTTCCTCGCGCTTTGTCGCCGCTGGCTCAAGCCCGGCGGACGGCTGGCATTCATCGACTCGCTCGCCGACCCGGCGTCGGGCGCCGCCGACCACCCGATGCCCGCCGATGACCGTGCGATCCGGCGCCTGGATGACGGCCGCGAGTTCACGATTGTCAAGATCTTCTACTCACCGGCCGAGCTGACCGCGGCGCTCACCGATGCCGGTTTCAGCGCCGTGGACGTGACCCCGACCGGCCGATTCTTCGTGCTCGGGACGGCGATCGCTTCGTAGCGACCGAACACGCCACGGGACGCTGCCGGCGCGAACGAGACCCGTGGCTATACTCCCGCCGTGCCGCCCCTCTCCAATGCCACGATCGCGACCGTCGGTTCCGGGGTGATGGCCGAGGCGATGATCGCTGGCCTGCTCCGTGACGGCCTCGTCGCGCCCGATCGCGTCGTCGCGAGCCACCCGCGCGCTGAGCGCCGGGAAGCGCTCGAGCGCGAGTACGGGATCCGCACCGTCGCCGCGAATGCCGACGCGGTCCGCGGCGCCGACGTGATCCTCCTTGGGATCAAGCCGCAGATGCTGGAGCGGGTCGGACGAGACATCGGGCCGCAGCTTCGTCGCGGACAACTGGTCCTCAGCGTCCTCGCGGGTGCCACGACGAAGGCGTTGACGGGGATCCTCGGTCACGATCAGGTCGTTCGAAGCATGCCGAACACGCCGGCACGGCTCGGCAAGGGCGTGTCGGTCTGGTACGCGACGCCGGCCACGACCGACGAACAGCGCGCCCAGGCGGCGGCGCTGCTCGGCGCGCTCGGCCACCAGCTCGAGGTCGATGACGAGAAGATGGTCGCGATGGCGACTGCCGTGAGTGGCACCGGGCCGACCTACGTGTTCCTCGTCATGGAGGCGCTCATCGACGCGGCCGTCCACCTCGGCTTCCCACGTCATATCGCCCATGACCTCGTGATCGAGACCCTGGAGGGCTCGACGCTGTTCGCGCGACAGTCCGGCATGCACCCGGCCGAGCTGCGCAACATGGTCACGTCGCCCGGTGGCACATCGGCCGCCGCGCTCCATGAGCTCGAAGGCGGGCGGCTCAGGACGGTGCTCTCGGAGGCGGTCTGGGCGGCGTTCCGGCGGACGGTCGAGCTCGGTGATCAGCTCGAAGCGCGGCTCGAGCCGGGCGACGGCCCCGCGCGGCCGTCATCGTGACCGGGAGCCCCGGGGCGACGAAGCCGGTCTCGACCACGGTGGACCTTCGCCGCGCGCCGCTGGGCGATCTGCGCAACCTCGATCTTCGCGCGTCGACGCGTGACATCTGGGCGGACGAAGCGGCTCTCTGGGATCGGCTACTCGCGGCGTGGGCGGGGCTCGATGAGGCGGCCTGGCATCTACCCGGTGCCGCGCCGTCGGACGCGGGCGGACCCGACTGGTCGCTCGCGGAGCACGTCGGTCATCTCGCTGACTGGCAGGAGCTCGCGATCGACTACATCGGCACGGCATCGCAGTCCGGTCGGTGGCCGTCCGACGACGATTACGACGGTGGTGACTTCGACCGCTTCAACGAACGTCGCCGAGCGCCGTGGACGACGATGCCGCGGGCGGCGATCCTGGCGCGGCTGCGAGCCGCCAGGCCACGCCTGCTCGACGCGGCGCACCGGCTGACACTCGAGCAGCTGCGCGGCGACGACGCCTGGGGCTGGGTCTACATGACCCTGCACGGTCACTACCTCGATCACCTGACGATCATCGACCCCTGGGCGGATCGGCTTCGTGATCGGCAGGTCGACGGCGATCCGTTCATCGCCGACCCACGGCCGGCCGACCACGCAGGACTGGCTGCCGACATCGGTGCGGTCGACGTGCTCTTCGACGATCTGGTGCGGCCGCTCGTGGCCGAGCACTGGCTGGCGGGGGAGGTAACGCCTGGGTGGACGTTGCGCGACCACGTCGCGCACCTCGCCGACTGGATGGACGAGGGTGCCCGCGCGATCGACGTCTACCACGACTCCGGTGTCTGGTTGTCCGATCCCGAGGAGGGCGTGGATGCCTGGAACGAGCGCCACGTGGCGGAGCGACGTCACGAGTCGCCGGCCGTCACGCTCGAGCGCTACGACGCCGCGCACGCCCGGTTGCTCGCCGCGGCCGACTCCATGAGCCTGGAGGAGCTTCGCTCCCCCGACGGGTGGAGTTGGGTGTACGACTGCCATCACGGCCATGTGCGCAAGCACCTCGCGATGGCCGGCCGTTGGTGCGTCGCGACCGCCTGGCCGGCCGGCTGATGGCCGAAGAGTCGACCCAGGCCCCGGCCACCGGCGGTTCGGGGCTCACGATCGAGGCGATCGTCGCCGTCGATTCGCCCCGGGAGTTCCGCATCCATCCGCGCGACCGTGTCGTCGCGTATACCGCCGAAGCCGCGGGGAGTCGTCAGCTCTTCACGCTGTCCCTCCGCGGCACCGGGACGCCCCCGGTCCAGGTGACGGCGTCCGACAAGGCGGTCAGCGACCCGCAGTGGTCGCCGGACGGCCGGCGTCTCGCGTTCGTCCGGGAGGACGAGATCTGGATCGTCGAGGCCGACGGGTCGCGCCTGACGAGGGTCGTCGCGAAGCCGGGTGGTGGTCGCGACCCGCGGTGGTCGCCGGATGGCCGCCGCCTCGCGTTCATCTCACGACGCCGCGGATGGAGTCAGGTCTGGCTGATCGATGCGCCCGTGCCGCGGCGGGGTCGCCCGCAACGCGATCCACGAGCCCCGGTCGCGACGCCGTTGACGCGCGTCGGGATCGATGCGGACGGGCTGGCGTGGTCACCCGACGGGACCCAGCTCGCCGTGACCGGGCAACAGGCGCTCGACGACCTGACGACATCGCAGATCGCCCTCGTGGACGCAGGGAGCGGCGAGAGCCAGATCGTCGCGGGGGCCCACAGCCACGACACGGGCGCCAGGTGGGCGCCCGACGGCTCGCTGGTCTACGTGAGCGACGAGGACGGCTGGTTCCAGGTCATCCGACGTTCCGCCGACGGTCGGGATCGGATCGCCCTCACCGACGGCGACCGAGAGCACGGCGAACCTTCCGGTGGCTACGGCTTCGTAGCGCTGCCCTCACCTGACGGGCGGCGCGTGGTCCATGTCGAGGTCCGCGACGGTCTTGTCGACCTCTTCGTCCGCGAGCTGGCCGGACGCCCGCCGAAGCGCGGTCGCGGCCGACCGCCGAAGACGCCACGGACGCTCAGCGCGTCGACCAAGGCGACCAGGATCGTGCCGTGGGACGGCGTGTGGCGTGCTGTGGGCTGGCTGCCGGATTCGGGCTGGGTGGCCGCGATCGGTGAGAGCGAGCGCCGACCACAGGACCTGTGGCTGCTGCCCGTGCCTGGTGTCGCGCCGGATGGTTCGCGGCCGCGCCAGATCACGAACTCGATGCCCGCGGTCCTCGCGGCGGCGCTCTCCGGCTCGCGCGTCCCGAGCGGCGAGCGCGTCGTCTTCACGGCCCGTGACGGGCTGCGCATCGAGGGAACGTTGTGGCGACCCGCGACGGCGACGGGGAAGCGCGGGGGTCGGAGGGTCGCGACCGTCCTCTACCCGCACGGTGGTCCGACCTGGCAGGCGTACCGGATCTTCCAGCCGTTCAAGCTCCTGCTCGCCAACGCCGGATACGCGTTCCTCGACGTCGACTTCCGGGGCTCGACGGGCTACGGCCGAGCCTTCCGGCAAGGCAACCACGGCGAGTGGGGTCATGCCGACACGCAGGACATGGTCGACGCCGCACGCTGGGCCGCCGAACAGCCGTGGTCCGATGGACGGTTCGGGATCTGGGGCGGCTCGTACGGCGGCTACATGGTCCTGGCATCGCTCGTCGAGGAGCCGACCCTATGGTCGGTCGGCGTCGACCTCTATGGCGACTCCGAGATCGCCGAGAGCTATCGGCATGGAGACCGCGTGGGCAGGCTCGATCTGCACAAGATGATGGGTGGGCCCGACGATCCGGCGCGAGCCGAGGCGTATCAGCGTGGCTCGCCGGTCTACCGCGCCGAGCGGATCGAGGCGCCCGTGCTGATCCTCCACGGGCGCAAGGACAAGCGTGTCGTACCGCTGATGACCGAGCGGATGGTCGAGGCCCTTGAGATCGAGGACAAGACCTACGAGGTCCACTGGTACGACGAGGAGGCGCACGGCTGGGAGCGCCGCGAGAACCGGCGCGACGCGTTCGAGCGCATCTACCGGTTCATCACGACGCACATGCCGCCCGACGGGGAGGGGCGCTAGCTGGCGGGGACGCTGCCCCGAGGGGAATCGAAACGGCCGTCCGAAACGGACGGCCGTTCTGGTTTCGTCGGAGCCGGCGCGATGCCGGCTGCCGGGACGATCCGGAAGTCGAACTACCAGCGGCGCGCCGCCTCCAGCACGAGGCCGGAGCTGGCGAGCGCGGACAGGAGCATGAGCGTCCGGAAGGTCCCCGACTTGATGATGTTCTTCATCGTGGTCCCTTCTCGTGGATGATGTCGGGAACGGACGGTGTTCCCGGTCAGCAACGTACGTGGGGCCTGCGTGCGACAGCCATAGGCCATCAGTACCGGTCGGGTATGGGTCGAGCGGAACGGGGTGCGCGGATGCACCAGCGGGCCGTCGCGGGAGTCCTGGGAGGGTCAGGCCGTATCCGCCCTCGGATAGTCGCGCCGCATCCCGAGCGCGATCGTGACGGCCAGACCGACCGCGATGAGCACGTCGCCGATGCTGAAGACGTTGGCGAGGGGAAACGCGGCTGGGATGGCGAAGATGTCGGTCAGGGGCGCCAGCGCCGGGTCCACGAGGACCGCGCTGTTCGAGAAGCCTGCGTCGCTCGCGAGCCCCGCGGTACGCAATGCCTCCACGGTCGTCGGCATCACTCCGCCGTTCGCGACGACCGCAGCGAGGTTCGAGATCGCGCCGATGGCGACGACGGCGAGACCCGGCACCGCGAGGTTCCGCCACACCGCGATGAGGACCATCCCCGTCGAGGCGACGTAGATCGCCGCACCGACGCCGGGTGGGAACGCGTCGGCGACCGATGTCGAGAACAGCACGACCTGGATCGCGAGACCGGCCACGGCCAGCCACGCCCAATGGAACTGCCAATGCGAGAGCCGCTCGATGCGGCCGCCGGTGAGCAGCCCGACGAGGACCCCGATCGGTATCGCGATGAGGACGAACACAGTCGCCCGGCGTCAGCCCCGCGTGGCGAGGATGTCGTTCAACTGGCCGATGTGGTCCTCGGCGTGACCGGTGATGAACCGATCGAGGATCGCGGGCGCCGGCATCTCACCGAGCCGCGGATGGACCCCGATCCGAGACCGCTCCGCGTCGGTCAGCGTGGGGAGCCGCTCCTGCCAGGCGCGCAGGCCGTCATCGACGCGCTGGAACAGCACGCGCAGCGGGAGGCTTCGATCACGGTCGATGATCCCAAGCCGGACCGCGTCGTCGGCCGTCCGACCGAACGGCTTCGGAGTGGTGCCATCCCCGTCGATCACGCGTTCCATCTCGCCGAGCCAGAACGGCAGCATCTCCTCGACGTGTGCGAGCACCTCGCGCGGTCCCCATGAGGCCTCCGGGCCGGTCCCGTAATCCTCCGCGAGCTGCCACGGCTCGCCCGCCATCACGCGGGGGGCGAGGTCCGCATATCCCCGTCGCGCGGCCGCGATGCGTTCGACGTCATCCATGCCGCCAGTGTGGCACGCCGGGCGTACGATGGCGGCACTGATCACGCCTCGACGCCCTGCGGCGTACGAGGCCGGACGCGCATGCAGCGGAGTAGCGCGATGACCGAGACGCTGTCGCGGGGTGCGGCCAACCAGGCCGGCGCCCGGGTCGACGCGGACGCTTACGCAAAAGCGGCCGATTTCCTGCCGCTCGACGGCATCGACCACGTCGAGTTCTGGGTCGGGAACGCCCGTCAGGCGGCTGCTTACTACCGAGCCCTCTGGGGATTCACGCCTGTAGCGTTCAGTGGCCTTGAGACCAAGGTCCGCGACCGGGCGAGCTACGTCATGGTCCAGAACGACATCCGGTTCGTCTTCACGGCGCCGCTCACCCCGGACGGCGAGATCGCCGAGCACGTCCGCGAGCACGGCGACGGCGTCCACGACATCGCCTTCCGCGTCGCCGACGTCGCGTCGGCGTGGCGCGAGACGACCTCACGCGGCGCCGTGTCTGCCCTGGAACCCACCGAGATCGACGGCGGCGAGGACGGGACGTTGCGCAAGGCGTCGATCCGGACGTACGGCGAGGTCCTCCACTCTTTCATCGACCGCGGCGACTACCACGGCGTCTTCGCGCCCGGGTATCGAAAGGTGAAGTCGCCGCCGGCCGCCGCGGGAGGGCTGAGCCTGCTCGAGGTCGATCACTGCGTGGGCAACGTCGCGCTCGGACAGATGGACTCGTTCGTCGACTTCTACCGCGACGTCCTCGGGTTCGCGCAGCTGATCCACTACGACGACAAGGTCATCCACACGGAATTCAGCGCGCTGATGTCGAAGGTCATGACCAACGGGAACGGCAGGATCAAGTTCCCGATCAACGAGCCCGCGACCGGCAAGAAGAAGAGTCAGATCCAGGAGTATCTCGACTGGTATCGCTCACCAGGCTGCCAGCACATCGCCCTCCGGACCGAGGACATCGTCGGGACGGTCCGGCGGCTCCGCGACACCGGGGTCGAGTTCCTCGGACTTCCGCACGAGTACTACGCCACGCTCGCGGACCGGGTCGGGGATGTCGGCGTGCCGATGGAGACGCTCGAAGAGCTCGGGATCGAGGCGGACCGCGACGAGGAGGGCTACCTCCTCCAGATCTTCTCGCGGCCCGTCCAGGATCGACCGACCTTCTTCTTCGAGATCATCGAACGCCACGGGTCGCGCGGCTTCGGGGTCGGCAACTTCAAGGCGCTATTCGAGGCGATCGAGCGGGAGCAGGCGAAGCGCGGGAACCTCTGATCGAGGTCCCCGCGCCCGGCGGTGCTCGGGTCAGCGTGCGGGACCGAACTGCAGGGAGTCGACTATCGGTTGCGCACTTGCCACACGAACACGGTGGCCTCGCTCCGGTCGAGACCCCCACGATCGTCGCGACCGTTCTTTCTCTTGAGCACGGTTACCGTACCCAAGGGATTGCCCGAGCCGGCCTCGATGGACACGCCTCCTTGAGCTCCGCGTCTACTCCTCGGCAGGGATGGCGACGGGCGCTCAGTCATAGCGCGTATATGTCCTATTCCCCGCCCATTCGGCTTGGAAGGGGCACGGGTCGGTCCCGACCGGCTCGAGGTGCAGCTTGTCGCCCTCGATCGACCATCGGTAGGTGCCACCGCCTGGGCACTGGGGGTTGGGGCTGCCCCTGAACGTGATCTCGTCCCCTTCCACTTCGATGCGACCACTACCGCCACCCAGCCAACTGATCGTGAAGGTCGTCGCCGTGAAGGTGAGGATGGCGACATCCGGTATCTCGGCCAGCCACCGTCCCTGGAGCTCGGCGGGAGCGGGCAGGGCTGGCCTCGACGCAAGTGCCTTCGTGGGCGCGGTCGTCGGGGCGATGGTCGGGGCGGCAGATGTTGGCGGAGTCGCCGTCGGTGTCGGGGCTGGTCCGCCGATGGTGGAGCCGGCGGGCAGGAGGTTGTAGCCGACGATGGCGACGAGCAGGACGGCCGCCGCGGCAACCGCGATCTTTGCGTAAGCGTTCATGAAGGGCCTCCCTCGGAGGCGCCATGCGAGTCGTCGCGGCTGACGGGCGATCCGCTCCTCGACGACGTCGAGGACGTGGTCGGGTGCGGTGAAGCCGTCATCGGCGAAGTAGTCGCGGAGCACGAGCTCGACGTCGGGTTGACGGTTCATACGGCAGAACCTCCGACGGCCGTTGCGCGTGCATCAGCATCGATGGCGGCGCGCATGGCGCGATGAGCGTGGTGAAGGCGAGATCGGATCGTGCCCGCTGACACGCCGAGCATCTCGGCGATCACGGCGGGCTCGTACCCGAGGTAATGGCGCAGCACGAGGACCGCACGCTCTTCCGCCTTCAGTCGGCGGAACGCGCGGTCGACGATGTCACGATCGACGACACCCGCGAGCTCGTCGCGTGCGACGTGATCGGAGAGCTCGAGGACCTCGAGCCTGGAGTACCGGCGACGGTCTCGCCGCGCGTGCTCGATGCACATGTTCGCGAGCACGCGTTGGAGCCAGAAGTCGAACCGGTCCGGATCGCGGAGGTCCGGCAGGTCACGCCAGGCGATCACCAGCGCGTCCTGCAGGGCATCCTCGGCCCGGTCGACATCACGGAGGATCCGTCGGGCGATCGCGAACAAGCGATCGACGCGCGCGCGCACCAGGTCCATGAAGGCGACCTGGTCGCCGCGTTGCGCTGCGATCACGAGCTGTCGATCCACCGCCGTCACTCGTCTTGACGCCCTTCGGGGACGTCGTCCACTAGTTCAGGCGGATGGTGACCACGCAGCGTTGAAAGTTCGCGAAAACGAAAAAGCGCGGGAACCTCTGGCGAGGCTCCCGCGCCGGCGTCACGGGCGGTCGGATCAGGGCCTGATCTCGATCGAGTCCATGATCTGCTGAGCCGCCGCCAGATCCTCGGGCGGCGTCCCAGCGAAGCTTTCGATCTGGAAGACGGTCGGTTGCCCTTCCACGTCGACGATCCACATCTGGATCTTGTTCGACGGGCCCTGCACGTGATAGCCAGCGCCGCCGGGCTCCGCCATGATGATGTACAGGTCCGTGCACGCGCTGAGATCGGCCGGCGCTTGGATGTCGACGCGCTTGCCGGAATACCCACCCAGCGTCGTGTCGATCACGTTCGAGACGACGAGATCCGGTCGCGCCTGCAGCGCCGCGATGACATCGGCAGGCGTCTTGGAGTCCGACACCTTGCCTTCCCCGTCGCACGGGTCAGTCGGAACGTTGATAGCACCCGGAGCCCCGATAGAGATGCCCGTAGGCGCCTCCGTTCCCTGAGTCGGGGCTGCGAACCATCCATTGTTGATCCAGTTCGTCGGGAGGTGAGCCGTGAACGAGATCGGCTTCTGTTGCACGACCATGCCCGCGGGGAACGGCGTCCGCGACGGGCTTGCTGAGGGCGACGGGGACGCGATCGGTGAGGTCGTCGGTCTCGTCATCCAGTCGGGCAAGTGGCGGCGCATGGTCACCATCCCGAACGTCGCCGAGTGGGCCAAGATCAACATCGATGGCGCGCTCGGCGCGGCGGGGACGAACGCCGCGAAAGTCGGCCTGGACAAGCTCGGCAACAACGGCGTCGTGTACCAGGGCCTGGAGACGCTCGGCAGCGGCTCGGTGCTCGCGGGCATGGTGCTCGGCGCGATGGCGGCCTTCATCATCGAGCGGCAGTTGAATCGCGCGGCCGTGACCGCGTTCATCGGCGCCGGGCTCGCGTGGAACGCCTTGGTGAAGCGCGCCTCTGACGGACACTGGTCCGTGCCGTCGGACGGCTCGGTCCTTGCGA
>Ga0207662_10000236_pt1 | contig 25674 bp, 16 predicted proteins | sample KBSS33LmetaG_FD_184338 | JGI IMG/M metagenome (GOLD analysis project Ga0207662, IMG submission 184338) | Switchgrass rhizosphere microbial communities from Kellogg Biological Station, Michigan, USA - KBS S3-3L metaG (SPAdes) (version 2) | ecosystem: Host-associated > Plants > Roots >... | reverse complement strand
AGAACTAGCGAGCGACCGGACAGCGGACGGAACCACGAACGCTGAGTGCGCAGACGCAAGCGCCGCTGAACACGCTGAGAAAACCTGAAGGTTTTTCCAGTTGTGTTTCTCAGCGTTCTCTGCGTGCGCTTCCTCAGCGTCCTCAGCGTTCGTGGTTGTGAAGGAAACGAGGAGCTTACTGCTTGACGACCTCCACCCGGCGGTTCTGCGCACGCCCGGCACTGGAAGTGTTAGGCACCGACGGCTTCGTATCGCCGAGGCCCTTTGTCGTGATCCGGCTGCCGTCGACCCCGAACTCGCCTACGAGCGCCGTCTTCACCGCCGCCGCGCGGGCATCGCTCAGGGCGAGATTCGACGCCGGCGAACCCACATTGTCCGTGTGACCCTCGATCAGGATCTTGAGGTCCGCGTGCTGCTTGAGCGTTGCGGCGATCTCTTTGAGCACCGGGCGCGACTCCGGCTGCACGTCCGCCTTGCCTGTGGCGAACAGAATCCCCTGGGTGACCCACCGACCCTTGGCCGCGAGCGCGTCGTACAGGACATCGGTCTCGCTCTCCGCGACGCGGATGCTCGTCACATAGACCGCCATCCCGTCCTCCTCGCCGCCGCCTAACGACATCCGAATCACGGAGTCACGCCGGAACGCCAGCTCGGGTATGTTGTACAGCCGGCGCTCGTTCGCGTACATCTTGAAGTACGCGCCGTCCATGAGTACGCGGATGTGCGTCATGTTGCCGGCGAACGCGGACGCCATCGCTTCAGGGACGTGTGCGCCGCCTGAGTTCATGTCGAGACCGGACCCCTGGATCCACGCCCCCTGTGGGTTCCACGTGACCCAGGCGGACTTTTCGTCGCCGGCCTGCTCCGCGCCGCCCTCGAACGACAGCGCCCGATTCATGACGCCGCTGAGTGGCGCGATGACGTCCACCTCGAGCGTGAAACGCTCCGGCAGCTTCTTGCCAACCGGAACCAGGAACTCGGCGGTGCTCGTGGCGCGAAGGACTTTCGTGTCGTTGCGCTCGACGATCTCGGCGGAGCCGCCGCGATACTTCACGCCACGCGCGAAGTTCCCGACCTTGTCCTCGGAAAAATCCGTGTAGAAGATCACCTTGTTGCCCGGCACGAAGTCGTAGTTCTCCCAGACCTTCGCGTTAGGCTTCGCAGCCGCGGCGTCGCTCGAGCCGGCTGCGGCGGGCGCTGGTGCGGCAGACGTCGCCGCCGGGGTTTCCTGCGAGGCAGACGCCGGCGCCGCCGCCGGTTTCTTGGTCGTCGTATCGACGGTCGGCTTCTTGTCGACGGCCGCCTTGGCTTTCTTGGCTTCTTCCTCTGCCTTCTTCTTGAGCGAGCCAAGGCTCTGGCCGGACGCCGAGATCGGAGCGGCCAGACCCGCGGCCATCACGAATGCGGCGCACAACACGCGCGTAGTCAACATAACCCCTCGGTCTGTTAGAATCGCTTCGCTGCCACCGGTGGCGATGGCTCGCTGCCTAACGGCGTCACGACGAGCCCCAGTGGCACCTCGCGCCAGTTCGGCCAGCGACGCCACTCTCCATTCTGACTCCGCACTGCCAACTGCCCCGATACGCCGCCGTCGAGAAGCATGGCCTGGCGACACCCGAGTGAGCGCATGTACGCCGCCATCTCGGGCACGGTGGGGCCCCACGGCAGCATCTCGGCGGGCCCGCGACCGAGCCCGGTGAACCGCGTGAGGGCGACGACGACCGACCCGTCATCCCGGATGCCTAACGCCAGCCGGCTGTCGCGGTGTGCGAGGTCGACGCCGCGGCCACTCTCCTGGAGCTCCCACGGAAGCGAGCCGTTCCCCACGAGTAGCGCCGGATACGACTGAAACGCGAGCCGCACGTGCCCACGCCGCGCCGTGAGCTCGGACTGGTCGATGAGCGAGGGAACGCCGTTGCTGTCCACCACAAATGCCATCGCCACGGAACCACTGCCCGGAGGCTGCATCTCGACGCCGTCGCGGACGACCCACCCCCAGCTCCCGCTGGTCCGAAACTGCCCGGCGTTGAACGCGACCGCGTCGAGCACGCCCACGCTGTCGATGGTCCACGGACGCCCGGGCTCCAACGGCCCCAGGGAGAACGCCACGCGACGCGGATCGATCCGCACCGCAACGGCTCGAACGGGGGCGAGCGCCCCGGTGCTCGCCATCCGGGACTCGCGCTGCCACACGCCCGGCCGGACGGGCTCCCAGACCGCGACGCCCGCAAGGAACAGCAGTGCGACGAATCGCATCACGGCACGAGCGTGTTCCCGGACTTCTTGAGCGCCGGAAGGAGCTCATCGCAATGCGCTTGAAGTGCCTTGGCTTCGTCCGCCGTGTACAGCCATTCGTGCGTTTTTTCGACGCGAAGGCCCTTGTCCGCCGCGGATTTCTGCTGGTCCTTCGGCAGCTTGCAGAAAGCGATCACGCGATCCGCCAGGACGTCGTAGCAATACTCCGACATCCCGGCTTCCTTGGCCCCGTTGGCGTGCGCCTTCCGGTAGGTGTCGCCCGGATCGTGCGAGACGGCCGGCGGCACCTTCCCGCACTTCTTGTCCAGATATTCCTCGTACTTCGCCTTGTTCTTGTCGATCTGGGCCTGCACCGCGGCGGCCGTCGATGGAGCGTTGGCGCCGGTAAATCCCTCGGTCATCATCTTCTGGAAGGTCGCGCCCCCATTTTCCGCATCCTGGCACGCCTTGACCCGCGGTTCGGCCTCCGCTCTGGCGGCGTCCTCCCTGGCAACCCTGGAATCGAACTCGGCTCGCGCCGAACCCTCCGCCTGAAGCCCGCGAAGGAAGTCCTGCACTTTCTGGGGTGTGATCGGACCGCAGCTGTCCGCCTTCGACGTCGACGCATCAGTCTTCTTGTCCGCCTCGCCCTTTGCGATGTCGCCCGCCTTCTTCTTGATCAAGCCGCCGATCTGCGATTCCACGGGGCGTGGAACGGCTCCGGCCAGAAGCGCTGCAACGACAAGGGCGGCTCCAGTGACGATGCGCATGAGACCTCGCGGGTAGGCGACGGAAGGCGCTGACCGCTGCCGATGGTACGGGCGGGCCGTCATCCGCCCGACATTGGCGCGTCAGCGACCGTCAACGGCGTCACCGCAGAGGGACGAACCGGGTTTGACAGCGTGGCGTCGCCGGTATCATGGTAGGACCTGATGCTGCACCTCGTGACGTTTGGCGGACTCGCGCTCGAATCCGCCAACGAGGCGATCGCACCCCGGCTCAGCGCGCAGCGGCTCGCCCTCCTGGCGGTGCTCGCCGCCGAGGGCGGCCGCCACGTTTCCCGCGAGCGAATGACGGGGCTGTTCTGGCCTGACGTCGACGAAGAGCGTGCTCGCCACTCGCTTCGTCAGGCGATGTACACGCTGCGGCACGAGGTCGGTCGCGAGATCATCCGATCGGATTTCGCCCTGAGCCTTGACCCGTCCGCGATTACCGCCGACGTGGTCGAGTTCCGCGCCGCATTGGCCTGCGGCGACCGCGTTGCCGCCGCGACCCTCGTACGAGGACCCTTCCTCGCCGGGTTCTATCTGCCCTCCGCGGCGCCCTTTCAGCGGTGGGTCGAGGAAGAGCGCGCGCGACTGCACACCGCCGCGAGCGGCGCGATAGCATCCCTCGCCGCCGACGCCTCGGCCGCGAACGATACCGATGCCGCTGTCGGATGGTGGCGGCAGCTCACTCAGCTCGACCCGCTGAGCGGCAGGTTCGCGGTGGGCTACCTCACGGCGCTGGCAGCGCGCGGTGACCGTGCGGAGGCGCTGGACTTCGCGCGATACCACGCGGCGCTCGTGCGGCGCGAGCTCGAAACGGACCCCGACCCCGAGATCCAGCGGTTCGAGGCTAGGCTTCGGTCAGCGCCGGTGCGAGTCGCAGCCGTGGATGAGCCGGCGGCAATCGGGCCGGAGTCGGCGGCTGCGCCGGGAACGGGATCACCGCCGGCGCCAACGGCCACCGTTGCCGGGGACCGGCCCATTGGACGACGCCTAACGCGATTTGCGGTCAGCATGGCCGTCGTCGTGATCGTCGGCGTCGCTGCCCGAATGCTTCTCCAGCGCCAGCCGGATGCCAGCGGCGCGTCGGCGACAAACCCAACGCTCGCCGTCGGCCTCATTCGAGACGACGATCTCGATTCGGTCCGCATCGGCGGCGTGCTGACCGACATGTTGAGCACCAATCTGGCGAACGTTCCCGGCCTCCAGGTCATTGCGAACTCGCGCATCCTCGAGCTGATCCCACAGGGGCAGGACACATCGGCCGTGGCGTACGCCGAAGCCGCTCGCCGCGCGGGAGCGACGGAGCTGCTCGAAGGGCGCTTGCTCGATCGCGCGGGCGATGCGTTCACGATCGAAATGCGTCGGCTCGATCTGAAGCGGGGGATTCTCAAGGCCGCCTATCGCACGTCGGCCACGACGCGCTTCCGACTCGTCGACAGCGTGACGGCCATCGTCGCGCGAAACCTGGAGCTTGGTGGCCCGTCCGCTCCCCACGCGGACGTGACCACGAGCTCGGTCACCGCCTATCGACTCTATCAGGAGGGTCTGCGGGCGTATTACCGGTTCGACAATGTCCTCGCGCGCCAGATGATGCGGGCGGCGCTCGAGGATGACTCGACGTTCGCCATGGCCGCGTACTACGATGCCCTGCTGACAGACAGCCCACTGTCATCGGCGCCGAGTGACCGCGCGCTTCGCCTTGCGCGGCGGGCGTCGGAGCGTGAGCGGCTCGTCATCACGGTGGACCTCCTGAGCTTCATCCTCGGGGCGCCTGCCGCGCTGCCCGTCGCGGAGACGTTGGCGACGCGATACCCTAACGATGCGCGCGCGCTCGCCGCCGTTGCCCGCGCGCGTCAATTCGTGGGTGATTGGGAGGGCGCGGCACGCGCCCTCGAGCGCGCGATCGTCATCGATTCGGCTGCCCTCGGTCCCACGACCCCGTGCTACCTCTGTAAGGATCTCGCTTCGCTCGCCGACATCTACTTCTGGTCGGACTCCGTGCGCGCTGCCTCACGTGCCGCCCGGCGCTACGTGGCGCTGCGTCCCGATTGGACGACGGCATGGGAGCTCGTTACGTGGGCCGCGGCGCGGCAGGGGGACACGTCCGTCGCGCGCGACGCCCTTCGGAAATCGACACTGCACAGTCCTGATCCAAGGAACCCGCTGCTCGAGGTGCGCATCGAGATCCTCCTCGATCAATACGCGGGCATCGAAGACCGCCTGAAGCTGCTGCTCGAGTCGCCAAAGCGGGACGATTTTCTCGACGCGCGATGGTGGTTGCTCATCGCGCTGAGAAATCAGGGCAGGTATCGCGACGCCCAGCACCTGCTCACGACCGGCGCGCTCCATGGGGTCGCTGCGCCGCAAACACCGAACGTGCCCGATGACGTCACCGAGGGGATCCTGGCACTCGAGCGCGGTGACTCCCGTGCGAGCGCGGCGGGATTCGTGCGCGGCTGGGAGGCGCCGCTGGGACCGGGGTTGTCACCGGGTATGGCGGCGCGGTATCACGCCTGGCGCGGGACGCTGGCCGGCATGGCCGTCGCGGCCGCGGGAGACACCGCCGCGGTGCGGCGGTTGGCGGACAGTGTGGAGTACTGGGGCGCGCGCAGCATCTATGGTCGTGACCGGAAGGCGCATCACTACCTCCGCGGGCTGCTGTTCACCGCGGCGCGGCGAGACGACGACGCGATCCGCGAGTTCCAGCAGGCGATCTACTCGCCCACGTTAGGCTTCACGCGCGTGAACCTCGAGCTCGGCCGAGCCTTGATGCGGCAGGACCGTGCCCGCGAGGCTGCCGCTGTCGTCGCGCCGGCGCTCCGCGGGGAGGTGGACGCCTCGAACCTGTACGTGACGCGGACGGAATTGCACGAGCTGCTGGCGCAGGCGTACGACCGGGCGGGGGTCCGGGACAGCGCGGCGGTTCACTTCAGGGCAGTGGCGCGGGCGTGGGCGAACGCGGACGAAGGGTTCCGCGCGAGGCGGGACGCCGCGAGGACCTGGCTTGCCCGGCACCAGGTGGAAGACCGATGACCGATAACCAATGACCCACTACCCATTACCGATGACTCGCCAAGACATCTCGTGATGTCGTGGCGAGTCATGAGTTCTGGGTCATGGGTCATTGGTTTTCGGTGATCAGTTTTTCAGGGCCTTCGGCGAAGGAGAGTGTGTAGTCGCCATCATCTCCATGCGACATCATCTGCCTAACGACCATCTCGTGGTAGAGCCCTTGCGCCGCCATGAGCTCCGAATGCGTCCCACGCTCGATCACCTGGCCGTCCTCCATCAGCAGGATGAGATCCGCCCGACGGATCGTCGACAGCCGATGGGCAATCACGAACGTCGTCCGGCCCGCAAGCAGCGTCGCCATTGACGCCTGAATCAGCTGCTCGCTCTCCGTATCGAGATTGCTCGTCGCTTCATCCAGGATGAGAATCTGCGGCTTCGCGAGAATCGCCCGCGCGATCGCGAGCCGCTGCTGCTGGCCACCTGACAACTTCACCCCACGCTCGCCCACGAACGTCTCGAACTGGTCAGGCAGACGCTCGATGAACTCGTATGCGTTCGCCCGACGCGCGGCATCCTCCACCTCGGCGTCCGTCGCATTATGCCGGCCGTAGGCGATGTTGTCGCGCACCGAGCCGTCGAACAGGAAGACATCCTGCTGCACGATCGCGAGCAGCTCGCGATACGTCTTGAGCTTGAACTCGCGAATGTCCGTGCCGTTGAGCAGGATGCGCCCGCGGGTCGGGTCGTGAAAGCGGGCCACCAGGTCCGTCACCGTGGTCTTCCCAGCGCCGCTGCGTCCCACGAGCGCGATCACCGATCCGCCGCGCACCGTGACGTTGAAGTCGCGAACGACGGGTCGGCCCTCGCGGTACTCGAACTCCACATGATCAAACCTGATCTCCTGCACGACGTTCGGTGCGTCGCGCGCGTCGGCACGATCCGGCTTGTCCCGCTCCCATGACAGGACCTCGAACACCCGCTCCATCGCGGCGAGCGATCGCTGCAGCTCGGAGAACGAGTTCACGATCTGCCACACGGGGTTCATCAGCAGGAACGTGTACCACTGGAACGTCATGATGTCACCGATGGACGCGCGACCCTGCAGGTTGAGCGCGCCACCGTACCAGACGATGATCACGTTCACGCCCGACACGAGCAGCCCCCATGACGTCCAGATGAGCATCTCGCGTCGCTGGGCGAACAGCTCCTTGCGCAGTACCGTGTGGCGTCCGCGCATGTAATCGAGAATCTCGAGGAGCTCTCGGCCGAACGCGCGCACCACGCGAATTCCGGAGAACGTCTCGCCCACCCGGCCATCGATCTGCTCCACGTCCTTCCGCACGATGCGGTAGATCGGCCGGATCCGCTTGGCCGACGCGAAGCTGATGAACATGGCGCCCGGGATGACGGCCATCGCCATGAAGGCGAGCCGCCAGTTGAGCGCCATCAGCACGCCGATCGCGATGACCAGTCGGATGACCGAGATCGCCGGCGACACGAGCGCCATCTGCATAAGCCCGGTGGTCGTGTCGACGTCACCCGTTAGGCGCGACAGGATGCCGCCCGTCTTCATGTCCCACAGCTTCGGCAGTGGCAGGTGCAGGAGCCGCTCGAACATTGCCCGCCGGAGCGACAGCATCACCTTCACGTTCAGCAGTCGCTGGCGGTAATCCTTCGTCAGGTTGACGAGGTTCGACAGGACAATGACCACGACGAACAACCCACCGGCCAGGTTGAGGCGTGTGAGGCGCGTGGGAGCGTCGAGGTCGCGATCGAGCAGCACGTGGTCGATGATGAACCGCATGAAGAGCGGCTCGATCATCTGGAATCCGGTTGTCACGAGGGCGAGCAGGAACAGGCCGACGACCGCATAGCGATAGGGTCGTAGCCAGCGCAGGTATTGTCGGACGTACTGGCGACGCTTGCCACGGCGTTCTGTGGCGGCGGCGTCCGGCGCTTTTCCGTTCTGACTGGTAGTGCCCGACGCAATCGAGTCGTCGAGCCGCCGGTGCTTGTAGTCCTCGACGAACCCGCGGTACCTTTGACGCGAGGAGCGAGGGTGATTCACGACACCAATGTCAGGCGCCACACCGCTCCGAGCAATTGGGTGTTTCGTCACACGATCGGCGATCGTCGTTTAGCGGTCGGTCGTGTTGGGCCGGTTTGCGCCGGTCCGTTTCTTCGCGGACAAGGCAGCTTTGCACTTTTCCTTCGAAGCACTCGGCTCGTTCGACAAGATCAACCTCGGCTCCACATTTCTGCAGGCCGTGGTGACGCTGTCGTTCGCCGGTGTTCAAATCGGAGTAGCCCGGCACTTCGATCGTCCGGCGATGCGGGCGTTGTCCAAGCTGTGGCTCTTGCTGGCGATCGCGACGATCCCGAACATCCTCTCGTCGTGGGTCGGCGTCGTCGGCTACAAAGAGCTCTCCCGCGCGTTCGATACCATTGCCATCGCCCTGGTGGCCGCGGGCATTCCGTACGTGAGGCTCGCGACGGACGCGCTGGCGTCCGCGAACCCACCCGTCCGGGACACCCGGCGCGACGCGGTGGCGTGGGCATTGGCCGCGCTCCTGCTGCATGGCGTATCCGTCTTCGGGTCCGCGGCGCTGTTTCCCGACGCCCGAGTCGTCACTGTCACCACGAGCCGGCTTCTCAAGCTCGCGGTCGTCGTTGTCCCTGCGCAGATCGCCTGGAACGCGTACGCTCGCGCTGACCAGCACAAGCGGGCGATCCGACTGCTCGCATTCGGGTTTTCGGCACTCGCGATCAGGCAGGCGATTTCCGTCACGCTGGGTCTTCGCGTCGGCATGCCCGATCTGCCGTTCGGCGCCGTCGCTACCGCGATCACGATCGAGGTGCTGGCCATCATCTGCTTTGGCGTGATGTCGCTCCTCACGAATTCGGCCGAAGAGCTCGCGGTGGTGCAGCAGCAGTCGGCGACGCTCGTGGCAGCCGAAGCGCGGATCGCCTCGGGCGAACGGATGGAGAGTCTCGGGCGTCTCGCGGCCGGCGTCGCGCACGATTTCAACAACGTGCTGCAGGTCATCAGGTTCACGACGGGCTCGCTTCGCCATCCGGGCGAACGCCGGGACGACGCGATGGCGCTCGACGGGATCCAGGATGCCACCAGACACGGTGCGGCGCTGGTGTCGCAGCTGCTGACGTTTGCGCGGCAGCAACCGCAGGACCCGCAGCGGTTCGACGCCCTGGATCGGCTTCGAACGCTCTCGCCGATGCTGCGGCGCGTCGCGGGGCCGTCGGTCGACTGCGAGGTCACGGTGGCGGACGGCGCCGCGATCGTCCTTCTGGACCCGGCCCAATTCGAGCAGATCGCGATCAATCTCGTATCGAATGCGCGCGACGCGGTTGGACGAGATGGCCGAGTGGCGGTGACGCTCGATGTGCTGGCCGTGGGTGCCGACGATCCGCGAACCGGGACGGTCGACGCGGGCGAGTACGTGCGGCTCACGGTCGCCGACAACGGCCACGGTGTTCCGGAGGACATTCGGGGCCGCATCTTCGAGCCGTTCTTCACGACGAAGGAGGACGGCCACGGGGGGCTCGGTCTCGCCCTGGTGCACGGTATCGTGCGTCGCGCGGGCGGGAACGTCACCGTCGATTCGACGCCCGAGCGCGGCGCGACGTTCGCGGTCTATCTGCCGGTGCTCGAACGGACCGCGGACAAGAAACAGAGGGACCCGCGCTCCGACAAGTCCGCGACGCCGCCGGTGGGGCTCGTCGCGGTCGGCTAATGGCGGTCCGACCGCGACGGGGCGAACCCTCGTGAGGCGACTGCTCGTACGGGATGGACGGCCAATCAGCTCCACCTTCGGAGGATCGACGTCATGCGCATCAGCCCTGGTGAGATCATCCCCGTCATCATCTTCAGCGCCAGTTCCGTGGTGCTTGGCCTGAGCTACGTGGCCGTCTACCTCATGGGCAAGAACGCGGCGCGAAAGGAGCTCGAGTGGCGCGGGTCGCGGGAAGTTAGCCCGTCATCGGATCGGCTGGATCGCGTAGAAGCCGCGGTCGAATCGATCGCGCTCGGCGTGGAGCGGCTCGGGGAGGGGCAGCGGTACTTGTTAGGCTCACTTTCCGACGAGCGGCCGGTGAAGCCGGGGGCGAAATCGGAGCGTCGGCACCCGACGCCCGTTTGAGCTCGTATGGTTCGTCGACCCCACACGGAGCGAATTGTCGCTCAGACGCTCGCGCGATCCCGGAAGGCGAAGGCCGCCTGTCGTCGAAGTACGAGGCATAGCACTCCCGCCAACAGGGCCATCATAGCGAGTCCGAGGAGCGCACCGGTCGTGCTCCCGGTCGCGTCCTTGAGCGCACCAAACGCATACGGGCCCACGAACCCGCCCAAATTTCCGAACGAGTTGACGAACGCGATGCCGGCGGCCGCGGCGGCTCCGCGAAGGATCGCCGAGGGCAGGCACCAGAACGGCGCGAGAAATCCGTAGACGCCGGCGGGCACGAGCGCGAGGCTGGCGACACGTGCCGACGGGTCGGCCAGGAGCACGGCACCAACATACCCGAGTGCCGCCAGCGCGAGGCACGCGGCTGCATGGAAGAACCGCTCCCCCGTGCGGTCGGAGCTCGATCCGACGACGAGCATCACACCGGCGGCGCAGCAGGCGATTCCTCCAGTGATGAGCCCAACGGCCGTGCTGCTCGCGTGCAGCTCATCGCGAACGATGGTCGGAGCCCAGAACAGGTAGCCGTAGTGGCTCGTCATCGCGAGGAAGTACAACAGCGACGATAGCAGCACGATCGGATGCGCGAGCACGCTGAGCGGCGGAACACCGTGTGGCGCCGACGACGCATCGCCGTCGCGTTGCAGGCGAGCGACCAGCCACTCGCGCTGCGTCTCCGAGAGCCAGCGCGCGTGAGCGGGGCGGTCCGTGAGAATCGCCAGCACGCTGAAGCCGATGAGCACTGATGGAATGCCTTCGAGGAGGAAGACCCACTGCCAGCCCGCGAGCCCGTACCAGCCGTCGAGCCCGAGCAGCCATGCACTGATCGGGTTGCCGATCGCGCCGGCGATGGGAACAGCGATCATGAAGCGGGCGAGTGCTCGCCCACGCTGTACCGCGGGGAACCACTCGCTCAGGTAGTAGACGATTCCCGGGAAGAAGCCCGCCTCCGCGATGCCAAGCAGAATGCGCATCAGGTAGAACTGCGCGGGCGTCCGAACGAACATCATCGCCGACGCGATGAGACCCCAGCTGATGACAATGCGGGCGATCCACCGCCGCGCGCCGACTCGGGCGAGAATGAGATTGCTCGGCACCTCGAACAGCGAATAGCCGAGGAAAAAGATTCCGGTTCCCAACCCGTACGCGCTCGCGCTGAAGCGGAGGTCGCGGTTCATCTGCAATGCCGCAATCGAGACATTCGTGCGGTCGATGTAGTTGCAGACGAAGAGCAGGAAGAGGAACGGAAGGAGGCGCAGGCTTACGCGTCGAACCGTCGTCCGTGCGAGATCCGAATCATCCTGATCGACCACCACTCCCGCGATTGCAGTCGCCGAGGCCATCGTGCGAGTCCCTGTCTTGTGTGGAGATCGAGCTGTTGCGTCTCGCTGCTGGCTTTCATGCATCATCTCGGCGACGAATGCAGGCCGCACACGGACGCAGACGCTACGCCCGCAGACGGACGCCGAAACCTGCCGCTCGGGGCGCGCCTCACCCAACGCTATTGAAAGGGGAACGGCCTCGGGAGGCTATGAGCTTCGCGATCCGAGGCGGTTCCCCTTAAAAAAGGGCTCCGATGCCAGGAGGTTTGGGATGGCAGCGGAGCCTCTGCGTCAGTCTGCGTGCGTAGCGTCTGCGGCGTGCTTTTCGGTTGCCGCGATCGTGTCTGCCCGGGCTCGGGCTCAGTCGATCACTCCGTATGTCAGCGGCGGACGATCAAGCCACCCAGTCACCCAGATCCGCCTGCCGATGTAGGTGTCGAACTCCGAGGGCGTATCGTCGAACCAGTAGGCGTCGCCGGCGGTCAGCCGCAGATAGTATCGGCCCTCGTTTTCTCCGAGAACACCATCCATCGCTCGGCGTCCCCCGACCGCGAGTACCACGAATTCGGCCAGCGCGAAGGGAGGCCTGACAGGCTCGTCAATGAACACTGGCAAGGCTTGGCTGGCCCACCGGCCGTGCAGCTCCACTTCGGCGCCGTCAAGGCTCACGAGTTGATGCGCTTCCGAGCCGACAATCTTGACTCTCTCGTCGGCTCCAACCTGCACGTATACCTGAACTGGCGCGGCCGCAGCATCAGCGATGACGGTCCCTTTTATTGATTCCAGGTCGGGAGGAAACCCCCCTTTTAGTCCGACCGACTCGTCGGGCGCCACCGACTCCGTGCAGCCGCACGCAATCACAACCGCTACCGCGGTGAGCAACCGTGCGCGTGTCATAGTGTTTCCCCTCCAGCTCCACCGAGGTCACGGATAGAATCCCGATCAGCAACGTTTGTGAGGCCAACGTACTCGCGGGCGGTTCCGTCGCCGTTCCACCGGCGTTCCCGGTGTGGACCTTTCACGTGCTTTTCGCGTGGGCTTCCGCTGTCTGGCAGTTTCCCATGGCGGGGAGACGTTTCTCTGTTGCATTGGAGGTGGGACGTCTACCTTGAACCGGCGTCGCCTTCGGTCACTCGTTTCTCGGGAGGTTAGCGGTCGAGTGACACGCCCTACTCTTCATCTTCTGGGAGGCACGGCGTTAGCTGGCATCCCTCCGGATGACGCCCGTCTTCTGCTCGGACAGTCGAAGACGGTGGCCTTTCTCGCATACCTCCTGCTGGCGCAACCGGGCCTTCGCCAGCGCCGGGACCGGCTGGCCGGACTGCTCTGGCCAACACTGGACCAGGCGCACGCACGCAGCGCGCTACGCAAGACCATCCACATCGTGCGATCGAGTCTTGGTGCGGATGCGATCGTATCGTTTGGGGACGAAGAGCTCGTGATCGGACCCGCAGCCCCGTGGTGCGATGCCGTAGAGTTCACCACCTCGATCGAAGCGGGACTGCTCGGTCGGGCGCTCGAGCTGTATCGCGGCGACCTGATGCCCGGCTTCCACCTGCCCGACTGCGGAGAGTTCGATCGCTGGCTGGAGGAGGAGCGCGCGGCAACACTGGAACGCGTGGTCGCGGCGGCGTGGGCGTTGGCGCGTGAATGTGAGCTGAACGAACGCCTGACGGACGCAGGCGGATGGGCGCGCATGGCGGCGCGTCGCGCGTGGACGGACGAGCGGGTCCTTCGGCGCGCGCTGATCATGCTCGACCGCATTGGCGATCGGGCGGGTGCGATCAGTCTCTTCGACGGCTTCGCCCGGCGCCTCAGATCCGAGCTCGAGACGGAGCCGTCGGCCGAAACCACGGCACTCGTGGCGCGCCTTCGTTCCCAGTGAACCGGGGCATGACTAGGTCGTCAGAACGCCACCATCTGCGTGACCTTGATCGTTAGGCCCCGACCGGCTTGCGGGGCGTCCGGCGTGACGTACTGCTGGTCGTTGTAGACGATGAACAGGTCACTCAGCGGGTGGTGAATCACGTTGAGCCGCACGTTCGCGCTGAGCTGCTTCGTGCTCGGGTCGTATTGCGTGAGCGCGTCGACGAACGCCGCCGTCGAGAACGAGTAGCTCATACGGGCGGTGTAGAACGACGCGACGAAATGCGGGTCAGTCTCGCCCTCGAGCGTGGCCGCCGTGCGGCTCATACCGCCCGAGATCCGGAGCCGCGACGTCGGGTGCAGTGTCGCCGAGACGTTCGCCGTGCGTTGCGTGCCGGTCCAGAATCCGCCAGTCACGAACGTGAAATCGCCAGACACGACACGGCTCGCATCCGTACTACCCCGGAGTTGCCACTCCGTCCACCCGTAGCCGCCAGGTGCAATGGCCGGCACGCTCGGATCCACGGCGAACGGCGTATCGATGCGCTCGAACCGCGGATTGGCCGACAGTTCCACGTACCCGCCGTTCGTCAGAAAGAACGTGTAGCCGGTGTGGAGGTTCTTGGCGATCATCTCGCGGTCGCCGGGGCGCTCGTAGTACGCCCACACGACGTGCGGATGCATCTCGCGAATGCCTAACGTACGGAGCGACGCGAACCGCGGCCGGATTCCCATGTCGAGCATCCACTTCCGCACATCCGTGCGACGATAGTACCCCAAGTCGTCGCGGAACCCGCTGCCGATCTCGAGCACGCCGGGCTTCACGTGCAGGAAGTTGCCCTCGAAGTTGACCGACGTGCGCGCGGCGTATTGCCCGGTCGACTCGTTAGGTGAGAAGCTTCGCATGAAGAACGTGTTCCAGTCGACTCGGCCGGCAAAGCGGATGGTCGCGTCGCCGCCGGCGACGCGGTTGTAGTCCGGGGTCGAGTCGCTCGGGTCGTGACTCATGAACAGGATGCCGACGTCCGAGCCGCGGCCGACGTTTCGGCGCACGCGGAGGACCGAGAAGTTCGCGGCGCTCGCGCTGTCGAGTGAGCGCGTCCGCATGGAGAGCGCGCCGATGCCGAACCCCGCCGCGGTGCCGCTCATACGCACACCCGCCGGAATGGGCACAGGGAGCCCCGCCGCCGTTAGCCCGATACGGCGACTGAAGAACAACAGGAGGTCCTCGTCCGGCGTCGGCGCGGTGCTCACGCGATTGTTCCGCGGCGTGTCGCCGACGTAGAACATGCCAGAGTTCTCGAGGAAGAACTCGCGCTTTTCCGGAAAGAACTGGCTGAACTGTGTCAGGTTGACCTGCTGCTCGTCCGCCTCGACCTGCGCGAAGTCGGGGTTGACGGTAACATCCAACGTCAGGCCGGGCGTGACGCCGTACTTGGCGTCGGCGCCCACGTCCCCGGTCTGGCTGAACGACTGGCCACCGAGCTCGCGGACCGTCCTCCCGGCAATGTAGGGCTTGATCCGCAGATCCCGGCCGACGGAGCCGGTGTTGAGCCCCGTTAGGTCCCCGGCCAGCGACGCCCGCATGAGATTGTACGCGCGCGGAACCGGTGACCAGAAGTCGATCTCGTTCTTCCGCCGGATGCGACGGCTGAAGTTGATGCCCCAATGCTGATCGGGTCCGCCGTGGAAGCGGAGCGACCGAAACGGAATCGCGATCTCGGCGGTCCATCCGTCGGCCACGCGCCTGGTGACGACCGTCCAGACCGCATCCCAGCTCGTGTTCATCTCACGGCCTTCGTTCGCGACTTGCCGGTCCGCCTTCGCGCCGGCTGCGTTGGTGATGAAGATGTAGCCGTTGCGCCGGTCGCCGAATGTGTCGAGCAGGACCTCGAAGTCGTCCTGGTTCTGCTCCTCGAAGTCCTTGCGCAGGTCGTTGACGACGATCCCGCGCGGGTTCGAGTCGTGCATGTACGCGCCGATAAACAGCGTCGCGTCGTCGTAGGCGACGCGCACCTCGGTCGCCTCCGTCGCCGGGCTTCCCTCGTCGGGCTCCGCCTGCAAGAACCCTGAGGCGGGTGCCATGCCGCGCCACACGTCGTCGTCCAGGACGCCGTCGATCCGCGGCTTAGCGGCGGCGGCGGCTATGCGTACGCGTGCACGCGCGAGGCTGTCACGCGGCGGTGGTCGGTGCGGCGAGCTGTTGGGAAGGAGCTGAAACGACAGGCCGACAAGCGCGCTGAGAATGATCACGTAGACAAGACCTGGGACAGGGCAGAACCCGCGAGCCCCCAAAGGTGCTCAAGTTCATGCTTCCGCTCAACCCCTGCCGCCTAACGATTTGTTGGGAGTCTGCCCCCCCGCCGGAGCGAATTCGTGCATCGTATCGGCGGCCGAAAAGCAGGCCGCGGACGGACACAGACGCTCCGCACGCAGACAGACACAGAAACCAGCTGCTCGGGACGCCACTGCCCCGAGGCAGTTCATTCACAATCCCGGCTCGTTGCGCGCTGCAAACATCCTGGGCTGGGAGGCGATCCGTTAGATCAGCTGTTTCCGTTTGATCCGTAATCCCATTGTTTTGGATGCCGGCCCTCTCGGTTCGCGAAACAAAATCGAGGAGGCCGAGAAGGCATACGGGCGATATGATTCCACCACCCCGACCCGAGCACGTATGAACCGAGAGCGGAAGATCCTCGCTGTCAGTCTCGCCTGCCTGGCACTCACGGCCACGTCGACCAGCGCGCAACCCGCACGCGTCGACCGCGCCGAGCATCACGAGTTCGCGATCGAGAACTTCAAAACCGAGAGCGGCGTGACGCTCCCGAAAGCGATCGTGGTGTACGGCACGTACGGCCATCTCAACGCCGATCGGAGCAACGCGGTCCTGCTGCCGTCGCACTACATGGCGAATCACCACGGATACGAATGGCTGATAGGCCCCGGGCTCGCGTTGGACACCGCAAAGCTCTTCCTCGTCGCGACGGAGCTTTTCGGAAACGGCCACTCATCGTCGCCGAGCAACACGCCTGAGCCGTATCACGGCCCGCGGTTTCCGGTGACGACGATTCGAGACAACGTCCAGGCGGTCCACCAGCTGCTGACCGACGACCTCAAGATCACGCACCTGCGTGCGATCATCGGGTTCTCCATGGGGGCGCAGCAGGCATTTCAGTGGGCCGTGAGCTACCCCACGTTCGCCGACCGAATCGTCGCCACGTCGGGAACCGCGAAGACCTACGGCCACGGCGTCGTTAGGCTCGAGGGGCAGCTGGCGGCGCTCATGGCCGACCCGGCATTCAAGGATGGGGACTACACCGAGCCGCCGGCGAAGGGGCTGGCCGCGTTCGGCATGGTGTGGGCCGGGTGGCTCTACTCGCAGGAGTGGTGGCGCCGCGAGTTGTGGAAAGCCGGTGCGCCACCGGGCACGACGCTCGATCAGTTCATCAAGGCGTGGCCGACGCGCTTCCTCCCCACCGCCGATGCGAACAACCTCATCCTCCAGGCGCGAACCTGGGAGCGTCACGACATCGGGCAGACACCGGGCTTCAACGGGGACGTCGAGAAGGCGTTAGGCTCGATCAAGGTGCCGTTCCTGTACATGCCATCCGAGACGGACCTGTATTTCCCGCTCACCGACGCACAGTACGAGAAGCAGTTCATGAAAACCGTCGTGTTCGCGCCCATCCACTCGATCTGGGGCCATCCGGCCGGCGCCGCGCCAAACCCCGAGGACAAGGCGTTTCTCAATGAGACCATCGGGCGGTTTCTGGCCGGGCAGACGGGACAACGTTAGGCAGGCATTTGTGATGCGCATCACGCCACGACAAGCGAGCTCTGGCGCGGGAGCGAGACGTTAGGCTCAGGGGCATTGCCGGCTGAGACCTTCCGGCCTACCATAGCGTTTCCGCATTCGTTGGAAGCGCTGCCATGGGTCTCGAAATTCCCAACCGGGCGGTCACGAAGCCGCCACTGGTTCGCCCGCACGGTATCCCGCCACGCGGGATCGATATGGACACCCGGAGCCGGCTCTTCGAGGGCCGGTTCGGCCGAATCTTCCGCGCGCTCGCCCCCGCGGACTTCGGCGCCACCGACACCGAGACGGAGCAACTGCTCGAGACGCTCGCCGCCGCGATGATCCACGAGGTGGACTGCCCCAAGGATGGTGCGGACGACGAGGAAAGCGGCATCCCATCAGCCTACACGTACCTCGGGCAGTTCGTCGACCACGACATCACGTTCGACCCGAGCAGCAGCTTGATGCGGCAGAACGATCCCGACGCGCTCGTCGACTTCCGGACGCCGCGTCTCGATCTCGACTCCGTCTACGGCCGCGGGCCCGACGACCAGCCCTACCTGTATGGCGCGGACAAGGATCTGCTGCTCGGCCTTCCGCTGCGGGGGGACGCGTTAGGCCACCCGATCCAGAAGGCGCAGGACCTGGCGCGCGCGTCGAACGAACGCGCGATGATTGGCGACCCCCGCAACGACGAGAACGCCATTGTATCTCAGTTCCAGGGTCTCGTGCTGCGGTTCCACAACAACTTCCGGCGAGATAACCCACTCCTGACGTTCGAGCAGGTGCAGCAGCAAGTGCGGTTCCACTATCAGTGGGTGGTCACACACGACTTCCTGCGGCGTGTGGTATCGTCCCGCGTGCTCGAGAAGGTGCTGCCGCATCTCTTCGCCTCGAGAAACCACGGCAACGTCGTCGACCGGCCACCGCACCTGCGCTTCTACCGGCCGAAAACCTCGGCCTTCATGCCGCTCGAGTTCGCGGCTGCCGCCTATCGATTCGGCCACTCGATGGTGCGTCCGGGGTATCGCCTCAACGACCGTGTTGCGCCAATCCCGATCTTTCCGCTGTCGACGCTGCCGCCGGGATGCGCCCAGCCCGCCGACGATCTCCGTGGCTTTCGCGCGATGAACCCACAGTGGGCGATCGACTGGGCGCGGTTCATTGACATCGAGAAACGGCCGGCGGGGCTGGAGACCGACCCGGCCGATGCACGGGCGGCGCGGACCCAGCTGGCGTACAAGATCGACCCGTCGCTCGTGGATCCGCTCTCGAACCTGCCGTTGAGCGTCACCGGCCCCAATCCTGGCCCGTTCAAGTCCCTCGCTGCCCGAAATCTCGTGCGCGGCTGGCGGATGCGATTGCCTAACGGGCAATCGATCGCCAGGGCGATAGGGGTCGATCCGCTGGACGACGAGGAGATCCTGATCGGGAGCGCGGCCGACGACGCCGCGACCATCCCACGGATCACGAAGATCTCCGTCAGGTTCGAGGGGAACTGCCCGCTCTGGGCCTACGTGCTCGCTGAAGCGGCGCACGGGTTCCGGACGAAGCCGGAGGCAGAGGTCGTCCACACGTCCGACGGCGACCACAAGATCGACACGCCGAAGCTCGGCGACGTGGGCGGGACGATCGTGGCCGAGACGTTCGCCGGGATGATGCTCGACGACCGAAGCTCGTTCTGGAACCTGTGGCCGAAATGGGAGCCAGACAAGGCGTTAGGCGGCCGCGGGTTCGACCTGCGAAGGTTCATTCGCTACGCACTCGCCTAGCAATCGAAAAAAACCGCAACCACGAACCGCGACCACGAACGCTGAGTACGCTGACGCGAGCGCCGCTGAATACGCTGAACGGCCAAAACGATTTCTCAGCGTTTTCTGCGTGCAGGTTCCTCAGCGTACTCAGCGTTCGTGGTTCATTACGGCGCCAGCCCGATGTACCGCACGATGTCGCCGAATCGCGAATCCACGCGTAAGGGATCGAACGCCCGGTCGACATTGACCGTGATCAGCCAGGGGGCGTGCTCTTCTCGTGCCTGCTCCAGCCACCGAAACGCCTCGTTATGGTCGCCAAGACCCACGTACGCGAGCGCCATGTGGAACGGAGGGGGATAATTCCCGGGTGACACGAGGTTCGCGAGAATCGCCTTCGCGTCCTCGTGGCGCCCGACCCTGGCGTAGCCGTAGGCGAGATGCGCCTTGTCACTCGCCGAACCGATTCGAGCGCCGGCCTCGAATTCGGTGATCGCCTCCGCTGACATTCCTTTCTGCAGGTACGCGTGCCCGAGCTGCGAGTGCGCGAGCGAGAACATCGGTTCGAGCGTCAACGCCTCGCGAAGATGGGTGATGGCCTGGTCGGGTCTTCGCATGCTCAAGTGCAGTCGTCCGAACGTGTGGTGCGCGGCCGCCAGCAACGGATCGATCTCGAGCGTGCGGGTCAGCTCCGCCTCGGCTTCGTCAATCCGGCTCCAGTGGAACAGGAAGATGCCGTACAGATGCCGGGCTTCCTCGAAGCCCGGATCCAGCACGATCGCACGCTTGAATGCGTGCTCGGCCCCAGTCCTGTCCCAGTCGAAACCCGCCAGGAGTTGGGCCATGGCCCAGTAAGCCTCGGCGAGCGAGCTGTCCAGCGCGAGGGCCGCAGTGGCATACTCACGAGCGAGTGGTACTTCCTCGGACGTCGGTCTGCTCGCAAGGACGATCTGAAGCCAGTGCGTGTCCGACAGCCACGCGTACGCGCGCGCATAGGACGGGTCGCGCGCGACGGCCCGCTCGAAATACTGGATCGCGAGTCGCATCTGGTCGGGCGCCATGCCGCGACGGACGTAGCGGCCCTTGAGAAAGAGATCGTAGGCCGTGAGGTCCTTCGTGGCCGGGCGAACCAGCGGGCCGCGCGCCGCAACGAGCTTTACCTCGAGCGCCCGCACCACTGCTTGTGCAATCTCCTCCTGTACGGCAAACACGTCCTCGAGGCGGCGATCGTAACTCTCCGACCAGATCACGCTCCCGTCGGCATTCACGAGCTGCACTCGAACCTTGAGCCGATCGCCCGCACGCCGAACGCTTCCTTCGAGTGCGTGCTCGACGTGTAGCAGATCGGTGATCGCGCGAACGCTCAATCCCTTTCCCTTGAGCGCGAACGTCGACGTGCGGCCGGTGACGGTGATTCCATCGACTTTGCTGAACACGCCGATGAGCTCATCGGTGAGCCCGTCGCTGAAATGCTCATTCTCCGGATCACCGCTGGTATTCACCATCGGCAACACGGCGATGGACGGACGGGCATCCTTCTGCTCGCGATGCGTTGCCGGCACGTCGTCGAGCCTGCGCAGTATGTCCTCGGCGCTTTGCGGGCGATTGTCCGGGCTTTTCTCCAGACATCGCATAACGAGTGCGGACAGCTCAGCGGGGACACCGACGCGACGACTGCTGATCGCCTCCGGCGTTTCGAGGACGTGAGCCGCCATGAGCGCCTGAGCCGTCCGCCCGGCAAACGGCGCGCGACCTGCGAGCAGCTCATAGGCAATTACGCCGAAGGCATAGATGTCCGCGCGATGATCGGTGCCGGGGTCACCCGCCACCTGTTCGGGGGCCATGTACGCAGGCGTGCCAAGTGCGACGCCTACCGCCGTCAGCCCGTCGGCGTCGGCATGTGTCGCGGCACTGATTGCCTTCGCCACGCCGAAGTCGGTCACCATGGCGTGCTGCTCTGTGATGAGAACGTTCTCGGGCTTGATGTCGCGATGGATGACGCCCTTCCGATGCGCATACGCCAGTGCGGACGCCACTTCGCGAAGCAGATGCACGGCCGCCTTTAGAGGAACCTCCTCGCCGCGCGCCAAACGTGCGCGCAACGATTCTCCCTCGACGAAGGGCATTGTGAAGTACGGCAGCCCGCCTGTCTCGCCTGCCGACAGCAACGGCACGATGTGCGGATGCTGCAGGCGTGCGGCGAGGGTGATCTCGCGCTTGAATCGCTCGATGGACACGCCGGAGGCCATCTCCGGTGGAAGCACCTTCACCACGACTGACCGGCCAAGCGCGGTGTCTTCAGCCACGAACACCCGCGACATCCCACCGCCGCCAAGCTCACGCTCCAACGTGTAGCTCGCACCCAGGGTATGCTGCAGCTGGTCACGCAGGTCGGGCGTCATGGCGAAACGTTATCGCCTCGAGATATGCGTCGGCTAGCGGGCGGCACGGCGTCCCGTAGGTTAGTCCCGGTCACGGCACGGTCGCTTTGAGCACAGACGCAGTGGACCTTCGCGAACGCATCCAGTCCGCGCTCGGCATCGATTACCTGCTGCAGCGGGAGCTCGGTGGCGGCGGGATGTCGCGCGTGTATCTCGCACGCGACGACCGGCTGGGGCGCGACGTGGTCGTCAAGGTTCTGTCTCCCGAGCTCGCCGAGAGTCTCTCGCTCGATCGATTCGAGAGGGAGCTTCGGATCGCCGCGCGGCTGCAGCACCCGAACATCGTGCCCGTTCTCGTTGCCGGGAACAGCGATGGGCTTCCGTACTACACGATGCCATTCGTGCGAGGCGAATCGCTGCGGGCCAGGCTTACGGCCGGAAGCGTCCCGGTTCGCGAAACGTTGCGTCTCCTTCGCGATGTCTCGCATGCGCTCGCCTACGCGCACGCCGAGGGCGTGATCCATCGGGATATCAAGCCGGAAAACGTCCTCATCGCTGATGGGATCGCCGTCGTGACCGACTTCGGCATCGGAAAGGCGATCGACGTCGCACGTTCCCGTCAGCTTGGCGACACGTTGACGCAGATCGGTGTGGCGTTAGGCACGCCGGCCTACATGGCGCCGGAACAGGCAGCCGCCGATCCCGATGTCGATCTGCGAGCGGATCTGTACGCGTGGGGCGTCGTGGCGTACGAGTGTCTCGCGGGAGCACACCCGTTCCCCGGCAAGCGAACCAATCAGGCGTACATCACGGCGCACTTGATAGAACAGGCCGCGCCGTTGTCCGAGCGGAATCCGGCTCTCGCACCGGCCGTTGCGACGCTGATCATGCAGTGCCTGGAGAAGGACCGAGACCGGCGGCCCGATTCTGCGCGTGTGATCGCCGAAGTGCTGGACGCAGCGCTCAGTACCTCCGACTCCGGGGTGCAGGTGCGCGTTTCAGCAGGTGGAGGGAAGACTGGCGACGCACCGGACGGCCCGTCGATCGCGGTGCTCCCGTTCGTCAACCTCAGCGCGGATCCGGAGAACGAATACTTCTCTGATGGTATTACCGAGGAGATTCGCAATCTTCTCGCCCAGGACCGCGTGCTGCGCGTCGCGGCTCGTTCCTCGAGCTTCGCGTTCAAGGGCAAGCCGACGGACTCGCGCGCCATAGCCCAGCAGCTCCAGGTGGGGACGCTGCTCGAAGGCAGCGTACGGCGAGCAGGCAACCGGGTTCGCATCACAGCGCAGCTCGTGAATGCCGCCGATGGCTATCAACTATGGAGCAACCGCTTCGACCAGGAGCTGACGGACATCTTCGCAGTACAGGACGAGATCGCGAGCGCGATCGCGACAACGCTGCGGAGCGCACTGCGCGAATCGTCAGGCGCACCGGCGCCGGTCGAGGTGCCGGATGAGTCGCCGGCCGCAGGTCAGCGGACACGCAAGCCGGTGAATCCGGAGGCCTACGATGAGTTTCTCAAGGGCCGGTATCTGAACCACCGCCGCAGTCACAGCGATAACGACATCCACAACGCGATCGCGCATTTTCAGCGGGCGTTGAAGCTCGACCCGGCGTTCGCGCCTGCGTTCGCGGGGCTGGCCGAGAGCTACCTGTGGCTTTGTGTCTTCTTCGTGCTGCCAGCGACGGAAGCGTTTGCTCACACACGGCGGTATTTGCGTGATGCGCTCGCGCTCGATCCCGAGCTCCCAGACGTTCACTACCTGCTTGGTGAGCTCGCGTTGTATCACGAATGGGACTTCGAGGAGTGTGAGCGACACACGCGACGTGCACTGGCGCTCGACCCAAATCACCCCGAGGCATTGATGCTCGTGGCGCGCGTGTCCATGCTGCGTGGTCGAGTGCGCGAGATCGACGATGCGTTGGAGGCGTCAGTGCGTGCTGACCCCGTTGGGCTCGGGACACGTTGGTACTACGTGGTCAACCTGTATTGTGTGGGCAAGTTTCAGCGATGCATCGACGAAGCGGATCGGATGCTCTCCGACGCGGGCGAATACAACGATGCCTTGCGTTGGCGCGGCAAGGCGCGGTGTGCGCTCGGTGATGTTGCGGGTGGGCTCGAGGACCTGGAGCGCGCCGCGGGGCTCACGACTCCGCATCCGTGGCATCTCGCGGAGCTGTCCATCGCGCTGAGCGCCAACGGCCGGACGGATGAAGTCCGCCGAATCCGCGACGAGCTGATCGAGCGCGCGGATCGCGTCTGGATTCCGCCGAGCGCGATCGCCCTCGCGCAGCGAGCGCTGGGTGACCACGACGCCGCCTTACGCTGGCTGGAGCGTGCGTTCCAGGCACGAGACTTTCTCTGCGTGGTGTTCCCGTTCGAGGCGATGTTCAACATTCCGTTGCCCGGACAGACTCGGTCAATTCGCGAGGATCCTCGCTGGACGGACCTCGTTCGCCGCGTCGGTCTGCTGCACGAGCCGGCCTAACGCGGGCCAGCGCTTTCGCCGGGGTCGCGAGTGCTAGACGAGCTCGTTGAGAACCTTCGTCAGCTCGCGTGGCTGGGTCACCATCACGTCATGGCCCGCTGACAGCATCTCGCGGTAACGATAGCCGCGCTGTTTCGCCCGCTGTGCAGCCTCGGTGGCGAAGGGAAACGTGGAGCACAGGATGTACGCGCCCTTGATTCGGCGGCTCCTGTCGTCGGCGAGTTGGAGTGGCTGCTGCATACACTTCCGCGGCATGTCGGTCGCCCTCTTTTTCATCCAGGTGACGTCGCGGTCGTCCGTCACACCGAACGCCTGCGGCTCACCGGCGGGGTCGTGCCATGAGTCGTCGGTAATCGGCCCAAATTTCCTCTGGGAGTAATCCGCGGCAGCTTTCCCATTCTCAGGCAGCATGGCGTCGAGGTACACGAGTTGTGCGATCCGGTCGCCTGCCTTGTCGGCCACACCGGTGATCACCATGCCGCCGTAGCTGTGTCCCACAAGGACGACGTTGCTGAGATCTTCGAACTCGAGGACCTGGACGATGTCGGTGATGTGGGTGTCGAGACCGACGTCTCGCGTCAGGAGATGGGAGCGTTCCCCGAGCCCTGTCAGCGTTGGCACGAACACATCGTGGCCAGCGCCTCGAAGCAAAGGAGTCACCTTTTTCCAGTACCAGCCACCGACCCATGCACCGTGAACGAGGACGATCGTGGCCCGTGCGGTGCGGAACGGGTCGACGCGGGGGACGCTGGCAAATGGTGCGGCCGCGAGGGCTACCACTGCTTGCCGGCGAGATACCCGAGTAACGCTCATGACGGTCACCTTTCACATGGGATCGGTTCATGATGGCTGTGCTCGGGGTCAAATCAATACCGCCGCGACCCTTGTGCGGTTCCGGGAAAGGCACCTACGGACGGCATCCGGCGGCGCCGTTCCTGCTTTTCGACCCGGCCGGATGCCCCACAGGCACGCCTAACGTCCGAGCACAGTCAGTATTGGCCGCATGCTCTCGAAACGCGGCGGAAGCAACGACAACTGATCGGGATCCGCGAATACCGCGTCGAAATCCGCCGCCGTCAACGCGCGCGCCAGGCGAGCGGCGAAGGTTTCGCGCAATTGCCGCACGTAGTACTCCACGTCGTAGTCGCGCGGGTCGGGCTCTCCCTCCCGTTCGTCGAAGTCGACGAGCCCCGCCTCACCCGCTCTCCGGCGATAAACCCTAATCCGATCGCCCACGCTCCACTCCGTCACGCCGTTCGCGAGCAGCGCTTCGTATGGAAGCTCGCGCCGCTTCTCTCGTGACTCGAGATAGCGGGCCGGGGATTTGGTGAGACGCACCCGCGACGACACATCCCGCGTGGGCACATCGCGCCGCCGCAGCGCGTCCACAGCGGCGATGTACACACTGTGCACACCTACAACGTCGCTCACGAGCAGCCTGCCGATCGCTCGTCGCAGAAAACTCTCGCCGAACGGCTCCGCGCGACTCGACCGAAACGCCACGCCGCGCAGCAGCAGCGTACCATCGTACCCGAGCAGCGCGTAGTTCTTCGGCTCGTGAGAGAGCATGGCCGCATACCGCCCCTCGAGCTCGAGCTGCACGAGTGGTGGCAAGAGCGCCGCGACCTCGCCTACCGCGCGACGCTCATCCGCCTCGGTCCAGGCGTCGGGGACGCCGAAGTACACGCCATCCGTGTCTGCCTCGATGAGCGTCACCCCACGCGCTGCCAGCGACCGGCAGATGAGGTCGAGCGTCTCCCTCCCGCGACGCGTCACTTCATTGGCCGCGTGCACGTCCGCGAACCGTGTGAGGTCCCCGCCCGCCGCGAGATACCCGTACGCGGAGTTGACTA
>Ga0207662_10000235_pt1 | contig 25730 bp, 25 predicted proteins | sample KBSS33LmetaG_FD_184338 | JGI IMG/M metagenome (GOLD analysis project Ga0207662, IMG submission 184338) | Switchgrass rhizosphere microbial communities from Kellogg Biological Station, Michigan, USA - KBS S3-3L metaG (SPAdes) (version 2) | ecosystem: Host-associated > Plants > Roots >... | reverse complement strand
CGACCCAAGCTGGGGGCCCATCGATCGTCGCGATGGCCGCCGAGGCGACGCTCGGTGCCGGTTCGCCGTTCGTGCCGCTGTTCGCCGCTGCTACGGCGCTGATCCTGTTCCTCGCGGCGAACACGAGTTTCAATGCCTTCCCGCGCCTCGCCGCGATCCTCGCGGAGGATGGCTACATGCCGCGGCAGTTCGCGTTCCGTGGCGATCGGCTCGCGTACTCGTGGGGCATCGTCCTGCTGGCGGCGATCGCGTTCGGGCTGCTCTGGGCGTTCGGTGGCGACACCCACGCGCTGATCCCGCTGTATTCGGTCGGCGTGTTCCTGTGCTTCACGTTGAGCCAGGCGGGCATGGTCAAACACTGGCGTGAGGTCCGCGAATCGGGCTGGCAGTGGCGGCTCGCCGTGAATGCCTTCGGCGGCGTGCTGACGGCGGTCGTCCTGGGGATCGTCGTCTTCGAGAAGTTCCGCGACGGGGCGTACCTCGTCGTGATCCTCGTGCCGCTGCTCGTGGCCATGATGCTGTTCATCAACCGCCAGTACGCCCGGTCGAAGAAGGAGCTCGCCGTTCGCCCGGACCTCATCGTCGGACCGCCGATCCGTGAGGAGCGCGTGGTCGTCCCGATCCCCGGTCTCGACCGTGCGACCGTCCAGGCGATCAAGGTCGGTCGCTCGATCGACGAGGACGTCCGCGCTGTCTTCATCTCCGATGACCCAGAGCGCGCGGCGGCGGTCCGCCGTGACTTCGAACGGCAGGTCCCGGGCGTGCCGCTGGTGGTCGTCGAGTCTCCGTATCGGGCACTGGCGGGGCCTCTCCTGGCATACCTCGACGTGCTCGATATGGCCTGGCCACCGGACAAGCCGGAGCCCATCACGTTCGTCGTCATACCCGAATACGTCGCGAAGAGCTGGTGGGAACGGCTGCTCTACAACCAGTCGGCGAAGCGGCTCCGTTCCTTGCTGCTCGGTCGACCGCACACCGTGATCGTGAACGTGCCGTACCGCCGCGAGGACGAGACGGCGGCAGAAACTGGACCCGAGCACACGGCCTAACCGCGCGCGATCTTCCGCGCCTTCGCCGTGACCCGCAGGAACTCCCGGAAGTGCCGCCACGGCTCGATATGGCTGGGCTCGCCGGCATAGATCGTCCGGATCGGCACCCATTCGATCGGGAGACCCAGCGCGATCGCCCGCGCGATCATCTCGACCTCGAACTCGAAGCCCGATTCGTCGCTTTCCAGCATCGCGCGCAACAACACCCGGCCGATGAGGCGATAGCCGGACTGGTTGTCCGGCACGTTCCGGCCGAGCGCCGCGGACAGGGTCAGCCCACCGAGTGTGTTGGAGAGACGGCGGACCGGTGGCATCTCGCCGAACGCGCGCTTGCCGATGACGAGCTCGGGTCGGCGTTCGCGGAACACGTCGAGGAACGCGGGGATCTCATCCGGATCGTGCTGGCCGTCGGCGTCGAGCGTGACGGCCGCCGCATAGCCGCCGTCGAGCGCGTACCGGAACCCGGCGCGCAGGGCGGCCCCCTTGCCGGCATTCGGAAGCTGGTGGACCACCGTCGCGCCGGCAGTCTCCGCCCGAGCGGCTGTGTCGTCGGACGATCCGTCGTCGATGACCACGACCGGCAGATGGGCACGTGCCGTCTTGACGACCGCGCCGATCCGCGGACCTTCCTGGTACGCGGGGATCAGCGCGACGACGGCGTCGAAAGGGTCGGCCACCGGTGCAGTATCGCAACGCGCGGCGCATCGATTCTCATGACCGGCTCAGGAAACGCCGCGAGAGTGGCGACCACACACGTCCCCCGCCCGGGGTGCGCGCATCCAGGAGACATCGATGACAGCGAATCCGACGGATCCGGCCGAGGGGACCGCGTTCAGCGGATCGACCGGGACGCCGAGCCGACGACGCGTCGGACTCGTCCTCGCCGGTGCCACCATCCTGATCATCGGCGCGGCCGCGACCTCCTTCGCGGCATCTCCCGCACCGAACTCGTCGAACACGCCGTCCTCGGGCGGTTCGCAGACCGTGCCGGGTGCCGCCGGCAACGGCCCGGCTGCCGCACCAGACTTCGGGCGCTTCGGGCGGCCGGGTATCGGCTTCCGTCAGATCACGATCGCGTCGATCAACGGCAGTGACGTCACGCTGAAGACCGACGACGGCTGGACGCGCACGATCACGATCACGGACTCGGTGAAGCTCACCAAGGGCGGCCAGCCGATCACGATGGCCGACCTCAAGGTCGGCAACCAGGTCCGCTTCCGCCAGACCCGCAATGACGATGGCACCTACACCGTCACCGCTCTCGCCGTCGTCGTCCCGACGATCCAGGGCAAGGCGAGCGACATCACCTCGAGCGGGTTCAAGGTCACGACGCGCGACGGGTCCGTGTGGACGGTCACCGTCAACGGTTCGACCGTTTACCAGTTCGGACAGGCGACGGGCAGCCTCTCCGACGTCAAGGACGGCCAACGGGTGTTCGTCGCCGGCACGGTCCCAGCGGATAACCAGATGGCCGCATCGAGCGTCCGCGTCGCCGGTGATCGCGTGGTCGGCAAGGTGACGGCCAAGACCGCGGACTCGATCACCATCCAGACACGCGATGGCAAGTCGGTGACCGTCCACGTCTCGAACGACACGACCTATCGCGTCGCCGGGGTCGATAACGCGACCCTCGATGACGTCGCGGTCGGCATGGCGATCGGGGTCGGCGGGCGATCGCGCTCCGACGGCTCGATCGACGCGGCTGCGGTGGTCGCCGGCAAGATGGGTGCCTTCGGCCGGGGCTTCGACGGTTCCGGCGGCAGGGGCTTCGGCCGCGGCGGAGGCTCCCCGGCCGCGCCGGACGGCACGCAGCCGGACGCGGCGCAGCCGGCCATCGATCTTCAACTCGGGTTCCCGACCGCCTGAACTCCTCCCACGGCGGTCTCGCGCAGGACCTCGCAGGACCCACGGCTGGGGGCCGTGGGTCCTGCCGCATCTCCCATCGGGCGCAGTACGAACGTGCGGCTGGCGCGGGGCGTCGGGACGCCTAGGGTTCCGGGCATGGAACTCGTCGTCGCCTTCATGTCGGCTGCGCTCGGGCTGAGCGCGGCGTTCTTCCTGACGATCGGGACGTACGACCTCTTCCCGGATGCCTGGCTGAAGTTCGGGCGGTGGCGCCAGCGGGCGCTGTTCGGGACCGCATCGACGGCGCGCAACCCGATGATCCCGCGCTCGATCCGGCAGACCCCCCTCGACTGACGGTCAGCCGCGCCGCACCGGGTGGCGGATAGGACTGGCGTCCCCGGCAGGATTCGAACCTGCGACCTTGCGCTTAGAAGGCGCCTGCTCTGTCCACTGAGCTACGGGGACGCGCCGCGTTGGTCAGTCTAGGGCCGACCGAGGCGTAGACGAACGTCGGGCTGTTTGTAAGGTATCGCTCGTGGATTACCCGCCGGTCGAGCTGATCCTGATGCGGCAGCTCGCGAGCTACCTTGCTACACCGATCTTCCTCGTCGACGCGGGTGGCACGCTGGTGTTCTACAACGAGGCCGCCGAGGGGCTGCTGGGGCGTCGCTTCGAGGACCTGCCGGAGATGGGCCGCGACGAGTGGCTCCAGGCATTCCAGCCGCATCAGCTGGACGGGTCACCACTCTCGTCCGACGACAATCCGCTGCCGGCCGCCTTGGCCGATGGCCGCGAGCACCATCGCACCCTTGCGATCATCGGGCTCGATGGTCACGAGCGCCAGATCTCGGTGACTGCCTTCCCACTGATCGGACAGGCGCGGCGCTTGGCCGGCGCAGTCGCGGTCTTTTGGCCGAGCGAGGATCGATGACGGATCGTCGATCGTGAAGGTCCGGCTGTGGGGCGTTCGCGGGTCGTTGGGCGCCGCCGGTCAGGCGACCGTCCGCTATGGCGGAAACACCTCCTGCATCGAGGTCAGGCCAGCGGCTGACCACCTGATCGTGCTCGATGCCGGTTCTGGCCTTCGGCCCCTTGGGTTGGCGGTCACGCCGGAGGTGCGCCGCATCGACGTACTCCTGACACACCTCCACATGGACCACATCCAAGGACTTGGCTTCTTTGCCCCGTTCTTCAGCGGGGACGCGGAGGTCGCCATCTGGGGACCGCCTTCGATCACGGCATCGCTGCACCAGAGATTGACGCGCTACCTGTCACCGCCACTGTTCCCGGTGGAGCTGCGTGACTTCGCAGCTCGGCCCACGCTCCACGACGCCCCGACGCACGAGTCAGTACGGCTCGGAAGCGTCGAGGTCTCGGCTGCACTGATCCTGCATCCCGGTCCCACGGTCGGCTACCGACTCACCTCGCCCGAAGGCACGCTCGCCTATCTACCCGACCACGAGCCCGCCCTCGGCGCGCGCAAGTCGCTGGAGCCACCACCCTGGCTATCAGGAGGTGGGTTGGCGGAGGGTGTCGACCTGTTGATCCATGACGCCCAGTACACCGCGGAGGAGTACGCGCAGCGGATCGGCTGGGGACACAGCACGCTTGACCTCGCGGTCACGTTCGCGCAGCTCACCGGCGCGCGTCGTCTCGTGACCTTCCACCACGACCCTGGTCACGACGATGCGATGCTCGACGCCGCCGCGCAACGCCTCCCGGTCCCGGATGGGCTGACGGTCGAGCCGGGTCGCGAGGGCGCGACCTTCGTGGTCTAGATCAGCCGATCGACCGTGACACCTGGTCTGTCGCTGGGTACCGACCGCACGCATCCGGCCAGTTGGTGGTGCGGCACGGCACCATCCGCTTGACCAAAAGACCACCCCAGTCCTAGGGTCCGAATCACTTTCCCGGGGGAGCTGCGGCTCAAGCCTGCGCATGACGCAGGAGGAGGTTCCTATGCGCCTGCGGCGAGTTTCGGCGCTCAGCGCCGTCGTCGTGCTCCTTATCGGCGCGTCCGCGTCGGCCGTTTCCGCCCAGCCAGGCGGTGACACCCTTGTCTCGGTCGGAAGCCCGACGGGGCCGTTCTCGCAGAACAAGCAGAACGAGCCTGCCGTGGCAGTCGATCAGGCGCATCCGACGGTCCTTGCGGCCGGTGCGAACGACAACATCGACATGGAGCTCTGCAACGCAGGGCCTGACGAGGATTGCCCCTTCACCCCGGGTGTCGGTGTCTCCGGGATCTACTTCTCGTTCGACTCGGGTGGGAGCTGGACACAGCCGACCTACACCGGTCTGTCCGCGAGAGGCTGCACAGGCGTGGTCGGTGACTCCGACCCTGTGTGCACGCCGGTCTCAGGGCCGATCGGAACGCTGCCGAACTACGCCGAGCACGGCCTCGTCTCCGACGGCGATCCGGCGCTTGCCTTCGGCCCGGCGCCTGGCCCGCACGGCTTCAGCTACGCCAATGGTTCGCGTCTCTACTACGCGAACCTGACCTCGGCCGTCCCTGGCCAGAAGCCGTTCAACGGGTTCGAGGCGATCGCCGTCTCGCACACCGATGACGTCCGTGCTGCAGCCGGTGGTGACGAGGGCGCCTGGAGCGCTCCGGTCATCGCGTCGAAGCAGAATTCCGCCCTGTTCGCGGACAAGGAGCAGGTTTGGGCTGACAACGCGGCATCGAGCCCGTTCTTCGGCAACGTGTACGTGTGCTACGCGGGCTTCCGAGGCGTTCCCAGCAAGAGCCAGCCGCTGTTCGTGCTGACATCCCGCGATGGCGGCGTCACGTGGGAACAGAAGCAGGTCACGCCGGCGACGAACAACCCGGTCAGCCCGAATGGCTTCGGCCGGTCCGGCTGCACGATCCGCACCGATTCGCATGGCGCTGTCTATGTGTTCGATGACCAGTTCTTCGTCAGCGCCTCAGGGTCGGCACCGAGCACCATCCAGATGATCAAGTCGACCGACGGTGGCGCGACCTGGGGCAACGCGAAGGACCTCTTCACGGTCCGCGACGGCTGTGCAGCCAACGAGCCTTCGATCGGGCGCTGTGTCATGGATGGCGTCGCGGGTGCCCGTGATGACTTGATGCCCAGCCCCTCGGTCGATATCGCGAACGGGGCTCCGTCGGGTACCGACGCGACCAACCGGATCGTGCTGACCACGGTAGACCAAGTCGCGCTCAACAACGAGAACGTCATGTTCACCACGTCCACGAACGGGGGCTCGACCTGGACGTCGCTCCGCGACGTCACTCGACCCGGTGACCGTGGCTACTACACCGCCCCGGCGATCTCGCCCGACGGACGAGAGGCCTGGATCGTCTACAACTCGTTCCTCGAGAACTTCAAGACGAGCGCCGAGGGCGCAGGCAACGATCGACCGCTGGTCGGCGTCGTCCTCCACGCGGACGTCTCGAGTAGCGGCGTCGGTACCTTCTCGGAGATCCATCGCGGCGCCTCCGGCGATGCGCGCGGATCGTCACAGAACAACCTCGCCGCGGAGTTCCTCGGCGACTACGTCTACGCGGCCGCGACCCGCACGTATGGGACAGCGGTCTGGAACGACGTCCGCCGCGCTGCCGATTGCCCCGCGATCGACACGGCTCGTCAGGACCTGCACGACGAGGCCGTCGCTCTGGGCGTCCGCACCGCGGACGCGGAGGAGCCACGCGGCGAGGCATCCCGCGAGCAGCGCGGGAAGAAGGACCAGGGCGAGGATGCCGCGATGCCGGCCCCCCAGCAGGACTGCCCGAGGAACTTCGGGAACTCGGACATCTTCGGCGGGTCGTACGCGAACCCCTGAGGACCGCTGGGCTCGCCTCAACGGTCACGAAACGAAGAGCCCCGGCCTCACGGCCGGGGCTCTTCACACCTGCGATCGCCGGACCGCCACGAGGTAGGCCCGCTGTAAGGTAGGCCCGCTGTCTTGATTCTCGCGCGGGCGTGGCGTCACACTATCGGCGTGAGAAGCGGGCGGTGACAGCGAGCCCGCGACCGCCCGCACCGACCGGCGACGCTGCCCTCCTCGAGGTGCGCGGCCTGTCGAGATCCTTCCGCGGACTGAAGGCCCTTTCCGATTACGAGCTCGCGCTGCGGGCCGGGACGATCCACGGGGTGATCGGCCCGAACGGCGCCGGCAAGACGACGCTCTTCCACGTGCTCTCGGGCTTCCTTCGGCCGTCCGCGGGCGAGATCCGCTTCGATGGCACCGATATCACGGGGCGTCCGGCGTATGCCGTGGCGCGGCTCGGTATCGCGCGTACGTTCCAAAACATCCGGTTGTTCGGCGACATGCCGGTCATCGATAACGTCAAGGCTGGTCTGCAGGCCCGCGCTCCTCGATCGCTCGTCGGCATGCTGCTCACGAGCCCAGGGTTCCGTCGGCAGGAGCAGCAGCTGACCGATCGTGCCCGCGAGCTGCTAACGCTCTTCGGGCTCGACGAGCAGCGCGACCGGCTGGCGCGCCACCTTCCCTATGGCGACCAGCGCCGCCTCGAGATCGCCCGCGCGGTCGCGACTGAGCCACGGATCCTGCTGCTGGACGAGCCGAACGCTGGCATGAACCCCGTGGAAACGCAGGAGCTGCTGGCGCTGATCCGGCGGCTCCGCGACGAGCAGCACATCACGATCGTGCTCGTCGCCCACGACATCCCGCTGGTCATGAACCTGTGCGATCGGATCCAGGTGCTCAACTACGGCCGGATCATCGCCGAGGGCGACCCAGCCCGCGTCCGCAACGACCCCGATGTGATCGCGGCCTACCTCGGGCAGGCCCGCAGTGCCTGACGGCGCGATGCTCGAGCTCGCCGACATCCACGTGCGCTACGGGAACATCCGCGCACTCCAGGGCGTGTCGCTGCGCGTCGACGCGGGGCAGCTCGTCGCGTTGATCGGCTCGAACGGCGCGGGAAAGAGCACGACGCTCCGGACGATCTCCGGTCTGCTCCGGCCGACCCAGGGCACCATCACCTTCGAGGGCACGGACATCACGTCCGCGGCCGCCGACCGGATCGTGGCGATGGGTATCTCGCACTGCCCGGAAGGCCGCCACATCTTCGGCAGCCTGACCGTGGCCGAGAACCTTCGGCTCGGCGCCGTGTCGCGCTCGGACGCTCCCGGGATCGCCGCAGATCTGGCGATGGTCCTGGACCTCTTCCCGATCCTGAAGGAACGCACCGGCCAGGCAGGCGGGACGCTGTCGGGCGGGGAGCAGCAGATGCTGGCCATCGCCCGCGCGTTGATGAGCCGTCCGCGGTTGCTGCTGCTCGACGAGCCGTCGCTCGGGCTCGCACCGCTCATGGTCGAGCGCATCTTCGCGACGATCGCGGCGCTCAAGGCCCAGGGCCTGACGATCCTGCTGGTCGAGCAGAACGTCCATCAGGCACTGGGCGTCGCGGACCGCGCCTATGTCGTCGAGACAGGGCGCGTCACGCTCGAAGGCGAGGCGGACGTCCTCCGCCAGGATCCCAAGGTCGAGCAGTCGTACCTCGGTATCGGTGGCGTCGCGCTGTGATCGACTACACGATCCAGCAGATCATCAACGCGCTGAGCGCGGGCAGTCTCTATGCGCTGATGGCCGTGGGTCTCGCGATGGTCTTCGGGATCCTCCGCCTGATCAACTTCGCCCACGGCGATCTGATGATGATCGCCGCATACATCGCCGTGTTCAGCCTCGGTGCCGGGCTTTCCGTGGCGGCGGCGCTGCCGCTGATCGTCCTCGGGACGGTGATCGTCGGCCTGCTCATGGAGCGTGTCGCTTATCGCCCGATCCGGGGCGCCCCCGACGTCGCGATGCTGCTGACCTCGTTCGCGGTCGGCCAGATCCTGCAGAACGGCACTCTGCTCGTGACCCGGCTCGCCGGCAAACCGACGCTGATCGCCTTCCCGAGCCCGGACATCCTCAACGGCGTCGTGAACATCGGCACGTTGACCATCCCGAAGGTCAACATCGCGAGCTTCTTCGCGGGCGTCATCTTGCTAGGCCTCCTGAGCCTGTTCGTCACGCGCACGACGCTGGGCTTGTCGATGCGAGCGGCGGCCGAGGACCTGCCCGCGGCCAGGCTCATGGGGATCAAGGTCGACCGCGTGGTCGCGACGGCCTTCGCGATCGGGGCCGGTCTGGCTGCGGTCGCGGGGTTCCTGTATGCGGTCCAGGCCGGGCAGATCAACCCATACATGGGCTTCACGCCTGTGCTCAAGGCGTTCATCGCAGCGGTGATCGGCGGGTTCGGCAGCATCGCCGGGGCGGTGCTCGGCGGCTATGTGCTGGGCTTCCTTGAAGTGCTCGTCACGGCGTTGGCCGGCATCGGCGACCTGCTGCCGGCTGGCTCGGTCCCGCCGGAGGTCAAGAGCTTCCTCCAGCAGTGGCTGCCGAGCGGTCTCGCGAGCTGGCGTGATGCGGTCGTGTTCGTCGTGCTGATCCTCGTTCTGCTCGTCCGTCCGCAAGGGATCCTGGGCCGGCGCAGTCGCGAGGATGAGCTGTGATCGACTGGCGCCGCTGGGCCGGTCCCGGGGTCGTCATCCTGGCCGCGGCTGCCGGGCTAGCGATGCTCGAGGTGAGCGGTCAGGCGTTCTGGCAAGGACTGGCCATCAACCTGGCGATCTTCTCGATCCTGACGGTCTCGCTGAACCTCACCAGCGGTTTCACCGGCGTGTTCTCGCTGGGTCAGATCGGTTTCATGGCCCTCGGTGCATACATGTCGGCCATCCTCACGTTGCCGTTGCCCGAGAAGGCCGCGTACCTCCCGAACCTGCCGTCATGGCTCGCGGGCGTCCACCTCGACCAGCGCATCGGGGACGTCCCGGTCGGATTCCTGGTGGCGACCGTCATCGCCGCAGTGGTGGTCAGCGGGATCGCCTGGCTGGTCGGCCGGGTGCTGATGCGCCTGTCGGGCCATTTCGTGGCGGTCGCGACGCTCGGCTTCCTGGTCATCGTCCGGGTGGTGCTGTTCAACGCCGATGACTTCACCCGCGGCTCGCGAACGTTCTCAAACGTGACGCCCTACACCAACCTGTGGTGGTCGTGGGCGTGGGTCCTCCTCGTCGTCTACGTCGTGTGGCGGATCAAGCGGTCGCCGTACGGCCGCGACATGTTCGTGCAGCGCGACGATCGGTCCGCGGCGCAGGCCGTCGGCATCCGGGTCATGGAGCCCCGTCTCCTCGCCTTCGTGGTCGGCGCGTTCTTCTCAGCGGTCGCCGGTTCGCTCTACGCGCACTTCATCACGTCGTTCTCACCGACCGTCTTCTACTTCGACCTGACGTTCCGCGTCATCACGATGCTCGTCATCGGTGGGATGGGGTCGGTCAGTGGCTCGATGCTCGGCGCGATCCTCATCGTCGGGCTGACCGAGGCCCTGCGGCGCGTCGAGGACGCGACGCTCCTGTACGGGCTGAGTCAGATCATCCTGGCGGTCATCTTCATCGTGGTGATCACGGTCCGCCGCGAGGGTCTCCTCGGTCAGCGGGAGGTCCCGCTCGACCGGCTCTTCATGCGGCGCGAACGCGCGCCGGCGACGGCGCCACCTGAGCCCCCGCCACCGACCTGAGGATCAGAGCCCGTACACGGCCTCGGAGTTGCGCCAGAGCATCCGCTCCGCCCAATCGAGCGCCGTCGATTCGTCGATGGCGCCGTCCGCGATGTGCTCGTCGAGCACACGACCGAGTGCCCGCCGTCCGATCCGCGCGCCGATCCAGTACAGCTCCGGGACCAGCGATGCGTCAGTGCTGAATAGCAGCTTGCTCGCCGGTGCCAGCCCGATCAGCTCGCGGTAGATCTCGGTCGCCTCTCCCGGCGCGAAGAGGATCGTCTCGCCCATATCTGCGTAGACGTTGGGGAACATCGCAGCGAGATAGGCGAGCGAGCGGATGTACGGGTAGCCGGTGTGGAGGAGCACGATCGGCGCGGCCCGGAACCGGTCGGCAAAGAGGATCCGCAGTGCGGCCGGGTCGACCAGGGTCAGGTCGAGGTCCGGGTCGCCGAGCCCGGTGTGGAACTGGATCGGCACGCCCTGGGAGGCCGACTCCTCGACCGCGATGACGATCAGGAAGTCGAGCAGCGGCTTCGACTCGATCCGAAGCCGGCCGTCGCGCTGACCGGCCGCGCGAGCCGTCCGGTAGGCGTCAGCGGCGTCGCCTCGCTCCACCTCGCGGACGTGCAGGCCCGTGCGGTACGCGATGACCGATTTCATCCCGACGATCCCGCGATCGCGAAGGCCGGCGAGGGACGCGCGATAGGCGTCGAGGAACCCGTCGAACGTCTCCGCTTCGAGGATCAGCTTCTCGATCAGGGGCTCGAGGCGAAGGACTTCCTCGATCCGGCACGGCGCCAGCTCCCGCAACTCGTCGAGCGAGTAGGTCGTGTCGGCCCCATAACCCGTGTCGATCAACCAGGTCTTGAACCGGCCACGTTCGACGACCTCGCGCGTGAGCCATTCGACCCCACGGTCTCGGCGTGCGGCATGGACCGCGTCCGGGGTCGGTTCGCAGTCGAGCAGCACCGCCATCTCGCGGATCGCCAAGTGGTACGCCAAGGACGTCGGGATGTGGTCGCGCGCGATCTCGGGGAAGGTCGACTCGGTCAGGTGGATGCGAAATGCGTCGTCGTCCTGTGGTTGGCGTCGGAGCAGTGAGTGACAGTGGTTGTCGACGATCGGGATCGCGTCGAGGTCGAGGGTCACCGTCTGTTCAGTACTTGAAGAAATGCTGGTCGAGTTCGAAGGCCTCGTCGTGCTCGGCGTATGCCGCGGCCTCGGCCCGGCGGACCTTGAGGTACTCGGTAGCGAGACCCTCCCCCATCGCAGCGGTGAGGACGTCGTCGCGTTCGAGCTCGTCGAGCGCCTCGGTCGCGGTCAGCGGGAAGCGTCGGATGCCGCGCCGCTGGCGCTCGGCATCGCTCAGATTGCCCGGGTCTTCATTGACCGGATCGCCGGGATCGAGGCCGCGTTCGATGCCATCGAGCGCCGCTGCCATCACCCCGCCGAGGGCGATGTACGGGTTGGCGCTCGAGTCGCTCGCCTTGAGCTCGAGGTTCGTGGAGCCAGCCTCGTCGTCCCAGTAGCGGGTCGGGACGCGCACAGCGGCTTCGCGGTTCTCGACGCCCCACGCCGTGTACGCCGAGCTCCAGAAATGGGGCTGGAGACGGCGGAACGAGTTGACGCTCGGGGTCGTCATCCCGAGCAACCCCGGCAGGTGCGTGAGCACGCCGGCGATCGCCTGGCGGGCGAGCACCGACAGGCCGTCGGCGCCGGCAGCATCAGCCAGTTTGTTGGTCGTGTGCGCGGTGTCCCAGATGCTCCAATGAAGGTGGGCACCGCTCCCGGCCTGGTCGGCCCACGGCTTTGGCGCGAGCGTCGCGACCATGCCGTGCTGTGCGGCCACGGCGCGGACGGTCTGGCGGTACGTGATCTGGTTGTCGGCCGCGCGCAGAGCGGACGCGTGGCGGATCGATAACTCCTGCTGGCCCCAGCCAAGCTCGGGATGGGACAGCTCGACGGTCAGCCCCTGGTCGGTGAGCGCGGCGATGATGTCCTGGATGACCGGCTCGGTCGATTCCATCCCGATCGCGCTGAAGCACAGGCTTCGGTCGACCGGCACGAACCCGTCGTCCGAGCGATAGGCCAGGAAGAACTCGTTCTCGAACGCGGCATCGAAGGCGAAGCCCTTCGCGCTCGCCGCCGCGATCATCCGCTGCAAGAACGCACGTGGATCGAGCGCCCAGGGCTGATGGTCGAGCTCGACCATATTCACGACCATCTGCCCGCTTCGCGGGGCATAGGGCAGGATCACGAAGGTATCCGGGTCGGGGATGAGGCGGACCTCGCCGACCGGTCCATAGGTGCCATCCGGCGCGAGGAAATCGAGGCTCGTGAACGACTGCATGCCCTTCACGAGCCCGATCCCGCTCTGCATCCGGCGGGCGAGCGCACCGACGTGGGTGCTCTTGCCGCGGATGACGCCGCCGTTGTCGCAGTACAGGAAGCGAACGAGCTGGACGCCCCGCTCGTTCGCCTCGCTGACGATCTGCTCCGGTGTCATCGGGGTGAGTCGGTCCGGCTGGCTACGGCGCCGGCACCTTCTCCGGGACCACTTCGGCCCCGAGGGTGAAGGCACCGTTCTTGATGGCGATGACCGTCACGCCCTTCTGTGGGACGTGGGAGTCCGCCGAGAACGTGATCGCCCCGGTGATCCCCGGGAAGTCCTTCGTGGCTTCGATGGCGGACTTCACCGCGGCCGAATCGGTGCCACCGGCGCGCTTCACCGCGTCGGCCATCAGATACACGGTGTCGTACCCGAGGGCGGCGAACGCGTTCTCGGGGTCGTTCCCGTATTCGGCCTTGTAGTCGGTGATGAACTTCTTGATCCCGGCCGTGCCGCCGGTGGCGTCCATCAGCGCATGGGTCGTGAAGAACACGTTCTCGGCAGCAGCGCCGGCCACCTTGACGAGGTCAGGCGTGTCATAGCCGTCGCCACCGACGATCGGGCCGGTGATGCCCGCGTCGCGGAACTGCTTGACGAGCGGGCCGATGTTGTACGGCATGGCCGCGACGTAATAGAAGTCCGGCTGCGGGCTCAGGGCCTTGATCTTGGTGATCTGCGCCGAGAAGTCGCTTGCCTTGTCGTCGTACGAATCCTCGAGCGCGATGGTCCCACCGAGCTCGGTGAAGCGGCTCTTGAAGTAGCCGCCCAACAGCGTCGTGTACTCGACGCCCTTGTCCCACAGGAAGTACGCGTTGTGGCCGAACGTCTTGTACGAGTACTCGGCACCGACGGCCGCCTGGACGTTATCGCCGAAGCAGGCCAGGAACATCATGTCGCCGACCTGGGTCGGGATCTTGGGCGACGTCGCGCCGACCGTGATGAACGGGATCTTGGCGGCCTGGAACGTCGGCCCCGCGGCGAGCACCGAGTCGGTGTCCGTGTAACCGATGAACAGCGGCACCTTGTCCTGCTCGACGAACTGCTTCGCGGTCTGGGCCGTGACGTCCATCTTGTACTGGCTGTCGTGGACGATGAAGTCGATCTGCGACCCATTGACCCCACCAGCCGCGTTGATCTGCTTGACGGCCAGCTTGGCGCCGTTCGCAGCCGGGAGGTCGAGCGCGGACTCGTCGCCAGTCAGCGCGAATCCCCCGCCGAGCTTGATCGTGCCACCGGCGGCCGCGCTGCCGCTGGCCGCTTCGGACGCCGCGGGCGACGCGGCCGTCGACTCAGCCGGCGATGGGGCGCTCGAGGCACCCCCTGAACTCGACGAGCAAGCAGCGACCAGGACGATCGCGCTCGCCAACGCGAAGACGTTGCGCGTCATGTTTCCTCCTCCGAACCGCCGTGCCAGTGCGCGGCACCGTGTCCGCGTTGGGCGAGCCTGTGACGATCCAGGCGCCTCGAGGCGTTGGCGGTCGGATGACTATCCCGCACCGCCATCGCGATGACAAGCCCTCTCGAACCTTTCCTACGGAGCGGTCTCGACGGCCCGCCTAGTCGCGGCCTCGACGAACGCTGCGAAAAGCCGCTCGAACTCATCCGGCGTGGTCTCGGTGCGCTCGGGATGGCACTGGACGCCGACGACGAATCGCTTTCCATCGCCTTCGAGACCCTCCACCAGTGGCCCGGCCGAGCTGTCCGCCCAAGCCGATGCACGCAGGCTGGGCGCGAGGTCCTTCGCGAGGATCCCCTGGTGGTGATAGGCGTTGACCTCCAGCTCCTCGGCGGGCCCCAGGAGCGAGGCCAGGCGGGTCCCGCCGACGATCCGGATCGGGTGGGTCACGGGCGAACCGAGGCCCCAGCCGGCGCCATGGTGGCCCTCGACGTGCTGAAGCAACGTGCCGCCTGAGAAGACGTTGATGGCCTGGAGCCCGCGGCAGAGACCCAGGACCGGCACGCCGCGGCTCTCGGCGATGCTCCAGGCGCCCGACTCGAGCTCGTCACGATCGTCCTCGATCTCCTTCGAGCCTGCGACCGCCTGTCCGTAGCGACTCGGATGGATGTCGGCGCCACCGCTCAGCAGGAGCCCGTCCATCGACGCGAACGCTCGGTCGCGCTCGTCGGTCGGCGTTCGCGTGTCGATGCGGATCGCGTGTGCGCCGTGCCGCTCGATCGCGGCGACGTACAGGTCGTTGCGACGGGCGGCGAGGTCCGGGCGGTCGCTCAGGTGGGTGAGACCGAGCGTCACGACGATCTGCGGCATGGCCTCCGACCCCGTCTGATCCCTCACGACCTACCTCCACGACGCGCTGCCGGACGCCGGCAGTGCCGGTGTCTCGCGCTTCCATGTATGCCAGCGGAAGCGTAGGGCAGACCCTCACGCATTTCGAGGGCCGTCCCCGAAGCGATCACCTACGCGCACGACGAGCCTTGGGGTTCACGACCGTCGCATCTCCTCCACGGTCAGCGTCAAGCTCGACCAGCGGAACGCCGACGACGTCACGGTCGGCATCGTCGATGGGACGGGGAAGCCGGCTGCCGCGGCGACAGGCACACCCGGGGACGGTGCGTCGGTCGAGACCGGGACGGTCGCGATCGCGAACGACGATCCATCGACCCTCCGCATGACGTGGACCGGCGGACCCTGTGACAGCGCGAACGAGCTTTCCATCGACGGCCCTGGACGCCACATGGTGCTCATCCGGCCGGAATGCCCGGGGGACGCCGTCGCGTCAGACCGCATCCTCCTGCTCACGTTCTCCGAGCCGATGGCGGCGCCCGATGTGCAGGCCGTCATCCAGGACGGGCTCGATACGCCGGGCTGACGCGAGCGACGGCGGCGCGTTCGCGTTACGCGAGCGCGCCGCCGAGTCGGGTGTCGGGCGGAGTCCTGGGTGGACCGGGCAATGCCACCCACTGCCGACTTCGCGAGACCACGCTATCCTCCGCCGGCTGTGCGACTGCTCATCGTCGAGGACGAGCTCGACCTCGCCACCGCTCTGGCCACCGGGCTGCGCCGGGAGGGCTATGCCGTCGACACGGCCCCGACGGCCGGTCAGGCCAGGGAGCGTCTCCACGAGACGCCGTATGACGTCGTCTGCCTCGATCTCGGTCTGCCAGACGGTGACGGCCGCGACATCTGTCGCGAGCTTCGTGCGGGCGCATTCCAGTTCCCCGACGCGGTGCCGCCGCGCGTCCTGATGCTCACGGCGAGAGACGCGCTCGACGATCGCGTCGGAGGGCTCGACGACGGCGCCGATGACTACCTCGTCAAGCCGTTCAGCTTCGCGGAGCTCGCCGCACGAGTCCGCGCGCTGGCCCGACGGCCGATCGTCAACGAGGGCGCGACGATCCGGCTCGGCAGCCTCGACCTCGACGCGGCCAGACACGTCGCGCATCGGAATGGCGATCGACTCGACCTGACCCCGAAAGAGTTCGCCCTTCTGCGGTACCTCATGCTGCATCCGAGCGAGGTCGTGACACCCGAGCGCCTCCTCGAGCACGTCTGGGACGACCGGGCGGATCCGTTCACCAACACGGTCCGCGTCACGGTGAGCAACCTTCGGCGCAAGCTCGCCGACGCTGGCCCCGGTCAGCCCATCGAAACCGTGGTCGGCGTGGGCTACCGCCTCGCGGAAGTCGCCGGATGACACCGTCGCCGATCGCCCGACTGGCCGTGGCGGTCCGCTCGATCCGCTTCCGGCTCGCGCTGATGGTGACGGCAGCGCTCCTGATCACCGCCGGCGTGCTCGTGCTCGGGGTCAACGTCGCGGTCGATACGGTCGCGGCGACCGTTCCACGGGAGCAGCCGACGACGCTCGAGGACGAGTTGGCGCGGATCCTCGGGCTGAGCATCTCCGAGCTCGGCGGCAGCGGTGGGACGAGCGCGACCGACGCACTCCTGGATGTGGAAGCGGCCGTCCGAGAGCAGACGCTCCAGACCGTCCGCAACCTTTCGCTCATCGCGCTCCTCATGCTCGTGCCGGTGGGGCTCGCGATCGGCTGGGCCATCGCGGGCCGCGTGGTGCGCCCGGTCGGCCGGATCGCCGACGTCGCACGTGACATCGAGACGACCGATCTGTCCCGGCGCATCCACCTCGAAGGCCCGCCCGACGAGATGCACGACCTCGCCGACACCTTCGACGCGATGCTCGACCGGCTCGATCAGGGAGCACAGCTCCAGCGTCGGTTCGTCGAGGACGCCTCACACGAGCTGCGGAACCCATTGGCCGTCATCCGGACCACCCTTGATGTCGCGCTGTCGGGTCCCGACGACGCTGAGAGCATGCGGAACGCAGCTGAGGTCGCGCGCCGGACCGCCGATCGGATGTCGACCACGATCGACGAGCTCCTGGCCTTTGCGAGGTCGACCGTCCAGCCGGAGCAACGCCTCCCGGTCGATCTGGCCGCCGTGGTCGCCGAGGTGGCGCAGGACTACGCCGCCGAGGCATCGACCCGCGGTGTCCGGCTTGCTCCGCTCGCGCCGGCCGGACTGATCGTGGACGGCGACCGATCCGCGCTCAAGCGCGCACAGGCCAACCTCGTCTCGAACGCCCTGCGGGTGGCTCCGGCAGGGTCGGTCATCCATTGCCGCGCCGGGCGCGTGGACGGCTGGGTGTGGTTCGGCGTTCGCGACGCCGGGCGCGGCATCGCACCCGACGATCAGCCCCTCGTGTTCCGACGCGCCTGGCGTGATGGCGCTCCCGCAGCGGAAGGCGACGCGCACGGTCTGGGTCTCGCACTCGTGCGCCAGATCGCTGAGGTCCACGGCGGCACGGTCAGCGTCGCCTCCGCCCCGGGTCACGGTGCAAGCTTCATCGTCTGGTTGCCCGACCGGCGGGCCTCCGGGAACGCTGCGGCCATGGCCGACCTTCGAACGATGGCCGACCCGTTGTGGTCTGTCGACGAAGCGTCCTGACCGGTCTTTAGCCGAGCGTTATACGGCCCGAAGGCCCACGTTATCGGCCATCTTCTAGGTTCCGGATCCCAGGGTCCGATCGTCACTCGGTCTGATCCGCTGAACACACGCGATCCGGAGGCACCCGTACGTGGACGATCCCTTTGCCAGCGACGACCGCCGGCACAAGAGCTGGCGCGATCTACCGCCGACTCCGCCGCTGACCTGGCCGACCGCGGCGCCGGCCTTCGCGACGGCGACCGTGGCGGTCCCTGCCGCACCGGCGCCGAGCACCTCGCGGCGTCCGGGCCGCCGGCTCGTCCTCGGGACGGCGCTGGTGATCGGAGCCCTCCTCCTGGCCGCGTCCGGTGCCCTTACAGCCGGACAGCGCCTGGCAAGTCAGCTCGTGCCAGCGGCGGCGGCGGGCGCCCCCGGAGGCCCGAGCGGCGCGGCGGGCGCCGTCCCGCCCGCGGGTGAGCCGCTGGCCCAGACCGCTGCCCGGATCCTTCCCTCGGTCGTCCAGATCGAGGCAGGGAATGCGATGGGATCCGGTTTCGTCGCTGCGGACGGCGGCCTGATCCTGACGGCATCCCATGTCGTCGGGCGGTCAAGCACCGTCACGCTCAAGTTGTACGACGGGACGACCGTTTCCGGCACTGTGGCTGCCGTCGATAAGTCCATCGACACGGCCGTCATCCGCGCCGACCAGACCGCAGCCAGCCTGAAGCCCCTCGCACTCGGGGTGCTCGCGGATGTGCACGTCGGCGACATGACCATCGCGGTCGGCAGCCCGTTCGGTCTGAGCCAGACCGTGACGACGGGGATCGTGAGTGCGCTCGGGCGCACCGTCCCGACCCAGGTCGGGGAACTGCACGACCTGATCCAGACGGACGCAGCGATCAATTCCGGCAACTCGGGCGGTCCCCTCGCCGACCGGGAGGGTCGCGCGATCGGCATCAACACCGCCATCGCGAGCGCTTCGGGCGGCAGCGATGGCATCGGCTTCGCCGTGCCGATCGACCAGGCCGCCCAGATGCTGGAGAAGGTCAAGAACGGCACGTGGAAGGCCGAGGACAACGCCCCGGCCGACGTCACGAACCCGCTCGGCGGGCTCTTCGACCAGTTCCTCGGCCCGAACGGGATGGACGGTCTGCGCGACCTGTTCGGTCTCGGGCCGGACGGCACGCAGACCCCCGACGGAAGTCAGACCCCGCAGGGTCCCTCCGGCGGTTCGGACCTGGGTGATCAGATGCTGCGGCAGTTGCTCGACGGCCTTCGACAGGAGCTCGAGCAGGAGCTCGGGGGCGGCACCCAGACGCCGCAGCAGGGACCGGGCCTCGATCAGCGCCCGACCGACCCGACCGACCCGGCGAACCCGAACGGGCTTGACGACCAGGCTGCAGCCTCGATGGAGCGCGTGATGCGCCAGCTCCTCGAGGAGCTCTTCGGGCAGCTCGGCCCCGACGCGATCCCCGCGCCCGCCGCCCCGGGCAACGGGAATGGCAACGGCAGCCTGGGAGCCTGACGATGAGCATCGACCTTTCGACCACACGTCTCGCCCAGGTCCGCCATGAGCTGGGCCGCGTCATCGTCGGGCAGGACCGGGTGGTGGACCGACTCCTCGTCGCGGTCCTCGCGGACGGCCATGTGCTCCTCGAGGGAGCCCCGGGTCTCGGCAAGACCATGCTCCTCGCGACGCTGGCCCGGATCCTCGGCGGGACGTTCAACCGCATCCAGTTCACGCCGGATCTGATCCCGTCGGACATCGTCGGGACCCGGATCTTCCGGCCGTCGTCGGAGTCGTTCACCGTCGAACCCGGCCCGATCCTTGCCAATGTCGTCCTCGTCGATGAGATCAACCGGGCGCCGGCACGCGTCCAGTCGGCCTTGCTTGAGGCCATGGCCGAACGCCAGGTCACGGTCGGTGGTCGCACGTTCCCGATGCCGAAGCCGTTCCTGGTCGTGGCGACCCAGAATCCGGTCGAGTCCGAGGGCGTCTACCCGCTCGCCGAGGCACAGCGCGACCGCTTCCTGATGCGGATCCCAGTCGACTACCCGACCCCGGCCGAGGAGCGGGCCATCGTCGCGCGGATGGCCGATGAGCCACCCGAGGCGGCGCGGCTTCTGGATCCAGACGATGTCGTCGAACTCCAGCGAACGGTTCGCCGCGTCTCGATCGACGAGCCGACCATCGACTATGCGATCCGGCTCGTCCTCGCGACCCGTGACCCCGCGGCCCACGGGCTCTCGACGCAGGTTGGCCTCCTCGACTATGGAGCCAGTCCGCGCGCCTCGCTGGGTCTTGTGCGCAGCGCGCGGGCGATGGCCCTCCTGCGGGGACGGCAGCAGGCTGTCGCGCAGGACGTGTACGACGTTGCCTACGACATCCTGAACGCGCGTCTGGCCCTGTCATACCGGGCGACGGCCGAGGGGTTCACCATCGACGACGTCCTCGTCGAGTTGCTCTCGACGGTGCCGGCGCCGAGCCCGGTCACCTGGGGACCGCCGCTCCGGGCAGCACAAGCTCCAGCGGCCGTCTCGCCGACACCGCCGCCGTCGACCTCCCCGGCAGGCGTGGGATGGCAGACCCGCCCGGCAGCGCAGCCCACGTCGGCCGGCGATGAGACCGAGCGCTACCTCGCAGCGGCAGCTCAGACCGACGCGGCCCAGCCCGCGGCGCCGGTGGCAGCACCACCGCAGCCGATGCAACCGCGAGTGGCAGTCGTCGGGGCGTCGCCAGCGCCAACACCGACACCACCGATCGTCCTGCCGGGTGATCCACCGGCGGCGAGGTGACCGGCGTGCAAGGTCCAGGTCTCGATCTACCTGCTCGGCTGCGCCGCATCGAGCTCGCGGTCGGTCACAAGGTGGTGGGCCGCCGAGGCGGCCGCCACGCGTCGCTCGTGCTCGGTCACGGGGTCGAACCGGGGGATGCGCGGCCGTACGAGCCGGGTGACGACGTTCGCCGCATGGACTGGTCGATCCTGGCGCGCACCGGTGAGCCCTATGTCCGGGACGCCATCCAGGAACGTGATCTCGATGTCGCCGTCCTGATCGATCGCTCCGGCAGCCTCGATTTCGGGACCGTCGGCTGGCGAAAGGCGGACCTCGCCGTGAATGTCGGTTCGGCCGTGTCGGTCCTGGCGGTCGCCGGCGGCGACCGGATCGGTGCCGTCATCGCGACCGCGGAAGGACCACGGATCGTGCCGATCCGCGGTGGTCGCCGGCATCTGGCCGCCCTCACCGGTAGCATCGCCCGCTCGCCGCTCGGAGGACAGGTCGACCTCGGTCGCGCCATCGATGCTCTTCGCCGCGTCCTGCGACGCGGTGGTCTCGCGGTCGTGGTCTCCGACTACATCTCACCCACCGAGGGGTGGGCGCCGGCGCTCGCCCGGTTGGGTCGGCGCTGCGAGGTCATCGCGATCGAAGTCGTCGATCCCCGAGAGCTGCGTCTGCCGGACGTCGGGCTCCTCGTCATCGAGGATGCCGAGACCGGTCACCAGCGCACCATCGATACGAGCGACGATCGCTTCCGGGCACGCCTTGCCGAGACGGCCGACCGCAGGCGCGCCGCGAGGATGAGCGCGATCCAGCGGACGGGCGCGACGCATCTGCGACTCCGGACGGATCTCGAGTGGACGGGTCCGCTCGCGGCCTGCCTCGACCAACGCCGCCGCGCTCGCGCCATGGGTCGCCACCTGGCGTCCCATCCGGCCTCGGGAGTGGCGCGATGATCCCGTTACCGCAGGACCTGCTCTTCCTCGCACCCGAGCGGTTCGCATTGCTGGCGATCCCCGTGCTCTTCGCAGCGCTCTACCTCGTCCGCCAGCGGCGCCGACGGGCGTATGTCGTGCGCTTCACCGACCCCGAACTGATCGATACCGTCGCCCCGCGACGACCTGGCCTTCGGCGGCACCTCGTCGCCCTGGTTTACCTCATCGCGTGCGGCCTGCTGGTCATCGCGGCGGCGCGCCCCGCACTTGCGACGGAAGTCCCGAACGAGCCGACCGTGGTGCTCGCCTTCGATACCTCGCTTTCGATGGAAGCGACGGACGTCACGCCGAGCCGGCTCGTGGCGGCGCGGGAAGCCGCCCACAAGTTCATCCAGGTGGTCCCGGCCGGAGTCCGCGTCAGCCTCGTCGCGTTCGACCAGACGGCTCGGGTCATCATCCCACCGACCACCTCCAAGACCGTCCTCGACCGGGCGATCGATCGCTTGTCGTTGGGTCAGGGCACCGCGATCGGCGAGGCGATCTACACCTCGTTGGATGTCCTTTCCTCGGATGCCGCCAAGGACGCGGATGCCGCTGGCGGTGGCTCGATCGTGTTGATGTCCGACGGCGAGACGACGATGGGACGACCCGACGCCCAGGCGGCGGCCGATGCGCAGCGCCGTGGGATCAAGGTGAACACGATCGCCTTCGGCACGGATCAGGGAACGGTCACCGTCGACTCGATGCCGGTCCCCGTGCCCGTCGATCGCTCTGCGCTTCGCGCCATCGCCGACACCACCGGCGGCAAGGCCTTCGAGGCCGACTCGGCCGAGAAGATCGTGTCGGTGTTCGAGGACCTCGGCCACGGGGTCGGGACTCGGACGGAGCCTCGCGAGATCACCGACACCCTCGCGCTTGCGGCCCTCCTGACCGCGGCTGCGGCGGCGGCGGGCTCCCTGGCGTGGTTCGCCCGGATCCCCTGACTCTGGACCCGAGCCCCTGATAGGTCTCTGGCCATCGGCGACGGTCGCCTGCCACAATCCGGGCGCTATCGCGTCTCGTCGTCGTGGAGGTCGCATTCGCCATGTCTGACGACCGCCAGCCCGCGGTGCGCCGCTTGGCGGTCGTCTCGGACGCCGACCTGCGGACGGACTTCGTCATGGCCGCCTATGACGAGAACCAGCGCCGGCTGACGAGCTTCGCCTACGCCCTGACGCGCGATGCCGACGCGGCAGACGATCTCGTCCAAGAGACGTTCCTGCGCCTGGTCAAGGAACACGCCGCGGGCCGCGAGCCGGAGAACGTGACGGCCTGGCTGTACCGCGTGTGCTCGAACCTGGCGACCAGTCGCGGGCGGCGTGGTGTCGTCGCGCGTAAGTTCCTCGAGCGCCGTCCGGCCGAGGAGACCGAGGTCGCCGCCGAGATCGAGATCCTCCGCCACGAGCTCAGCGAGACGCTGCTGGCAGCCCTGACCATCCTGCCCGACGACCAGCGCTCGGCACTGGTCATGGCGGCCCAGGGCTTCTCGGGGCGCGAGATCGCCGACGCGCTTGGCCGGACCGAGACGAGCACGCGCACGATGATGTTCAGGGCCCGGGAGCGACTGCGCACGTTCCTCGTCGCGGAAGGGGTCGCGCGATGACCCACGACCACGAGGCCGCCCAGCTCGCCGTGGCGTCGCTCGACTTCGAGCTGACGCCGGCCGAGCGCACGCGCATGGAGGCGGGCCTCGCCGCCTGCCCCGAGTGTGCCGCGATCGCCGCGAGCCACATCGGGCTGCAGGGAATGCTCCAGCAGCTGCCGGTGCACGATGCCTCTCTCATCGTCCGCCAACGAGTCATGAGGGCAGCACTCGTGCCGCCGCGCCGGTCGCAGTGGCAGGTGCTGTTGGTCGCAGCGGCGCTCCTTGGTCTGATGCTGGCAGGCGCGGCGGCGGTCGGGGCATTCCGGAGCCAGCCCGTCGACCAGCTGACCGATGTCCCGTCCTCGTCACCGCCGGCGCTCGGTGACGTCGTCTCCCCCGAGCCGAGTCCCTCGGTCGATCCGTCCGCGTCTCCCTCGGATGGAGGCGGGTCTGCGTTCGGGGCGCCATTGCCGCACGACTCGATCGCCGAAGTCGTATCAGGGCGCTTGCGCATCCGCTCGCAACCGCGTGTCGCCGACGACTCGGTCAAGTACGAGCCGCTGCTCGGCGTCGGGGCACGCCTGATGATCCTCGATGGTCCCGTGACCGCGAACGATTACGACTGGTATCAGGTGGCCGCCTGGGATCCGAAGGATCCGCAAGCGACGTTCCCCGCCGGCTGGGTGGCCCGCGGCGATCACGACGGGACACCCTGGATCAGCGAGGCGGCCGACGTCTGCCCCACGGGCGAGGTGACGATCGCCGATGTGGTCGGGCTCGCGCCGGCCGAGCGGGTCGCCTGCTTCGGTCATCGCGAGCTGCGTCTTAGGGCGTTCGTGACCGATGGCTCCGAGAGCTATGCATGCACCGCCGACCCGGGCTGCACCAACGACGGTCCGAGCTGGCTGACGGACCTCGGCGGCTCGACCGCGGAGGTCGACGCTCAGTCCGCAGCGGCGGGCAATGGACCGATCCTGGCGATCGACCCGGATGGCGCGGTCCGGGATCGGTCGATGCCTTCCGGGGTCATGGCGATCCTCGACGGGTCATTCGACGCCCCGGCTGCCCAGCAGTGCCGCGCGCTTGCTGGCTCGTCAGCAGGACCGACGACCGATCTCGCGGCGCGCCTCCAGTGCCGTGCGAGGTTCGTCGTTCGTGACGTCACGGTCGATCCCGCCTATCCGAAGCTCGGTGCGGCGGTCACCGCTACCGACCGGCTTCGCGTCCGCTCGACACCAGGACTCGACGGCGCTCGGTACGAGCTCCTCGCGAAGGGGACGCCGGTGTGGGTCGTCGACGGCCCGGTCGTCGCCGACGACTACGAATGGTTCCAGGTCATCGTCCCGAGCCTCGAGGTCGATGGCGCGCCCCGCGTCGGTTGGGTGGCGCAATCGGACCACGGCGGTGAGCGATGGTTGAGCGGGCGGACGCTCGAATGTCCGGCGCCGTCGGACGTGACCGTCGCCGATCTCGCACGGCTGATGGGCACAGGCGAGTCGCATGGCGGTCTGACCTGCTTCGGTGACGAGCCGATCACCTTCAAGGGCGAGGTCGAGATGTCGTGCGGTGAGGCTCGCCCGACGTGGCTGGTCCAGCCGGACTGGCTTGGGCCACACGCGCTCTACACGGTGGCGATCTCGGACGGCACGGACGTCGTCAACGCTCATTTCCGTCCGGAGCTAGGCCTGCCGAAGAGCTGTGGCGGCCAGGACACCTCGATCCATACCATCCAAGCGCATTTCGACGACGGCGACGCCGCGACATGCGAGGCGCCGACGCCTGGCGGCACGTCGGCGTCCGACGCCAGGGCCCTGGTCGGCTACTGGTGCCGGACGGCGCTCGTGGTCGACTCGATCGACCCGATGCCCGGAGCCGCGGGCTCCTGATCGTCTGGACGCCTCATCGCGCCGGGCGGCGCGAGCGGCGCGTCAGCCCAGGGATGGTGTCAGCGGTGAGTCGCTTCGGCCGGGGCGGCGGACTTCGTATCGCCGGACGCCACGCTGTCGGTCTCGGACGTCGCTGGCTGGCGGTCGACGAGCGCTTCGTACGCAGCCCGCTGCTCCTGCGCGACCATCCGCAGCCGGACCCACTCGGCCGTCCACGGCGTCGCCTCGCGGAGCGCGAGTGTGGTCGAGTGCCACGCCTCGAGGGCGTCGAGGGCTTCACGGCTCATCGGGCTGTCCCTTCGGATAGGTGTGGTGCGTGGCAGTCCATCCTAGCCCCCTCACGTCCGCGGCGCGACGACCGGTTCCCAGACCTGCGACAGTTGGCACATGGGCGACGGACCGACAGCGGCAGCTCGCGATCCAGCCGCGCCCCTGGCCGGCCAGGTGGCGATCGTCACGGGTGCCGCGAGGGGTATCGGGCGTGGCATCGCCGCCCGCTTCGTGCGTGATGGGGCGACCGTCTACATCGCCGATCGTGACCTCGAGACGGCACGAACCACGGCGAACGACCTGACGCGCGGTGCCGCGAGCGGCGGTCGGGCGGAAGCCGTCGAGGTCGACGCATCGGACCGGGCCGCGATCGAGGCCCTGGTCGAACGTGTGGTGTCGGACGCCGGTCGGCTGGACATCTTCGTCGCGAATGCCGGCATCGGCGGACCGACGCCGTTCCTGGACACCTCCGACGCGACGTGGGATCGCGTGATGGCGATCAACCTGCGGGGTGCCTTCATCGGCG
>Ga0207662_10000227_pt1 | contig 26088 bp, 22 predicted proteins | sample KBSS33LmetaG_FD_184338 | JGI IMG/M metagenome (GOLD analysis project Ga0207662, IMG submission 184338) | Switchgrass rhizosphere microbial communities from Kellogg Biological Station, Michigan, USA - KBS S3-3L metaG (SPAdes) (version 2) | ecosystem: Host-associated > Plants > Roots >... | reverse complement strand
TCCAGATGCCCGCATCCTCTTGATCGGCCTTGCGCCGGCGGCGCACGGTGGGAACCGGACGGGACGCGTCTTCACGGGGGACGCGTCCGGCGACTTCCTGTTCGCCGCGCTCCATCGGGTCGGCCTCGCAAATCAGCCGGTCTCGCACGACGTCGATGACGGTCTCGCCCTGATCGATACCTACATCGCGGCGGCGGTCCGCTGCGCGCCGCCCGGCAACAAGCCACTCCCCGTGGAACGCGACGAGTGCGCGCCATACCTCGAGCGTGAGCTTGCCCTGCTCGAGCGGGTCCGCTCGGTGGTCGCGCTCGGGGCATATGGCTGGGACGCCGCGCTCCGGGCGATCGCGGCCAACGGCCACCGCCTGTCGGTCAAGCCCCGGTTCGGTCACGGGGCAGCGGTGGAGGTCGGGCCGTACCGGCTGTTCGGCACGTACCACCCGAGCCAACAGAACACGTTCACCGGTGTCCTGACACCGGCGATGCTCGAGGCGGTGCTCGCCGCCGCCAAAGCCTGGGCTCTCTCGTAGACTTTCGGCTCGATGGCCACCGCTGAGCGCGATCTCTATAAGGTCCTTGGCGTCCCGCGCGAAGCGACCGACGCCGAGATCAAGCGCGCCTTCCGCAAGCTCGCCCAGCAGTGGCATCCGGACGTCAACAAGGACCCTGAGGCGCCGGCACGCTTCAAGGAGGCGAGCGAGGCCTACCAGATCCTGTCGGACCCCGAGCGTCGCCAGCGCTATGACATGTTCGGGCGAGCCGGCGTCGACGGCGGACCCGCCGATGCCGGGTTCGAGGGTTTCGGCGGCTTCAGCGACATCTTCGATGCCTTCTTCGGGGGCGCCGCGACCGGGACGGCTAGGCGAGGCAGGCCCCAGCCCGGCTCGGATCTGCGTTACGACCTGCGGATCACGTTCGAGGAGGCGGTCAAGGGGACCGAGAAGGAGATCGAGTTCCGGTCGCTCGCGCGCTGCGACACCTGCGCCGGGACCGGCGCTGCGCCCGGCACCGAGACGACCACCTGTCCGCAATGCGAGGGGCGCGGCGAGATCCGGAGCGTGCGCCAGACGATGCTCGGCCAGATGGTCAACGTGTCCGCGTGCCCACGGTGCCGCGGCGAGGGCAAGGTGGTCGAGGACCCGTGCCCGAAGTGCCATGGCGACGGTCGCCTCGAGGCGAAGCGCACGTTGCGGGTGACCATCCCCGCCGGGATCGACGAAGGCCATCAGATCCGACTCACCAATGAGGGCGAGGTCGGGCCCCGTGGCGGCCCACCCGGCTCGCTGTACGTCGTGGTCCACGTCGCGCCGCATCCATCGCTTCGGCGCGATGGGACGGAGCTCTACTACGAGGCGACGATCTCGATCGCCCAAGCGGCGCTCGGCACGACCATCACCGTGCCGACCGTCGACGGCGAGGAGGAGGTCGAGATCAAGCCGGGCACGCAGCCCGACACGGCCATCCGGCTGCGCGGCAAGGGTGTGCCGCATCTCCGCCGGTCTGGGTCGCGCGGCGATCTCCACGTGATGATCGACGTCGAGGTGCCGAAGAAGCTGACCAAGAAGCAGCGTGAGTTGCTGGAACAGTTCGCAAAGGAATCCGGCGAGACCGTCCCGCCCCATAGCGGCATCCTCGACAAGCTCGGCCTGGGGTGACGTCCGCGGCCGACGACGCGACCTCGCCGACTGGCTACGCCTGGCTCGAGCTCGCGGTCGAGGCGGACCCCGAGGCCGTCGAGGCGGTGAGCGAGATCCTCGGTCGCGTCGCGACCGGGGGCACGACCGTCGAACCGGCATTCGACCTCGTCGACGAAGGGCTCGGTGCCCGGATCGATCCCACGCAACCGGCCGTGGTGCGCGGGTATGTCCCGGTCGACGAGGGGCCAGGGGGAGCCGCCGCGGCTGAAGCCGCAGTGACCCAGGTCGCCGAGGCGCTCGGGCATCTCCAGGCATTCGGGCTCCGGCAGATCGGCGAGCTGGGCACGCGGACCGTGCAGGCCGCGGATTGGGCCGATGCCTGGAAGGCTTTCTTCCCCGTGATGCGGATCGGGCGCAGGCTCGTGATCCGCCCCACCTGGCGGGAGCACACGCCAGGACCCGACGATGTCGTGCTCGCCCTCGATCCGGGGATGGCCTTCGGGACCGGCCTGCATCCGACGACTCGTCTCTGCCTCGCAGCGCTCGAACGTGTCGCCGATGACGGCCGGCTCGCCGACCGGCGGGTGCTCGATGTCGGCTGTGGTTCGGGCATCCTCGCGATCGCCGCCCTCAAGCTAGGAGCCGCGACGGCCCTCGGAGTCGACACCGATCCGATCGCCGTCGAGGCCACGGTCGCGAACGCCTCGCGTAACGACCTCGCGGACCGGTTGGCGGCGCACGAGGACTCCCTGCCAAGCGGCGCGCCCCCGTTCGATGTGGTGCTCGCCAACCTCGTCGCCGGCGTGCTCATCCCGCTCGCGTCTTCGCTGCATGCCGAGCTTGCGCCCGGTGGCACGCTCCTGGCCTCCGGCATCTTCATCGACCGCGAGGCGGAGGTCACGGGCGCACTGGAGGCCGCGGGTCTGCGGACGGGTGCTCGGACGGCCGAGGGCGACTGGGTCGCTCTCGAGCTTCGACGGCCCTAAGGGCCGCCGCTGGTACGATCGGTTCGATGCCGAGCCCCCTGATCCCGATCCTGCTCGTCACGCACATCACGCTCGCGATCCTGCTGTTCCTGCCCTCGATCCTGCTGCCGTTCGCCCTGCGCACGCGGCGCGCGACGGTGGACTCCGACAGCCGGGTCGTCCGCGGCCTGTTATGGGGTCAGTCGCACGGGACGATGATCATCGGAGCGGGACTTGCGCTTACGGGTCTCGGGCTTGTCGCGGCGCTCGGGCCGACGCTCCTCCAGCAGCCGTGGCTCCTCGTCGCGCTCACGATCTACGCGGTCAACCTCGGGCTCGCGTTCTTCATCCAGCGCCCCAACCTTCGACGGCTCATCGGCGTGAAGGCGACGCCCGACGACCAGGTCTGGCGCGAGCGCGCGATGCGCCAGCGTTACGTCTCGTACTTGATGGCCGGGCTCGTGGGTGTCATCGGCTTCCTCATGAGCACCAAGCCCACGCTGTGATGGCCACCGACTGCCTGTTCTGCCGCATCGTCACGGGCGAGCTGCCGTCGACGAAGGTCCACGAGGACGATCTCGTCCTCGGGATCCGCGACATCGCGCCGCGCTCGCCGACCCACATCCTCTTGATGCCGAAGCGGCACATCGCATCCGCGCTCGACCTGACCGACGACGACGCCCCGCTCGTGGGCCGACTGTTCGCGGTCGCCGCGGACCTCGCTCGCTCGGAGGGCATCGCCGGTGCCGGCTACCGGCTCGTGTCGAATGTCGGCGCCTGGGGCGGCCAGTCGGTCGATCACCTGCACATCCATCTGATGGGCGGCCGCGCCTTCGAATGGCCGCCCGGCTGACGCTCCCGCGCCGGACCGCGCTCGCGCTCGCCGCCACGCTGCTGGTGGCGGGGTGTACCGGGTCGGCCGGAGAGGTCACGCCATCGGTGGGAGCGGTCGTGCCCGAGGGGCCCACGGGGACCGTCGGGCCCGCTGTCGCACAGACGAGGATCGAGCTGGTCCAGGCGCTCGGGACGAAGAACCTGGTCCTCCAGGATTCGCAGGCCCAGTTCCGCCCCCCGGAGGACCCGACGTTCACGACGACACCGCGCGCGCTCTATCAGGTGATCCTGCCCAAGGCGCCGCTGGAGGGGTTCATCGTGGTCTACGAGTTCGCGGACCCGATGACGGCGGCGACCGCGGCCGCCGCACAGGCGGCCTATCTCGCCACCGGCCCGGCCAAGGTCCAATCGCCGTTCGGGGCGCGCCACATCATCCGGCTGGTCGGGTCGACCGTCGTGCAGTACACGTGGGTGCCGGAAGGCGCCGAGGACCCGCTCCAGCCGGATATCCAGACCGCCCTCGAGACACTCGGGACCGGGGTGCAGGTCCCGTCCTAGCGCGGCTCGGCAGCGACCCACTGCCGGATCGGGTCGCGCTTGATCTTGAGCGTGTGGGTCCGCGGGAAGTCCTCGCCAGGCCAGAGCCGCCAGGCGGCGATGCGCTGGTTCGGACCCAGCGTCCCGTTCGCCGCCTTGACCGCGGCCTCGATGCGCGTCTTCGTCTCGGCCGGCTCCTCCTTCTCGAGGGCCAGCACGATCGCCTCGATCCGGCCCGGATCGGTCTCGAGGACCACAGCGTCGCGAACGCCGGCGATGCGCAGCGCGTTCTCGATGTCCTCGGGATACACGTTGAACCCGTTGGGCAGCACGATCATGTCCTTGAGTCGGCCGCTGAGGATGAGCCGGCCTTCGTCGTCGAAGCGCCCGAGGTCACCGGTCCGATACCAGCCGTCGTCCGTGAACGCGGCCTCGGTCAGCTCCGGCGCGTTCCAGTAGCCCTTGAACACCGTCCGTCCGCGGAACTGGATCTCCCCGTCGGGCGCCAGCCGCATCTCGATGCCCTCGGGGACGCGGCCGACCGTGCCCAGTCCGTGGTCGTCGAGGGTCGTGCATGACCCGGTCCCGGTCTCGGTCGCGCCATAGCCCTGCAGGACCGTCACGCCGATGTCTTCCCACGCCTGCTGGAGTGCGGGCGGGAGGAAGGCGCCCGATGAGAGGAATAGCCGGAAGTGACCGCCGAGCTGCTGGTGGACGCTACGGAACAGCAGCCGTCGGATCGCGACCGGGAGCCGCCGCGCGATGCCGCGCAGCCGCTCGAACGTGGCGGTGCGCCCGCGTTTCGCCACTTCGCGCTCGATGGCACTCCAGAACAGGTCGAGGACCTGCGGGACGACGACCATGCTCGTGACCTGCTGATCGCGCAGCGCATCGAAGATGACCCGCGGGTTGCGGCTTCGCACGTAGAGGATGTCCGCTCCCACGTCGAGCGCGTAGTAGAGCCCGACGGCCTGCTCGAGCAGGTGCGAGAGCGGGAGCAGCGAGACGAGCCGGTGGTCCATCGGCGGGATGATCCGATGGAACGATTCGATCGAGGCGACGACGTTGTCGTGGGCCAGCATCACGCCCTTCGGCGTCCCGGTCGTCCCGCTCGTGAACACGAGCTCGAACGTGTCACCGGTATCGGGCCGCCCCCAGGACGCCTGGCGCGCCTCCCAGTCGGCCGGGAAGAGCGGGTCGTCATCGGCCGGCTCCGCACAGAGGTCCTCGACGCTCGTCGTCGGGAAGTCGGCGAGCCCCGCCTCACGCGGATCGGGGGCATCGCGGCCCGTGCCCAGGATCAGATGCCGCGCGCCCGACGCGCGGACGATCATCTCGACGGCATCCATGGACATGCGCAGGTCGAGCGGGACGAGGACCAGCCGCGCGTGCATCGCGCCGTAGTAGGCCGCCGGTAGCGCCGGGGTCGACGGGCTCCACGTCAGGATGCGGTCCCCGGGCTCCAGATCGAGCGCGCGCAGTCGCCATGCGGCGATCCGAGCACGACGATCGAGCTCGCGATAGCTCCACTGGGTCGTGGTGCCATCGTCGTGACGCAGCCCGAGCGCCGGCCGCTCGCCGTACCGCGCGACGGCCGAATCGAGCAGATCGAGCAGCGTCGTCATGTCCGCGGATGCTACCCGCGGCGGGTCAGCCGGCGTCGATCGCCCTGAGTCGCTCCCGCTGACGGTCGGTCATCTCCCGCATGCGGACGAGCTGGTCGCGCATGACGTCGAGTTGCTCCTTCGAGAACGACCCGAGCAGCGGCTCACCCTCGGCGACGAGAGGCCCGTAGAGCTCGCCCACGCGTCGGATCCCTTCGTCGGTGAACTCGACCATGACCTGGCGACGGTCGACTACGAGGCGGCGCGTCGCGAACGCGTCGAGAAGGTGGTCGCGTACGGCGCCCGGAGCAGCAGCGCGAAGATCCCCGGGACGATCGGCCGGGCCGCCCGCGACACGTTCCTGCGCGTCGCGTTCCGCTACCTCATCACGGATCGAGGTCTCGACTGGATGCACGGTCATCGGATCGACTGGGATGGGCCGTTGCCGACCGCTCGACGGGCCCTCGCGCCCGTTTGACCGGTCCATACCCCTCGGTTAGACTCCGGCGGCTCTGCGGGCCCAGTCCGTGGAGTCGCCCCATCCGGTCGGTCGGCCGCGCCGGAGGAGTGCCTCGAGATCCTGGTCGGAGGAGGTGAACACCGATTGGCTGAAGTCCGAGTAGGGGAGAACGAGACGTTCGAGAGCGCCCTGCGCCGCTTCAACAAGAAGATCCAGCAGAGCGGCATCCTCGCCGAGGCTCGCCGGCGCGAGCACTACGAGAAGCCGTCCGTGAAGCGGAAGCGCAAGGAAGCCAAGCGCAAGAAGAACGCCCGTACGCAGGCCGGCTGAGCGGAACCACCGCAGCCGACATCTGCGGCCCCACGGGCGTCTGCGACGACCGCCCGAGGTAGCCAAGACCGGTGTCCCTTCGAGACCGCATCCAGACTGACATCACCGCCGCGATGCGCGGCCGGGATGTGCTGCGTCGCGACGTCCTGCGGATGGCCTCGAATGCCGCCTACAACCTCGAGAAGCGCAACCAGCGCCCGCTGACCGACGACGAGTACCTGGGCGTCCTGACTCGCGAGGTCAAGACCCGTCGCGAATCCGTCGAGGCGTACGAGAAGGGCGGCCGTGCCGATCTGGCGGCGAAGGAACAGGCGGAGATCGACATCCTCAGCGAGTACCTGCCGCAGGCGCTGTCCGACGCTGAGGTCGACGCCCTCATCGACGAGGCGATCGCCGAGACGGGCGCAACGAACGCGCGCGACCTCGGCCAGGTGATGGGCTGGCTCGCCCCACGGACCCGTGGCCGGGCCGATGGCAAGGTCGTGAGCGGGAAGGTCGCGAGCGCCCTCGCGCGCGCGGATCTCGCGGTCCACGACGAGACGGGTCACTGATGCTCCCCCAGCGCGCGCCGGTCCTGGCGCGATTCACCCGAAACGACGCATCCCGCGCCGCCGTCGCCGCGACCGTCCTGATCCTCATCCTCACGGCGATCCTGGCGGTCGACCTGTTGCCGTCGGCGCCGGTCGACTACCGGGTCGGCGAGCTCGTGCGCGAGGACATCGCCGCGCCCAAGGCGATCTCGTTCACCAGCAGCACGCTCACCGATCAGGCTCGCACGGCGGCGCGGGCGGGCGTTCCGCTCCAGTTCGACTTCACCGCCGACAAGGCCATCGCGATCGCGAACGAGCAGGCGAACGCCTTCAACGACCGGGTCCGCCGCGTGGACACGGCCTTCGCCACAGACCTCAAGGCAGCTGAACGGATCGCCCTCCTCGAGACTGCCGTCCCCGACCTCAGCGACACGACCCAGGCCACCCTCGAGAAGATCGACGCGCCCCGCTGGGCGGCGATCCGCACCGAGGCAGCCCGCGTCCTCGACGCCACCGAGCGGACCGAGTTGCGCGATACGCAAGCGGCTGAGACGCGGGCCACGATCGAAAGCCGGATGGGCGGCGACCTCGACGAGGCCGAGCGGATGCTCGCGGCCGAGATCATCCGGCCGCTCATCGTCGCGAACTCCTCGTTCAGCCAGACGCTGACCGATCAGGCCAAGGACCGGGCGGCTGAGAACGTCCAGCCGGTCGAGGTCGACATCGCCCAGGGTGAGGTCGTCGTGCGCAACGGGACACCGCTCACGGCGGCCGATCTCGAGGCGATCCAGGCGCTTGGCCTGGGTCAGGATGCGCCCCTTGACGTGGCCACGCTGGCCGGCTGGTTCCTGTTGGCCGTGCTGGCCGTCACGATCCTGCTCGCCTGGATCTGGCGCTTCCGCCCGCTCCTCTGGCACCGCGGCAACGTCCTCCTGCTCATCGGATTGCTGTTCGTCGGCGTCTCGGTCGCGCTGAAGATCACGGCCGGCCGTGAGTTGCTCGGGTACTTCCTGCCGACCGCAGCGATCGGGATGGTGCTGACGATCCTGCTCGACGCCTCGGTCGCGACGATCGTCATGGTGCTCGTGGCGGTCATGGGTGGCGCCCTCGCCGGGTCGTCGCTCGAGTTCGCCAGCTACATCTTCTTCGGCGGTCTTGCCGGCATCCTGGCGATCCGCAAAGGCGATCGTCTCCAGACGTTCGTGCAGGCAGGCATCGCGGTCTTCGTCGTCAACGCGCTGGTCGTGTCGGTGTTCTCGCTCCTTGGGACGCGCGATATCCGCGGCGTGCTCGAGCTCTGGTTCGCGTCGGGAGCATCCGCCGCGGGTTCAGCGGTCGCCGCTGTCGGCACGTTCGCCGTCCTCGGCTCGGCCTTCGGGATCCTGACGGTGTTCCAGCTGCTCGAGCTCGCCAACCCGTCGCAGCCGCTGCTCCGGCGGTTGCTCGTCGAGACGCCTGGTACGTACCACCACTCCCTGATGGTCGGCAATCTCGCCGAACGCGCTGCCGAAGCGATCGGCGGCGACCCGCTCGTGACGCGCGTCGCGGCCTACTACCACGACATCGGCAAGCTCTCGAATCCGCTCGCGTTCATCGAGAACCAGGCGGGTGGCGAGAACATCCACGACCAGCTTGAGCCCGAGGTCAGCGCGCAGATCCTCAAGCAACACGTAGCGGACGGCATCGATACGGCCTACGCCGCGAAGCTGCCGAAGGCGTTGATCGCGTACATCCCGCAGCACCACGGGACTGCGGTGATGAGCTACTTCCTGGCGCGTGCCCGCGAGCGTGCCGCCGAGCCGTACGGGGGACTCGCGACCGCGGAAGGCGCGAAGGCCGCCGCGGCCGTCGACGAGCGGCGGTTCCGCCATGCGGGTCCGAAGCCACAGAGCCGAGAAGCCGCCCTGATCATGCTCGCCGACAGCGTCGAGGCGTCGGTCCGATCGCTCGAGTCGCGCGACGAGCCGGCGATCCGGGCGATGGTCTCGCGGATCATCGACGAGCGCGTCGCCGACGGACAGTTCGACGAAAGCGACCTCACGTTCCGAGACCTCGAACGGATCAAGGACGCGTTCGTCGCCCAGCTTCTCGGGATGTATCACACCCGGATCGCGTACCCGCAGAACACCGTCGTCGAGCTCGAGTCGCGTCGGCAGGCGGCTGGGGGAGGCGACCGGTCCAGCTCGTGACCCGGCGCGCGTCGTGAGCCGAGCCATCTATCGAAGGCCGTGGCGGATCGACGTCGACGTACGCGACGGGGTCAGCCCACCAGCGTCTGTCGCCAGCCTCGGCGCGGCGATCGCGTCCGCGCTCGGCGCCGGACGAGCGCCCAGGCCCGCATCGATCGGGCTGATCCTCACCGACGACGCCGAGATCGCCGATCTCAACGTCACCCACATGGGCCACACCGGCCCGACCGACGTGCTGTCGTTCCCGCTGCTGCCTCCTTCGGCCTTCGCGCCCGGTGCCACGGCGCCCGACGTGCCGCGACCGCCGCGCAGTCGGGTACACCTGGGCGACATCGTCGTCTCCGTCGAGCGCGCGATCGAGCAGGCGGACGCGGGGCGCGGCGGCCAGACCGGGGATGTGCGCTGGTCTCCGGCCGACGAGCTGCGGTTGCTCGTGACTCACGGTGCGCTGCACATCTGCGGCTGGGACCATGCGACGCCGTCGGATGAGCGCGAGATGCGCGCACTCGAGCGCCGGCTCCTGGGTCCGGTCGGCACCGATCGCTAGCCTGTCTCGGGGTACCATCCCGGGAGGCCCTCCCGCGACCTGGCGGTCACCGCCGCGGACCTGGTCGTTCGGGATTCGGGCCCTGTCGTGTTGTCCGGAGGGTTGGTGAAGGTCGTCGTTGGGCTCGGCAATCCGGGTGAGCGGTATGCCGGGACGCGTCACAACGTCGGTTGGCTCGTGCTCGACCGGCTCGCGGAGCGAGCCGGCTTGTCCGGGCGTGGCCGACAGCGCGACGCCTCGAACGTGGCCGTCGGCAGATACGAGGGTCTCGAGCTGACGCTCGTCAAGCCCCTGACGTTCATGAACGACTCCGGGCTGGCGGTCCGCAAGGTGCTCGCCCGCGAGCACGCGCCGCTCGGCGACCTGCTCGTGATCGCCGACGATTTCGCGCTCCCGTTCGGGAAGCTGCGGTTCCGTGAGTCGGGCAGCCACGGCGGGCACAACGGGCTCCGCTCGGTCATCGACGAGCTCGGGACCGAGAAGTTCAGCCGGTTCCGGATCGGCATCGGCGACCCGGTACGAAATGCGCGTGACCACGTGCTGTCGCGCTTCGAACCCGACGAGGTCCAGCGTCTTGACGAGCTTCTCGACGCCGCCGCCGATGGCGTCGAGGCATGGGCGCGTGAGGGGACCAGCAAGGCCGCCAATCGTTTCAATACGTTCCAGCTCCGCGAGGCCGACGTGACCCGGCTCGCCGCGCCCGGCGAGGTGGACGGTCCGCCCGATGAGAACGGTGTCCGCCGGACACGGACCGGCTGGCGGCGCGTCCTGCCGCGCGGCGGTGGCGACGATGCCTGAGTCGACCCCACCCACGCTCCGGGGACGACGCGGTCGCGACCGTCGGATCGCCGAGCGCATCGCCGAGGAGTTCGCAAGCCGCCACGCGGCCAAGAACGACGAGGACGCCGTCGACTTCGACGTGGCGGCGGTCGACGCCGAGGTCGAGGACGCTCGTCGGGCGCCGGCGCGCGCGACGACGCGCAAGCGCCGACGGGACGAGCCCCGGAAGTCCGGCCATCGCCTCCCCGACCTGTCGGTCCTGCCGCCGCTCTTGGCCGAGACGGGGTCATTCCGCACGATCCGCGAACGGGTCGGGTCGCCGGCCGATCTCGGACGGGTCGGCCGGCATGCCGGTGTCGTCGCCGTACCGCATGGCGCGAAGTCCTATCTGGCGGCCGCTCTGGCGCTCGACGAGCGCATCGTCTGGATCGCCCGGGACGCCGAGATCGGCGATCGCGTCGCCGAGGAACTGCAGGCCTGGCTCGGCGGACCCTCCACGGTCGCGGTGCTCGACCCACGGACAGCGCTCGCCTACGAGCGGAGCGAGCTGGTCGCCGATGAGACGGCGGCGCGCGTCGCGGCGCTGGCCGCCTGGCGGCACGGACGCGCACGCGTGCTCGTCGCCAGCGTCCAGGCGCTCCTCCAGCACACGATCGCGCCGGACGATCTGCCGGCCGAGCCGCGTGAGCTCGCCGTCGGTGCGCGGCTCCACCAGGACGCGCTGCTGCGCGACCTCTTCCAGCTCGGCTACGCGCCGGTCACCGAGGTCGCCGGGCGCGGCGAATTCGCACGCCGCGGTGGGATCGTCGATGTATTCCCGCCATCGATGGACCTGCCGATCCGCATAGAGTTCTTCGGGGACGAGGTCGACTCGCTGCGATCCTTCGATCCGACCGACCAGCGCACGACGGGCCGCGTCGAACGGGCGACCCTCCTGCCCGCGTCCGAGTTCCTGCTGCCGCAGTCCGGCATCGCGGACATCAGAGGCCGCCTCGGGCGCAGCGCGAGCCGGCTGTCAGAGCGGCTCTCCGGCGATCTTGCCCGGTTCGAGGGCACGACCGACGACCCGCTGCGACCCTCCGCTAACGTCCCCGGGCAGCTCGCCGGGGAGTCGCGGGCGCTGTCGGTCGGGGACGCTGCGGAAGTCTGGGCTCCGTACCTCGCGCCATCGACCGCGCTCGATCACATCGACCCGGGGACGCTGCTGATCATCGACGAGCCCGGAGATGTCGCCGAGGCGGCCGGGTTCCTGTGGCGCCAGGCGGACGAGCGCCGCGCCGAACTGGTCGAGGCCGCCGAGCTGCCGAAGGACTGGCAGTCGACGTACCTGCCCGCGCGCGACTGGAAGAGTCGCCTCATCGCATCGAGGACCCTCGAGCTGACGTGGGAGTCGGAACCGCCGGCGGACGTGGCCATGGCCGGCGGCGCCCGTGGATCGGGCGATCTGTTCGGCTGGCGCGAACCGGCATTGCCACTCGGACGTGCGGGTCGGCTTCCTGACGCCATCGAGACGTGGCGCGAGGACGGTGCCCGGATCGTGCTTGCCTCGGATCAGGCGCCGCGGCTCGCCGAGGTCCTGGAGGATGCCGGGCACAGCGTCGCCGTCGTCGACCGCATCGATGACGCCCCACCGCTCGGTGCCATCGCGCTCGTGGGCCGAAGTCTGAACGGGGGCTTCTCCGGCGGGCCGGACGGGCTCACGTTCGTCACGGATCGGGAGCTGTTCGGAACGGTCCGTGTCCGCCGCCCGAAGGCGCTCCGGCGCGTCGTCCCGCGCGACCTGCTCGAGCGGCTCACGCCCGGCGATCTCGTGGTCCACATCGATCACGGCGTGGCGCGCTACCAACAGATGCTTCGGCGCGGTGGGACTGGCGAGGAGCGCGACTATCTGGAGCTGGCCTTCTCAGGAGACGACCGGATCTTCGTCCCGGTGGAGCAGATCGGACGCGTCACCCGCTACGCCGGTGCCGAGCGGCCGGCGCTCAGCAAGCTTGGTGGCACCGAATGGCTCAAGGCCAAGCAGCGGGTCCGAAAGGCGGTCGCCGAGCTCGCCGATGACCTGCTCGCGCTCTATGCGGCGCGCCAGCGCGCCGACGGACATCCCTTCTCCGATGACACGCCGTGGCAGGCCGAGATGGAGGCGTCCTTCCCGTACGAGGAGACCGTCGACCAGCTGCGCGCCACGGCCGAGGTCAAGTCCGACATGGAACGGACTGTGCCGATGGACCGTCTCGTCGTCGGCGATGTGGGCTACGGCAAGACCGAGGTGGCGCTGCGTGGCGCGTTCAAGGCGACCCAGGACGGCAAACAGGTCGCCGTGCTGGTGCCGACGACCGTCCTCGCCGCGCAGCACCACGCGACCTTCAGCCAGCGGTTCGCGGCTTTCCCGATCGAGGTCCGGCTGCTATCGCGCTTCGTACCGGCTCGTGAGCAGGCGGCGACGCTCACGGGCCTCGCCGACGGCTCGGTGGATGTCGTGATCGGGACGCACAGACTGCTCTCGAAGGACGTCAGGTTCAAGGACCTCGGGCTGGTCGTCGTCGATGAGGAGCAGCGGTTCGGGGTCGCCGCGAAGGAGCGGCTCAAGCAGCTCCGGCGCGAGGTCGACGTGCTGACGCTGTCCGCCACGCCGATCCCGCGGACGCTGAACCTGGCGATGGCCGGCATCCGCGACCTGTCGGTCATCGAGACCCCGCCAGAGGACCGGCTGCCGATCCAGACCCGCGTGGCGGAGGCGTCGGCGGGGCTCGTGCGTGACGCCATGCTTCGCGAGCTCGACCGTGGCGGGCAGGTCTTCTACGTCCACAACCGTGTCGAGACGATCGAGGCCCAGGCAGAGCAGCTTCGTCGTCTGCTTCCGGATGCCCGGTTCGTGGTGGGTCACGGCCAGATGCCCGAGGGCGCGCTCGAGAAGGTGATGATCGCGTTCGCCGCGGGCGACGCCGACGTGCTCGTGTGCACGACGATCATCGAATCCGGGCTCGATATCCCGAACGCCAACACGATCATCATCGATCGGGCGGACACGCTCGGTCTTGCCCAGCTGTATCAGCTCCGCGGTCGGGTCGGTCGGTCGTCGCGACGCGCGTACGCCTATCTGCTCTACCGACGCCGGGAGCGCTTGTCTGACGAGGCGCGCAAGCGCCTGCAGGCGATCTTCAACGCATCCGAGCTCGGAGCCGGGTTCCAGATCGCGTTGTCGGACCTCGAGATCCGCGGCGCCGGGAACATCCTCGGGGCGGAGCAGTCCGGGCACATGGCCGCGGTCGGATTCGACCTGTACTCGCGGATGCTGGCCGAGGCGGTCGAGGAGCAGAAGGCGTCACGCGAGGGGCGGGCACCGATCGTGGTCGCGCCGCAGGCGGTCGTGGATCTGCCGGTCGATGCGCACCTGCCGGACGACTACGTGCCCGACGAGGCCCAGAAGCTGGAGCTGTATAGACGTCTTGCCCGAGCGCGGACGGCCGGCGACATCGCTGCGTTCCGGCAGGAGGTCACGGATCGGTTCGGCCCGATGCCACCGTCGGTCACGCGCTTGGTCGAGGTCGCCGAGCTGCGGCTCGCGGCAGAGGAGGCCGGTGTCTCCTCGATCTCGCGGGAGGAAGGGCGGCTCGTCGTGCGCTTCGGTGCCGGGCTCACGCGAGCGGCGGCGATGCGGCTTCTCGGCGACGGTGGGTTACCGGGCGTCCGCCCGACCGACGTCACCTTCGCATCGAACCAGGTGCGCATCCGCGTCCCGCCCGACCCCCTCAAGGCGTGGCAGCTCACGGGAGCGGTCGTCGCGCGGCTACGTGCGGAGCCGGTCACGGCGTGACGTTGCTGCGGGCGGCGCTGCTCGCGGTGTTCGTGATGGCCTGCGCGCCGGCTCCGACCCCGACGGTCGCCGTCTCGCCGTCGCCGTCAGCGGAACCGAGCCCCATCTCGGGGGACGCGGCCGTGTCGATCGCCAGGGCGCAGCCGTCGCCGAAGGCCGACCCGGATGATGACGTGCTCGACGTGCGGCGCGGCACGTTCGGCGGGCTCGGGTCGGACTACGTGGCCCCGGGGGCGACGCCGGCCGCGGAGCCTGGTCGGTGCGTGTGGTTCGTGTCGCTCGGCCACGTGTCAGGCCCGTTGATGGGCCAGGGCATGAACTTCGTGATCGACTGTTTGAGCGGCGGTGTCATCCAGGCGTACGGCTGGGTCGCGTAACGGGCGGCTGCCAAGCCGCCATTCCGCCGTCAGTCGTAACACGTCATGTACCAAGCGCTGATGTTGGCGTCGTGACGAAGCTGAGAGACGCTTGACGTAGCGGTTCGAGACGGACGGCCGACGCGCCGCAACGCGAACCGCGGCACACTTTGGCCCATGTCGGTCAGCCAAACCCGGGAGAAGCCCACGCCCAGGAGCCACGATGGCCTGTGGGCGCCCGGGCGACGGAGCCTCATCGTGGGGCTCGTCCTGACGATCACCCTCGTCGCGTTCGAGGCACTCGCGGTCTCGACCGTCATGCCGATCGTCGCTCGCGAGCTGAACGGCATCGAGCTGTACGGCTGGGTCTTCACCGCCTTCATGCTCGGTTCGCTGATCGGGATCGTGCTCGTCGGTGGCCTGATCGACCGGCGCGGCCTCGGCGGACCGTTCGCAGCCGGGATCGCCCTGTTTGCGGTCGGGCTGATCGTCGGCGGGCTCGCGCCGTCCATGGAGGTCCTCGTCGGTGCGCGCTTCGTCCAGGGTCTCGGGGCCGGTACCGTCCCACCGATCGCGTACGTGGCCATCGGGCGGAGCTTGCCCGAGCACTTGCGTCCGCAGATGTTCGCGACACTGTCGACCGCCTGGATCCTGCCCGGGGTCGTCGGGCCCGCGCTCGCCGGGATCGTCGGTGAGACGCTCGGCTGGCGGTGGGTCTTCCTCGGGCTTCTGCCGCTCATCGTCGTGTCGGCGTCGATCGCGTTCCCGGCGGTCCGGACGATCGGGCCCGACCCGAACGACGCACCGAATGCGGCCACGCTCCGTGATCGGGCTCCATTGGCCATCCTCGTGGCCCTCGGGACCGGGTTGCTGCTTGCCGGCCTCACGAGTGGCGAGCCGATGCTGCTCGTCGTCCTCGGGATCGGCGGGACGATCCTCGGGCTATTCGCACTTCGCCGGTTGACCCCGGAGGGCACGCTCCGCGCTGCCCGCGGTCTCCCCGCCACCGTGTTGATGCGCGGCGTCATCACGTTCGCCTTCTTCGCCGTCGACGCCTACGTCGCCCTGGCGCTCGTCGAATGGCGCGGTCTGAGCGCGGCGCAGGCGGGCATCGCCCTGACCGCAGCGACCCTCAGTTGGACGGCTGGCTCCTGGACCCAGGCGAAGTTCTCGAAGCGCTGGCCCCCGGAGCGGTTCGTCCGTGCCGGCGTGATGGTCCTCGTCGTCGGGTTGGCGAGCTTCGCGATCGTCCTCGTGCCGTCGATCTCGCCGTGGGTCGCGCTGCCGACCTTCGCGGTCGCCGGCTATGCGATGGGCCTCGCCTATTCACCGCTCGCGCTCATCGTGCTCCGTGAGGCGCCGACGGCCGAGCAGGGTCGAGCGTCCTCGGCGATCTCGCTCACGGACTCGCTCGGCACGGCCCTCGGGACGGGGATCACCGGCGCTCTGGTGGCGGCATCGGTCCGCTCGACCGGGAACCCGGCGGGAGGCCTCGCGGTCGGCTTCGGCGTCGCCGTCGTCGTCGCGTTGCTCGGGGTCGCCCTGAGCGGCCGGTTGCACGAGGTGACCGCCGAGGACCCGGTGGGCAACGTCGCCGTGGCACGCGGCGCCTGACGCTCGTGCGCCGTCGTCCGGTGCGGGCCGCGGCATCGTGACCCGACCTGCCGGCCACCTCGGGCCGGCACGTCCGCTGCGGTAGACTTTCCGCCCGGCTCGGCGCCCGCCCAGGACCCCGTCCGCCGACCGAAGACCACCTGCTGGAGGACCCCATCCAGATGTCCGCCGAGGCCCTGCGCGAACGGATCCGCGAGATCCCGGACTTCCCGAAGCCCGGCATCCTCTTCTACGACATCACGACGCTGCTCAAGGATCCCGGCGCCTACAAGGAGTCGATCGATCTGATGCTCGAGCCGTACAAGTTCGAGCAGGTCGACGTCGTCGTCGGGATGGAATCGCGTGGGTTCATCTTCAGCGCCCCGATGGCCTACCAGCTCGACGCGGGTCTCGTCCCGGTCCGCAAGCTCGGCAAGCTCCCGGCGGAGACGATCACCGTCGAGTACGCCCTCGAATACGGCTCGAACACCCTCGAGATCCATCGCGATGCGATCCAGCCCGGCCAGAAGGTGCTCATCGTCGATGACCTGCTCGCGACGGGTGGCACCGTCAAGGGCACGATCGAGCTGTGCGAGCGCCTCAAGGGCGAGGTCATCGGGCTCGCGTTCCTCGTCGAGCTCGAATTCCTCAAGGGTCGCGAGCGGCTCGACGGCCGCCGCGTGACCAGCGTCATCAAGTACTGACGGGCGCATCCCTCTGCGCCATCGACCGACCCGCCATGGCTGACTCCGACCGCACCGACGCCGAGCCCGCCGCTCCGGAGAGCGAAGCGCCCGCCGCTCCGACCGGTGACACCCCCACCGGTCCCGAGACCGGTGGCGCCGATCTCGCGCGACGGCGGTTCTTCCGGCAGTTCGCGGGCGATTTCGTCCAGGGGGCCGTGACGGTCGTCGGGGCGGCACAGGCCCTGCAACGCGCCTCGGCCGAGGCCGCGAGCGCGATCCTCGATCCACAGGCATATGCGCCGGCGGCACCCGTGCCGCCGCCGTCACCGACCGGTTTCCGTGCGGCGTTCCGCGAGGCCGACGGCGTCCTGTACGTCATCGATCAGCGCAAGCTGCCGGAGTCGCTCGAGGAGTTTCCGATCAAGTCCGCGGCGATGGCTGCGGCGACGATCAGGGAGATGATCGTCCGCGGCGCGCCGGCCATCGGCCAGGTGGCCGCGATCGGCATGGCGCTGACCGCACGGGCCAACGCGAGCACCGGCCCGTACGCCCGTCGTGCGACGCTCCGCGGCGCCGCCAACGTCCTTCGCAATGCCCGGCCGACGGCCGTGAACCTGCGCTGGGCGGTCGATCGCGTCATGGCCGCATACGAGGCGGTCGGCGAGCTGTCCGAGGACGGCGACGCGATCGCCGCGGCGATCCGGCGCGAGGCGGACACCATCGTGTTCGAGACGACCGAGGATCACGGTCGCATGGCGACGTTCGGCCTCCAGGCGCTGCCGTTCCCCGAGGATCGCCCGCTGAACATCCTGACCCACTGCAACACCGGGCCGCTGGCGTGCGGTCAGTTCGGGACGGCGCTCGGCGTCGTCCAGGCAGCGCACAACGCGGGCCGGCCCCTCCACGTCTGGGTCGATGAGACGCGTCCCTACCTGCAGGGCGCCCGACTCACCGCCTGGGAGCTCGCCCAGGCCGGCGTACCCCACACACTCATCCCGGACCTCGCCGCCGGGCACCTGATGGCCCGAGGAGAGGTCGATGCGGTCATCGTCGGGGCGGACCGCGTGGCGGCCGACGGGGACACCGCGAACAAGATCGGGACGTACACGCTCGCCGTGCTCGCAGCGCGCCACGACGTCCCGTTCTTCGTGGCCGCACCGATCAGCTCGATCGATCTCGAGACACCGACCGGCGCCGACATCCCGATCGAGGAGCGGTCGGGCAACGAAGTCCTCATGTTCCGCGATGTACGCATCGCTCCGCCGGATACCGATGTCCGCAACCCGGCGTTCGACGTGACGCCAGCCGACCTGATCAGCGGCATCGTCACCGAGGAGGGCGTGCTCCGGCCGCCGTACACCACGTCGCTCGCGGAGGCCGTCGCCGCGCGCGAGCTCCGTCGATCGAAGGCGCCCGGGTTCGCGGCGATCGCGACGACGCCGGCGGTCGCAGCGCAACCGTCGACGCCCGACGCGGCCTCCCCGCCTACGGCGACGCCCGACTGATGGCCACCGTCGCGATCACGCGCCGGCCGTCGACCGCCGCCCGCCTCACCACGGACCGCGACGCGCTGCACGCGTTCCTTGCGCAGGATCGGCTGTACGCCGCATACGCCATCTGCGACCTCGAGGACCGTGAGTTCGATCGCTCCCGCTGGGGCGCCGCGTACGACGGCGATCAGATAGTGGCCGTCGGACTCGAATACACGGGCCCGACGCCCCAGCCGCTGTTCGTCATGGGGCGAACTGACGGCATCGGTGCGGTGCTCCGGGACGTCATCCGGCCGCGTGCCGCGTACATCGCCGCGCGCCAGGAGATGCTTCCCTCGATCGAGGCGCACTACCGGGTCGACCCAGGACCGCAGATGGTCCGGATGTGGGTCGACCGGTCGCATTTCAAGCCGTATCCGGCGACGGTCCAGCGATTGCTTCCCGTCGAGATCGGCGAGCTCAACCGGCTCTACCAGCTCGGCTTCGCATCGTGGCTTCCTGCGACGGCGATCGCGGATGGCGTCTACTACGGGATGCGGGTGAACGGTCGCCTGGTCGCCGCCGCCGGAACGCATGTCATCAGCCATGCCGCGCGTCTCGCGGTCGTCGGCAACGTGCTGACGCACATGGACTACCGGGGCCGCGGCTTCGCCACGGCCGTGACCGGTGCGGTCACCGCAGAGCTGCTCAGGAGCTGCGACCAGGTCGTGCTCAACGTCCGGGCCGACAACCCACCGGCGATCAACGCGTATCGCCACCTCGGGTACAGCGAGCACGCCCGGTTCGAGGAACGGCTCATCCATCGACTCGGTCCGCCGTGGGCGGACCTCACGGCGCCGCTGCGCCGACTGTTCATCCGCAAGGAGACCGACCGCCCATGACCACCGAAGCGATCCTGCCTGCCCACGACGTCGCCGACCTCGGCCTGACCGCCGAGGGTGTGCGACGTATCGAATGGGCGGAGCGGGAGATGCCGGTCCTGCGCCTGATCCGCGAGCGTTTCGAGCGCGACCGGCCGCTGGACGGGATCCGCGTCGGGGCGTGCCTTCACGTCACGACCGAGACCGCGAACCTGATGCGGACGCTGAAGGCGGGCGGGGCGCAGGTCGTGCTCGCTGCGTCGAACCCGCTGTCGACCAAGGATGACGTCGCCGCGGCGCTCGTCGCGGAGTACGGGATCGCGACGTTCGCGAGGCGCGGCGAAGACCGCGACACCTACTACGACCACCTCAAGTCGGTCGCCGACACGCACCCCCAGATCACGATGGACGACGGGTGCGACCTCGTCTCACTGCTGCACAGCGACCGCCCGGACCAGGTCAAGGAAGTCCTGGCCGGCACGGAAGAGACGACCACCGGCGTGCTCCGTCTCAAGGCGATGGCCGCCGACGGCGCGCTCGGCTTCCCGGTCGTGGCGGTCAATGAGGCGCTGACCAAGCACCTCTTCGACAACCGCTACGGGACGGGCCAGTCGACGGTGGATGGCATCGTTCGCGCGACGAACATGCTGATCGCCGGCCGGAAGGTCGTGATCGCCGGGTATGGCTGGGTCGGCAAGGGCATCGCGTCGCGGATGGCGGGCCACGGGGCGCACGTCGCGGTCGTCGAGGTCGATCCGGTGCGAGCGCTCGAGGCGCTGATGGACGGGTTCGCGGTCATGACCCATGCCGACGCTGCCCGTTGGGGCGAGCTGTTCGTGACCGCGACCGGCAACCTGAACGTCTTCCGGCGCGAACACTTCGAAGCCATGCGCGACGGCGCCGTGATGGCCAACTCCGGGCATTTCGATGCGGAGCTGGACCTCGCCGCCCTGCGCGATCTCGCCGAAGGCCACGTCCGCGAGGTGCGCGACAACGTCCAGGAGTTCGACCTGGGCGGCAAGAAGCTGCATCTCGTCGCGGAGGGCCGCCTCGTCAACCTGGGCGCGGCCGAAGGCCATCCCGCGGCCGTGATGGACATGAGCTTCGCGAACCAGGCGCTGTCCGCCGAGTACGTCGCGAAGCACTACGCGGAACTCGAACCGCGCGTCTACGTCGTGCCCGAGGCGATCGATGCGGAGGTCGCCCGCCTCAAGCTCGCCGCGCTCGGGATCCAGCTCGAGCCGATGACGCCGGAGCAGGCCGCCTACGTCGCCTCCTGGCAGCACGGCACCTGACCGGCCGTCGGGGGAGCGGAGGCGCTAGGGTTCGAGCGATGGAGCAGGCGGCGCAAAACGAGGAGCACGAGCCCGAGATCGACGCGGGCGGACCGCCGACGCTGCCGTACGGCAGCTGGCCGTCAGCGATCCGGATCGATGACCTGGTCGGTGAGGTCGTGCGCCTCAGCGACCCCTGGGTCGACGGTGACGACGTCTATTGGATCGAGGGTCGCCCGGCCGAGGGCGGCCGGAGCGTGCTGGTACTGCGGTCGTCCGACGGCGTCACCCGCGATATCACGCCGCCGCCATTCGACGTCCGGTCGCGTGTCCATGAGTACGGCGGGGGCGCCTATGTCGTCGCCGGCGGCACGGTCCTGTTCTCGCATCTCAAGGATGGCCGTCTGTATCGGCTCGATCCGGGCGACGACGCGCCGCAGCCACTCACGCCTGAAGGACCCTTCCGGTATGCCGACCTCCGCTTCGATCCGGCGCGACGGCGGTTCCTGGCGATCCGCGAGGACCACACCGGCGACGGTCATCCCAGGTCGGCGATCGTCGACATCGCGCTCGACGGCGACCGACCCGTCCGCGTGCTGTACGAGGGGCCGGACTTCCTTGCCGCACCGCGCCCTTCACCCGATGGCCGAAGCCTGGCGTGGCTGGAGTGGGATCTCCCGGACATGCCATGGGATGTATCGCGACTCCGCGTCGCGCCGTTCCTCGATGACGGTGGCCTCGGGCCGAGCGACCTCGCGGCGGGCGGGAGTGACGAGTCGATCGCGCAACCGGAGTGGTCGCCGGACGGCCTCCTGCACTTCGTCAGCGACCGGACGGGCTGGTGGAACATCTACCGACTGGCGCAGGGGCCCAGGCTCGAGAACCTGACGCCCATCGAGGCCGAGTTCGCTGATCCCGCCTGGGTATTCGACCGCTCCTCGTATGGATTCCTGGCGGACGGCGCGATCGTCGGCGTCGGGCGGTCCGGCGGACGGGATCGCATCTTCCACATCGCACCCGGTGACAGCCTCGGCGAGGTCGCCTCGCCGTACACGGATATCGGCACGCTCCGCGTCGGGCCGGCGGGGATCGTCGCGAACGTCGGCACGCCGACCGTGCCCTCGACGATCGTGTCGCTTGACCCTGCGACGCTGACGACGTCAGGCGTGCTCCGCCACTCGACGTCGATCGGCATCGACGCCGCCCAGATCTCTGTGGCAGAGCCCATCACGTTCCCGACGGCGGGCGGCCGGATGGCCCACGCGTTGTTCTACCGCCCGGTCAGCCCCGATGTCGTGCCACCCGACGGGGATCTGCCACCGCTACTCGTGCGCGCGCACGGGGGACCGACATCCAGTGCGGTCAACGCCCTCGAGCTGACCTTCCAGTACCTGACGTCGCGGGGCATCGCCGTGGTCGATGTCGACTACGGGGGGAGCACCGGATATGGGCGCGAATACCGGCAGTCGCTCCAGGGCCAGTGGGGCATCGTCGACGTCGACGACTGCGTCGGCGCGGCGCGGTATCTGGTCGATCGCGGAGATGTCGACGGTGACCGCCTCGCCATCGAAGGAGGCAGCGCCGGCGGCTACACGGCGCTCGCCGCGCTCACGTTTCGCGACGTCTTCGCGGCCGGTATCAGCCTCTTCGGGATCGCCGACCTCGAGATGCTCGAGCAGGACAACCACAAGTTCGAATCCGGCTACGACGCGGGTCTCATCGGCCCCTACCCTGCGATGGCCGAGCGCTACCGCGAGCGCTCACCGATCCATTTCCTCGACCAGATCTCCGTGCCGGTGCTGATCCTCCAGGGCCTCGAGGACAAGGTCGTCCCGCCGAACCAGGCCGAGGCGCTCGCCGCGGCCCTCGAGGCACAGGGCATCCCGTACGCCTACCTTGCCTTCGAAGGGGAGGGGCATGGCTTCCGGGGAGCCACGGCACAGCGTCGGACCCTCGAAGCCCGACTCACGTTCCTCGGCGCCGTCTTCGGGTTCACCGCGGCCGACGACCTCCCGCCGCTCGACCTCCACGGCATCGAACGGTGGCAGCGCCCGGCGCGCGTCGCCTCGGGCCACTAGCCTGCCCCCGCACCGCACGCGCTCCGCCTGACATGCAGCCGACCACGGCCCTCGACGCCATCGAGCTCGTCTTGCTGCTGCTCGCGGCGGCGGTCGGCATCCGCTACCTCGCGCGGCGGGTGGCCATCGCGGAGCCGATCCTCCTGCTCGTCGCGGGCGTGCTGCTGGGGCTCTTCCCGAACCTGCCCCACGTCGAGCTGGAGCCCGATCTGGTGTTCGCGCTGTTCCTGCCGCCGATCCTCTTTGCGGCCGCCTATTTCACCCCGATCCGCGACTTCCGGGCGGACGCCCGGGCCATCCTTCTGCTCGCGGTCGGCCTCGTGCTGTTCACCGCGGTGGCGGTCGGGCTCGTCGCGCAGGCGATCATCCCGACGATGAGCCTCGCTGCGGCGCTGACGCTCGGTGCGATCGTCGCGCCACCGGATGCGGTCGCGGCGACCGCCATCTTCCGGCGGCTCGGCGTCCCGCGCCGGATCGTGACGATCCTCGAAGGGGAGAGCCTGGTCAACGACGCGACGTCGCTGACGCTGTACCGCGCGGCCGGGGCGGTCGCCGTGGGAGCGATCGCGTTCTCGCCCGCCGCGACCACCGTCGACTTCATCGTGATCGGGCTCGGCGGGTTGCTGGTCGGCGCCGTGATCGGGCTCGTGATGACGACCCTGCTGCGCAAGACCGGGGACCCCGTCCTCGAGATCGCGGTGACGCTGATCGCGCCGCCGTTCATCTACCTGCTTGCCGAGCGATTCGGGCTCTCGGGTGTCCTCGCGGTCGTCGTCGCCGGGCTGATCACTGGGCGGCGGGCGGCACGCGTCCTCTCGCCGGACGCGCGGCTGCTCGGAAGTGGCGCCTGGCAGATCGTCATCTGGGCCATCAACGCGATCGTGTTCATGGCCATCGGACTGCAGCTCCCGACGATCATGGCCGGCCTCGCGGCCACACCGGCCAACGTGCTGATCGGCTATGGCGTGGCGATCAGCCTGACCGTCATCGTCGCCCGGATCGTGTGGGTCGTCCCGTCTGCCTATCTGACCCGTGGCCCGATGACCGCCGAGGAACGCGCGGCATACCCGACGATCCGTGTCGCTGCGGTCGTCTCGTGGGCCGGCATGCGCGGCGTCGTGTCGCTCGCGGCGGCCCTCGCGCTCGCGCCGGACTTCCCGGAACGGCCGCTCATCCTGTACCTCACGTTCTGCGTGATCGTCGCCACGCTCGTCGGCCAGGGCCTCACGCTGCCGTGGGTGATCCGGAAGCTCGGTGTCTCGGCGGTCGGCGACGGGATGGAGGCCGAGGAGACGCACGCGCGCCTCACCGCAGTCGAAGCCGGCCTCGCCCGGGTCATCGCGCTGCGGGACGAATATCCGGACCACCTGCCGCTGCTCGACCAGATCCGTGACGAGCTCGAGCACGAGGTGTCCCACGTCGCACCGCGCGACATCCCGGTCGATGAGGCGCAGCAGGAGGCGCTCGACCATCGGGCGATCCGGGCCGCCGTCCTGGCGGCGGAGCGCGAATCGGTCATCCAGCTCCGCGATGACGGCGTCATCAACGACTCGACGCTGCGCCGGATCGAATTGGAGCTCGACCTCGAGGCCGTGCGCGCCGGTGACTGAGTGCTACCCTTCCGCCGGATGAGCATCGTCGACGCCGCGCAATATCTGTTCACCTCGGAATCCGTGACCGAGGGACACCCCGACAAGATGTGCGACCAGGTGTCCGACGCGATCCTGGACGCCATCATGCGCGACGATCCGGACGCCCGGGTCGCCTGCGAGACCGCCACCACCACGGGTCTCGTGCTGGTCCTCGGTGAGATCTCGACCCACACCTACGTCGATTTCCAGGCGATCGTGCGCGACACCGTCCGTGACATCGGCTACACGCGAGCCGACTACGGCTTCGATTACCAGACGTGCGGCACGCTCGTCTCGGTGAAGGGTCAGTCGCCGGACATCGCGCAGGGTGTCGATGCGGCGCTCGAAGTCCGCGACGACGCGGCGTCGGCGTTCGAACTGGGCGCCGGTGACCAGGGGATGATGTTCGGGTTCGCCTGCCGCGAGACCCCCGAGCTGATGCCGCTGCCGATCGCGCTCGCGCATCGGATGGCCCGGCGGCTGTCCGAGGTGCGGCGGACCGGTCAACTGCCCTATCTCCGCCCGGATGGCAAGACCCAGGTCACCGTCGAATACGAGCGTGGCGTACCGGTCCGCGTCCGGACCGTGGTCGTCTCGGCCCAGCACGATCCCGATGCTCGTCCCGAGCGTTTGCGCTCCGAGATCGTCGAGTCGGTGATCCTCCCGTCGATCCCACGCGAGCTGCGCGAGGTCGACCCGGTGATGCACGTGAACCCGACCGGTCGCTTCGTCACCGGCGGGCCGATGGGCGATGCCGGCCTGACCGGCCGCAAGATCATCGTGGACACGTACGGCGGCATGGCGCGCCACGGTGGCGGCGCCTTCTCGGGCAAGGATCCGACGAAGGTCGACCGTTCGGCGGCGTATGCCGCGCGCTGGGTGGCCAAGAACGTCGTCGCCGCCGGGCTCGCCGACCGCTTCGAGGTCGAGGTGGCCTACGGCATCGGCATCGCACGCCCGATCAGCTTCAGCGTCGACTCCTTCGGGACCGGACGGATCGACGACGCGCAGATCCAGGCGCTCGTCGAGCGCCACTTCGACCTCCGGCCGGCGTCGATCATCGCCGCGCTCGACCTGCGGCGACCGATCTATCGGCAGACCGCCGCGTACGGCCACTTCGGCCGACCCGACCTCGACCTTCCCTGGGAGCGTACGGACAAGGCGGCGCTGCTCGCGTCCGAGGCCGGTCTCCCCGAGCCGACCCCGGAGCCGATCACCGCCGGCTGACCCCGTGGGCCTGCTCGCCGCCGCCTGGGGAGCGATCGCCGCCGCATCCCTGATCATCGGGGCGCTGATCGCGCTGGTCCGGACCGTCCCGAAACGGCAGCTCGGGCTGATCATGGCGTTCGGCTCGGGCGTGCTCATCAGCTCGGTCGCCTTCGAGCTCGTCGAGGAGGCCGTCGGCATCGGCGGCCAGATCCCGGTCGCGGTCGGGATGACGCTCGGTGCGGTGGTCTTCTTCCTCGGCGACCGGCTGATCGACGGTCTCGGCGGGGAGGGCATGGGCTCCGTGAACGGGCCCGAGTCGCCAGGCTCCGGACTCGCGATCGTGCTGGGCGCCGCGCTTGACGGGGTCCCCGAGTCGATCGTGCTCGGGCTCACCATCGCGGTCGGTGGCGAGACCGGGATCGCGTTCTTCGCGGCGGTCTTCCTCTCCAACCTGCCCGAGGGCATCGCCGGGACGGCCGGCCTCCAGAAGGGCGGCTGGGACAAGTGGCGGATCATCCGCCTCTGGTCGATCGTGGTGATCGCCTCGGCGATCGCCTCATTCGTCGGCGCGACGCTCCTTTCGGGCGGTCAGGGCGACCTGCACGCGTTCATCCTCGCCTTCGCCGGTGGGGCGATCCTTACGATGCTCGCCGACACCCTCATCCCCGAGGCGTTCGAGAATGCC
>Ga0207662_10000226_pt1 | contig 26114 bp, 28 predicted proteins | sample KBSS33LmetaG_FD_184338 | JGI IMG/M metagenome (GOLD analysis project Ga0207662, IMG submission 184338) | Switchgrass rhizosphere microbial communities from Kellogg Biological Station, Michigan, USA - KBS S3-3L metaG (SPAdes) (version 2) | ecosystem: Host-associated > Plants > Roots >... | reverse complement strand
TTCGGCGGTCCATCCGCTCGCGGCTGGCTCCCCATTTTTCAAAACGCTGCCACTGGAGCGGTTCGGACTCGAATGGATTCAACCGGACATCCCGCTGGCGCATCCCCTCGATAATGGGACTGCGGCTGGTCTCTATCGCGATGTCGATCTTACGGCAGAACGACTCGGCGGCGATTCGCGCGCTTATCGGCGGCTGATGAAACCGCTGGCGCGTGACTGGGAAAAATTGGCGGACGAAATTTTGCAACCGATGCTGCATTTGCCGCGACATCCGATAGCTCTCGCTCGATTTGGCATCCCCGCGATCTGTCCAACAACTTTCCTGGCCAAAAGCTTGTTTCGCCATGAGCCGGCCCGCGCGTTGTTTGCCGGAATTGCTGCGCACTCATTTCTTCCTTTGGATGCGCCAGTCTCGTCTGCATTTGCGCTCGTGCTTAGCCTCGCGGGACACGCCGTTGGCTGGCCAATTCCACGTGGCGGCTCGCAGCAAATTGCAAATGCACTCGCTGCTTATCTCCACGAACTGGGCGGGCAAATCCAAGTCAATCGACGCATTGAAAATCTGGATGAGTTGCAGAAGTCGCGCGCAATTCTTCTGGATGTTTCTGTGTGCCAATTCTTGCGAATCGCTGGTCGGCGATTGCCGTCACGGTATCGCCGCCGTTTGGAATCGTTTCGCCACGCGCCTGGAATTTTCAAGATCGATTATGCCCTCAGCGAACCAGTTCCGTGGAAAGCCGAAGCTTGTCGTCGCGCCGGCACAATTCACCTCGGAGGAACATTCGACGAGGTTGCCGCGACAGAGCGCGACGTTTCGCTCGGAAAAATTCCTGAGCGCCCGCTTGTCCTCGTCGCACAGCAGAGTCTTTTTGACAAAACGCGTGCGCCGCGCGGACGCCATACGCTCTGGGCGTATTGCCATGTTCCATTCAATTGCAGGATCGACATGTCGGACCGCGTTGAGTCTCAAATCGAGCGATTCGCGCCTGGCTTTCGCGATTGCATCCTCGGGCGCCACAAAATGGGGGCCGGTGATCTTGAGAAATCGAATCCAAATCTGGCGGGAGGCGATATCAACGGCGGCGCAGCAAATCTGACGCAGTTAATTGCGCGACCAATTCTCAGTCCCACACCTTACCGGACTCCGCTTGAGGGAGTTTATCTATGCTCGGCTTCAACTCCACCCGGAGGCGGCGTCCACGGGATGTGCGGATATCACGCAGCCCGCGCAGCATTGCGCGAGGTTTTTGGCGTCAAATCTGTTCGCCAGTAATTCCTTTTCAAATACGGCCGACAGGCCATTGAGAAGCGTCTATAAATTCATGGGAGATCCGAGAAACGTCGCGCACGCCAAGAAAGTCACTCAAGAGAAGCAGCACAAAACCAAGCACGCTGAAAAAACTGGTGCGCCCCAGCGAGCCAGGAAGATGCAGCCCGCAGAAACGAAATCGGCTGTCACCGAGCAAAGCACTGCCCCAAAGTCGGAGACCGAAAAGCCGTCTCAACCATCAGATTCAGCCCAAGTGGAAAAATCGCTCGCTGTTCTCTCCAAGCTAAAGGAGTTGGAGTTTCACTCGCGGGCGAACATTGAAAAGCTTGCCGAGCTCAGCTTAACGATTGAAGAAGAGCTCAAGCAAAAGGCTTTCGCTGAAGCAATCGGGGCGGTCTATGCGGCGCAGGACGGCTTCCAATCCAAAATCCTAAAGCTGATTGAAGACTACGAGGCGGAGTGCGCACACTTAAGGCCGCCGGGATAACAATTTCAGCCGGCCGGAGACGCGTTGGAAAGTAAGCTCCCGTTCTCAATGGAAGCCAGCTAGCGTGTAAATCAGACCAAGTAATCCGCTGCCGATTACCACAGGAACAATGTCCCATTTCCATCGGACCATTCCGATAAATGCGATCGCGCATACGACGACGGCAAACCAATCCACGTTTCCGGTTGGAGGAAAGATAAAGTGCACGCCGAACCAAACCGCGAGGTTTAGAATCACGCCGACGACCGCGGCGGTGACGGTGGAAAGCGCGGCTGTTAGTTGCTTCTGACCGCGTAACTTCTCGATGTAGGGCGCACCTAAAAAAACCCAAAGAAAACAAGGTACGAAGGTTGTCCAGGTCGTGACAAATGCGCCGAGTGTCGCGCTCATCAGTGGCGGCAGATTGCCGGGATGATTCCACGCACCAAGAAATCCGACAAACTGCAACACCATAATCAAGGGACCGGGCGTGGTCTCCGCCAGACCGAGCCCATCCAACATCTGTGGAGCGGCCAGCCAGTGATAATGTTCTACGGCCTGCTGTGAAACGTACGGCAGTACGGCATAGGCGCCGCCAAAGGTAACGACGGCGGCCTTACTGAAAAAAATTCCTTCCCGGAAAATGGTGTGCTGCGTCCCAAGAAAAACTCCCGCGAGCGTCAAGGGCAACGCCCAGATCACGATCCAAATTGCCGAAATTTTCAGAGCGCGCAGCAAAGATGGTTTGGCGGAGTCCGCGGCTTTGCTCGCAAGATCGACATCTGCCGGGTGAGCGTTTTCGCCGCGAAAATAATGGGGCAGAATTTTGGCACCAAGCAATCCAATCACGGCCGCGGTCACGACAATCACGGGAAACGGGACGTGGAAAAAATAAATCGCGGCGAAGGCCACGGCTGCGATCGTCCACATGACGGCGTTCTTCAGCGCTTTGCTCCCGATGCGAATGACGGCAGCGGCGACAATCGCGAGGACGGCCGGCTTCAATCCATAAAATACCGCGGCAATCCACGGAATGTTTCCGTAAACGACGTAAACGTAACTAAGTGCCCAAAGAATGAAGATTGACGGGATGACAAAAAGTGCGCCAGCGACAATGCCTCCTCGCGTTTTGTGCCACAGCCAGCCGATGTAGATGGCGAGTTGATGCGCTTCGGGGCCGGGAAGCAACATGCAAAAATTCAACGCATGGAGGAATTGCTCGTTGCCAATCCATCTCTTCTTCTCGACCAACTCGGAATGCATGATCGCGATTTGGCCACTTGGTCCGCCGAAGGAGATGAAGCCGAGCTTGAACCAGAATCGGAACGCCTCCCCGAATGACGGTGCCCGACGTCGATCTTGCGTGACGTTAGCAGCAGCTTCGCTCATACGCGACGAAGAAACGCATGGAGCGCTTCAAAGCATTCGAAGCCGCGCCGCAAAATTTCCTGATCGGCGAGGCCCTCTTTCGCCCAACCTTTAAGCACGCGGTCGATTCCGATGCACTCGTTCCGCCCGAACTTGCCGTCATCGAGATCGGCGTCGTGAATCATTTCGCCAATCTTCTGGAGGTTTTTGTCCTGAATTCCAAAACGCTTGGTCAACGTTTCGAACGTGCAATCGTCGCCTTGATGAGAGAAATCCGCATTAAGCATATCGAATGAAACCACGCGGCGCTTCTTCGGGATTTTTTGGCCAAAGATGAATCTCGCGTTGGGATCGATAGAATTGCGGACGAGCCAGGCTGAACCGACACGGTCAATTTCCGGCCGCGGTCGCGTCAGCCAGGTCCGGCCGCGATAATCTCTTGATCTGATTTTGTTGGCGGTGGATTCGCTGCGCTGATCGCCTTCCAATTTACCCAAGCGCATTTCGACATCCTGGGCCCGGGGACAGTCGAAGAAGTCGGTCTGCTGAATCTCGCGAAATTGCTTCCGAACGCGATCGATTAAATGCGGAGCCGGCTCCTTGGTCGTTGTTTTCCCGCGATGCTTCGAGCTACGCAGCATCTCGGCGAGCGCCGTGTACTCCTTTGCTCGCGTGGAATTGAACAACCCAATTAATTTTTCGTTGGGCAAGCCTTCGATTTCACGAGCCCGAACGAGGGTGGCGTCGCCGCCCGCGTCGCGAATGTGTTGGGTGAGCCACTGGAAACTTTCATAACGCGCTGGTTCATCTGGAAGAATGTAAGTCGAGGTCTGAATCTGGATTGCGCCAGATTTCTTCAACTTGCGCCAGATGGCGACCCTCTGGGCGGTATGGGTGGCGGGAAGGCGAAGCAGGAGAAGAAGCCAGCTGAGATTTTTCTTTGCCACGATTTAACATATACCTATACTTGACAGTTATAGATATAACAAGATGAAATCGTCATCGCGAATTCTGTTGATCAGCAGCTCCACTGTCTACGGACGCGGTTATCTCGACCATGTCGAAAAGCAGATCACCAGTTTCCTTGGCGATATCGAAAAGGTTCTTTTTTTTCCTTTCGCCCTGTACGACCGGAACGCGTACGCCGCCAAAGCAAAAGCGCGCTTTGCCGCGCTGGGTTACGCTCTGGAATCAGCACACGCAACGTCTGACGCCCGAAAAGCAATTGAGCAAACGGATGCGATCTTCATCGGTGGCGGGAACACGTTCCGCCTTTTAAAAGCGCTGCAAGATTTCGAATTGCTCGATTCGATTCGGCGAAAGGTTAAAAGCGGAACGCGCTACATCGGCAGTAGCGCCGGCTCGAACGTCGCCGGGCCGACGATTAAAACGACGAAGGACATGCCGATTGTCCAGCCGTGTTCGTTCGAGTCCTTAGGCCTGATCCCGTTTCAGATCAGCCCGCACTATCAAGATCCCGATCCGAGGTCGAAGCACATGGGCGAAACGCAGGAAGAACGAATCCTCCAGTTCCTGGAGGAAAACGAAACACCGGTCGTCGGCATTCGCGAAGGAGCGTGGCTGTTGATCGAAAATGGATCCGTGATGTTAAAAGGTGAAGCCGGTGCACGAATTTTCCGTCGCGGCGAAGCGCCAGTTGAAATCCTGCCCGGCGCAGAGATCTCGGGCTTGGTCGGAGCTCCGAATGCACATTGAGGAAACACTTTTATTGCGACGCAGCGAGGTCGCGGAACTACTCAGCCTCCCGGAATGTATCGATGCTGTAGAAAAAGTTTTTCGCTGGCAAGGTGAAGGCAAACTTTCTCCCGCTGGGATTCTCGGCCTGAAAGCTCGAGACGGCAATCTCCATGTCAAAACCGCAAATCTGGCAGAAGCCACGAATTACGTCGTTGCGAAACTGAACACGAACTTTCCGCAAAACCGGACGCGTTTTGGACTGCCGACGATTCAAGGACTGATCGTTCTTTATGATGGCCAAAATGGTCGCCCTCTTGCGGTCCTTGATTCGATCGACATCACGATCAAACGCACCGCGGCCGCGACAGCAGTGGCCGCAAAACGTCTGGCCCGGAAGAATTCTTCAGTCGCGACGATTTGCGGCTGCGGAGAGCAGGGACGAGCGCAGCTTCGAGCGATTCATTCAGTTCTCTCGGTGGAGAAAATCTGCGCGTTCGATTTGAACGAGCCGACGGCGAAAGGTCTGGCTATCGAACTTGGAAAAGAATTGGAGACCGATATCGAATCGGTTCACGACTTGCAGTGCGCCATTCAGAAAAGCGACGTTTGCGTTACCTGCACAACTGCGAAAGAGTTTTTCGTTCGCAAAGAAGATGTCGCGCCCGGAACTTTCATTGCTGCAGTCGGCGCAGACGACGCGCACAAGCAAGAGATCGATCCTGCGTTGATGGCCGCAGCAAAAGTGGTTGTCGATAGTCTGGAACAAGCTTGCACGATCGGTGATACGAACCACGCGATCGCCCAGGGTTTGATGCGCAAAGAAGACATTTACGCGGAGTTGTCAGAAATCGTTGCCGGTCGCAAGCCCGGACGCGCGACCAATGATGAAATCATTATCTTCGACAGCACCGGCGTCGCGATTGAAGACGCTGTTGCCGCAACTGCAGTTTATGAAAAGGCATGCACTGCGAGCATTGGAACGTATTTCAGGTTCGCGGGCTGATAAATTATGAAATGGATCACTCGCGAGAAGGTCGAATCGACCAGGCTATCCAAGTGAAAGGCTCTCCCGCAAATAGAGACGTTTTCCATGTTTGGCATTCATAATTTCGGATTGTTTCTTGCGGCGGGCATTTTGCTGAACCTCACGCCCGGGCCAGACACGGTTTACATTCTGGGACGTAGCATTGCGCAAGGCCGCGATGCCGGGATCGCATCGGCCTTAGGGATTTGCGTTGGCAGTCTTTTTCATACCTGCGCGGCCGCGTTCGGACTCTCGGCAATTCTGGCGACCTCAGGGCTCGCCTTTGGCGCGATCAAGTTGCTCGGTGGCGCTTATCTGATTTTTCTTGGGACCAAAACGCTGCTTGATCGGCGACAGCAGTTGATCTTGCCATCTAACTTCCGGCAACGGACGAGCGCTGGGGCCTTTCGACAAGGCGTTTTCACTAATGTGCTGAATCCGAAAGTGGCGCTGTTCTTTCTCGCTTTCCTACCGCAGTTCATCGACCCGGCCTCCGGTGCGAAGCTGTTGGCCTTTCTCCTGCTTGGTTTCACATTTGTGACGACCGGCACAGTCTGGTGTCTCGTTCTCGCGTGGTTTGCTTCAGCTTTCAGCGAACGATTGCGCACGAACGAAACGGTCGCGCAATGGCTCAATCGAACAGCCGGCGCACTTTTTGTTTGCCTGGGCCTGCGCCTCGCAACAGCCAAGTAACGATGTTGTCGGACAATACCGGCCGCTGGTTTGCGCTCTGATTATTGCGGCTAAACGCCTCTTCATTTCGAACGCTAGCAGAGAATTAGGGGTCAAAAATAAATAACCATGAAAACAACTAAGTTAATCACTGTAATGGCGGTCAGTGCTGGCCTCGTCTTCGGCGTTACCGCGCAAGCAGGCGGAAAGAAGCACGAAGAAGAAAACACCAGCACGTCAGATGTGCCCGCTGCAGTTCAGCAGGCTGCGGAAAAGGAAGCCAAAGGCAATAAAGTCGTTCGCTGGGAAAGAGAAGGCGTGGACTATGAGGCCGTCATCGAAAAGAATGGCAAGGAATGGGGATTGAAATTCGATGGGAACGGCAAATTCCTCGGCAGGCATAACGAAGCCAAAGAGCACGAAGAAAAAGGCGAGAAATACTAATCGAAACGTCACCGCTCTGCCGCGAACGTTTCGGGGCAGAACCGGAGACTTTCCGGAGTGAAAAAAGGATTTTGGGCGGTGGCGCTTTGCTGCGCCGCGATCGAGATCAGTCGGGCAGCACTCGACCCCGCGAAGATCGATCAGATCACCGGGCTTAAGGGCAAGTTCAACGAGAAGGAAGCTGTTTACAAAGTGACCTTCCCCCGCAACGACGTGAAGGTCGTGGTCAATGGCTGGACGATGCCGCCATTCATGGGGCTTGGCACTTGGGGCGCTTTCAAGGAAACACAAAACGGCGCGATGATGATGGGCGACACAGTTCTTTTTGAAGATGAAGTGAACTCCGCGATCTCAGCCGCGCTCGACAACGGCCTCAGCGTGACCGCGCTGCATAATCATTTCTTCTTCGACCAACCCAAAGTCTATTTCATGCACGTCGAAGGTGAAGGCAGTATTGATACATTGGCCAGTTCCGTCAGAAAGGTTTACGACACGACGAAAGAAATTCGCACAGCCACTCCGCAACCGAAAGATTCCTTCGGCGCAAAATCGTTGCCCGAAAAGAATTCGATTAGCGCTGCGCCTCTTAACGAGATCTTCGGTATGCAGGGCGAGGCGAAGGATGGAATGGTCAAGTTCACGATCGGTCGCCCGGCCAAAATGCATGGCGTCACGATCGACAAGGACATGGGCATCAACACCTGGGCAGCGTTCGCAGGTAGCGATGACAATGCCATTGTCGATGGAGACTTCGCGGTCACGGAAGACGAATTGCAGCCTGTTTTAAAATCGCTGCTCAAAGAGAAGATCAATATTGTCGCCATTCATCAGCACATGACGCACGAAGAGCCGCGCATCATGTTTTTCCATTACTGGGGTCGCGGCTCTGCCAAGGATTTGGCGAATGCCGTCAAAGGCGGGCTCTTGGTCGGTGGACTGCTTAAAGTCAGCTCCCCGTTGCAAAATTGAGCAAATCCTCCAGTTGGAAGCCAGCATACCTTGCCGCGGCGCTGTGTTACACTGGCATCGTAGCGACTGCTGCTAAGGGCGCGGGGCCGCTCGAATTAAGACAAACAATCGCGCTCCCGGGTGTAGAAGGCCGCATCGATCATCTCGAATTTGATGCCGCTGGTGAGCGATTATTCGTCTGTGCACTCGACAATAACAGCGTTGAAGTGCTCGATTTGCGTAAGGGCAAACGCGCCCACTCGATCACCCGTCTCGGTGCACCGCAGGGAGTCGGATATGCCCCGGAAGCGAATCGTTTGTTTGTTGCCAATGACAAAGGCGGTCTTTGCAAAATCTACGATGGAAAATCATTCCAAACTGTCGGGGAACTGAATTTTGAAGATGACGCCGACAACGTCCGTTATGATGAAACGAGCCAAAAAATCTATGTCGGATTTGGCAGCGGAGGCATTGCCATTGTAAATGCTCCCGACGGAAAACAGGTCGGCTCCATTAAACTCAGCGCACATCCCGAAGCTTTTCAGCTGGAGAAAAAGGGTAGCCGAATTTTCGTCAATGTTCCCAACTCGCGTCATGTCGCAGTGGTCGATCGCGATAAAGGCGAGGTAGTTGCGAGGTGGAAAACAGACCTGGCCTTCGCGAATTTTCCCATGGCACTTGATGAAGCGAATCATCGATTATTTGTCGGCTGCCGCCTTCCCTCCAGGTTGATCGTGCTCAGCACCGATTCGGGCGATATTGTTGCAAAGATCGATATCTCAGGCGATTGCGACGATATCTTCTACGATGCGAAACGCCATCGTGTGTACACGATCTGCGGAGCGGGAAAAATCAACGTCATCGACCAAATCGATCCAAATACGTATAGACTCTCAACCACGATCGATACAGCAAATGGCGCTCGTACCGGCATTTTTGTTTCGGAACTCGACGTCTTGTTCGTAGCTATCCCGCATCGAAGCTCACAACAAGCGGAAGTTCGCTGTTATCAAATCGAATGATTCACCGCTTTAGCTCTTAAATACCGGGTGTTCACTCAAAAAGTATCAAAGCCGTTCTGGCACTAGAGCTCGTTAAGGAGGAAGTTAAGGAGTGCGTTCGATTTCTCGATGCATAGTCGGTTGTTACCTTGGCCTGATTTGCGCTACGGCGCTGGGCGAAGACGCGTACCACTTCGTAACACAAATACCGATTGGAGGCGAAGGCGATTGGGACATTTTGACGATCGATTCGGCCGCGAGCCGTCTCTACCTTTCGCACGCGACGAAGGTTGTCGTCGTCGATTTGAATACAAACACCGTGACGGGCGAAATCGCCGACACGCCTGGTGTCCATGCATTCGTGGCCGTACCCGAAGTGCAACGCGGTTTCTCATCGAACGGCAAGGAATCGAAATCGAGCGTTGTTGATCTTACAACGTTGAAAACGACTTCGAAAATTAATACCGGCTCAAATCCGGACGCAGTTGTTTACGAGCCACGTCATGGTGAGGTCTACATTTTCAATCACACTGGAAATTCGGCCACCGTTATCAATTCTAAAACCGCTACCGTCTCAGCGACGATTCCGCTCGGAGGAACTCCAGAATTCGCGGCGGTGGATCAGGCAGCAGGGCGCGTTTACTGCAACATCGAAGACAAGAGTGACGTTGCGGTGATCGACGCAGATAAACATGAGGTCGTCGCGCGCTGGTCACTTTCGCCTGGCGAGGAACCAACCGGCATCGCTCTGGACGCAGCGCATCATCGATTGTTTGCAGCTTGTCACAATAAAATTCTGGTGATGCTCGACACCAATACCGGAAAAGTTATCGCCACGGTGCCGATCGGAGCCGGCGTAGATGGCTGCGCCTTCGACGACGTGACGCAGCTCGCATTTACATCCTGCGGTGATGGCACGACGACCATCGCTAAAGAGGAAACGCCGCAAAAACTGACGGTAGTGGAGACATTGAAGACCGAACCCGGCGCTCGGACGATGGCGCTCGATCCGAAGACCCACCGAATTTATTTGCCGACCGCACAGTTTCAACCGCCACCGTCTCCATCTCCCGGCGCGTCCCCAGGACGAGCCAGCGTTGTGCCCAACACACTCAAGCTGCTCGTTTACGGTCCAGCTGAATCCGTGAAACATTAGAATGTGCGACGATTAACAATTGCGATGTTGGTCGCATCCGTGGCACGAATCGCGTTCGGCCAAGGCGGTCCACCGATGATCACGGATGACCCGGGCACCCCTGGAAATGGCAAATGGGAAGACAATCTGGCGATCATATTTGGACATCGCCCGAATGAGACCTCAACCGACCTGCCAGAGATCGATTTGAATTATGGAGTGGGCGACCACATTCAGCTCACATTACAAACTGCGCCGGTACTCCTCAAACGCAGCGGTCATGGGCTGATCGGCGGACCAGGCGGAACTGAAGCTGCGGTGAAATGGCGCTTCTTCGATGAAGCAACGAGCGGCTTCGATATGTCGATGTTTCCGCGCGTCATTTTTAATATCGTGCAGTCATCAGTCCGTCGCGGTCTCGCTGAAGAAGGGACACGTTTTCAAATTCCATTTCAGATCGCGAAAACATTCGGCCGCTGGCACGCGGACGCCGAGTTCGGTCCGCGCGCGAGCACTGTTCGTCGAAGTGAATGGTTAACTGGAATTGTCTGCGGGTTCGAACTTGCCAAACCAACAATGCTGATGGCAGAGCTTCATGACGAATCGCGAATGAACTTCAGCCGTGACGTGCTCACGCTGAATGTCGGTTTGCGGCATGAGTTTACCGAAAACTACATACTGATTGTGTCGATGGGACACGAGCTTCGGTCGCCTGATCAGCCGACCGCGCTCATTGGCTATTTCGGGATGCAATTCGTTTATTGAATGCGGTCAATGCGCTTTTGGAGCGGGCTTCTGCGGAAAGATGAGGATCAACGCGACGATCACCATCAGGAGCGCGAGCGATGCAGTGTAACGGCTCAGAGCCAGGCCGCCTTGCGCGATCGGCTTGTCGAGAAAATCGCCGAGGGTGGCTCCGAGCGGGCGAGTCAAAATGAATGCAGCCCAAAACAAACTGACCCGCGAAAAGCTCGTGACGTAGTAAAGAAGAGCGGTCAACAAAAGTAATCCGCCGAAAACAGCGGCAGCGCCGAGATAGCCCATTTCATTTGTGTCGGCCACCCAATCGCCAAGCGCCGTCCCCAAGGTCTGGGAGAACATGATCGTCACCCAATAGAAAATCTCGACCTTCGGCGTACTCACCGTTTCGATTGATATGCTCCCGGTCGACCAGCGCCAGATCAGAAGCGACGCAATCACACAGATGAGCAAGATGGTTGAACCGCCGGTGTAGCCGATGCCGAGCGATCTCGTGCAATAATCGGCCAGCGTTGTGCCGACGGTCGTCGTCGCGACAATCGTCAGCCAGTAAAGAAACGGATGAAATTTTTTTGCCCTGATCTGCACCAGGACCGCAACGATAAAAATGACGCCGAAGATTCCCGTGCCGATAAGGTAGCCTGTGTCCTTCGCCCCCGGGGTCGTTTCGCCGAGCCACGACATGGTTACGGCGTCGCCGCCGGTTTCGCCAAGCGTTGTCGCGAGGATCTTAATGATCCAGAACGCAAGCGTAACCTGCGGAACCTTGCTGACAATGGTGTTGAGGTTTGAATCACGCGTGTGCATTGGCTTTTATTCGGTTAGCCACCGCCCGAAATGATTTTTCGGCGACGCGGCGCGTATTTGAGTCTGTAATCTACAATTGTTTGAGTCAGCCAGCGCGGCCGCGATTTTCACAAAGAAAATTTTCCGGATAAGTGAGATACTTGGCAAGTAAACTAGAAAACCAGAAACGAAAGGAAAACTGCTCATGAAATCAAAATTAATCCAAAAACAAACCCTTCGAGTTAACCACGACTGGAAGCCAAGTCGAAGAGGGCGTCTGGCGGCTGTTTCAGCAGCGGGTGTCCTTTTGTTACTCAACCTTGGCGGGAATTCGGTAATTGCTCAGGGGTTCGATGCTTGTGCCCAGACTTCAGAACAAACCCGGCGTTCCTGTTTGGGGGCAGCGCAGAGCAACTACGTGAACGCCCTGGGAAAATGTACCAACATTTCGGACCCGTCAGCGCGAAGGGCCTGTCAAGATCAGGCGCAGGCGGACCTGAACGACGCGCAGCAGACTTGCCAGGCGGGGTTTGTCGTTCGGCAAACCGCCTGCGAAGAGTTCGGCCCCGCGCCGTACGATCCGGTGATCGATCCGACAAACTTTGTTGCCACGATTGACAATCCGTACTTCCCGTTGCAGCCCGGGACGACCTTTATCTACGGGGGTCAGATGCCCGGAGGCTTTGAGCGTGACGAGTTCGCCGTGACTCACAACACGAGGGTAATCCTCGGTGTGACCTGTGTCGAAGTTCACGACAGCGTCTTTACAAACGACGTGCTAACGGAGGATACCCTCGACTGGTTCGCTCAAGACAGGGACGGGAACGTCTGGTACTTTGGTGAAAATACTCATGAGTTGGAGGATGGCTTGATCAGCACCATTGCCGGCACGTTCATGGGTGGCGTCAACGGCGACAAACCTGGGATCATCATGAAAGCGCATCCTGCGATCGGCGATTTCTACCGGCAGGAATTCTCTCTCAACAATGCCGAGGATTTTGCGCAAACGCTCAGCCTCAACGAAGTCGTCACCGTGCGCTTTGGCACGTTCAATCATTGCCTGAAATCGGAGGAAACCACCCCGTTGGAGCCCGATCTTCTCGAGGACAAGTTCTACGCGCCGGGGGTGGGAAACATTTTAACGGTTGACGTGCACACCGGCGCGAGGTCGGAACTTGTGCGAATTATCAGGGGGCAATAAAAACGCTTCTCCAGCGGGGCGAGATCCATCGGTACTGGCAGAGCTTGCACCTGTGCCACTAGCTTAAAATGCTTACGATCTTTCCGGCCTTCGCATCCACAAGCACTTCTGTAATGTTCCGCGTGCCGGGTTTGGAAATTACGAAGGACCAGACGAGGTGACCCCTTCTCGTTCTCAATCTCGGCGCTTTTGATCGAGCCATTTGGTACTTACTCGAGCGCGATTTTTTGCTTCGCTCTCCTTTACTTTGGCCTGAGCCGCGAGGTGCGCTTGGGTCGGCGCGGCCTGAACCACCGAAAACGCGCCCGCGCAAAGGACCAAGCCACAATGTTCTGTTCGCCGGCGGACGCGACATCGTCGGTGACACAACTGCGATGGCTTACGTCGGTTTACAAGTCCTTACGAAATGAGCACGGAATGGATCCTATTTGCGCAGCAAAAACAAACCGACGATGGCGAACGCAACGCCGACGATTCTCTGCCACGATGGTGCTTCGCGGAAGAACAGAATTCCGGCGACGGCCATGATCGCGGCGCCGACCGCAAGAATGACTGGGACGGCCGATAGTGGCCCGCCTTTCTGAAAGAGAAGGAAAAAAGCAATTGTCCCCGCGCCCACGCACACCCCCGTGAGAACGGAATAGAAAATTCCCTGGGCACTGAACTGTTGATTCCAACGGCTGGCCAACCAAAGAAACGCGAGATAAATTAAGATCGAGAATGCGGCCGTGGCTTCGACAATGAATCCGCCCAAGCCTTCTCCGACGCGGTCTGCCGCGAGCTTGGTAAAGATTTGATGTGCGCCGTAAAGAATGGCGGCGATAACTGCGTACCAAAACCACGCTGTCACGAAACGAGAATCTAGCCTATGAGATGGATCACTCGCGAGAAAATTAAAGTCGATCGCGTGGCTTGCCCGTGGTTAATCCGAAATTTTGTCGATCCAGAGGCGGAATTTGTTTTTCTTCCGCACGAAACTGATTGGTCAAAGATCGATGACGGAACCGTGTTCGACGTCCCCGATTGCGAGCTTGGCCATCACGGCGAAGACGTTTCGTTCAATTCGATTCTGAAAAAATACAAGCTCACTGATCCCGCGCTTGTTCTCCTCGGCGAAATTGTCCGAGCAGCCGATTCGCACCCGAACAACCCGCATCAAGCGGGCGAAGGACTGCGCTGGATTGCCAGCGGGTTCGGTGCTCTGGGATTCAGCGACAGCGAAATCCTCGAGCGCGAGTTCGTCGTTTACGACGCGTTCTATGCAGAGTGCAAACGCCGGGTTGCCAAACCGTGAATCTTGCGCGCCGGCTTTCGGATTTTCTGGGACTCAAACGCAATTTGGTCATCCTGCTCATCGCCATCTTTGTCATTGGCGCGGGCGAAGAACTTTGGATGCGTTTCGTGCCGAAGTACCTGCAAGCGGTCGGCGCGACTGTTTTTGTCATCGGTCTTTACGATGCGCTGCGGACCTTACTCGGGGCGATCTACGCTTATCCCGGCGGAGTTCTGGTCGACCTTTGGGGGCATAGGCGCGCATTTCTCGCGTTTAATCTAATATCAATCGCCGGTTACTTGCTGGTCCTGTTCATACCGCATTGGGGCGCAGTGATTGCGGGAATGTTTCTATTCCTATCCTGGACGTGTTTTTCGCTGCCAGCGACGTTTTCCCTTATCGGAGAGGCGCTCGAAGCAAATCGCCATTCGATGGGTGTCGGCGTCCAATCGGTAATCAAGCGGCTGCCGATCATGATCGCACCATTTTTCGGCGGAATGTTGATCGATCGCTTCGGAATTATCGGCGGTGTGCGCATCGCGCTCCTTATCTCGATCGTTCTTTCGGCGGTGACCATCCTGGTGCAACGCCAATTACGTGAAGAGCCAAAGCCAGAAGTTGCGACGAACGAGCGTTGGAATTTTTGGCGAAGCCTGCGCGAATTCAACTCGCCAATGAGGCGTTTGCTCTTAAGCGACATTCTGATCCGCTTTTGCGAACGAATTCCCTATGCGTGGGTGGTAATTTTCGCGATGGATTACATCGGCGTGAGTGGAGAACAAGTTGGCTTGCTCACCGCGGTGGAAATGGCGGCCGCGATGTTATGCATAATTCCTGCCTCGTATTACGCGGATAGGCACGGACGCGAGCCGTTCGTGGTCGCGACCTTCATCATGTTTACACTTTTTCCAATCAGTTTGCTGATGTCGCGAAGTTTCCCGGCATTGGTCATCGCGTTTGCCATTCGTGGGTTTAAAGAGTTCGGAGATACATCCCGCAAGGCGCTCATCATTGGATACAGCGACCCCGACCGACGTGGGCAAATGGTCGGCGCGTACTATTTTGTCCGCGATTTGATAGTCAGCCCTGGCGCAATCCTTGGCGCGTATCTGTGGAAGCTCGGACCGGGGTTGAATTTTTTCGGCGCGGCTGCCTTCGGAGTGGCCGGGACGATTTTCTATGTGAGAACGATCCGCCAGAGCCGGCGATCATTCTTGAATGATCTAAAGAAAGAGTTGGAGACGCGTCGAGGACCGCCGACATGACAGTGACAAAAAGCACCGGGTTGCGTGGTGACATCGATGATTTCGCACGGTTCGATCTGCAGAGATACATCGCAAATCTGTTGTGATAGTTGAAACGTTGAAGCCAAAAAACAGGGAGAGACGGCTTGGGAAGCCGTGATTCCTTGAAGGGCGCTAACCGACAGGCTCTGACAATTGCTTTTCTCGCGCGCTGATTGTAAACGCAGGAGCGACATCGTGACCGAAGCAGCGAAAACAGCGCTACCCGCAGAAGAAATTGTCCCGCCCACTGGGTTCCACGGCTTTCTCGCGAAATTCACGGTGCTTAAGGGTGCGCAACGCAACTTGTGGCTCACCTTCCTGATCAAGTTCCTCATTTACACCGCGTACTCGGTCACGAACAAAACCATGGTGCTGTGGCTGTCGAAGGACCTCGGGTTTAGTGACCAAGCGGCGGGAGCATTAGTCGGCTGGGTTTGGGCGCCGGCAATGACTGTGTTCACATTGCTGGCTGGCTCGGTGACGGATGCGATCGGATTACGGCGCACTTTTTTTCTGGGCGTGGCCATCTGCACCGTAGCGCGCAGCGTGATGGTCGTCACCGCCATCCCATCGTTGGCGCTGGCTTGCGGCGTTCTTCCGCTGGCAGTGGGCGAAGCTCTCGGGACGCCGGTGCTGCTGGCGGCGACGCGGCGCTATTCCACGATCGCGCAGCGGTCAATCTCGTTCTCGCTCATCTACATGGTGATGAACATCGGCTATGTTGCTGCCGGCTACATATTCGATTACGTCCGCCAACTGAACTTGCATGTCAGTCTGTTCGGATTTGAGCCAAGCTCATATCAGCAGCTGTTCATGGTCAGCCTGGCATTCGAAATCGTGCTCTTTCCGGTTGTTTATTTTCTGCGCCGAGATCCGAATAAGCCAACCACCGGTGAACCACACCGCGCAGCTCCCCGATTCTGGAGCCGCATCGGACAAACCGTGCGGCAAAGCGCGATCGACACAGCGCATCTTTTCCGCCGGCTAATTGGTCAATCTGGTTTTTACCGGCTGCTCGTTTTCTTTCTCTTCATCGGATTTCTCAAAGCCATTTTTTTGCAAATGGACTACGTGTTTCCGAAGTTCGGCATTCGCGAGCTCGGCTTCAACGCACCTGTCGGCAAGCTTTCCGCAATCAACGCGATTGTCATCATTTTGCTGGTGCCGATCGTAGGCGCGCTGACGCAAAAGTTTGCGGCGTATCGAATGGTCGTAGTTGGCGGAGTGATCTGTGCTGCTGGAGTATTCATCATGGCGTTGCCGACAGAATGGTTCGTGCCCGCGGCTAGCAGCGGGATCGGGCAGTGGCTCGGGCATGGGTATCTCGGACTCCATGGGAGTATTCATCCGTACTATATCATGGCTGCACTCTATCTCGTCGTGTTCTCGGTAGGAGAAGCGTTCTATTCGCCGCGAGTGTACGAGTATGCCGCGGCCATTGCACCGAAAGGACAGGAAGCCTCGTACGGCTCGCTAGCGTATCTTCCGTTCCTCGTTGGTAAGCTCCTTGTGGGCGCCGGTGGCTGGTTACTGGTCGCGTTCGTTCCGGAGCACGGGCCGCGGCGCCCCGGAACAATGTGGTTGATCTTTGCTCTGGCGGCGTCGGTTGCGCCTGTGGGATTGATTCTCTTCCGTCGCTACATTCGCGTCCCGGAAGCCGGGCGGCAGGATTAGTGAGCGCTTTTTCCTCCTTGAAAATCCGCGAGCGCATTTTACGCCCGGCCATTCTTCGGCTTGTTTGCGAATCCAATTAAGGGAAATTGACCTTACGCCCCGCCAGTTGAACTGAGAAACTTTTCCAAAGGACTGAACGGCGGAGAGCGAAGGTCGGTCTAAATCTAGGCGCTGGAGATTAGAAAATGTACAGCAGGCACTTGCCGCATAAGCACGGTTCGCATAAAACTCTGTGGATTGCTCTGATTTCGGCGGTTGTCGTGGTTGTTGGCTCGATCTTATTCGGCTATGCTCAGGGGCAGAAAAAACAAGCCGAGAAAATGAATTCGACCAAAGCCGTCCCCAATGATGCCGAATTACGGAGGCAGTTGAGCAAAGACCAGTATCACGTGACGCGCGAATGCGGCACGGAGACTCCGTTTCAAAATGCCTATTGGGACAATCACAAGCCTGGAATCTACGTCGATCTTATCACTGGTGAGGCGCTCTTCAGCTCACTGGATAAGTTCGACAGCGGCACGGGCTGGCCCAGTTTCACGAAGCCGATTTCAAAAGACAAAGTAACAGAAAAGAGGGATTCTTCCCACGGCATGGAGCGGACGGAGGTTCGCTCAAAAGCGAGCGATTCGCATCTTGGTCACGTTTTCGACGATGGCCCCGCGCCGACAGGGGAGCGTTATTGTGTGAACTCTGCCGCGCTCCGTTTTATTCCAGCGGAGAAATTAAAAGAAGAAGGCTATAGCCAATATCTGTCGCTTTTTCAGTCCCCGAGCGAAGAGCACCAAGAGCAACGTCGATAGCGGGCCGGGGTTGCGTGTGGCGCAGGCGTTGCACTTTCGATTCATTCCTCATTCAGGCTTTGGCATTCCTTGGTCATTTTGGCATTCGTCCTTTGTCACTCCCACGGCCAAGTCGTTCCTTTAAAATGTTCGCTTCAAAGCGATAATTTAGTTCAGACCTTATGCGACAGGACGATTTCGATTACGCAATTGAAAATACGCAAGTAATTCTCACGCCCGAGCGACAAATCGCGACCTTTGGCAGCACGAGTTTTAACTTTTACCTTATCTCCGAATTGATGGACCGCGTCGATCACGTTCGCGTTCGCAATGGGAAAATCCACGCCGACCGTCCGCAGATTCTCACGCCGGAACATTATTGCCGGCTGCTACTGGAAGGTTTTGGCGAGCAAGCTCAACGGTTTGTCGATCAAATGCGCGAGCACGCGCGGAACATCGCTGTGCTCCGCTACGGATTTCAATTTCGCAAGACCGATGTGATCGAGGAGACCCTGCGCGATTCAATCGACGCGGTGATCAATCGTACGAAACGCCGGGTCGAAAGCGAAAACGAACCGCTCAGCGCTATCATCCAGGGTGTGGATGACGCGTGGGAGGTTTGTCTGCTGAAATTCACGATCGATTTGATCGAGCGCTCGTCCGGGGGAAACCTCGGCGATTTTCGCAAACGGGGTTTGCTGTAAACCGCTCGTTCCGTTTTGGTAATCCGGTTAACTGGCTTTTGCGGTGCCAGAACTGCCACCTGCGGCCTCAGAGTGTCTTCTGATAAACGCGCCTGCGCTGACAAGTGCGCGGCGACCGGGCTCCAGATGTGCGTTCCACAAAGGCCATGCGTGGATCATGTGCGGCCAGATTTCCAGAGTGACAGCGACATCAACTTCACCGGCTGCTGCCGCAAAGCGAGTGGCGTCATCGAGCAACGTTTCCGCAGAACCCACTTGGATCAGTATTGGAGGAAAGCCGCGAAGATCGGCATAGAGAGGAGAAACCCGCGGGTCCCTCCTATCCATTCCGGCGGGGACATAGGCGTTGGCGAGTTCATTCAGATAACCTTTGTGGATAAGTGGATCGACGGCGTCCTTAGTGACAAGCGTCGAACCGGACATTGTCAGATCTGTCCAGGGCGATACGAGCCACGCGCAAGCGGGAAGCTGTTCGCGCCCATCGCGTAGCTGGTTGATCAGCCCGATTGCGAGCCCGGCTCCTGCGCTGTCGCCGCCGATGGCGATATGCCCAGCTGCAATGTCTTGGTCCCGCAGAAAATGCCACGCCGTCAGCGCGTCGTCGTACGCTGCCGGGAACGGATGCTCGGGGGCCAGTCGATAAGCAATGGCTAATGTCCGCATACCAGCCGCTCGGCCCGCCTCGGTTACCATGCGACGATGACTCCGGATTGAGCCGGAGCAATAGCCGCCGCCATGGAAAAACAGCAAGATGCGAGAGGCATCGCTGGCGGGGACGATCGAGTATTCCCCAGGTACGCCGTTAACATCAACTTCAGTCAGGTTGACGTCATCGGCTACAGGCCAAACAGAACCAACGTCGTCTAGCCGTTGGCGGCGCTCAGGCCACCCGACAGGTCGCGGCTTGGAAGCCAGCAACGCGCGAACGGCTTCGATTTCGGTTTGAGCCATTGCCTTCTGAGCTGATCCTCAGCCGTCGAGTCGATTCGTAATCGGTGCCAAACTTTCGGCTTTCGTCAGCGCCGACACCTTGTCATTCTGCGCGTTCGAACGGCAAGTGAAAAACTACCTCCAACTTAATCTCAGCCTGCTCTACTGGATTTTGATCGCCCCCTTTACGGGACAGTTTTTCAAAATCGCGCCGATTTTCCGCCAAATGGTGTTCATCGGGGTGCGCGCGGCGCCGATGGTCGCGCTAACAGCATTCAGCGTGGGCGTAACGCTGGCCATGCAAGCCGCACATTCCCTCGAAAGCCTCGGCGCTGAAATGTACATTCCCGATCTCGTCATGCTCACGCTCCTGCGCGAAATGGGACCGGTCTTGATTGCGGTGATCGTGATTGGCCGAAGCGGCTCTGCCGTCGCCGCGGAACTGGGGACGATGAAAGTGTCTGAAGAGATCGAGGCGCTTGAGGTGATGGCGATTAACCCGGTTCAATACCTGGTAGTCCCGCGCTTCCTGGCGATGTTGGTGATGCTGCCGGCGCTCACCATCTTCGGAAATTACATCGGCATCCTTGGTGGCTGGGCCGTTTGTGTCTCCGCGCTCGATTTTAATACCGCCGGGTATGTCCTGCGCGCCTTGGAAAGCGCGGATACATGGGATTTGTATTCGGGAATGATCAAGAGCGCTGTCTTCGCCTGGATTGTCATCACTATAGCATGCAACGCCGGGCTCAATGTCGAAGGTGGCGCGGAGGGCGTCGGCCAGGCGACGACGAGCTCGGTTGTGCAAGCGTTGCTCGCGATGTTGATCACGAACGCCATACTGACCGGGATCTTTTTCTTTGGCGCATGATATGAATGACGAAGCACGAATGTCGAAGCTAGAAGGAAGGACGAACGAAACCTGCGTGCGCCGTGTGATTTGTTACATCGTTACATCGGGTTTTCGATTTAACGATTCAACGCTTCAACGCCTTAACGTGGCGAAGCCATTCGTCCTTCGTCATTCGTCATTATTTTCATGTCCCCTGATTCTCCCATCATCGAAGTAACCGATCTCGTCCGGAAATTCGGAGATCGCGTTGTGATCAACGACATTTCTTTCAACGTTCACCGAGGCGAAACGCTGGTGATCATGGGTAGTAGCGGTTGCGGCAAAAGCACACTGCTACGGCATATGATCGGGTCGATGAAACCGACTTCAGGTTCGGTAAAACTTTTTGGCGAACAAATCACAACCATGAGCGAGCGCGAAATCGCGCGTGTCCGGACACGATTCGGAATGTTATTCCAGTCCGGTGCGCTGCTCGCCTCCCTTACGGTCGGCGAGAATGTGGCACTGCCACTTTTGCAGCACACTGATAAATCCCCGGACGAAATCGAAGAGATCGTGAAACAAAAACTTCAGATGGTGGGATTGACTGGCTTTGAAGATCTTAAACCGGATGAAATTAGCGGCGGAATGAAAAAACGGGTTGGATTGGCGCGCGCGCTTGCTCTCGATCCGGAATTGCTGTTCAGCGACGAGCCTACCTCTGGACTCGATCCGATCATGACCGCGGTAGTCGATCAACTGACGCTCAAACTCACTCGCGGCAGCCATATGACCGCCGTGGTTGTGTCGCACGATATGACGAGCGCTTTTCGCATCGCGACCCGGATGATTATGCTTGGAGGCGACGGGATTGTCGCACAAGGTACGCCGGATGAAATCCGCACCAGCCCAAATCCCGAGGTGCACCAGTTTATTAACGGCGAAGCCGACGGCCCGATACCATTGAATCTCTCGCAGGAACAACACGAAGACCATCCGCACGTTAAACCGCGTCCGTTTTTTGGCGCGCGCCACAGATTTCATCGCAAGACTCCATGAGCAGAATGACGAAGGAATGATGAAATGACGAAGTCCAAAAATGTTGTGGCTGCAGCGAAAGACTCTTTCGTCATTCGGATTTCGTCATTGATTCGTTATTCGTCATTCGTCATTCATCATTCGTCATTGCAGACCGATCTTATGGAGTTAAATCCGTGAGCCTAATAAAACGCAGTCTATCCGATTACCTAGTCGCCCTTTTCGTCATCGCGTGCAGCGTCGTCCTGCTCGCCGCGCTCACTTTCGCGCTTTCGGGGTATCGCCTTAAAAAACCGACCCGCACTTTGCAAATCAATTACGAAGATGTGACCGGCATAAAAGTGAATTCCGAGGTCCGTTACGCCGGCGCGCCAGCCGGACGCGTGATCGCGATGCGTCACTTGACGGCGAAGGAGCGTGACGCGTCCCAAAACAAAAAGGACGCAGTTTGCGTGACAGTCAGCCTCGACGACGGCATTCCGCCATTGCCAGCGGACGTGATTGCGACGCTCAGCGCTGACTCGATGCTCGCCCCGAAATTTGTGGCCCTATCCGCAGGCACGCCCGGAGGCGAGACGCTGGCAAACAACGCCGTGATCGAGGGCCATCCGGCGTATGGCCTCGAACAGATTACCGCAGCAGCCGGCCCATTGTTCGATAACGCAAACAAGTTGCTCGATAATCTCAACGGGACGGTCACCGATTTGAAAGGAAATCTCGGCGAATTCATGCCGAAACTCGGGCCCCTGGCCGATTCGCTAAAGCTGGACGTGGACAATTTGCAGAACGTGATCACGAACCTCGATGGCGTAGCCAAAGGCGCCGACAAGGTGTTCGGCACGGCCGATGCATTCATCAGCGCGACCGATAAACAGCTTCAGGAACAGTTGAAACAATTGCACGTCACCCTTTTGAACCTGAAAGTGGTCACGACATACGCCAAGGCGCTGGTCGAATCGCTCGCTGAAAAACCAAACCGCGTCATCTTCAGCGGCAAACCAGCCAAGCTCACACCCGAATCGGAAATCCTGAAAAGCAACCGCGCGTTGCCTGCAAAAAAGCCGTAAGTTTCTTACCCTGATATTCTCGATCAGGCGTTATGAAACGGCTCGGAGAGAGACTAGCGTTTGCGATAACGACGGATCAGCTTGAAAAAGCGGACGGCGTCGCGCGCCGGACGAATTTTGCTCACTTCATCCGAGTAAACAGTTGTGATCGGGACTGATTCGATACGATATCCTTTGCGGCAGGCAATGATGAGCATTTCGGTTTCGTAATCGAAATGGTTCGACCCGCCAAGGAGCTCCGGAATCAATTGCCGATCCAACATGCGAAAGCCGCATTGGGTGTCGGGGATTGTTTGTCCGCAAAGGCTGCTGATCTGCTTGCTCATGTAACGATTTACCACCCGGCGAAGTAACGGCATTCCGGCGACGTTGGTCATGCGATTCCCAAGGAAAAAGCTGGGGTCTGCCGCGATGGCAGCCGCTGCTATAAACTGCGCAATCTCTTCTGGGAGATGCTGGCCGTCGGCATCGAGTATCAGCACACGAATGAATTGGCGGTCTAACCAGTGGCGTAATCCTGTCTTGATCGCTTCGCCTTTTCCGCAGTTCTCGTTATGAACGATGACTTCAGCGCCGGCGTCGCGCGCACGCCGCGCGGTCTGATCGTCCGAGCCATCATCCACCACAAGTACATGATCGAGCTGGAGACGGGTCCGGCGGACAATATCGCCAATATGCTTTTCCTCGCGATACGCCGGAATGACCGCGGCGGCTGTCAAACGAACTTGCGCAAGCTGATCCCGGGCCGCTTCGGTCATCGGCGAACTACCGGATGAAAATCGGCTGCATGATAAGAGCTGCGGACGAGCGGCCCGGAGGCGACGTGGAGAAAACCTTTCTTGCACGCAATATCGCCGTAATAATTGAATTGCTCTGGTGTGATGTATTCGACCACGGGCAAGTGTTTGGGAGTCGGCCGCAAATACTGGCCAATGGTTAGAACTTCGCAGCCGACCTCGCGCAGATCGTCCATCGTCTGAAAAAGTTCTGTCTCTTTTTCACCGAGACCGAGCATGAGACCGCTCTTGGTCACAGTCCCGCCACCGCGGGACGACAGTTCCTTCGCGCGCCGTAAAACTTGCAGAGAGGTGTGATACTTTGCGCGCGAGCGCACGAGCGGGGTCAGGCGCTCGACTGTTTCCATGTTGTGATTGTAAATGTCTGGCCCGGCATCCAGCACGATTTTGATACACCAATCCTGGGCGTGAAAATCGGGAACGAGCACTTCGACAATCACCGAAGGATCCATTTCTCGAATTGCAGCAATCGTGCGGGCGAAATGCCTGGCGCCGCCGTCCTTTAAGTCGTCACGCGCAACCGCCGTGATAACGACGTGTCTTAATTTCATCCGGCGCACGGCTTCCGCGACGCGTTGCGGCTCGTCGTCTTCCAGCGCGTAAGGCTTCGCCGTTGTCACAGCGCAAAAGCCGCATGCCCGTGTGCAACGGTCGCCCGCGATCATCATCGTAGCCGTGCCCTGACTCCAGCATTCCCAGCGATTCGGGCATTGCGCGCTCTCGCAAACCGTGTGCAAACGCAAATCAGAAATAAGCGCCTTGGTTGAAAAGAAAACCGGATTCGATGGGAGCCGCACCTTGATCCAGGGCGGCTTTTGCGCCTGGTGTAGCGCCGGATCAATCTTCGCGCTGGGCATGTAGCAAGGTTAGTGCAACGTTAAAGCGTTGAAAAGTTAAAGCGATGAAGCGGATCGCTTCATCGCTTACCGCTTCAACGGTCACAGCTTCGTCCTACCCGAAAGCGCCTGATAAAGCGTCAATTCGTCAGCTGATTCTAAACCGCCGCCAGCGGGCAGCCCGCGCGCGATGCGTGTTAAAGTCACAGGCCTGCCTTTGAGAAGATCGACGAGATAGTTCGTCGTTGCTTCGCCTTCGACATCGGCGGCAAGCGCGAAAATGATCTCGGAAATCTTTTCGTGATCGAGGCGTTCGAGCAATTCCTTAATCCGCAAATCTTCAGGGCCAACATGATCGAGCGGCGAAATTTTCCCTCCGAGAGAATGGTAGCGGCCGCGGAACGCGCTGGTTTTCTCCAGAGGAAGAATGTCTGTCGGCTGTTCGACAACGCAGAGCAGCTCCACTGAGCGCGAGAAGTCCGCGCAGATGTCACAGATCTCGTCCGTGGTAAAAAATCCGCAGAGCGCGCACGGGTGAATTGCCAGGCGGGTGTCGGCGATGGCGCGCGAAATCTGCTCCGGTTGATCGCCCTGCGCGCGCACAATCCAGAGCGCAATCCGTTCCGCCGAACGGGGTCCGATGCCCGGCATTTGTCGCAGTTGCGCAATCAAATTCCGGATCGCTGCCGGATATTCCGTCTTTCTCAAAACAGGCGCTGGTTCTAAGCCTGGGGCGTTTCCGTCAGATGCAAGGCAAGCGGGCCCAGCCGGCGCAAATAAAACTGCAGAGGAGGATCATCCTCTTCCTTCGAAGCGCGCGCCTTCTGAAACTCGGTATATGCTTCCGCCCAGCGTTTCTCTCGATAGAGAACGACTCCACTCCAGAAAGAATCGCGACGCGCGATATGCTCCGGCCCAGCTTCGGTTGCCAGCCAAAGCGGTTCGTAAATTTCATGTCGATCCTGTGAGTTGACCCCGTTCACAAAATCGATCGGCCGCGCGACGATTGCGTTGCTTGCCAGATCAAAAGTTGGCGTGTCCATTAAAATCTTTGATCCATAACGACGATTTGCGGCGCAGAACTTGCGCGCCAGACCGAGTGGTTCGCCCCTGATTAAAAGACCTGGATTTCCACTATCCTTCAACGGAGCGGCGACGATGACCCCGGAACTGACGCCGGCACGGATGTCGTAACCTGCACAAATTTCGCCGTTACTCTGCTGTTGCGTGCGAGAATTCCGAATCAGATCGAGGACCGCGCGGACGGCTTTTTCAGCATGCCCGGAATCACCGCCGGGAAAGCCAAAAATAGCGACCACGCCCTCTCCGTCCGCGGCTTGCAAATAAGCCCCTGCCTGGAGAAGCCGATCAACCGTATCCCGAATAAATTCTCCCATGGTCTTGGCCAACGCGGCCAGCCCGGAATCCTGGGCAAATCCGTACTTATCGGCAATATCGCAAGCCACGACGCTCACCTCGCACGATTTGGGATGACCCTCGAACGCAATTGTCCCCTCCTTCACACGGCGGAATTCTTTCTTGGATAGACGGTCGGCGAAAAATGTGCGCACCAGGTGCGAACGATCCCGTCGCAGGAAAAGAGCCCAACCCTCCGTCGCAAGTAATGCGAGCGCCACAGCAAAAATGGAGGGTAGCGGCTGGAAAAATACACGGTAAAGCGAGCAGACCCATGAGAGGCCGAGCAACTCGATCGCAAGTAAAACGGTTAGCAAGCGGACGCCGACTCGTGATCCGCCAGTTGCGGACCTGAGACCGAGCCAGACCACGCCGAAAGCCAAAAGCGAAACGAAAACGTACTGCCATTTCTGGCTGACGACTCTCGTCGCGCTGGCGTAGTCAGATGCGAGCCCGCCGGCAGCAGTCTCAAGACCGCGCAGTAGTCCGGTTGCATGCAAGGCGCTGACGATAGCAACAACGGTACCTCCAATTATCAGCGTCGTGAACAGGGATCGCTTCATGAACGAATCAGGCCTTTTGCGCCACCGCAGCCGGGTAATAGGAGTGAACGACTAGCTCGCTCAAGAATTTGTCCGGAGCATCAACGGCTTCCGCATTTATGACAAACGTCGTGCGGCCAGTGTTCTTCTTAATCAGGCTCAATCCAAATT
>Ga0207662_10000225_pt1 | contig 26193 bp, 23 predicted proteins | sample KBSS33LmetaG_FD_184338 | JGI IMG/M metagenome (GOLD analysis project Ga0207662, IMG submission 184338) | Switchgrass rhizosphere microbial communities from Kellogg Biological Station, Michigan, USA - KBS S3-3L metaG (SPAdes) (version 2) | ecosystem: Host-associated > Plants > Roots >... | reverse complement strand
GCTCTCGATACCGTGATCGACGGCGTTTCTCACCAGGTGAATCAAGGGGTCGGCAATCGCATCCGAAATAGACTTATCGATTCTTAGGCCATGGCCTTCCACCCTAAAATCAATCTGCTTGCCAGCGGACGCCGCGACGGACCGGCCTGCTCTAAAAGCTCGCTGCAACACCCGATCGATTGGGACCATGCGAAGGTTAACCAACTCTGAGGCCAGTGACAGGAATGAACGATCGATTCCAGCAACCTTTGCTATCAGGCCTGGCGCGTTCGGAATACTCTCAAACACTCCATCAAAGCAGGATTTTGTTTCACGAAATAGTTGGTGGGTCGATGAGATCAAACGATCCAGGTCCTCGAGTTCTATTCGGATCAGATGAGGACTGCCTGACGCTGATCGATATTGAGGGTGATCTTTCTGTCGATCGGCGTGAACTGGAGACTGTTCAGCAAAGATCTCTTTGACGGTTACACCGGAAAACGCCGTTAACTCCGCTTCGACCTGGTTGAGTCCGGCGTCACGGGTGTAGAGGATTCTAAAGTCGACCTTGTCGGGTTGCTCGCTATGAACCTTTGGGGATGTGGAAATCAATTCTCCCTTTTCCGACAGTTTATCTTTCAGGTTTTGAAAGAGCTGATCAAAGTCCGCAATGTCGAAGCTGGTGGCAAGCATAAAGAGTGAACCACCTTCACCAATCGCCTGCCCCAATCGATGCTTCTCTTCTTCGCTTAGGGCCTCCCAGATTTCCGACGGTACCGCGTTAAGAATTTCATCCACTTCTAGACGGCTACTTCGAACCGTTTGCTCAGACAGTTTCTGTAGCCGGTGGGACAGAGCGTCGAGTGAACTAGTCTGGGAGGATTCCGGTCGCAGGCTGGCAAACATAGCGTCGGATATTTCGTCAAATGCTCTTAAGACTTCAACGTTCAGGTAAGCCTTGCCGACACGTAATGCGTGAAGGAGATCTTCAAACCTGTGCGCGATGTGAGCCAGGTTATCGAGGCCGTTTGAAGAGGCGGAGGCTTTGAGACTGTGAACGTTGCGAAAGATCGAATCGAGTAGCTGTCGAGTAGTTTTTCCGTCACCGGCGACTTCACGTAGTTCTTGAGTCGCGGCGAAGATCTGCTCGACACGATCTTCCAATTCGTCCAGGATTGGATCCACGGAGGAATACTACCTCAGATCTCAGATTTCAGGTTGTGTTCTAGTCCTTCGGTTGAGACGGAGCTCTGAGATCTTAAATCCGAGATCTGAGATTCTTACTCTTCTATTTCCGGCTGAACATTAGTCTGTGGTTGTTGTTCGTCGAGATCGCGCTTGATGGCGTCGAGAATGCCATTGATGAATTGTGTGGCTTCGTAGGTGGAAAACCGGCGGGCTATTTCAAGTGCTTCGTTGATTGCGACTGTACGAGGTGTAGGTTCGTAGAGAAACTCGTAAACGGCAAGACGCAGGATATTGCGATCGACAACCGCCATGCGCGAAATGCGCCAGTGCTCTGCGCGTGAGCGAATCCGCTCATCGAGCAATTCGAGGTTCGCTAACGTTCCCGAAGCGAGGCGTGTGGAGAACTCCCGCGCTGTCTCGTCGAGATCCGATTCTCCGAGCTCAGCCCAGTAGGTGCGAACCACATCGTCCGCGGGCATTTCGGCAACGTCAGCCGCAAAGAGCATTTGCAAGGCACATTCACGTGCCTTACGGCGCGAACCCATAATAAATCAAGGATGAAGTCAGAGGTCCGAACGAAAAACAACTAGCTGACCTTTCATCCCTCCTTAAAAGCTTCCTGGTAAAGATTTACTAACTCAACCGCCGTCATGGCGGCCTCAAACCCCTTGTTCCCCAGTTTCACTCCCGCTCGATCAATTGCCTGATCGACGGTATCTGCCGTCACAACGCCAAACACGACTGGGACTCCGGTATCCAAACCCGCCTTGGAGATTCCTTGCGCAACTTCATTGGCGATGTAGTCGAAGTGTGGTGTCTGACCACGAATGATTGTTCCCAGGCAGATGATAGAGTCAAACTTGTGAGACTTTGCGAGTTGCAGTGCTAACAACGGAATCTCAAATGCACCGGGCACCCTATAGACCGTGACCTTGCTTTCATGAGCACCGAGACGCTTAAGTGCATCTAGAGCGCCATCCACTAAACGGCCGGAGATGAATTCATTCCAGCGACTAGCGACGATGGCGAAACCAAATCCTTCAGCGTTAAGGCGACCTTCGTGAACCGTGGGTTGCAATCCACTTCAACTCCGCAAACAAAATCCGTACTGCTTTTGCAGTATAGGAGATGGCTGGAGAGGCAGCAAGCTGGTGAACTTTTTAGGAGTCTTACTCCGCGCCGACAAACACTCCCGTATCAACACTCTTCGGATCGCCCAGCACAACAAAACGAATGTTCCTCATGTACTTCTGTGAGACTCGCTGAACGTCTGCCGGCGTAACCGCTGATAGCTTTTCAAGAAAGTCTGTGGAGGTACGCCAACCGTTTCCAATGAGTTCGTTTTGCGCGAGCTCTCCCGCTTGGGCGGCATTTGTTTCTTGGCCCAGGTAAAAGGTCGTCAGATACTGTGCGATGATGGCCTGAATCTCATCTGCTCTAACGGGTTGTTGCTGGAGCTTCCCAACCTCAGTGAGCATCACCTTGACCGCCTGGTTGGCGTCAACAGCCGTGACATAGAACCCACCGACGTTCGCCGCCTGGCTCCGCAAAAAGGCATCCGGTGCATACGACAAATTGCGCTTGACTCGCACTTCTTCAAAAACGCGATCTCGCAACAGCGAGCTTGCCACTTTCATCGCATAAATGTCAGGCGAGTTCAGCGACGGCGCAGAGAAAAGGCCCTGGACATAGTGTGTCGGAAGCGCACGCGGCGTAACTTCCACGGTCGATTTCTCGAAGGCGAGAGCCGGGACCGCTTGGGGCTTGTAGTTTCCACGCGGAAGTTTTCCAACACTTGCGGTAACGAGTTCCTTCACATCAGCCACATTCAGATCGCCAACAATCACGAGCAAGAGGCGCGATGTTTCCATTAACTTGTCGTGATACCGACGCAAGTCGTCAGGCGTCAACTTGGCGACTGTTTCGGGCGTACCTTCAGTGTCGTTGAGATATGGATGGCCGACGTAGGCAACCTGATCCTGAAGCTTCTGTAGATACACATCAGGATTATCGGTGTCGTCGCTAAGTGAAACAATCGTTCGTTCCTGAACGAGTGCGACATCTTCTTTCGTAAACGACGGCCGGAGTATTACGTCGGTGAAAAGCTGCCACGAACGATCAAAATGCAGTCGCGTACAAGCTAGCGACAGCACGGAGTAATCGTTGTTTGAGGAGCTACCAATCACTGTCCCTATTCGCGAGAGTTCATTTCTCATTACGTCGCGAGGAAACCCGGTAGTAGCCTCGGTTGAAGCCGATAGCATCAGCGTCTCGATCCCGGCATTTGAAGCGTTGATGTTCGACGCGCCGCCGCGAATAAAGAGACCAGCAGCCACCGTCAAACTTCCTTCGCGGCGTTTCACCAGGACTTTCAGCCCGTTAACTTCAAACTCACTGACCAGCGCCGCTTGTTTAGCAACTACGCTTTGAACAGTCTGTTGCGGTTGCTCGTTTGCGCCCGCTTTACCAGCTTGCCCCTTCGAGACCGCAGCTGCGCCAAAAAACAGCATCACAGCCAGTAAGACACCGGTAACAAATTGTTGCTTCATATCGAATACGGTTCGTTCAGACTTACTCAAGATAACCCTCACTAGTGTTTTGATCATTTGTCGTTATTTGCATTTGCCAGCGCCGAAACGCCCATCAGCTCATCAGGTTGAATCTTGATTCGAGCTTGAGCGTCAGGCGACATGAGTGCCAGACCGACATGAGGTTTACCCTGAATGTAAGTCGTAATGTAGCGGCTGATATCAGCGCGTGATGTAGCACGCAAGCGCGTTAGATAACCGCGGAAATAATCAAGTCCCGTCGAGGCCCACCAGAAACTCAACGTGTGCGTGTAGTCGCTGAGCTTCTCTCGGGAATACAAATCGTCTGACTCCAGCAAAGCTTTTGCGCTCTCAAGCTGTTCGTCAGTGAAGTAGTCCTTATCGTTGAAATGTGAAACCTCGTCGTAGATCGCTTTCAACGCCGCGTGAGCCTTGTCCGGAGTTGTTTGAGCAACAAGCTGGATTGGGCCAACGTTGCGCTGTGTGTAGTAACCAAGATCAACGCCGGTGACGAGACCAGTATCGACAAGGTTTCTTTGAAAGCGGGAGTTCGGCTGACGAAGGATGAACGAAAAGACGTCAGCGGCATAGGTTGCCGGATTGTCTTTGCCAATCGAAGGTCCATGCCAACCAATGTTGAGGATCACATTCTGAACAGGAGAAGTGATTACCGCACCTTCGCTCTTCGCGAGTGCCGGATGCTCAACCAGGGGAAACTCAACAAAAGGATCTTTCTCGCGCCGAGCCCAGTCGCCGTAAAACTCCTGCGCCAACTTCACGATCTCGGTTGGAACCACATCACCCGTCACTACGAGCGCAGAATTATTGGGGACGTAATATCGCTGTTGAATCAAGCGCATCATGGCTGTAGTCGCACCGCCCACCGTCTCCCGACTTCCCAACGGGTTCTTGCGACTGGTGTACTTCGAAAACATGCGCCTGTTCATTTCCTGGTTCAACGGAAAGAAAGGGTTCGACTCGTTTCGATCAATCTCACCGATTACGACTTGCTGCTCGCGCGAAAACTCGCCTTCGTCAAACGAAGGATAGCGCGCGGCGTCTTTCATGAATTGGAACGCAGTCCGAAGATTTGGACTCGTGGTCGTGAAGTAGTATTCGACAACTTCTTCCCGGGTGGTGCCGTTGTAGACGATCCCCAGCGAGCCAATCGCTCTTAGATACTCTTCGGCGTTTGCGATCGCCCGGTTCTGTTTGAAAAACATGTGCTCGTACAAGTGCGATAATCCATTCAGCTCGGGTGGTTCCGTGTAAGACCCGTTCTTAACCGCAAGCGCAATCGTAACAAGAGGGACCGAATGATCTTCAACGACGACGACCTCCAAGCCGTTGGGTAAAACCTGGCTCGCTATTTTGCCTTCGGGAAGTCTGGCCGGTGCGGCTGCCTGAGCGTTTGGCCGTCCCGTGGATGGCCGTGACGTTCGTTGAATGACCGCACCTAGCAGCGTGGAGGGCGCAAGCAGGCACACGACGAGAGAAAAAATCAAAAGACTACGTTTCACTGAAAACTCCATTTCGTTGAACTCTATGAATGCCTTTGGGAAAGCTCCCGGGGAATTCGATTCTTTGGACTGCCAATTAGATGTCAACCTGAGTAGGATTCGTCTTGCTCAATCTTCGAGAGCACCCAATCAAACTCTCCCGAGGTTATCTTGCCACCACAAAATTCACAAATCCCGGTGGCGTTAACCTTTAAAGGCGAGCCGCAATTCGGACAATTCAAATCTGTGTGGGTTTTTCCGGATTTCGCCTGTTTGCTGCGGATAAATGTCCAGTACTCACTCCACTCTCGCAACTTCTGATTCGAACCCGACACGATCTTGCCGTTTGAGTCGACCGTGTAATCGAGCCCGTGCGCCCAAATTCTCAGTGTTATGCCTTGATAGAAAGCGTCTTCCTGAATCTTGACCGGCTCCATCGCTGTTATTTCGCAGTTGTCGATAACATTCCGGAGTTTCTGACGCCGGTAAGCTTCAATCCAGTACTGATGCATCTGGAAAAGATTATCGGTTTCATGTGGCCGAGCTCTTTCCCAGTTCATTGTTGACCAGGCGGCTTGTAATTCATTGAAAATGAGACGAGCTCGTTCCTGAAACTGTTCGCCGTTGAACTCCGGGTTGTTTCTTTCGAAGTCCACTTTGATCGCGTCAAAGTTTGGTTGCACAACACTCGGATAGTCTGTACCAACTTCCTCAACGCTGGAGGTGAGCTGCGGACCGCGCGCTTCTTTACTGACTAGATTGATACTACGGACGTACCACTGAAACTCACCGCTATCGATCTTGGTTCCACAGAACGCACACGCTCCAACGGTGTGGTGCTGCAGCGGTGCGCCGCAACGTGGACAGTGCAACGCCGTAGCCTGGGCGGGTGTAGGTGAAAGCACATCGCGCTTTCGCTCAAGCTGCCAACGCTCGACGACGTAGTAACTCATTTCCGACTGGCCAGAGACTTCTGTGTAGTTGCTCTCAAAGAGAAGGCCGACTCTAACCAAAGGAGTTTCAAGGCCCTGCATCTGTTCGACCTTCATTGAGCCCACAATGATTCCCTTCACTTCCTGAAGCGAAGAACTGTTCCTCTGCAGCAACGAGGCGCGAGCTTCTTCACTAAGGTAGGGTGAGAAGAGGTCGAGTTTGGCTTTACCTCCGCCGCGAGCGTCATGGGCTTTGCCATAAAGGGCGTAGCAGAAATCTGTAAAAACAATCTCCGAGAAATTCGGATCAAATTTCTTCAGCTGTTCAAAACTACGTGCCACTGCGTCCGGCGAGTAGGAGGAACCAACTGATTGCATCGCGTTCGCCATCGAGGAGAAACCGGCAGTAACGCTTCGCGCACGCCGCCTTAAGAAAAATCCAACCCCAACGATGAGCATGATATCGAGCGGAATGCCGATGAGCGGATAGTTAATTGTCAGATAGACAAGTAGACGAAGCGCTTCGAACACCAACCACACAATGGCGCCACCATCGCCACTACCGCCTCCACTACCACCGCGACTGCCGCCACCTCCTCCGCGACTGCCACCGCTATACGAATGACCACCGCCGACCCGTCCAAAGACATCGACTGCGAACAGGACCACAAGAGCGACTGCCGCGGCAATGATCGCCACGCGATAAGCATTTCTGAGTGTGAGCCAACGTTTCATTTCAGTTCAAAGCGGGGCTTATCGGGCAGTTCGTTTGGATTTTCACCAGTTGCCGGGACGTGCGTCGCCAACACTTCTCCAAACTGTTCGATGGCAGATCTGAATTTTTCGGGGTCGGGTTCTTTGCCCACCTGATGAAGTTCGAAGATTTGATGATTCCAGTCCTGGGCGGGCACTTTTTTCAAAACACCTCGGTCGGCTATTAACTCGAGTCGTCGCTCCATCAACGAGAGATAAATTAGAACTCCCATCTCAGCATCGGTGTTGGCGATGCCGGCTTCGTAAAACATCGCGGCAGCCGCGGTACGAACGGCATTCTTCCTAAACTTTTCTCTCGAGAAGAGGCGTCGCACGGCATTGCTCTTCCAGGAAATGATTGAGCCAACAACGAAGGCGACCGCGACGTCGAGCGGAACCAGGAACTCGGGAAATGAGAACGGTGAAAAGACTAGAAACAACAAAACGACTAGGGCCAGTGAGAACCCGAACAGGTAATCAGCGTGGAGGTAGTTGGCTGAGCGAGCACGAACGACGATAACCAATTCTGCGTCAGTGCTGCGTTCGATTTCCTGGACGCAGCCAGCAAGAGTGTCGCAGGCAGCGTTGTCAAAACGGGGACGAGTCATTAGGGATCAAATGGAAACGGGATTCGAGACCAGAGACTATCTTGGCATGCGGGAGGCAAAGTTGTCAGCAGGGAAGAAGTGACGAGGAAGGGATTCCTGATTTCCAAGTGCCGATTCCCGATTGAAAAAACCGTTAGTCAGCACCGACAAATTGGAAATCGGCAATGACTTCATTTCTTCGCAGCGATCGCTTTCGCCTTTTGGCGTAGCGCAGCCCGATACGGGGCAGCATCGGTTCCAGCTGCATTAGAAAGCCACGAGATGCGTGGTGTTCCACGCCCAGTGGTTGCGCCATTCATCACCATTGAGTAAGTCCGATTCTCATTCGGAACAAACAAGATGAGTCGGCGGAGTGTTCGACTCTCGATGGAATCCTTGCCACTAAAAACTACTTCTGGATAACCATCATCGTCAGCATCAACCAACTCCGTTGACCAACTCGCTCGAGTGAAGCCTTTTGTATCGAGCACCCCCTGGGCGCTCATCCGATACTTCTGTTGTCGTTTTTGCAGGACGAAGAAGTTTGTGTTTCCCGTCTTCCTCTGATTATTCACCGCGACTATGGCCTGCCCTCCATCAGTATCAACCAACTGCACTCCAGTCACCGTTCCGTGTGCGAAATTCGAAGCGATGCGACGTGCCTGATCGAGCGTCATTGCATTAGAACTCTCAAACTTCTCGCTTGGTTGGCTCAACGGTCGATTTGCTAGAGGTTCGTTCTTGTATGCAACCGGAACGATTTGCGGTTGATTGTTACCTATGGTCGCTGGAGAAAGCCTGGCGGCCGCTGCCGCAGGTTCGGGAGCACTTTCACCGCCTGTGTAGCCCCAGGCCAACAGTGCGCCAAACATGGTCACGAGAATCAATGGGGCACCAACGCGAAATACAATGTTGCGAGCCGGACTCGTTGCGGCAACCATCGACGACAACGGTTCAATATCAGGCAAAGTTCGTTCAGGTTTCAGCAAGCTGCGCTCGAGTATCGTCTTCGCAGACGCTGCGGTTCGAGGTCGATCTTCCGGCCGCTTCGCCAAGAGTGAATGAACGGCGAGGGCGAGCGGACGTGGAATGTCTTCGACTAGCCTTGGGAGCGGAGGGGCTGGTGCGGTCGCCTGCTTCACCAACAATGCCGAGGGTAATGGATCGATAAACGGCGGTCGACCAGCAAGCATTTCATAAAGCAAGACGCCGAGGCTATAAAGATCACTTCGGGCCCCCACACGCTGACCAAGACATTGCTCAGGCGACATGTATCGTGGTGTTCCAACAATCTGACCTGAACCTGTGCTCGCGTGTGTCGCAGTCGCTTCAGCCGACGAGGCGAGAACTTTTGCAACTCCGAAGTCGAGTACACAAACGCCTCGTTCGCTGAGCATGATGTTTGAAGGTTTCAGATCACGATGAATGATGCCCAGTCGATGTGCTTCCTCGAGGACATCGCAAACCTGCGTTGCAATTTGGACAGAGCGGGAAGCCGAGAAACGACCCTCGCGGGCCAGGGCCTGCGAAAGTGTTTCGCCTTCGACAAACTCCATAATGATGAAGTGGCGTCCGTCGGGAAGGTTTCCGGCGTCGAAGATCATTGCTGCGTGCGGATGGCGAAGTTTAGCCATCGTTCGCGCTTCACGAAGAAACCGATCAGCAACGTCTTGATCACCAGCGAATTCGCGTCTGATGATTTTTACAGCAACCGGGCGTTCAAGCCCGAGGTGGGTGGCAAGATAAACGGTTCCCATTCCGCCGATTCCGATCTCACGTTCGATTCGGAATCTTCCGGCGATAAACTGGGGGACATCCATAACGGACCTTCTTTCGGGTAAGAGGTGCCGGTGCGGTGCGCAAACTGATCAGGAGAAGCGTTCGCCCGAGCGGTAACATCTATTGGGCTTTTATGTTTTGGGGGGAGGCCGAACCGAATCCGGCGGCGGTATCTTAGCACTGGAAATGGGGGAAGTGCTAGATTGAAATTGCCAACATTGCCTTGCTTGACCAACAAATTTCGGGCGGCGTTCCCGGTCGCCCCTCACCCAAATTCTTCCTACCGTGGTCTATTTATCCAATCCCGGATGGAGCGAACCTTCAACGTTGGGAATCCAAAACACTTGCCCGTTTAGTTCAACATTGCGCAATCCGTTCTTTGGTAAGTCTTTCTCTTTTAGGCCCAAAAACGTGAAATGGGGCAAATCGCTCAACACCGTTTGAAACCAACCGTGCTTCGCCATGATCTCGCGGACTCGTGGATTCTCAAACTCGTTCACATCGAAGGCCAGCATATGAATATGTTGGGAAGTACCCGGCGCAGCGATGGAGTAAAGGATCGACTTCGACAAATCCTTGCTGAAGTAGACCCCTGTTTTTTCAAGTTCCAGGACTTCAGCTATCTGTTGGTAGAGAGGAAGACTCTTGAGGTGACTTACTTGGTCGCTCGTGAGGCGCCCCTGTCCCAGCCAGTAATCCAGTGCCGGGACGAAGCGGGAATTCCAAAGTCGGACGCTGTCTTCGTAATTTCGGCGCGCGGCCTCGGCTCCGTCACGCGGTGTTATGTCGAGACCTTCCTTCTGTGCGGTCTTACGAGCTTTCCTAAGTTGCTTCAAAGCTTCAGGCTGTAATTCTATTTCGTCAAATCCGATTTGCTCCTGATCGTAACCGGCGGCCTCCTGAAACTTTGTGACTTGTTCCTCATTTGAAAAAACACAAACGGGAGGCGGCGTCACTTTCCTCGTAGCAACAAAAACAGCACCGTATTCCTCAAGGATTCTTTTCGCGACCGGATCGGAAGGAGAGCAAACGCCGTCGATCTTAGTCTTTCGTTTCTTGAATGCTTTGTTAAGTGCTTCATAGAACGGAACGGCGTCCGGCTTGTTGTTGTTTTCTCGTGTGGTAGTTGCAGTCATCTGTTGGGCGGCGGCTTCACGCGCAAATGCGGGCCACGGTCCGGCGATCGCAGTGCACAGTGTAATAAAAACCAGGGAACTGAATTGGGTAGAGCGAGGGGCTTTCAGTCGGGTCTTTGATATGTCTGGACAGCCTTTGTATACAGTGGAAACCTTATCGTCCCGAAACATGAAGCCAAATTAAAGAGACCTTTCAAACAGGCCGATGATAGTGGTCGGTGTTCATAACGGTCAACAGCACTGGCCCGTGGGTGTGGTAGTCTTTGCCATAAGAGTTCGACAATGATTAAAGCTGATTTGTTTATGGAACTGGTCGCGACCTACCGCAAACACGGTTGGGAGTTGAAGACCGCGCTACTGCTACCCGCTACTCGGCTCGAACTGTCTGCGAAAGAACCCGATCTGTTGACACCTATTACGATCAAAGAAGCAACGTTCGATGGCCTCTGGTTTTCCCGTCCATCACACAATAGTCGAGTAGCGTGGGAGCTCCGTCTCCTGGCAGAAACTCAGTATGCGCTGTTCGAAACCTTCGAAGCGGATGAGACTGAAGAACAACGCGAGGAAATGAGACTCGAGATGGAAGCACGAATGCGCGATTACGTTCACGGGACGGAGACTGAACGCGGACACTGAGTGAGAGGGCAGGAGCAGACAGCAGGGGCAGGGGCACGAGTCAACGCCGCTTTGAAACTGATTTTCTCGGTTTCATCCTTATCGGTTTCATCCTAAAAAGAATGGGCGCTCCAATTGGGGCGCCCATTTTCTTCAACTGGTAAATGGAAAATTTCCAATGACAAATGACCAATAATTGGTTCCTACTGTTTGCCCACCTTCACAGAAATCGGAATCTTCTCCAACTTGGTTTCCTCTTTGGCCTTGTCAGTACTTTCTTCTTTAACGTCATCGGTTGCTTGCCCGGATCCCTCGGCACCTCTGTAGACAACAAGGTTAACAGTGCTGTACGGAAGTGCGCGCCTCACGCGCATCAGCAATTCGCCTTTTGAGCGGATGGGAATCTTTTCAAACTCAACGACAATGTCGCCCGATTTCACGCCGGCCAGATCGGCGGGACCGTTTCTTGTAATTCTGCCAAACTTCACACCTTTAAGCTTTGTGCCGGGAACTTCTACCAAGTCGACGTTGTCGTTGTCATAGCCGAACATAGCGCGACCTTCGGGTCGCTTTTCAAACAGACCGGTTAATCGTCGATTTTCGTCGGCGGAGATGGTTGTTAGTTTTGTGGTTTTCTTTTCACCATCGCGTAAATATTCAATATCGACAGTCTTCCCAATGGGTGTGCGTTCCATCAACTCAGACATCTGATCTTCGTCGCGGATATCCTGGCCATCTACTTTGGTGATGATGTCGCCACCCACTAGTCCGGCTTTGTCTGCGGGAGTGTCAGGCGCTTCAACCCGATCAAACGTAACACCGGCATCGTTATCCGCAGTGTCGAAACCATTCACGCCGAGATACGACTTCACCGTGGGAGGAGCAATAAACCCTATATTTGCGCGTGGGCGCTGCCTGCTCGGACTGAGGATGGCCGTAAACGCTGCCGCACCGACAAAGAAAACAAGCAACGCAACAAACACCCACGCCATGCCACTCATGCGGCGGCGTTTCCTTGTAACTGCCGGATAGGGTGCCGGAGACGAAACCATAGGCCCATGAGTGCCATCAAACCGTACGGTGTCATTGTATTCGGCCACGCCTTCACCCAAACGAAATCCGCAATTTCTACAGAAACGTAGTTCTGATGGCATCGCCGAGTGGCAATTGAAACAGGTGGTCAGGGTTGGAGCCGAGGACAGAGGAATTTGTACATCTGGATTTTGAGACATAAGAACCCCACCAATTTTGGCGTTAGACGGAAGAATACACGACATTGGCTATACGCCAAACGAGCTTTTGCGGTTCGCTTTAGGTTGATTCACGCATTTTCGTGGAACCAAGTTGACTGAAGTGGCACCACTTGGCACGATGTGTGCTCAAGGAAGTAGTGTCTCAAGCAGTTCTTAGTTTCTGATCTGGCTTCAAAGTTTAGGAGTTTTTCTTAGTGGCCATTGGTAAAAGGCCGCTGGAGAGGACATCAATTGTGGAAATAACTAGAGCGCTGGCAGCTCTTCGACCGCTATATGGTAAAGGAAATATTGAAATCCTAACCATCGATGGACAGCGGATTCGTGGCACGGTGCGTAGTATGAAAACAACTCAAGCTCTCACGACACCCAGTGTAAAAATTGAGTGCGCAGACGGCGAGATCATCAAAATACCATTTCCGACGATAGCTGAGATTAGGGATCACAACTAGAAAGGCGGCCTTAGGACTTTGAACTTAGGTCTTAGAGAGGACTTGACTTGTTCCTAACTGAAAGACCGAAGACCGGCCAGGGGCCGATAATCGTCGGTTTACTATTCTGACCTTTCCCGCGTATAGTACGCCGTTCAAAAGTGCCGATTTACATTTGTCGGAGGTTCTAAGAGTTGGCATCGCCTTTGGTCATCGAGGATTTTGGTAGTCGAATCGCAACTGTCTGGTCTGAGCTTCGCCCTGCCACACGCGGATTAGTTGAACGCGCTCTCCATGCAGCTGCCGGCGGCGGACAACCCGCGCGAAATTTCCAGTACGACGCACGTGCTGACCTGGAGCTCAGCAGATTCCTGACTGTGCTCGATGATCGCACAGCTGAAAAAAGCGACGCTCTCGATCCAGAAACTGTCAGCAAGGTACGCTCAGTTGCCGACACCTGTGCGTCGGTTCTGTTGGAAAAAACTGAGTCCGCAGAAGTCTTTGCCCAACTAGTCAGACGCGCTGAAGCACAACGCGACTACAAACGCATCGACATACTGGCCGACGCTCTTAACTCGCGATTTCCTCCGAGCGAAATCTGCGAACTCGCACGTTCTGAAGATGTAATTGTCCGTGAACTCGCAAACGAGGCTCTCGCACGATGTCCGATCTCCGTGCTAGCAGGACTGCTTAGTGATCCTGTTGATGCAGAAATAGCGCGCGCGGCATTGCGTAGGCAGGTGGTTGAGTATGGCTCGGAAGAAGCGCGCCAGATTGTGAATGTGTTGGATCAGGCGGACGAAATGTAGAATGTCCGACGAACTTTAGTTTGTCGTTGGTTTCGATAGCCGGGAAATCGACAAACTAAAGTTCGTCGGACATTTTATTTGGCAATCTCGTGAAGCCGCTTCACCACCTGATCGATCAACCAATTCGGAGTTGAGGCACCCGCAGTTACTCCCACCTTCACCACCTTCTCCAAATCAGCAGGATTGATTTCCGCTGGGGTTTCAATCAGAAAACTCTTCTCACACTGTTCCTGACATACCGCTAACAACTTAACGCTGTTCGACGAATGACGTCCGCCAATCACGTAGAAAGCATCTACTTGTCCGGCAAGCGCGCGCGCAGCGTCCTGGCGATCACGCGTAGCTGAACAGATCGTGTTTACGACTTGTGGCTCAGCGTCGGCTTTCTCGCGCACGGCTTCAGCGACTTCAAGGAACGTCTGGAGTTTGATTGTCGTTTGTGAGACAACCAGCGGTGAACGTAGGTGTGGAAGCTTCGCCACTTCGGCGGCATCGCGAACGACGTAAGTATTGTCAGGCGCGTAGCCGACCACCCCAATCATTTCCGGATGGTCCGGATTGCCGGCAACTACAACGTCACGACCTTCCCGCGCTGCGCGTTCAGCAAGATGCTGGACACGGGTGACAAACGGACAGGTGGCGTCGATGACTTTCGCAGCTCGTTGTTCCAGATCTCGTTGGACCTGGGGGGTCACTCCGTGGGCGCGAATCACTGCGATCGTGTCGCCGTCAGCCTCATCGGGTGAATCGATGGTTGAGACTCCTTGCGCACCAAGTCTTTCCATCTCCTGCGCATTGTGAATCAACGGACCAAGAGAGCGGATGGGCCGCGCACCCTCTTCGACCACTTCCTCAACCATTTCGACGGCGCGCTCAACGCCGAAACAAAATCCGTACTCTTCTGCGAGAAGAACTTCCATCAGGTATCGTGTCCTGTTCGGTAGAATTTACGCGAATGTCTCGGGCGGTCTGTCGTCCGAGGTATTCTGTCGACATTTCTCACGCCATTCGTCGCGGAGTTTGTCGCCTCCAGCCACCCGTTCATCGTTCCACTGGATTTCCCAGTCAATTAGATGGCGAACTTCAGATAGAAAAGCCTTTTTGAAGTCGCCGAGGGCGTGGGCAATGTCTTTGGGGAATACAGCGTAAGAGAAGTCGCCAATTTGGCGCAGGCCGTCGCAAACTGCCTCAGCTGCGTTGTTAATTCGTTCTCGAGCGTCTTCCATAAATCGTTTGAACCTCCACTCAACCGCACAAAGTCGCGTACTAAGGCGACGATTTGATTCTAGCACCAAGTTTGTACGCCCGCACGACAGGCTCGGTTCCAGAAGAGATATTAGCCGCAGATTAAGGCAGATAAACACGGATCAGAAGAAGGAAATGTAGAAGTCAGTACCAGAAAGCGGTAGCGTGTGGCTCAATTGTCATGAATATCACGTCGCTTACGCTCGAAGCCACACGCTATCGCGTTGTGGTACCGACTACGGCTCAAACCCCTCCGTTAGGTTGGCAAACCCTTTTTCGCAATCTGCTCCATCACGTTACAGAAGCGGTCGAGTTCGCCAAGTGTTGTATAGACGTTGGGCGTGATGCGAATGCCGTTAAACTCTTCGTGAGTAATGGGAGTCGTGAAAATCCGATGCTGTGCAAAAAGGTAACTACCAATGGCTCGCGGATCAACTCCCTCCACTTTGACGTTGGCGATTGCACACGACTGCAATGGGTCAAACGAGGTGTTGAAGCCAATCTTTGGAACGTCCTTCAACCGATTCATCCAGTAACGCGACAGATAGCGCAGCCTCGCTTCTTTCCGCCTTGCGCCGATGCCATTGTGAAAAAGCATCGCTTCACCGATCGCTAAACGGGGAGCGGCTGAGTGGGTGCCAACTTCCTCAAACTTTCTTATGTCGCCAGACTGTTTTGACTCCGCCGCCATCAATGGCCATACCTTTTCGATCTTGTCGCGCTTCACATAGAGCAGCCCGGTTCCTTTCGGCGCGTAGATCCATTTGTGAAGACTCGTTCCAAAGTAGTCGCAGCCAAGATCTTTCTGAGTGAACGCAAACTGCGCAAACGAATGTGCGCCGTCCACGATTGTCTCGATCCCTCTCGCGCGAGCCATGTCGCAAACAGCTTTTACTGGAGTGATCTGCCCGGTGAGATTTATCTGATGCGAAATCAGAATGAGTTTGGTTTTGGGAGTGATTCCTTTTTCGAATGCAGCCGTGATCTCGTTCAAGTTCCTGGGCGGGATCGGAATCTGTACGAGCTTGAGCACCAGGCCTTCGCGTTTTTCGCGCTGACGCAATGTTGTCAGCATTCGAGGATAGTCCTGGGTGGTGCTGAGGATTTCATCGCCTGGCTTGAAGTCCAATCCGTTAAGAAGAATTTCCAACGACTCCGAAGCACCTCGCGTGATTGCTATCTCTTCGCGATCACAGTCAAAGATTTCCGCCAGGCCGGTACGAATGGTTTCTGACTGCGGCTCAAGGATCTGCCACATCGTGTAAGCCGTTGCGTCTTCTTGCTGCCACGTGTAACGCACCAACGCTTCAGTGACAATGCGCGGACTCGGCGACACGCCACCGTTGTTTAAGTTGACGATGCCGCGAGTCACCGTGAATGAATTCTGAATAACGGCCCAGTAGTCTTCGTCCATCGCCGCTTGTGCTGGCGTTAAGTGAGCGATGTTGCGTGACGCCGCTTCCACTTCCTTGAGCAAAGCGCCGATCGTGGGGACTGTAAGCGCGGCGAGACCGATGCTCTTGCCGGCGAGCGAGAGAAAGTTACGACGAGATGATTCGGTGTTCATAGGTTTCTCCCTGGTGCGAAGGGTTTCCCTGTGTGGCATTAAGTCAGTACCACAACGCGGTAGCGTGTGGCTCATTGCCGGCAACCTCTACATTAAATATCCAGCCACACGCTACCGCGTTGTGTTACTGACTTCATCGCCGAGGCTGCGAGAGATATTACTTCTCATAAACAACTTCGCCATTGATAACCGTCATTACGCACTGCGTCTTCAGTATTTCCAACTCAGGAATTGTCATGATGTCGGCTGACAAGATTGTTAGATCGGCGAGCTTCCCTGTCTCAATCGAGCCGCGTAGCTTTTCCTCAAACGCTGCATAGGCCGGCCACATCGTAAACATCTTCAAGGCCTGCGCTCGTGTGACCGCCTCTTCCGGATGCCAACCTTCAGCAGAAAACCCTTTCGGATCTTTACGAGCAACCGCGGCGTAAAACTCAATCATCGGCTCGCCACGTTCAACCGGTGCGTCCGAACCTCCGGGAACAACGACACCCGACTTGATAAAACTCTGCCACGCATAAGCGCCCTTCAATCGTTCCATCCCCAAACGACTCGGAGCAAAGAACAGATCGCCTATCGCATGCGAGGGCTGCATTGATGGAATTATCCCGAGCTTGGCAAAACGCGGAATGTCTATCGGATTTACGATCTGCGCATGTTCAACTCGCCAACGTGGATCCGCTATTTTTCGCTCCGCTCGCGGAACGGCCTTCAACGCCGTTTCATACTCATCAATTATGAAGCGGTTCGCCTTGTCACCAATCGCATGAGTTTCAACTTGAATCCCCTTACGAAGTGCGTCGATCAACATCGGCCGAAGATCTTCAGCCTTCACCGTCAGAAAACCAGACGTGTCAGTCGCATCGGAGTAAGGACCAAGCAGTGCGGCGCCTCTTGAACCTAACGCTCCATCAGAAACGACCTTGATCGTACGCACGGTCAAACGATTCTGGAAGTCACCGATGATGGGACCTTCGCTGATCAGGCGTTTCGCGCTTGCACCCGGACCGTAAACAGCTTTGTAGATGCGCAGCTTAATCGCACCGGACGCGTACAGTTTTTTGAAAATCTCAACGTCGTCGTAACCACCACCCGCATCCTGAACCTGCGTCCAGCCTAGCTCAATGTCTCGCTTCACACCCAACACGACTGCGCGTTCGGCATCTTCTCGTGTGGTGGGCGGAACACGACGGCGGACGAGACCCTGTGCTGCGTCGAGCAACATGCCATTCGGTTCACCGCTTTGTTTGTCTTTTGATATTTCTCCGCCGAAAGGATTGGCGGTGTTCTTGTCGATGCCGGCAATCTTGAAGGCCGCACTGTTGGCCACCGCCCCGTGACCATCCGCCCGACCGAGTATCACCGGGTTGTTGGGAGACACCTTGTCGAGATCCCAACGCGTGGGAAACACCGGAGGCGCCCAATGCGTTTCAATCCAACCGCGACCAGTTACCCACTCGCCCGGCTTTGCTTGATCGACACGCGCTTTCAGTTTCCCGAGCAGGTCGTCGAGACTGGTAGTGCCTTCGAGATTCAACGTCATCTCGCGGAAGCCGACTCCGGAAAGATGCTGGTGAGCATCAGCGAAACCAGGCAACACTGTCTTGCCCTGTAGATCAACAACGCGCGTGCTAGTGCCGACGTACTTTTCGACGCCAGCATTTGTTCCCACATAAACGATGCGATCTGCCTTAACGGCTATCGCCTGGGCATTAGGAGATCGATCATTTGCTGTGTAGACATTTCCGTTCTTGAAGACTAAGTCGGCTGACGCAACTTGCGGCTGTGCAGGTACAAGGCTGAGCAGGATAACGCTCAGGATTACTAACAGGAGTTTCATAGTTTCCCCTCGAAGATAGCTTAAGAATGCGGGTTTAAGAACAGTCGGCGAGCGAGACGGTTATATCACAGAGGGTGGCCGATATGCGTCTGTCTTGTCGCAGCGATCAGCACCGGGCGCCCCTTAGCTGAGTGAACGACAAGCTAAAGCATATAGGACATTAGAAACTCTTCCAGTTGCTGTTTAGTTGGCAGACCAGGCCTTGCTCCCAGCTTTGAACACTTCATTGCTGCCACTGCATTTCCAAACTTCATGCTCGTTTCAATGTCTTCACCGGTTAACAACCCGTACAAAAATCCACCGCGAAACGCGTCGCCTGCACCCGTTGTATCTCTGCAACCTCCAGGGGCTGTGAAGGCTGGTGATTCAAGGTAATGTCCGTCGCAATAAATGATTGCGCCTTGATCGCCCAGGGTCATTCCAGTCATCACTGAGCCAAAGCGATTCTGTAGTTCGACCAAGGCAGTTCGACCATCTCGGATTCCGGTGACACGACCCGGAAACTCTTTCGACCCTAGTAACAGATCGATGTACGGCAGCAACTCCGGCAGCCCTTCGTAAACATTGTCGATGTCGGCTGAGATGATTGTTCCAGCCTGCTTCGCATCCCGTGCAACACGCACACACGCTGGCGGATCGTGAGCGTCAAGATGCAGGACGCGGCCTTGTGATCCGAAGTCGCTTGGTGCCTCTTCAGGTTTGTAGGCAAGACGATCATCGCGGTCCCAGACAATGGTGCGCTCTCCGCTTTGTTCCTCGATCGTGATGAAGGCGATCTGCGTCGCCGAGCCTGCCACCATTTCGGCGTGTTCTGTATTCACGCCTTCCTCCTTCAGTGTTGCCAGCCCAAAATGGCCTTCGGCATCAGAACCGAAGCGACCGGCGTACGCGGTGTTCAGCCCGAGTCGTTTCAACGCAACCATCGCTGTCGCCGTTTGACCGCCCGCTGATAGTTTGTGTTCAAGCAGACGAGTCTTTGTGTCGAAGTCTGGATACCTGGGAACGACGATCAAGTGATCGACGGCATTGAGTCCGAAGCCGACAGCATCGAAAGGCTTGTTGGTAGGAACAGATAATGGAAAGCGCATCGCTTTTGAATAAGCTTTGTTGTGTTGCTACGTCAACACATTCGCTTGGAGTGCGGTGGCCTGGCACCGCTTTTGTACAGTCGATCGTTAATTTAAGAGGCTCTTTCCCAAAGCGGTGCCGGGCCACCGCACTCCAAGAAGGCGCCCCTTTCCAGCTTGTTCTTGTCTGGTCGGTTCTTCAAAGTTGCAACTAGCCCCTCATGATCTAGAATCACTATCAGTGTCTCTGGAAGAAAAACTCAACGAGCTGCCATCGTCGCCCGGCGTCTATCTACACAAAGACGCGGCGGGCAAGGTGATCTATGTCGGTAAGGCGAAGAACCTCCGCAGTCGTGTTCGTTCATACTTTCGCGCAGCGCGTCCATTCGATCGCAAAACAGACGCACTCGTCGAACAGATCGCTGATCTCGAATTCATCATTACCGACAACGAGGTCGAGGCTCTGATTCTTGAAGCTTCACTCGTCAAACAGCACAAGCCTCGCTACAACATCAAACTCCAGGACGACAAGTCGTACCCGCATCTGAAGCTCACCGTTAACGAACCGTTCCCGAAAGTTGTCATCACTCGACGCATCCAACGCGATGGTGCGCTCTATTTTGGACCGTTTCTACCAGCGAGTCTTGCTCGTAAGACAATCGATGTCATCAATCGCACGTTTCAACTTCGCACCTGCGATATCGAGATCGATGGTAAGGCACCGCGCCCCTGTTTGGAGTATCACATCAAACGGTGCCTGGGACCGTGCGTAAAAGGGCTTTGCACTGCGGAGCAATACCAGGAAGCAGTGCGCGACGTTCGGCTCCTCCTGGAAGGTCGCAATACTGAACTTGCTGACACTCTCGAGCAGCGAATGTTCGACGCGTCTGAAGCAACGCTCTATGAACTCGCCGCAAAGTATCGCGACCTGCGCAAGACCGTAAATAGACTTTCAGATCAGCAGAAGATGGCGACGACATCGGAAAGCGATATCGACATCTTTGGTTACTACCGCGAAGGACAACGACTCGCACTCCAGTTATTCACCATGCGCGAGGGTCACATCGTTGGACGCCGCGAGTTCTTCTGGGAAGACTTGTCGCACGACGCCTTCGATCCGTCGGATTTCTTAAGTGAGGTGTTGGCTCAGTACTACGCGTCAGATTATGTGCCGCGTGAGATTTATGTCCCGGGGGACTTTACAGACCGCGATCTACTCGAGAAGGCCCTGACTCTGCGACGCGGACGACGAGTGAAGATCATGAATCCACAGCGTGGTGAAAAGCGCGACATGATCGATCTCGTCGAGAAAAACGCGAAGCTTGCTTTCGAACAACGCTTCCGGATTCTCAAGCCTGACATGAAACTCGTGCTCGAGGAATTGCAGGAAACGCTCGAACTTCCGCACTTCCCGTCACGCATCGAGTCGTTTGATATCTCGCATATTCAAGGCGCCGAGAATGTCGCGGGTATGGTTGTGTGCGATAACGGAAAGATGAATCGCTCCGAGTATCGAAAGTTTAGGATTCGTAGCGTTGAAGGTGCCAACGACGTGGCTTCGATGCGTGAAGTTGTCACGCGCCGTTATCGTCGTCTGCTTGATGAAGGAAAAACTTTACCCAGTCTAATCATGATCGACGGGGGAAAGGCCCAGTTGAACGGCGCTGCTGAATCAATGAGTGAGCTTGGACTTGAAGCAATTCCGATGGTTGGAATAGTGAAGCCGCCTCAACGTCATAACGATGTGGCCTACCTGCTGATGAAGGGGCGTGAAGACGAACCAATCTATCTGGATTCGCATTCGCTGATTTTGCGATTGCTCCAGATGATACGTGACGAGACGCATCGTTATGCCGTCACTTATCACCGCAAGAGACGAGAATTACGCGACTTTACTTCTGAGTTGACGGCGATTCCGGGAGTTGGCGACAAAAGGAAAGGGCGACTGTTGCGGCACTTTGGATCAATCCAACGAATCGCACGGGCGAGCGTTTCAGAATTGACCCCCTTCGTTGGCAGGAAAACCGCCGAGGAAATCGCGGATCACTTCGAAAGACAAAAAGCTCTGGCAGACTCAGGAGAAAACAATCTCAGATCTCAGGTCTCAAATCCTCCTTGATCGATGGTGAACAATACTCGATGGTGAACAATCTGAGATCTAACTTACACCTCTCCCTTAACTCCCTCGAACTCGTAAGTGACATGCAGTTTCAATGACCCGTCAAGAATTTCTGCTTTAACGTCTTTCGCGTGCGCTCTAACCGATCCGTTACTGGCCTTGATCGGCACCATCAACGAAAGCTGCCGTTCGGTGACGAGAATTAGAGGGTTTACTCGTTCGTTGATCGCCGTCTGCACAAACACGGTAATGAAGTTGCTGGCTACCGGCGAAACGCCTTCCAGGTTCACGCTTTCAACGGTGACGTTTCCGTAAACAGTCTGCTTCGGTTCCTCGAATCTCAACTGAATGGAAGTTTGAGCCCAACCTTTAAACTGCATGCAGTTTCCCAAGAGACTATAGCTTCCCGTGAAAACCAGCGGAGCAGAGATCGTGCCGTTACGAAATTGCACTCCGGTTTTCACTCCACTCCCTTCCGGCAGAAGCGTAATCGTGTTTGAGCATCCACCCTGGAAGTTTGCAAGGGTCATTCGATCCGCGTCAGACGCATCGAGTTTACCGAGATGGAACGTAGGCGTGCCTAATCCGCTAAAGGTGGTTGCCAGAACCGCATCGACGAATCCCTGATCCAGACTAACAACCACTGTGCCCGGTTGATCCCCTTTCGCGTCAGGCGCTTTCACCACGACGCCAGGAGAAGTCTTGGCTCGTGGTGCGCCAAGGAAGTAGACGGCTACGCCGCCTCCGAGGACCGCGCCTAACAACAAAATAAGGATGTAGCGCATTCAATTGCTCCTTACGGGGTTGGACTAGTTGATGGTGAAGCCGAAGGACTACTTGCTGGAGGCGGCGGAGCAGTTGAGTTCATGTTCGTCAGCAATGTTCTAAGCACAGCGGCAATCGTGTTGGACACGGCGTCGACTTGAGCTCTAACCTGCGCCTCAGAAACCTTGGTCAGGCCCGTAGGCACTTCGAAGTAACTCTCATCAACATTGGTAGCAATGTCGCGCATCTCAGCAACGATCTTTGCGCCTTTGACACCCTGCACATTACCACTGGCTTCGCTGAAGAGTTCCGCGCGTAGAGGCAGGCCTGTTTCCTTGTCGATGAAGACAAACGACTCAGTCTTTACCTCGCCGGCCGAGGTACCCGTATTTGCATTACGAGCGTAGCGATACTTCTGGGCCAATCTCCCATTTACTGACTCTTCGCCGATCAACTCAATTCCCTGTAGTTTGTCGAGGTAGGCAACAAGTTGCCCTGGCGTCATTAACTTGTGCAACTGGAATCCAGTCGCCGCCGGCGTCAACTCAGCGTATTGCTTACGACCTGGCGCGATCGCGTATGGCGTTCCGGCGTGATCCAGATAAATCAGTTCAGAGCCATCAGGAAGCTTGAAAGCGAGCCTTCGATCGCTGCCATTGCGCGCGACTTCAGCCGACAAAGGAGGAATACCAATCGCATTATCTCCGCCTTCAGTTTGTGCGGTGAACACGAGCAAGGCCTTGTATTTCTCTGGTTCGCGCGCGGCAAGAGTAGAAATTGGTTGAGTCGCAGTGTTGGCGTTAGCCGGAGTTAGATTGGCATTGGTCGAAAGATTGGTATTTACATTCGATTCGGTCACGGGCCCGCGCTGGCAAGCTGTGATTACAACCAACGGCAAAGAAAAAAGAATTACCCAAAGAATTAGACCAGGACGTTTAGTTGAGGCAGGTTTCATATCAACACTCTCCAGAGTTCTGCGACAAAACCGCAGTTGACTTAATTGAAAGGGGGTTGAGAGGGAATGGGCCTAGGATAGCACATATGTCCGATATGCTTTAGCTTGTCGTCGTCTTAATAATAAGGTTCCTTTCAACACTAAAGGCTACTAGCTTCGACTACGACAAGCTAAAGCATATCGAACATTCATTGACTTCCCCATTCGTTTTGAGTAGAAGCGCTGTGCTCTTACAAAACCAATCGTGGGGTCTTACTAATGAAATACATTCCGCTGGTGCTGGTCCTGGGTTTTGCGTTATCCCTCTGCAATCTCACGAACAAACTACATTCAGGAAAGACAAACTCCGGATCGGGAACGTCTTCTTCAAGTGATGGCGGTGGCATCGTCGCCGAACACGGTGAAGCGACAGCTGCTCAACTCGCTGCTCTATCAGGAGGTCAACAAATCAAATGGGACAAGCAGGGAATGTCATGGACGGTGCCGCCGAAATGGACTGAGACGACAAATGAAACGAAGGAGTTTCTGTGGCGTTCGCCGGGTGGTTCCGATGCGGCTAATCTGATCGTTAGTATTTCGCCGATGGATGAAACTTTCCCAACAGACGTCAGCATCAAGGCCTTTTACGATGGCGCCAAAACGCGGGCCAAGAATGGCGAAGTCGACGAACTCAAGTGGGTGGAGATCGACGGACTAAAAGGAGTGCAGTTTAGAGAATCAAATCCTGAGAAGCCCGATGGCATTCGTCGCTTACAGTGGATGGTGTATAGAAAATTTGCCGGGCAGGTTCAATTGGTAAACTTGATGCTTTCGTCCAGTGGCAAGGGATTTCCGGAGCACCAGGATGCGATGTATGGGATCTTGTACTCTACGAAGATAACGCATTGATGATCGTTAGTGGTCTTTGGACTTTGGTCTGTCCGATATTTAGCTTGTCGAAACGATCCGCGTCGGACGCACATTGCCACTGAGAGGCCCCTGGCTGAAATCTACGACAAGCTAAAGCATATCGGACAGACCAAAACCAACATCTCTCCTCAATAGTTTTAGACCCCAGGAACTGATCCCAAATCAGTTCCGCTCCCATTGGAGGTCCTTACCATGCCGAAAAAGAAAACCGTCTGGACACTAATGATCTATCTGGCTGGCGACAATAACCTGACCAGTGAATGCTTCTTTGCTTTGACAGAAATGAAGAAAGCGTTGCCGGGTGAACACATCAACGTCATCGCCCAATTTGATCCTCAGGATGAACGCGTTCCAACTCAACGTTACGAGATTAATCGGAATGGGCCCGACTCATCGCTGTTCGAGGACATTATCGACGAAGCCCACTTCGATCCCTCAATCCGGGAAGTCACGTTCAAAAACGAAAGCGATCGGGCGCGCACGTTTGCGCAATCTCGGATAGCACACCGCAAAACAATTCAAACGCTACTGGCGGAAACCAATGACTTGACGCTTCTCGCTTTTGAGGAAGAAAACGTAACCGACGACACCGATACCGGTTCACCTATCACCCTCTACAACTTTCTGAGCTTTTGTCTTCAGGAGTACCCGGCTGAACATTATCTCGTTGTCCTATCAGGGCATTCAGGAGGTACTGATTCCGATTTCCTTCTGACAGACGAAAGCCCAAGGGGATCACTGACGTTCAACGAGCTGAAGGCGGTCTTCAAACACCTCGAAGCCGATCTCAACGGACAAACGATCGATATCATCGGAATGGACAATTGTCTGATGAGCATGGCTGAGATCTGCTATGAGCTGAAGGGAAGCGCTAAATTCCTCGTTGGCTCAGAGACTTTCAGTCCAGCTTCAGGCTGGCCATACCGACAAATTATCGAGCGACTGAAGATAGAATCTCAGAACACTAAGTCAAATGAACTTCCCCAAAACGTAGCCAAAGGGATTGTTGAAGAGTACGCCAACTACTATTCCGGCTACTGGCTGTCAGGAATGTCGGTAGCACAGTCAGCTCTCGATCTTAGCAAAGTGGATGACCTTCATTCGCTGGTGAACAAACTCGGTTGTGCTCTCGAAGAGGAACTGCTGGAGGAGTTTGAGCCTGACATTCAGAAGCGAGTAGAAGGGCATCTTCCGCGTCCATTTCGCGACCAACTCGTCTTAGCTCACTGGGAAGCACAATCCTATAATGGTGAACTGTTTGTTGACCTCTTTGATTTTTGTGACTGCCTCGAGAAACGAGTAACGTCAAGAGAGGTACGTGAAACTTGCGGGAAGATCAAAGACTTCGTCGAGTCTCACTTTGTAGTTAAGTCTTGTTTTTGCGGGGCGAAGTATCAGTACTCTTACGGGCTTTCAATCTATTTTCCATGGTCTCAGGTAGCGGCTAGCTATTGGAATCTGGAGTTCATCAAAGCCTCGATGGGCGTTGGCTGGGGAAGTTTTCTTAATACGTACACGCTGGTAACGCGTCGAGAGGCGCGGGATGCGGACGCGACATCATTGCTTGCGCAAGCTCAAATTCCGGATCTAACAACCAGGCTGTCTGAGACCCGAGAGGCAGTTGACCGCATGGCGTTTGACCGCATGGCGTTTGACCGTATGGCGTTTGATCGCATGGCGTTTGATCGCATGGCATTTGACCGTATGGCATTTGACCGCATGGCGTCGGGGGCGAACGGGAAGAACCCGATACACAGTATGAGAAACCCACCCGTTATCTTCTTTCCTTCGCAATGCATAAGAGACCGTGAAAACGTAATCGCCACTCAAGAGCAGTTTTGGGAAAAGGCAAAGTCAAAAAACTAACTATCGCTTTCAGTCAACTGATGACTTGTCGCTTCTCTGCCTTTAGATTTTCCTGTCTTAGCGGAGCGGTTTTACTGCTGCTTCTTGCGGCTCTCTGCCTGTCAGAGTTGCCGGCTAAGTCGAAGTCCAACAACCAGTCCTCTCCCAACATTGCCACGACATCCGTCGCTTCCGGCTTAGCCGATTCGAGTTTTGCGGATGCAGATCGTCTACGCCTGGAACAAACGAAAGATTCGAATCTGAAAGCCCTTACGAAGTACAAAGAAGCGGGTGAACTCTGGATTTACGAAAAGCAATATGGCCAAGCAGCAAAAGCACTGCGGAATGCTGGTGAGATCTCGGAGCTATTAGGT
>Ga0207662_10000220_pt1 | contig 26588 bp, 24 predicted proteins | sample KBSS33LmetaG_FD_184338 | JGI IMG/M metagenome (GOLD analysis project Ga0207662, IMG submission 184338) | Switchgrass rhizosphere microbial communities from Kellogg Biological Station, Michigan, USA - KBS S3-3L metaG (SPAdes) (version 2) | ecosystem: Host-associated > Plants > Roots >... | reverse complement strand
GCAAAACGAAATGGCCCTCGAGCAGGGCCCCAGTTTTGCGAAAAAGGGCGAGAAGATCTTTGGTCATGTTGTAAATCTGGCGTCTGACACAGACGCCCTACAATTGCGCTTCATTATCTCGATTTATCCAGAAGTGTCGTAGGCAGTTTGCACGCTTGATTCGCCATTGTCCGCGCCCGCAATGACTTCGATTTCGACTTTTGCTCCCTTAGGCAGGGCCGATACCTGGACTGTCGATCGTGCAGGAGGCTGCTGCTTGAAATACGAGCCGTAAATTTCGTTAACGGTTTGGAAGTCGCCGAGATCGGTGAGGAAGATTATTGTTTTGACGATGTTCTCGAAAGTCAGGCCCTCTGCTTTCAAAACGGCTTCAACATTATCAAGCACGCGCCGGGTTTGGGTGGCGATGTCGCCGGAGACAATTTGGCCGGATTTCGGATCGAGCGGAATCTGGCCGCTGCAAAACAGGAAATTTCCGCTGCGCACCGCTTGCGAGTAAGGTCCGATCGCCGCCGGCGCTTCGCTCGTAGAAATGATTTTCTTCATGCGTGCGATTCTAGCTGCAAAGCGAAATCCAACAATGAGAGATTCCTCGACTTTCGCTCGGAATGACAGATGGGGTGGGCGAATGACAAATGAGCGAATCTCGTCGATATTAAGGACGAAATGGTTACGTGGGTTTTAAAGAAAATTTTAGGGTCGAAGAATCAGCGCGAGCTCAAGCGGCTGATGCCGATTGTGCGCCGAATCAACGAGTTTGATGAGCGGTTCAAAAGCTTGTCCGATGGGGATTTGCGGGCGAAAACCGCGGCCTGGAAAGCCGAACTGGCAGATATTCCCGAGCTGGAAGCTCAATCGAGAAAGCTGGATGAGATTTTGCCAGAAGCGTTCGCGGTGGTAAAAAACGCGGCGCGCAGGCTGAAGGATCGACAAAACAGCTTCACGGTGTGCGACCAGCCAATGACCTGGGACATGGTGCACTTCGATGTGCAGTTGCTTGGTGGAATCGTTTTGCATCGTGGCCGGATCGCGGAAATGGCGACCGGTGAAGGTAAGACTTTAGTCGCGACTTTGCCGCTTTACTTGAATGCGCTCACTGGCCGTGGCGCGCACCTGGTGACGGTGAACGATTACCTGGCGCGACGCGACGCGGAATGGATGGGCCAACTCTACGATTTTGTCGGGCTCACGGTTGGTTGCATTCAGCACGATCAAGAGCCGGATGTCCGCCGCGAGCAATACGCAATGGACATCACTTACGGGACGAACAGCGAGTTCGGCTTCGATTATCTGCGCGACAACGGCATGGCCACCACGCGCGAGCAACAGGTCCAGCGCGGGTATCACTATGCGATTGTCGATGAAGTCGATTCGATCCTGATCGATGAAGCGCGCACCCCGCTCATCATCAGCGGTCCGGCGACGATTTCGACCCACCAATACGACAAGTGGAAACCGCTTATCGAGCAGTTGGTGCGCAAGCAGAACATGCTTTGTAACCGCATTGCCAGCGAAGCGATCGAGAAGTTCGAGCAGGGTGATGTCGAGGCAGGTGGTCTGCTCATGTTCAAAGTGAAACTTGGGCAGCCGCGCAATAAACAGCTACTCCGGATGATGGAAGATCCTGAAAAGCGGCGCGCCATCGATAAAGCGGAGCTCTCGTTTTACCAGGACACGCGCAAGGAGGAACTGTTCGCGCTCAAGGAACAACTCTTCTTTACCATCGATGAAAAATCGAACGAATCCGATCTCTCCGAACAAGGCCGAGTTTTTCTGAATCCGGATGATCCAAACGCATTTGTGCTGCCGGATCTGATTAACGAGTTTACCGAAATCGACCTCGATCCTGCGCTGCCGGACGAAGAGAAGAACAAGAAAAAGGCGGAGCGCCAGCAACATTGCGACGCGCAGGCCGAGCGGATTCACAACATCTCGCAGTTGCTGCGCGCCTACTGTTTGTTCGAGAAGGACGTGCAGTACGTGATCGAAGAGAACAAGGTCGTGATTGTCGATGAATTTACCGGGCGGAAAATGCCGGGGCGCCGCTGGAGCGACGGGTTGCATCAGGCGGTCGAAGCGAAGGAAGGCGTTCAGATCGACCGCGAAACGCAAACGCTGGCGACGATCACGATCCAGAATTACTTCCGCCTATATCAAAGGCTGGCCGGCATGACCGGGACGGCCGAAACAGAAGCGGCCGAGTTCCACGATATTTACAAGCTCGACGTCAACATGATTCCGACGAACCGGCCAGTCGCGCGCACGGACTACAACGATCGGATTTACAAAACGCGACGTGAAAAATACAACGCGGTCATCAACGAAATTAGAGACAGCCACAACAAACAGCAGCCGGTGCTAGTCGGCACGGTGAGCGTGGAAGCTTCCGAGTTGCTCAGTCGCATGCTGAAGCGGGAGAAAATTCCGCACAACGTTTTGAACGCGAAATTTCACATGCAAGAAGCGGAGATCGTGCAACGCGCTGGTCAACCCGGCACGGTCACGATCTCGACGAACATGGCGGGACGCGGCACTGACATTAAACTTGGGTCCGGTGTTCCGGAGCGGGGCGGATTGATGGTGATCGGCACCGAGCGGCACGAAGCCCGCCGGATCGATCGACAATTACGCGGGCGTTGCGCCCGTCAGGGCGATCCGGGCAGTTCTCGCTTTTATGTTAGCTTCGAGGACGATCTGATGCGCAATTTCGGCGCGGCGGACCGGATGACGAAAATCATGGAGCGCTTCGGACTCGAGGAAGGCCAGGAACTCGAACACCGGTGGCTGAACAAATCGGTTGAGACGGCGCAGAAACGCGTGGAGCAGCGCAATTATTTAATCCGAAAGCGCACGCTCGATTTCGACGACGTGATGAACATGCAGCGCGAGGTGGTTTACACTTATCGCAACGAGACGATCGATTCCGAGGACCCGCGCAAGCTCATCTACGAAGTGATCGACGAAGCCGTGCCGGCAAAAGTGAAAGAGTATCTCGATGTCGATGAACCAAATTACACCGGCCTCATCCATTGGGTGAACACGACGTTTCCCCTCGGCCTGACGAAGGAAAAAGCCCAGTTCGACACGCGGACGGTTGAGGAAAACGCACAGTTCTTGATCGAAAAGATCAAGGACGCGTACGAGCGCAAATCGAGCCACGAGGAACCGACGGCGGTCAAAAGTCTGGAACGCTACATTATTCTGAACGCGATTGATCGGCTCTGGCAGGAGCACCTCTACGCAATGGATGCGTTGCGCGAGGGCGTTTATCTGCGCGGCTATGCGCAAAAGGACCCCCTGATCGAGTACAAGACCGAAGCCTACGACATGTTCGTCGAATTAATGGCGAACATTAAGAATGAAGTGCTGAACAATCTGTTCCGCAGCACCTCGAATTTGCAGGCGTTCGAGAACTTTCTGGCGACGTTGCCGCAATTTCTCATGCGCGAACATGCGCCGACCGCGCCGACGGCAAATGCTCCTGCCCGCGGCCGTCAGCTTCAGCCGGTTGGTGCAATGGCAGCGGTTGGCGGCGACGGTGACGGCGACGGCGCGGGCGAGGTGCCGATTGATCTCCCGGTTCGGCGTTCGATGCCAAAAGTCGGTCGCAACGAGCCATGCCCTTGCGGCAGCGGAAAGAAATATAAAAACTGCTGCGGCCGCGTGGCGTGACGTTTGATCTGAAAGCATTCGGGGTTGACAGCCAGTGCCCCGCACTAATGTATCGCGCCTCGAATGGTCACTGATAGTTTGTCTCACAACCAGGTTCGCATTGCCATTGGTCTGGCGGCTATGTTTCTGCTGACTGATTGCGCGGAGCCGACGAGCACGAATGTGGTCGAACCTGCGCAGACCGGGGCGGCCGAGATAATCCTGCCGCGCGGAGACATTGCCGCGGAGGCGCAGTTACGCACCAAACTCGCGATGCTCTCGCCGACTGTCCGAGTGGACGAAGCCGAGAAGCTTGCCCTATGTGCTTACAAAACATCGCGACGACTGGCTCGCGAATACCGGGTCGTTTTCCCCCCGGCTCTTAACAATATTCTTATCAACACTGGCGGGAGGAAGCGAGGCCTCTGTTATCAATGGACAGAAGATTTGCTGCATGAGTTGGATGCATTAAAGCTCGAAACGCTCGAGCTCCACTGGGGAGAAGCCTTTGCCAGAACTTTTTCCGAGAACAATGGCGTCGTGGTCACCGCCAGGGGACAACCCTTTAGGCAGGGCATCGTGCTTGACGCCTGGCGTTACCAGGGACGTCTTTACTGGGGACCTGTTCGTAAGGATCCGGAGGGTTACCCATGGAAAGAAAACAAGGCGCAGTTCGATCGCGTTTTCCAAACGAAAGCGGCTCAAGAAACGGCGGGTTCAGTCAATCGTGGGTGATGCCAAGTCGTAGGTCGTGATCTCGAGTTCGTGGCCGTCGGGATCGCGGAAGTAGATGGAATGCGAAATCTCGTGATCTTGAAATTCGAATTTGATGCCACGCTTTTTGAGCTCGTGCTGTGCCGCGAGAAAATTTTTTCTATTCGCGCGAAAAGCGAGATGAAGCATTCGAATATCACGGGGAGTTGACGATATTGATTTTGCATCTGGGCTCGCTGGGAACAACGCGAGTGCGGTATTTCCTTTGCCAATAAAAGTCGGCACGCCATTCCACATGTCTTTATGTAACCGCTCGAAACCGAGAACTTCGATGTACCACCTCGCTGATTTCTCGATGTCGCGCACACCGAGTGCGACGTGATCAATTCCTTCCAGTTCCATGAGAAGTTCAGACAGAGTTTAGAATGTATCTCAGAAATAGGCCTAATTCGGCCTGAAAATCTGCAACTAATTACAGATAAAAATCTGTCTAATTCATTTGTCTCCAGGCGGCGGCATGGGCGCGGACTGGGGAAGCGAAGCCTTTGAGTACAACTTCGCCGAGTTCTTCGAACGAAAGTCCTTTGCCGATGCATAGATCTGGAATTGCGTTCGAGACCAGGATCTGTTCCGGCTGCGCATGAGCGCAAAGACGCGCAGCCAGTTGAACTGTTGATCCAAAGAGATCGTTATTTTGCTCGACTGGTTCCCCAGCTGCGGCGCCGACTCGGACCTTAAGCGGACGTTCAGGATTTGCTTGCGCGTGCTTGTCCAATTCCTGCTGAATCTGAATTGCGCATCGCACTGCGCTCGCTGCCGAAACGAACGATGCCATGATGCCATCGCCCGTATGCTTGACCTCGCGTCCGCTCAGAGAGGATAAGGCGTCTCGAACAATCGCGTCGTGCACGCCGAGCAGCGCCAGCGCCTCGTCATCGCCGAGCGATTGAGTTAATGTCGTTGAATTCACAATATCCGTGAAGAGGACGGTTCGGATTCCCGGATCTCGCGCATCTGCCCCGCCGCCGGGCAGCACAACCGCTCCGACGTCATTTGTTTCGGCACCGCCGAAAAATGCTTCGGCGAGCTCAGGCTGAACCTCGATAATCTTCTCGGCCAGCAACCCGTGGGCTTCGCGATGAACGTGTTCTGCGGCCTCGGCATTTGGCGCATCGCAGAGGCAAAAAACCTTGCCTGCCTTCTCGTTGACCCAGTATTTCGTGTATTCAACGCCATATTTCCGCTGGGTTTCCATATCCTTCGCGTGTGCTTTGGCTACTTCTTCGGCCGTAACGCTGCCCAGTTCGTGAATGTCCATGTATAGCGGCATATCGGCTGAATTTACTGCGATACCGCGCGATGCAAGACGCTGATCTTGGCGGGGTGACTTAGTGTTTGGTAAACGACGCAATATCGTTCCGTTAGGCGAATTAGCGTGGCGATTTGCTCGTCGCTGGCGTCAGTATCGAGATCGAATTCCAATCGAATCTGGCGGAATCCGACCGGTACGTCTTTTGAAACTCCCAACGTGCCGCGAAAGTCGAGATCGCCTTCGGCATGAACCGTTGCGCGACGCAATGGAACGCCCAGCGCCGTAGCAACCGCACGCAGCGTAACGCCCGCGCATCCAACCAACGCTTCTAATAACATATCCGCCGAGCAGGCACTGAGCCCATCGCCTCCGGTCGCAGGGTGAAGCCCCGCTTCGACGCGCGCTTTTCCGGTTTCTATTTTGCAAGTGATCCCTTCACCGATTCGTCCCTGCGCGTGAAGGGTGACCAGCGCGGTTTCAGGGCGCTCGCGGTACCGAGCTTTAAGAGGCGCTTGCAATGCTCTCAATTCATCAGCGTTCATTTTTTGTAGGGGCGTTTGTGTCAAACGCCCGGCGCCTGGCACAAGCGCCGCTACACCTTGCTCGGTTTAATGTTTTGATTCACGCGGAAGAGATTACCCGGGTCATATTTGTTTTTGATCGCGATCAGCCGCTCATAATTATCTCCGTACGTTTTCTTCACCCGGTCTTCTCCTTCATCTCCCATCAAAAAGTTTACATACGCTCCACCTGCCGAATAGGGATGGAGCGCATCGTAATAACCCTTCGTCCACGAGATGATTTTTTCATTGTTGGCTGGATCGGGATCAACACCCACGATTACTTCCGCCCAGGTAGCATCCCGATAATTCCAGGCGGTATCGTTTTTGCCAACGCGTGACGCGGCGCCGTTGATCGGATAGAGATGCATGGTGGAATGCATCGAGGGAAGCGCCTCACCAAAACGAATGTGTTGCGCAATCGCGTCATCGCTCAATTCATTCACAAAATCGGCGCGCCAATACCACTGCAACCCCGTCGGATACAGGGCGTCGAACATGCTTTGCAGCGCTGGCTGGGGCAAGGGACCAACGAAATCGAGAGCCGGTTTCTTAAAAGCGCGGATCGGCTTAAATGTTTCCTCGGCCTTCGGCTGCGGGCCGGCATATGCCCAGACCACGCCGCACATTTTTTTCAGGTGCAGATGTTCGGGAAAAGGCGGTGCCGGCGGGACGGTGAGAAAGGCAAAGAAGCCACTCAAATCGTCCGGAGCCGTAGGAATGAGATTTCGATACCATTTCATGACATCGGCTGCTTCGCTCAATTCATAGAGCATTGGGCCGCCATAGAGGATGTCGATCGGGTGCAGCTTGAAGGTAAACGAAGTTACGACGCCGAAGTTTCCGCCGCCGCCACGAATGGCCCAGAACAAATCGGAATTCTCATCGGCATTTGCCTTTACGAATGTGCCGTTCGCCAATACGACGTCGGCGGCGAGCAGATTGTCGATGCTCAGTCCGCATTTGCGGGTCAGGTGCCCGATTCCTCCGCCCAAGGTTAATCCACCAACTCCCGTCGTGGAAATGATTCCACTGGGAGTAGCAAGTCCAAACGCATGCGTGGCATGATCGACATCGCCCCACGTGCATCCGCCACCGACGGTGACGGTCCGAGCCGCCGGATCGACACGCGTGTATTTCATCAGTCCCAGGTCGATTACCAGACCACCATCGCAGATTCCAAGGCCTCCGGCGTTGTGTCCGCCGCCGCGGATTGCGAGAAGGAGATCATTTTCTCTGGCAAAATTTACCGAGCCGATTACATCCGCGACATCCGCGCAGCGCGCTATCGCGCGTGGCTTTTTGTGTATCATTCCATTGTACACTTTCCGGGCTTCATCGTAGCCCTTATCGCCTGGTTCGATCAGTCCTCCTCGCAGGTTTGCCTTTAGATCTTTAAAAGAATTTTCGTTAAGCATGATAAATGAGATGAGGTAATGACTTTGATCATCACTGCAAATGCCACCCGGTCAAGATGCTGAGTCCTGGCATTTTTATTGAGATGACGGTCGCTGCCGCATTAGGATGCGGACGTCATGCCGATGTTCCATCCGGATAAATTCTGGACTCGACGCGAGTTCCTGAAGCTGGTTAGCCGGGCGGGATTGCTTAGCACGGTCCCAACTCTGACGCGTGCGGCTGCGGCGCTCGATTCCGACGCGGTTCGCATCTCGATCCTGCATACGACGGACCTCCACGGTCACATCTTGCCGACTTCCGATTACAACGGAAATCCTGACTGCGGTGGAATAGCGCGTTGCGTCACCCAAATCCGGCGTTGGCAACAGCAAAATCCTAATTCAATCCTGATCGATGTCGGTGATGTGTACCAAGGAACGGACGTTGGATTGCGCAGCAAGGGCGAGCTAATGATCGATCTGTTCAATCACCTCAAATACGACGCGTGGATCATTGGCAATCATGAGTTCGACTGGGGAATAGAGGTGTTTCAACAAGCATTGCAACGTTCAGCGATGCCGGTGCTTGCTGCGAACATAACGCTCGAAGGAAATCCAGTTGGCGAATTTCCTGATGCCAAACATCCATTTGCCAGGATTCAGCCGTTCATTGTGAAGCGGGTTGCCGGGATAAAGCTTGCGATTATCGGAGTGACCACGCCTGGGATGCAGTTTTGGCTTCGACCGGAATTCACTCGCGGGATCGATTTTCAATATCCGGTTGAGCCTGTCCGGCGCGCGCTGGCGAGGGCGAAAAGTGAAGGCGCAGATGCGATTATTCTAACTGGGCACATGGGAATTAAACCGCGCACCGGCGGTGATGATTTTGCCAATACGGTGACGGCATTGGCTTCGGAGTTTCCAGAGGCGTCCGTGTTTATCGGCGGTCATACTCATCAGGCTATTCCAAGTCGCCTCGTCAACGGTGCACTTTTTACCCAGGCAGATCATTTCGGGATTCATGTCGGCCGGGTTGATCTTCTTTTTGATCGGAATTCCAGGAAGCTGCTTCACCGGGAAGCGTCCTCCGAACTAATGGATCATCGTTTCGGTTTCGATCCCGTTGTTATTTCACGAACGAAATCGCACCTTACCGAATCACACGCTTCACTGTCGCAGCCGATTGGTGAATTGGCAGAGACTCTGCGGGCTCTCAGTCGACCCGGCGTGCCGAGCGATATTGAGAAGCTGATCGGCGCGGCCATTAGGGAGGCATTGCTGGAGCGAAGTGTGCAGGTAGATGGCGCCATGCATGGAGTGTTCGATGAAAAGGCCAATTTCGTCGCCGGTTCGAAAACGGTAAACGATATTTGGAACGTAATTCCGTTCGAAAACTATGTGGTGACCGCAGAGCTCTCGCCCGACGAAATAAAAGCGGTAATGGAAGAAGTGTACGCGAGCCATGAGAGCCGCAATTTAGTCGGTTTCGAAATCGAGATGGCAGGCCGCGGTTACGACCGGCGTATTACCTCGATGACTCTTATCAACGGACGACCGCTTGATCGCGGCAAAAAATACGTGATTGCTTTTAACAGTTTCGACTCACGCAGCGCCGGCCATCGTTTCATGAAGTTGCGCGCACTGCTTGAGACGCCAGCGGCCAACTGCACAATGCATCCGGTGCAGACACGCGATGCGCTCATCGATTATTTCCGGCGCCACAAGGTGGTGCATCGGATTGCGGCCGCCCGTGACTGGGCGACTGCCGCGTAGTAAACACCAGATTCGCCTTGCCAAAACTCGCCCGATGCGTTGCGTAGGGGCTTATGCGCAAACTCGTTTGTTTATGGATTACGTCCTTGTTCCTGAGCGCGACTTTTCCCGCGAAAGCGGTGCTTCCACTGCCGCGTTTTCGGCCCGCCGTGCTGGGATCGGGGCCAGAGTCGCTGGTTAACCAGATTGATACCCAGGATTTGCTTAAAAAGGGCCAAAAGGACGGGGCAATCATGTTTTGCTGTCGCGTCGCGCCGACGGGCAACGTCGTGTCGTACACGACTTATCTTCCTGTGCCCGGTTCGGATTTACTCGAAGCGGAAGTGCGCAAGCGCCTCGACAAGGCGCGACTCGCGCCGGCCATTTACGAACACAAACCGGTCGAGGTGCTGTTCTACGGCACCGTTTTTTTCTCAGTCGTGGATGGGAAGCCGAAACTCCATATTTTTGCAAATCAGGAAGCCGACGAGTTGAAGGCGGGGAATGATTTTATCGGACCGCAGCCCGTAATTGGCGCGGATTCGAAGTTCACTGGATTACATTATCCACGCGAGCGCATGACGGTGTTTGTGAAAGGCTTGGCCCGGCTTGAACTGAAGGTTGACGCGGCAGGAAACTTGCAGGATCTGCGTGCTGTCTCGGAAGAACCACCGCTGGTTGGTCTCGCCCAAGCGGCGTTGACCGATTTCACCGGAGCAAAATTTATTCCCGCGTTTCGCGATGGTGATCCGGTTGAAAGCAGCATTCTGCTTCCGGTTCGCTATGAACCGGAGTAATCCCCCGGGCCCAATAGGGTAGTCGGTTCGCAAGTCTCGCGGAGATGGTGAATCCGATCATTCCCACATCGTTTTTTGAACGCGATCCCCTCATTTGTGCGCGCGAGTTAATCGGGGCGGAATTGATCTGGGGAGATTGCTCCGGTGTCCTTGTCGAGACGGAAGCCTACAACGCGAAAGATGACGAGGCTGCCCACACTTTTACGCGGCCGAGCGCGCGCAGCTTTGTCGAGCGAAATCAGGCGGGCGCTGCATACGTCTATTTCAACTACGGGATGCACTGGATGCTGAACGTGCTAGTGAAAGGCGATGCGAATGGCTTCGTCCTGATTCGCGCGCTGGAGCCGAAGAAAGGAATCGAACAGATGAAAAAGCGTCGAGGACTCAACGATGTGAAGCGTCTCTGCTCGGGACCTGGCAAACTTACGCAGGCGCTCGGCGTCACTGGCCGTCACCATGAAATGGACTTGTGTGCTGACCCGCGACATTGCTTTGCCCGCGACACAAGCATGAGTGCGGATGTTGTGGCCGGTACACGGATCGGGATCACACGCTCGGCCCACTACCCGTGGCGCTTTACTCTGCGTGGAAGCGTTTTCGTTAGCGCGCCAGTCAAGCTGTAGCGGCGGTCTATGACCGCCGATCCTACACCCGGTTTTCGGCGCTCACAGAGCGCCGCCACAGTTCGTTGACTCGCGCATCTCTTGATCGAAGTTCTCCACTAAAATGGACCGTAATAAACAGCGTGTTCTTCTTGGCATGAGCGGTGGGGTGGACTCCAGCGTAGCCGGATATCTATTGCGTGAGCAGGGCTACGACGTCATCGGCGTGACCATGAAGGTCTGGCCGCAGGATTGCATCTCCCGCGCGGAGGACAAATGTTGCGGGCCGCAGGCGATAGCCGATGCACGGGCGGTCGCTCACGCGCTGGAAATTCCACACTACGTGGTCGATGAGGCCGATCAGTTCGAGCGACTGGTGATCGATTATTTCTCCAATGAGTACCAGGCCGGGCGAACGCCGAATCCGTGCGTGATGTGCAACGAAAAGATCAAGTTTGGAAATCTCTGGAGTAAGGCGGCAGCATTGGGTTGCGATTATATCGCGACCGGACATTACGCGATCGTCGAGCATCTTGGAGACCGGGGCGGAGATCCCGGCTACGCCATCCTGCGAAAGGGTGTCGATCCACGCAAAGATCAGTCTTATTTTCTATTTAGTCTGCGGCAATCACAACTGCGGCGCGCGCTGACGCCGCTTGGAAAAATGACGAAGTCGCAGATCCGCGAGATCGCGCACTCGTTAGGCCTGAAAGTCGCGGATAAGATCGACAGCCAGGAAATCTGCTTCGTGCCCGGCAACGATTACAAGGCATTTCTGCGTTCGCATGTTGGCGAAACGGAGTTTCATCGCGGCGAGATTTACGATGTCGATGGAAATTTCATTGCACGACACGACGGGATCGAGCTTTTCACAATCGGTCAGCGCAAAGGGTTGCCCGGCGGTTCGGCGCGACCACGCTACGTTGTTGATCTCGATCCAGAGACAAACCGCGTTATCGTCGGAGACGCCGAGCACTTGGTCTGTGACGAATTCGAAATCGATCGCATGAACTGGCACCCTGTAGCCGGAGTCAACGCCGTCGACTACGGCAGGCAAATTGAAGCTACTGTGAAGATTCGCTACAATCATCCTGGTGTGGCTGCGAGAATGACGCCAATTGAGAATAGCCGCGCACACATTCGGTTGCACGAACCGCAAAGGGCAGTGACCCCCGGACAGGCGGCTGTTTTTTATGATGGCGATCTTGTGCTAGGCGGCGGATGGATTTGCCGGGCCGAGCCGGCCAGGCGGTGCGAAGCGGCGATGCTCGCCTGACACATGGCAGCCGAAATCCTGCTCGCGCTCAGCACGTTTCCCGATGCTGACACCGCGCGTCGAATTTCAAATCAACTCGTTACCGAAAATTTCGCTGCATGCGCAAATATCCTACCCGCTGTCGAGTCGGTCTATCGCTGGAAAGAAAAAATCGAGTCCGCCGGTGAAGTAATCGTCTTTTTCAAAACCACGCCGGATCGACAAACAGCTTTTCAGGAAAAGTTGCGATCACTTCACCCGTACGACGTGCCTGAAATAATCTTCATTCCGGTCGCCGGCGGGTTCCGGGAATACCTGCACTGGGTCGCGGAGAACTGCGGCTAGACGCGCCGGCGTTTCTTGCCAACGAGGTAAATTGCGACGCCAATGGCGTTCGCGATTCCGGTCACCGCGATGATCTTTGCGGCGAAGCTTAGCGGACTCGGCACGTCGATGATCGGATAGACGGTGAAGAAAATCGCCGACAATGAAACTGCGGCCCCGCAAATAGCAGCAACACGCAACCAGATCGGAGCGCCCGAACGAATCGCACCCGCGCCAAAAAGCGGTATTGCGAACATCGTGAAGTAAACGATCCCATAGAAAACATTTGCCGCGTTATCGACAAGTTGAAACGCTTCCTGGATCCCAGCGCCGATTTGACTGGCGATCGCGATTAGGAGCGTGGTCGCGCCGACGAAGATGATCGAATTGATCGGCGTTTTGTAGCGCGGGTGCAGACGCGAGAACCAACTCGGGAGCAAGTGGTCCCAACCTGCGACCATTGGCAATCGCGAGCTGCCGGTGACGTGAACGCTGGTCGACGAGATTGAGCGCGCAGTCATTAACAAAATTCCAATCGAAGCGATGGCGCCTGCGATTGGAAACGAATGCAGCCCGAGTCGCAGCGTTTGCGGCACCGGGCCGATCAGATCGATAGGATTGTTGCCGATGAACGCGAGGACGGAACTCGTGCCCAGAATGAACATCAGCGCGATCACCGGTGAAGCAATTAGCACCGAGCGTCCAATGTCACGGGCGGGAGCGCGCGTTTCGCCGGCGAGAATTGCTACGTATTCAAATCCGCTAAGCGCGCCGACCGCAAGTTTGGTGAAGATATTGAAGCAATAGAAGATCGACATTGCCGGCAGCGCCAGTTGAAGCGGCTGATAAGATTTCAATTGGCCGCGTGCCAGGCCGACCAACGGCAACAAGATCAGTGCTGTGTAAACGACGAGCATTGCGAAGGCGCCGACGTTATGGAGCCATTTGCCTAACGACAGGCCGCGGATACAAGTCCAGCCAAGGCCGCCCACTAATGCCGCGCTGATCAGCGACACGCACCATTTACTATCCGGCATCCAGGCGGCGCCTGGGCCGATCGCGTAAGAGATATTAGTGGTGATGAACATTCCACCGAGTGCAATCACGGTGATTGATAGCAGCCAGAGATTCCAGGCGACAATAAATCCGGCGAACTCGTTGAAGCCGAGCTTGGCCCATTGATAAATACCGCCTTCGAGCGGCATTCGATTACTGAGATAAATCACCACCGCCGCCTGTGGAATGTAGAAAAGCAAAATCGCGAGCAGCCAAAAGAAGAGATGCGCTTGGCCGAGCTTCGCCGCAGCGCCGACCCAGCTTGAGCCGACCACGAAAAGAATTTGCGTCAGGACCAGATCGCGCAAGCCCAGCGGTTTTTTAAGGGCGACACTGCGTTCTTCAACAGCGCGCTCGGCGCGGTCCAATTCAGTGAACATGGCGGCAAATTGTAGGGCATGCGCTTCGCTTGCCCACCAAAACCCGGCAGGCGGAGCGCCTGCCCTACAATGTCGATTTAATCGTGCTCGCGTTCGGCCCTTATCGCCGGAGGCGGTTCATTGCGAAATTCGCGATGCCGAATTTTCCCGCCGGCTCGGGCAATATGCTCGCCCATTCCAATTGACAGCGCACCGAGGAGCAGGACGGAAATAGCGAGCGGCGCGGACGATTTTGGCCATTTGATCGGAAGTGCAATGGCAGCGGCGCTCAAAATAGCGAGCGCGTAAAAAACGTAGATGAACTGTTCGGCGCGATGCATGTGTTCGTCGAGCCAGGCATGCCCGTCTTCATCGGTCATTGCCAGCACGCGGTCGTAACCTTGCTCACCAAACTCGAACACCGGCCAGGCCGAAACGGAACCAATCAGCACAAGTGACAATGTCGCGATTTGCGCGCGCCGGCTCTTTAAGACCAAGGCGATGATCAATCCAAGCCAGCCCATCACCAATCCGTAGATTGGCAGTGGATTAATTAGTACATGAATGTATTCGGGCTGCCGTAAATCCCGGAGCAAGGTATCGATCACAATTTGGATTTGGACGATTTCCCGAACACGCTAATTTTCAAATTTGGATCGGGCACGTGGTTCTTCCACTCTGGCGCAATGAAATGCCACCACTCCATTAGGTGTCCGTAAAAGCCAGCCGCTCCCATTCCTGCTTGTAATAGAGCTAAATTCGACTGGATACGCTGATTAATGCCGCGATAAATTAACATCGCAGCCGGAGAGAAATCGTCGAAATCGGTAGGCATCGTGACGGGTTGGTTGCGAGAATTGACCAGGGTCGCATCAACTGCCACGCCCCACGTGTGCAGCGAACCATTGGCAGTTTCCGGGTCCGCAACATAAACATCGCCAGGCGCGGCGCGCCAGAGTTGTACCTGCACCGATTTGGGGCGATACGCGTCCCAGATTTTCAGGCCATGCCCATGCTGGCGCAGAAATTGTTGCGCGATCGCCAGACGCTGCGCGACTTCGGGCCGAACGAGGGCCCGTGTTCCGGGGGGATATAATGCATGTCCGGTGAGATTATTTCGACCCGCATAGCGCAGCTCGACAACAATAGTTGGGTCTACCGATCGAACATCCACCAGCGGGCTCGTGGCCTGCGCGCGCATCGACTCGATTGCCACCGCGGCAAAAGCAATCAGCGCGAGTCGAGAAAAACGCGAAACGGTTAGGCCCGATGCCGGATGCTTGACGCTGGATACCGGATGAAGGGCAGCCTGCGGTCGCAGGTAGTATTCAGCTGGCCCGTATTCAGTATCTGGCATCGTCTTATCTATTGGGTCGCTGCCGGCGTCGCCGCTGCCGCGGCAGCATCTGCCTTTGCCAGGCGCTCAAGCAGCACTCGAGCGCTGTCCTCCGGCATGGTGAAACGCAATTCCAAATTCAAGTCGCCTTCCCGTTGAATTTCCGGTGGCTGAGAGTAGAGTAACAACCCCGAGTCGGCTAAACGCAGCCATCGCTGTGGATCGTTCTGCAGATTACGGGCAAGCTCGGCGGCAGTTTTTGACGAATTCATTTTCAACAGCAACCTGGCTTTTACCGGATTTTGCAAAGTCAGTGCAAGACCTAGTAATTGTGAAGCGTCCAGCAGTTCGGGCACAAAGATCGGATGGAAAATACGTGAGAGATCGCTTGGATTGCGCGAAATAAGCCGGAGCGCGCTCTCGCGATCGAGCGCTTGGAAACGATCGAACAGTTGACCGCTGATTTTCAGATCCGGCTTCGTCCCGAGGCGCACCAGAACCAATTCATCTACTTCGTTGGGCGTTCCGACCGCAAGCGTCGCCGGCCCCACCCGGGCGACAGCAAAGTTTGGCGGCCGTTCCCAGACCGGCAAACCGCTAATGGTGCGTTTTTGAAAGCTCTTGTCACTTCCGACCGTCCGAATCGCCCGGGTAACGTCACGGCGGGCTTCAACCAGGATAAATTCTTGTGTCCTGTCGGGTCCGTCGGTGGCTACGGCGCGAGTGATTCGTACCGCATCGCCAGGCAATTTCAATCCCGGAGTTGATGCGGCCGCGCCGATCAAACCGGGCCAGACTTTCGGCCAACTCTCAGGTTGATCTTTGCGCCAGCGCTTCGAGAGATCCGCCCGTTCGAATTGATCGGTATTGATCGACAAAATGGTGTCGGTCCTCTGCGGCAACCATTCACGCTTGCGCGGTGATTGGAGAGTGAGAGGCAAGATAATTGCCAGCAGGGCGAGGACAGAAAAGACGCTGAAGTAGAATTTTCGCAGCTCCTGTTTATTAATCTGGCTGGAAAGCAAAGCCAGCTCCGCCTTGTGTTGCAGATGTCGTTCCACAGCCTCGCGGCGACGATGCGTCTCCGTGAGCAGATGCGGCGCGTTCGGAGGGGCGATGCCTTGCGCGGCAAGATGACGACCAATGTTCAAATATGCGGGATTTTTTCGCTCCTCGACCGTCTGATGATGCGCACGCGCTTCTCGAAGCGCCTCTTCCTGGATGCGGACGTTATCGTTCAATTTTCGTTCGCGTCCTTCAAATTCGCTCCGGACCCGCTCAATATTTTTTTCTACTATGGAAAGTTCCGCTGTCGCCGCGGTTAACTTTTCTTTGGCAAGACGGGCTGCATCGGTGCTGCCCAGGCGCGCCCGGACAAGTTCGGCGCGCTCTTCCGGGAGACGCGCGCGACGCGCACTGATGTTTGCTAGTCTAGCTTCGAGGTCTGAAGGCGGCGGACTAATCGCCTGCAGATCGGAGAGTCGTTTCAAGAGATCGCGTTCGGCCGCTTCGTTCTCCTGAATACGGCGTGCCACCGCGGTCAGCTCGCGTTCACAAACATCGGCGGCGTTCTTCGCCTGATTATACTGATGGAGAATCGGTTTTTTCTCCGCTTCCAGTTTTGCAATTGCTGCATGTTGGTCGCGCGTATGTTGCTGGCGTTCTTCCCCGATCTTCTTGATCCCTTCTTCGATCTGAGCGATCCGGAGCGCGACCTCCTTTTGTTCCTGCTCCAATTTTTTGAGGGCGACGATCTCATTGCGCAGCTCTGGAAAATTGGCCGCTTGCGCAGTGCCTTCACGTCCAAGATTGATTTCACTTTTTTGGAGCAGGCGTTTCTCGTGCCGCAGCGCCAGGCGCGTCCGCTGCCGCTTAACTTTTAGGGCGATCTCGCGAAAGCCTGTGCGGATGAAACTCACGCCGTAATGCTAGCCGATTTGATATGGCGACCAACTCTAAAAGTTGTAGCCCCGAAAGCATTCGGGGTCGCATTATCAACTGTCATCCGCCATTGCCCGTCGAGAAAAGTGCGGCGCTCATCGAGTAGCCCGCAACTCATTCTTCCGGCTCGCTCAATCTTGCCAGCACGCTGAAGTCCTCCAGTGTCGTCGTGTCGCCGGTGACTTTGGCGCCGCTGGCGATTTCTTTAAGGAGCCGTCGCATGATTTTGCCGCTGCGCGTTTTTGGCAGCGCTTCAGCAAACCGCACTTCATCCGGTTTGGCGATTGGGCCAATGTGCACACTGACGTGATCGCGCAGTTCCACTTTCAGTCCACTCGTGGCATCGACGCCTGTTTTCAACGTCACAAAAGCGACGACGCCCTGACCCTTCAATTCATCCGGCCTTCCAACCACGGCCGCCTCGGCAACTCGTGGGTGACTGACGAGCGCGCTCTCAATTTCTGATGTGCCGAGCCTGTGCCCTGCGACATTCAGGACGTCATCGATCCGGCCAACAATCCAAAAATATCCGTCTTCATCACGGCGCGCCCCGTCACCGGTGAGATAATTGCCTTTGAATTCGCTCCAGTACTGTCGCTTGTACCGTTCCTTGTCGCCATAGATCGTGCGCAACATTGCCGGCCACGGACGGCGAATGATTAGTTTGCCGCCGATATTTGGACCAACTTCATCTCCTTTTTCATCGACAACGGCTGGGTCGACACCGAAGAAGGGAAGCGTTGCGCTGCCAGGCTTCGTCGGAATTGCCCCTGGGAGCGGCGTGATCATTATCGAACCAGTCTCCGTTTGCCACCAGGTATCGACGATCGGACAACGACCGCCGCCGATGTTCTTGTGATACCACATCCACGCCTCCGGATTAATCGGTTCGCCAACTGTCCCGAGCAGCCGGAGAGATGAAAGATCGTGTTTCGCCACCCAATGATCGCCCCAGCGAACAAATGCGCGGATCGCTGTCGGGGCGGTATAAAGAATGTTGATGCGATAGTCTTCGATGATTTTCCAGAACCGATCAGGCTCCGGCCAATTAGGTGCCCCTTCGTACATGACGACAGTCGCGCCGTTGGCAAGTGGCCCGTAAACAATGTAACTGTGCCCTGTCACCCACCCGACATCGGCCGTGCACCAAAAAATATCTTCGTCGCGAATGTCGAAGACGTACTTCATGGTCGAGTAAACGCCGACGAGATAACCGCCGGTGGTGTGCAATATTCCCTTGGGTTTTCCGGTAGAGCCGCTCGTGTAGAGAAGGTAAAGCGGATGCTCGCTGTCGAGCGCCACTGGGGGGCAGCTCGCATTCACATACTGCAGTTCCTGGTGCCACCAGACATCGCGGCCCTCTTCCATGTGAATTTCATTTCCCGCGCGGCGAAAAACGATCACCCGCTTTATGGACGTGCTATCGCGGAGCGCGTCATCGACATTTTTCTTTAACGGCACAATTGCGCCGCGGCGATATGCACCGTCGGCTGTGACCACCGCGATCGCGCCGCTGTCGATAATGCGATCACGAATGCTGGCCGCGCTGAATCCACCGAAGACCACCGAATGCACTGCGCCGATTCGCGCACAGGCTAGCATGGCAATCGCGGCCTCCGGAATATTCGGTAGATAAATGATAATGCGGTCGCCCTTCTTGATCTTGTTTCGTTTCAAGACATTCGCGAATCGGCAGACTTCGTGATGCAGTTGCTGGTAGGTCAGAGCGCGCTTGTCGCCCGGTTCGCCCTCCCAGAGAATCGCTGCCTTGTTTCGGCGCAGACCTGTTAGATGCCGGTCGAGACAGTTTTCCGAAATGTTGAGTTTGCCGCCGACAAACCACTTTGCGAATGGCGCTTTCCAGTGGAGAACTTTTTTCCACTGCGCTCGCCAGACGAGCTCGCTTGCCTCGCGCCCCCAGAATTTGGCCGGTTGCCCGATCGATTCCCGATACATTCGCCGGTATTGGGCGAGACTTTTGATTCGCGCCTTCTTCGCGAAATCCTTCGATGGTTTGAAAACGCGCTTCTCGATCAGGTGCGATTCGATGTTGTTATGCATGGGCAGTCCCTAATATGCGGAAGAAATTTGTTCGGCAAGCGTTCCGTTTAGCGCTGTAGCCACGTCGCTGTGCGACGTGTTAGCGGCCGAGTCCGCGGCGGAGGACAGCAGCACCCGGTGGCGGAGTCTCGAGTCCTGCGAGAATCTCATCGGCCCTGACAGGCCGGCCGTAATACCGGAAATTCGATTCCCTTTGGGTGCCAATCACCGCGCCTTCCAGGGACACGCCGGCGAAGAGGCCCTTGCTCTGGCTGTAGGTGTAAACAGCAGCGGTTGGTGCGACTGCGCCCGAGGCAGTGCGGCCTACCGGTCCTGCCGCAGCACTGACGTCAGCGCCAATCGTCACGTTACCTCCTCGGGAAAACGCTCGCACGGCAGCGTCATTGTTGAGAACGATCACGAAATCGGTCACTTGCGCGCCGATCTGAAGACCCCAACCTGCACCGCCTGTGGCAATAAATGAGGGCCCGGACCAGCCATGGCCCGTGCGAGCGACAACGACGCCCTGCCCGCCTTTTCCGCTAAAAATAAATCCGGCTTTGACGACGGTCATGATCGCAAGCCCTTTGGAATGTCGCAGCACATCTCTTGGAATTGCTTTCTCCGGCATCTGTCGGAAATCGCGGATGATCGAAGCGCAGTGCTCGACAACCCCCTGTTCGGTAGCGCTCGCAGTGACGAGCGAGAGGAATAATATGGTGAGGATAAGGGATGATTTTTTCATTGAATACATTCGCTTCGCTGGTGCGCGTTTGTATGGACGTATCTGTAGCCACCGGCGTGCTTGGCGCGCCGAAGCCCAGCGGAGGCGGGTGGCCGGTCGGGGTTAGGAAACAGCCAGGGCTTGAAGAGTTGGACGGCCTGCTGGGGCGTGGTTACAACTACATCATGATCGATTCGCCAAGCGACGAGCATTTCATGCGCGAGGCATTGCGACAGGCGCAAAAAGCGTACGCAGCTGGCGAAGTTCCAATCGGCGCAGTTGTTGTTCGGGCAGGCCGAATCATCGCGCGCGCCTATAATCAAGTGGAGTTACTGAAGGACGCCACTGCGCATGCGGAAATGCTGGCGTTGACCCACGCGGAGGCTGCCGTGGGCGATTGGCGCCTGACTGATTGCCACCTTTACGTAACCAAGGAGCCGTGCCCGATGTGCGCAGGCGCACTCGTTCATGTGCGAATGCAGCGTGTTATTTTTGGCTGTGCAGACGCACGCGCCGGCGCGGCTGGCAGCGTTATTAACCTCCTGCAACTACCCTCTCTAAATCATCAATGCGATATCACTTCTGGCGTTCTGCAAAATGAATGCTCTGCGATTTTGCAGGATTTCTTTCGCAAACGCCGCGATCAGCAAAACGGAGCTCCCGCAAAATCGACAATTCGCAAACCTGAAAACTTGTCCTGAGCGGAGTCGAACGGATTGGAAATTGAATGGGGCGGCCTCGCTAGGACTCGAACCTCGACAGCGATTGAACACCTGGGTAAATCAACGATGACGCTGGCAACGTGATTGAAACGCACGCGCACGCGGGCGATTTCAAACAGTGGTGAGCCGCTAACGCTCGTGAAACAAAAGGCCGCCACGCGGTGAAGCGTGACGGCTGATTGCGCCAATTGCTGCTTGGTTGGCTCGGCAGCGTTACTGATCGTTGACCGCCATTTGCGGCGCAGGCTTGGTCAATTCGAGATGGTGCCAACGACGGCAAAGCAGCCGATGCCATCCTTTTCATCGAGGAAGAGTGCCGATCCCGCGAAGATCCCGCCACCCGTTGCTCCGGAGAAGCGGCCAGTGCCACCCGTGACGGTGTAATCGCCGGAGAAAATAACTCCGCCCGCTACGTTGATGTTGCCACCAGGCTGAACAACCAACGCCAGGATGAGGGTGTCTCCGTTGGCTGCCGTCAGTGTATACGTAGCGCTCCCGCTGCCGTCTACCAAGTTAGCAATCTGATCGTCGGTAAACGCAGTGGTCTTACCCATGTGCGTTGCCTGTCCCTGCCCATTGACTCTGACGTGGAGAATCGGGAACTCCAGGACAGTCTCGAACTGAGTGATGAAGTTCGCGTGGAACGGCGTTTCGGTGCTGGCGCGGGCTGCCGGAGGCGCGAACGCGAGCAGGCTGACCGTCGCGAGCAGACGCACGAGTGACGCGAGATGTGGGCGACTCGAGGATTCAAGGTTGGTTCTTGTTTTCATCTTGTTGATTCCTTTCATTTTGTTGAGACGGGCTTGTTGACTGCATGAACTGCCATCCAGTTCTGCGCGGAACCAGGAACCATCCTCACCAAGCGCTTTTGAAGAAGCGGCCTCACTTCGGCTGACTCGAGGCTGCAGTTGGATCTGGAGATCGCGTTAGGCGGTGTCTCAGCGAAGATCCACCCCGTGCGGCTTATTCAGCCGTGCCGAAAGTAAGTTGAAACGTCGGATGACGTAATCAGAGACGAATTTATCAGCATTTCCGACAGCCGTATGTAGGACTTTAGTCGTATTTCCGGCTACAGGCGCGAAACACGCCTATTACTAGAGAGCCATCCCTTTAGCCGCTAGTTGCGATTTCCAGTTCCAGAAACGCAGTCAACTTTTCATCCGCGTGCACAACGAAGCGCTTCCCGTCGTCGCGGTGTGCGTCTGCAGTCCAGATCGTTCGCCCGTTGGAATCATGGAACTGCTTCCATCGTGCGACGGCAAATTTACAATCCGCCGAGTCTCCCTCGAAAGTGGCAAGCCCAGTTCCACTCAGCCGGAGGAGAAGAAAATCCCACGAGTGCAGACTTGCCGCCATGGAGTTCCGGCTGAAGGTACAATTATGAAAATATTAAATTATGTTTCACTTAAACTAATCATGATTGCAATCGCATGCAGCTTTGCTGCGAGCACACCCCTTCAGGCGCGAGAGACCAGATCGAACTCTGCCTCGACCCGTTTTGAGGATAACGCTCGTTTGATTGTGGCCAGGGGAGCCGGTTTGGGGACTTTCGAGAACCTCAACTTGTTCGTCGACGGTGTCCGGGTTGCGAATTTGGGGTTTCTTCGGAGTTACGAAGCGGTGTTGCCCCCTGGGCCGCACGTGTTGTCGGTAACCCCGAGCCTAGAGTACTGCACGCATACACTCGTTAACGCAAAACCCGGCGGGACCTACGCATTTACCGCGTTTTGGATAAACAGTTACCAGATTCGCCTCGAGAGGGGGAACGGCGCTTCCAAGAAAATCGTCGCTACGGGAATGCCACCAACCACGGGCGACAGTTGTGGCCGCGGTCACTGACACAGTTTTGTTCCTCGCTCGGACTTGGTTTAACCGCCGCCGCTCACTGGTCGGGTAAAACGACGTGGAAGCTATCGCCGTCATTCTGCCTCGCTAGGACTCGAACCTAGACAAAGAGATCCAGAATCTCTTGTGCTACCATTACACCACGAGGCAACGAGCGAGAAAATTAAAACCGATTTGCCCTGCTGCAAGTTTCGAGGTCAGTCGCACTCGCGCGTGATTTAAGCAGCGGCGGCTTTTGCGGCGAGCAGAATCTCAGCGCCTTCTCGAGCTGCTTCGACTTCCAAGGGCTTCCCGCTCTGTGCCACCAACGCGCGCGCGTGTTCCACCATTCTATCGATCATCTCATCGTCGTGATTCGGATCGTGGTGGAAAAGCACGAGCTTGCCCACGTTTGAGTCGAGCCCGAGAGAAACCACGCTGCTCAATGAGCTGTGACCCCAACCGATATGCTTGTTGTATTCCTCGTCGGTATATTGCGTGTCCATTATTGCCAGGTCGCAGCCTTGGAGAAAATCGACCATTTTGGCGCGCTCGGCTGTGGCAAATTCGCGCGCTTCTTGCTCACTGATTCCATCGCGCGGAGCCTGGTGGAGCTTGAGCGGCTCGTAAGGCTCATTGTCGGGGAAGTAGGCGATCGACCCCGAGCTGGTGGAGAGGCGGTACCCTGCGCAAATCCCTGGATGATTAGCAAACTTGGAACGGACTTCGACTTTCCCAATTTGAAAGTACGTTTCCCTTAATTCCTCAATCGCGAGGTGACTCGGGAGTTCACGTAAGCTGACAGGAAAAAACGGCGTCTCCATTTGGCTGGCGAGGATCTTTGCCAGACCGGCGCGGGCTCCTTCGTAACCCAGGACGCGGATGAGGTTTTTCTGATTGTAAGCCGGAGAAAAAAAAGGCAGTCCCTGGATATGGTCCCAGTGGGTATGTGAAATCAAGAGAGTCAACTTCATCGAGCGAGGTCCGAATTCTTTATCCAACTCAAGCCCGAGCAGGCGAATTCCGCTGCCGGCATCGAGAATGATGATCTCGCCATCGGCGCGCACTTCCACGCAACTGGTATTTCCGCCGTAGCGGATCGTGCTCTTTCCGGGAACCGGGATTGAACCGCGAACGCCCCAGAATCTTATTCGCGCAGAGATCGACTCAGCTCCCGCCACAGGTTTTGGTTTCGGACGCCGCGGGATATCAGGCAGAAGTCGCTCGATCGTGCTTGAAAGCAGTTCCCACGTGATCGGCTTAAGCAGATATTCGTCAGCGCCGGCTTGAAGCGCGCTGGTTCGATCAACCGTGTAATCGCGTCCCGAGACTACGATGATCTTTGTCGGTTGCAATTGCTCGCGAATTGTTCGGCAAACCTGAAAGCCGTTCGATTTTGGCATTAACAAGTCGCACAGGATAAGCTCCGGCCGATCACGCAGCGCCAGCTCCACGCCGGTGTCACCATCAGTCGCTTCCAAGACCTTCCAATCTTCGCGTCTGAAAAGATCTGCGACGGCACGCCGATTGACGGCGTCATCTTCAATGATTAAAACACGAGGCATCAGGCGGAGTGTTCGCGCCCTTTGATATAAACCAAGCTTCCATCAAAAGCGCCAGTTCTTTTTCCGACTCGCGCGCGCGGGACTTTTCTTAGAAGAAAATCGGAATAATCAAGATCGCCAGAATGTTGACGACTTTGATCATCGGATTGATCGCAGGCCCGGCCGTGTCTTTGTAAGGATCGCCCACAGTATCGCCGGTTACTGCGGCCGCGTGTGCAAAGGAACCTTTGCCGCCAAGATTTCCTTCCTCAATGTATTTCTTCGCGTTGTCCCAGGCGCCGCCGCCGGATGTCATGGCAATCGCAACAAAAAGTCCGGTGACAATCGTTCCCACGAGCAAACCTCCGAGTACCACAGGGCCCAATTGCGGAATGGCCGCCACCGCCACCACGAAAATCAGCGGCAGCAACGCCGGCACGATCATCTCCCGCAACGCTGCTTTGGTGACGATGTCCACACAAGTGCCGTACTCAGGCGTGTCCTGGCCGGTCATGATCCCGGGGTGCACTTGCAGTTGCCGTCGCACTTCGCGTACAACCGCACCGGCGGCCTTGCCCACCGCGTCCATGCTGAACGCGGTAAAGATGAACGGAAGCAATCCACCGAGGAATAAGCCAATGATCACCTTTGGGTCGGTGAGCGAAAACTCGAATACGAACGGCTCGCCGTTGCGTGTCACGTGCATCGTAAGTTCCTGCACGTAGGAGCCGAACAAAACGAGCGCGGCCAAACCGGCTGAGGCAATGGCGTAGCCCTTGGTCACTGCCTTCATTGTATTGCCCACCGCATCGAGTTGATCCGTGACGTTACGCACCTCCTTGGGTAACTTGCTCATGACAGCGATGCCGCCCGCGTTGTCGGTGATCGGGCCGAACGAATCGAGCGAGATGATGATCCCCGCCATGGACAACATCGCCATCACGGCGATGGCGATTCCGTAAAGGCCGCCAAAATGGAAACTCAGCAAAATGGCGATTGCGATGAAGCCTACTGGCAACGCGGTGGCGTGCTGACCGACAGCCAGGCCGGCGATGATGTTCGTCGCGTGACCTGTCTCTGAGGCACGTGCAATTTTTTGCACGGGGCGGTAACGCATCGATGTGTAGTAATTGGTGATCACTACGACAACGGCGGTCATGACCAGGCCAACGACCGACGCCCAGTACAGTTGTGTGGGTGAGCGCATCTGGCCGGTCACCATGATGCCGGTTGGGAACAGGTAGTGCGTGGCTGGCCAGAACAGGACGGCCGAAACGATTGCACTGGTGATCACGCCGCCCATGAGCATGTTGGCTGGTTTTCCGCCCGCGACGTTCACGAACAGCACGCCCAAGATCGCGCCCAGCACGGAAATTCCGCCGAGCACAAACGGGTAAATCACAGCTGCCGGATTCCCCGGCAAAGTGAGTGCGCCGACTAGGATCGCACCAATCAAGCTGACCGCGTATGTTTCAAAGACGTCGGCGGCCATGCCGGCGCAATCGCCGACGTTGTCGCCGACGTTGTCCGCGATTGTGGCGGGGTTGCGCGGATCGTCTTCTTCGAGTCCCTTCTCGATCTTGCCTACGAGGTCCGCGCCGACATCGGCTGCTTTGGTGTAAATGCCGCCGCCAAGTCGCGCGAACACGCTAATGAGACTGGCCCCGAGGGCGAGACCCACCAGGCTGTTGATCGCCATCTGCGGGCCGACAAAACGCGAGACCACAGTATAGAAAATCGATACCGCAAGAAGCGCGAGTCCCACCACGAGCAAGCCGGTGACGGCCCCGCCATTGAACGCCATCCGCAGAGCCTTCGTAATTGATACCGTCGCGGCCTGAGTCGTCCGCACGTTTGCGATCACCGCGATTCGCATCCCAATGTAACCGGCCGAAAGCGAACAAAACGCGCCGATTACAAACCCAATGGCCGTCGGACGGTCTTTGAAAATGAAGAGCAAAATGAAAATCACTACTGCGATGGAGCTGATCGTGATCACCTGACGATTCAGATACGCCTTGGCGCCTTCCTGAACGGCGCCAGAGATCTCTCGCATCCGTTCATTCCCTGACGGCGCCCGCATCACTGCGGCAATCAGAACGAAGGCGAACACAAGCCCGATAACAGCACATACCATCGAGAGCGGTACGCCTGAATTCAAAATGGTTAGGCCCAATAAAATGTTCATCAGTTGTCCGCTGAAAGCCGGGGACTTTAGTGGCTTTTCCCCCACTGGCAATCGGTTATTTGAGACGGCGCCAAAGTGTCTTGCGAGAATATCTTGCGAGGCAAAATAAACTGTAGGGGAAGCTGTCAGCTTCCCCTACAAATGCTGAATGCTCGTCCGCTCCCGGTTTTCGGCAGGTGGCCTTAAAGCTCAAAAAAAGTCCGCAAACGGTGCAGGAAGGTGGCCGTGTACTCGCGTTCCTTCTTTTCGTTTTGCGCCTGCGACGCCGCTTCTCTCAGGACCCCTTCATTTTCCATTTTGCGCCGGGCCAGTAACTCACTCAGCCGCTCGAGACAATCGGGCGAATCCCGCAGTACCTCGGCCATGACCGGCTTACTGATCTCCATGACGTGGCAATCGGTTTCGGCGCGCACCGTCGACAGTGACCATCCCGACGGGCGGCCGCGCTGCGCGCGTGGCGCGGCCACACCAGCGCGATTCAGCGCCCCTG
>Ga0207662_10000218_pt1 | contig 26667 bp, 19 predicted proteins | sample KBSS33LmetaG_FD_184338 | JGI IMG/M metagenome (GOLD analysis project Ga0207662, IMG submission 184338) | Switchgrass rhizosphere microbial communities from Kellogg Biological Station, Michigan, USA - KBS S3-3L metaG (SPAdes) (version 2) | ecosystem: Host-associated > Plants > Roots >... | reverse complement strand
GCGCCGGTATCGAAGCTGCCGATTGCAACTGTTGTGGCCATGATCGATGCCGGTGCCGCAGCCGACCCGCAGGGGCAAGAAGGCGTTGCGTTGCTCACCGCCCGAGCGCTTGCAGAGGGCACGCAGCGAAATGACGGTGCAGAACTCGCCGCGCGCTTCGAGCGACTCGGCACCGCCCTAGACGCGAGTGCGGACTGGGACAGCGCGACGCTCCGCATCACGGTTACATCGGAGCGGTTGCCAGCCGCGCTCGGGCTCCTCGCCGAGGTAATTCGGGTACCGAGTTTTCCCGAACGGGAAGTCGAGCGCCTCCGGCAGGAACGGCTCGCCGAGCTGCTACAGCAGCGTGCCGAGCCGCGCGGGCTCGCGGACGATATGTTCGGGAAGTTCGCGTACGCACCGGAGTCGCGTTATGCGTTACCGGATGGCGGCCTCGAGTCAACCGTGGACACGCTCAGCCACGACGTGGTTCGCGCGTTCTACGGTGCGCGCTACTCACCGACCAGTACGACGGTGATCGTTGTCGGTGACGTCACCGTGGACCGTGCGCGGCAAATCGTGACCGACGCATTCGGTTCCTGGGCAGGTGGCGACGTCAGGCAGGTCACCGTCTCTGACCAGCCTGCGACGACTGCTCGGCTCGTTCACGTTGTCGGCAAGGCCGACGCTCCGCAATCCGAGATCCGCGTCGGCCACGTCGGCGTCCCTCGGCTGCATCCGGACTACTTCTCGATCGTGGTGATGAATGCGATTCTGGGCGGTCTCTTTTCGTCTCGGATCAATCTCAACCTCAGGGAGGCGCACGCGTACACGTACGGCGCGTTCTCGTCATTCGATTGGCGGAAAGCCGCAGGACCCTTCACGGTTGCAACGGCTGTACGCAGCGATGTGACCGACGCGGCCGTGCGCGAGATTCTCCTCGAAATCGACAAGCTTCGTGAAGGAGGGGTAACCGATGCCGAGCTCTCGCTCGCGACAAGTTACCTCGACGGGGTTTTCCCGATCCGGTTCGAGTCGACCACCGCGATTGCTACTGCCCTCGCCAGCCTGGTGTCGTACGGATTGCCTGACGAGTACTACGACACCTACAGATCGCAGGTTCGATCCGTGACGGCGAATCGCGTTCTGGCAGCGGCAGGCGCACACCTGCGACCGGACCAACTCCAGATCGTAGCCGTCGGAGATCCAACCATCATTCGTGCTCCGCTCGAAGCGCTGGGTGCGGGACCTGTCCTGACCTACGACGCCGAAGGCCGCCCTACATCATAGAGGCGTAACTGGTCCAACGCGTTCGAGCGCACGCGGCGGCGAGGCATCCGCCGCGTGCTTCGTCTCACGCCTTTTCGCGCATCAGGAGCTATCCGTGAGTGACAGTCCATGCGTCTCCACGCGCCGCGTCTATACCGGCCGCGTGCTCAACCTCGACATCGACACGGTTCGATTTCCTAACGGTAGCATCGGGGAACTCGAGATGATCCGACATCCAGGAGCGAGCGCGGTCGTTCCGTTTCTCACTGATCCGGCGGGTGATGATCCGGAGATCGTGATGATCCGGCAATACCGGTACGCGGCCGAACGCTATCTGTACGAGGTGCCAGCCGGCCGTCTGGATGCGAACGAAGCAGCCGAACACTGTGCGCGGCGAGAGCTTCGTGAGGAAACGGGATATGAGGCTGAGCGTGTCGAACACATGTTCACGATGTACACGACGCCGGGATTCACCGACGAAAGGATTCACGTTTTCATGGCGGTCGGCCTCAGTCGCGGCGAGGTGGCGCGTGAGGCAGACGAGTTCATTGAGGTGGACGCCATGCCGCTGTCGCGGGCGCTGAGTATGGTCGAGCGGGGTGAGATTCAGGACGGGAAGACGTCGCTGGCTCTTCTGTACGCCGCCGGATTTCGAGCAAGGAGATAGCAGACTCAGCCTTTATCGTCGCCAAACTGGCCGAATAAGTGTCCTATCGTGTGTCGCCGGAAGTGGACACTGAATGTTGCAACCCCGCATGGGGCCGACTGCTTAACAACATGTTAACGTATTGTGTTGTAGGATGTTAGCAAGCACCCAGCGAGATTTGGCCGTAGGGCACACCCCGTGCTTTAATACCCAACCGAAAGCGGGTGGAGGTGGAATTCACGAATCCAGTCTTGTCAGATGCTGGCGTTTTCCGAAGCTACCACTGGGAGTGAGAACAATGACTGACGTCGCAATCAAGCGAGCAATATCGCTGCCTGGAGCGGCTGTCAGAGAAAGGCTACGCACGCTGGACGACTCGGCGGTTGTTACTGCGTTTCTCGGCGGCGAGGAGCGAGCGTTCCAAGAATTGGTAGAGCGGTACCAGACCCGTCTCCTGAACTTCGTTTACCGAACGATCGGGGATCGCGAAAAGGCGGAGGACCTCGTACAAGAGGTGTTCATCCGGGTTCATCGGCACCTACATCGATTCGACCGCTCGAAGAAGTTCTCTACGTGGATCTACACTATCGCGTCCAACCTGGCGAAGAACGAGCTCCGCAACAGGTCGCGCAACCCGCTCGTGCTGTTTCAGACCATCAAGAAGAACTGGCAGGATGAGGAGCGGCCGTTGCAGTTCGAGGATAGCAACTCGAGGCCGGATGACATGTACAGGAAGCGGCACCTCCGTGAGCTCGTGGAGGAGTCGGTGGAGCGGCTGCCCGAGCATCACAAGCAGGTATTCATTCTGCGTGAGCTCGAAGGGAAGTCGTACGAGGAGATTGCGGAGATCACGTCGTGCAATCTCGGTACGGTGAAGTCGCGACTGAACCGGGCGCGGAATTCATTCGCCGAAATCATCGCGCCGGCCTTGGAGTAGGGCGGACAGCACTGACGGCCTGACGTTGGGCCTTTACATAGAGGGAGCCCCAGCTTGCCATGCTCATCCAGAGCGGCAAGCTGGGGCTCTTCGCCATCAAGTAGGCCCTTCCGTGACGAGGCGCACATTAATATCCTGGAACCCGGCTCCCGGGGGCGGGTACCGTTATGCGAATCATTTCGTGGGGATCTTGTCGCCGATGGATTGTCGCGCTTTCCGAAGCAAGCACGTCGCATTCGTAGACGACTTTCTCTCTGGAGAAGAAGTCGTCGCAATGCAGCGACATCTGCTCGAATGCGAGCAGTGTGCGGCGCACGATGCGAAGGTCCGGCGTGCCTTACTGGTGTTCCGCAATCTCCCGACGGTCGAGCCTTCGTCGGACTTCTACACTCGCCTGCGCGCACGCATTGAGTCGGAGCGCACGGCTGCATTCGCTCGACCGACGATTGCGGCACGTGGCCCCGGTATCGGAACATTCATGAGCATTGCCGCCGGCCTCGTGACGATCGGCTACGTCACCGCGGCGTCACTCAACTGGACGGGGCCAGGCGGTGAGGTCGTTCTCTCGCCTGTCGTTGCTACAGCACCTGCGACGCCCCAGCTCTCGGTGGAGAATCAGGCGCTCGTTGCGTCTATGTCTGCCGGGATGCCGGTGTGGCCGATGGTGTACCTCGCGGAGCAAGCTCCAATGCGATTTGCGCAGGTGCACTTCACGCAGGCGAGCCTTAGACGGTAGATCACGCGTCGGTTCGGTGCCGGTGAGAATCCCCGCGACGCGTTCTCTGATCGAGAAGTCGTCGCGGGTTTTTTTGCACCCGCATGGGGACTCGCGGTTCTCTATATTAGGCCGTATGGCCGCTCCCAATGCCCAGCGTGACCTGCGGAAAGCGCTACAGCAGCGAACGTTCGCGCCCGCGTACTACTTTCATGGCGACGACGAGTTTCTGAAGGACGAGATGATCCGGCGTGTCATCGATGCGGCGGTGGATCCAGCAACGCGAGACTTCAATCTGGATCTGAGACGTGGCGGCGACATCGATGGCGAATCATTGCTGTCACTGCTGTCGACTCCGCCGATGATGGCGGATCGGCGTCTCATAGTCGTGCGAGACGTGCAGGCTCTGAAGAAGGATGCTCGCGTGGCGCTGGATCGATACCTGGCTGCCCCAGCGCCAGACGTCGTCGCACTGCTGGTTACGCCTGCAGGCGCAAAGGTCGACGCCGCGCTCTCGACGCAGGCGTGCGCCGTCGCGTTCGAGCCGCTCACGGGCGATCGCGTGCCGAAATGGGTCGTGCATCACGTCGACACCGTTCTCCACTCTACGATCACGCCGTCAGCCGTAGACCTGCTCATCAGCGCGGTGGGGAACGACCTTCCGCAGCTCGCGTCCGAGTTGGACAAGCTCGCAAGCTACGCCAATGGAGCAGCGATCGACGACGAAGCCGTGAGCGCCATCGTCGGCGTACGCCGAGGGGAGACGTTAGGCGACCTGCTCGACCGTGTCCTCGCGCACGATGCACCGGGTGCGCTAGCGGTCATCGACCATGTGCTCGCACAGCCAAAGGTGACGGCAGTATCCATCGTCATGGCGCTCACGACCCAGACGCTGGCCGTAGCGTGGGCTCGTGCGGCTCGAGACCGCGGGTTCCCGGCCGTGGGTATCGAACGAGAGCTGTTCGCGCTCCTGAAGGAGAGCAGCCCATATACAGGGCGTCCGTGGGGAGAAGCGGTTAGTGCCTGGAGCAGGGCGGTTCCAGCGTGGCGTCAGTCGGAGCTCGACGCAGCCATCGACGCCCTGCTCGCCGCCGATTACGCGCTCAAGGAGTCCAGGCTCTCGTCCGACGAGCAGATCATTGCGTCGCTTGTGCTCACGCTCTGTGGTGCGCCTCGTCGTGCAGCGGCGTAGAGAAGTCGACGGACACCGATGAGATGTAGTGCCGTGTATTGCTCGCGGATCGTGAGGCGCTCGATCATCGTGTGCGTGGCTGCTGCCGGGGTGACCGGTGTCGTGATAGCGCAGGCCCCGTCACCGGCGACCGAGTCCGTTTTCGTGCGTGCACAACGCATGGTTACCGCGGGTCAAGACTCGGCGGGACGAGCCGTCGTGGATTCAGTCTTGCGAGCGACTGCCGAGGGGACGCCGCGTTATGCAGAGGCGTTGTTCTGGCGCGCGACATTCAGCAAGACAGCCGCTGGGGCCGAGCGGGATTACCGACGGATCGCTGTGGAGTATCCACTCTCGCCGCGAGCCCAGGAAGCGCTTTTCCGGCTCGCGCAGCTCGAAACGACACGTGGCGATCGCGCGAGTGCACGTACGCACCTCACGAGAATCCAGCGGGAGCACCCGTCTGGCCCGATCAGCACCCGCGCGAACGTCATGCTGGCGCAACTCTCGTTCGGTGACGGTGACGACGTTGCCGGATGCGCCGCTGTGTCAGCGGCGCGGGAGAACCTCACTCCGGCCGACGTCGAGCTTCGGAACCAACTCGAGTATTACGCACCGCGGTGCGCGACCCTCGCTGCGACACGTGCGGCTGGCGATACGACTGCCGCGCGCACCACCGAAACGTCAACGCAGGCACGGCAACAGTACAGCGTTCAAGCCGCCGCGTACGTTACTCGCGACTCTGCAGAAGTACTCGCGAAGCGGCTGTCGACTCGAGGATATAACGTGCGCATCGTCGGCACGAGCAAACCATTCCGGGTCCGCGTTGGGCGGTATCCAACGCGCGATCGTGCGGCGGAAGTCCTGCGGGAAATGGCTCAGGTCAACGTGAAAGGCATCATTGTCGAGGCGGAACGACCGTGAGTCGAGAGGCCACGCCGCTCATGCAACAGTATCGGGAAATCAAGTCCCGACATCAGGACGCGATCCTACTATTTCGCATGGGTGACTTCTACGAGATGTTCTATGATGACGCTGAGATTGCGTCGCGCCATCTCGGCCTAACGCTGACCGCGCGAAACAACGGCGGTGCCGCCGAAGTGCCGCTCGCCGGCGTTCCGGTGAAGGCTGTCGGAGAGTATCTCCGCCGCCTCGTGCAGCAGGGCTTCCGGGTCGCGATCTGCGAGCAGGTGGAGGATCCCAAGCTCGCGAAGGGAATCGTTCGGCGGGAGGTCGTGGAGACAGTCACGCCAGGGGCCGCCTTCTCGGACGATCTGCTGGACGGAGCACGCAACAACTTCCTCTGTGCCGTGTACGCCACCGCGGAGGAGGTGGGCGTTGCCGCGGCGGATGTCTCAACTGGAGAGTTCCGCCTAACGCTCGTACCGGTGTCCGACGCGCCGGCCATGCTCGCACGGTTCTCGCCTCGGGAGATTCTCGTTCCACGAGGAGAGCCGGACCGGTCACGGTCGACATCACCGCGTGCGGAAGGGGCACTCGTGACCGAGCGCGACGCGTGGGAGTTCGACCCGGCGCTCGCGGCTGACGAGCTGGCGCGGCATTTCGGCGTGATGTCGATTGCCGGCCTTGGTATTGGCGATGGCGTTGCGAGCGCCGTGGGCGCGGCCGGTGCTCTCCTGCGTTACCTCCGCGAACTTCAGCCCGGTGGCGTCCCGCATCTTGGACGGCCAGTGCTCGAGCACAGCGGCGGGACGATGCCGCTCGACGAGATGACCCGGCGGAACCTCGAGCTGGTCGAATCGCTTCGCGGTGGGGACGGCAACGGCTCCTCTCGCGGCGCCGATCTATCCGGGACGCTCCTGGGCGTGTTCGACCGCACGCTCACGCCGATGGGGGCGCGAATGCTCCGGCGATGGATACTCGCCCCGCTGGTGGAGCGCTCGGCGATCGATCAGCGGCTCGATGCCGTCGGGGCGTTGGTCGCCGATCCGATCATCCGCGCGTCAATGCGTGCTGCGCTCGACGGCGTGCGCGATCTCGAGCGGCTCGCGAGCAAGACCGCAGCAGGGCGCTCGACGCCGCGTGAGCTCCGCGCCCTCGGCGATTCCCTGGCGCGGATGCCAGCGGTCGAGCAGGCGATGAAGTCGTTAGGTACCGCGGGGGTGCTAGCGACCATTGCCGCGCGCTGGGATGCGTGCAGCGACATTGCGGACAGCATCATCACGACGCTCGTCGAGCGGCCGCCGAATGTCGTGGGCGAAGAGGACGCCATACGAGCGGGCGTGGACTCTGATCTCGATGCATTGCGCACTCTTCGGAGCGGCGGCAAGGACGCTATCGCGCAGATCCAGGCGGTGGAGCGCGAGCGCACTGGCATCGCGTCGCTCAAGGTGGGATACAACCGGGTATTCGGGTACTACATCGAGGTCTCGAACGCCAACCGTCATCTCATTCCGGCGGACTACCAACGACGCCAGACGCTGACCGGAGCCGAGCGGTACGTGACTCCGGCGCTCAAGGAGTACGAGGAGCGTGTGCTGACGGCGACCGAGCGGATCGAGACGCGTGAGCGCGAGCTCGTCGATCAGCTCCGCACGCATGTGGGTGGTGAGATCCGGCGGCTGCAACAAGCAGCGAATGTGGTGGCGGCGCTCGACGTGCTCTCCACATTCGCCGAGGTGGCCGAGCGTGAGGGCTACTCGCGACCGGAGATGACGGAGGAATTCACACTGGAGATCGTTGGCGGGCGGCATCCGGTGGTGGAGCGCATGATGCCGCGCGAGCAGTTCATACCTAACGACACGCGGCTCACGGACGACGCACGGCTCGTCATCCTCACCGGCCCCAACATGGCGGGCAAGTCGACGGTTCTCCGACAGATCGGGCTGATCGTGCTGATCGCCCAGATGGGCAGCTTCGTGCCCGCCGCGCACGCGCGCATTGGGGTCGTCGACCGTGTCTTTACCCGCGTGGGGGCAAGCGACAACCTCGTTCGTGGGCAGTCGACGTTCATGGTGGAGATGGCCGAGACCAGCGCAATCCTCCACACGGCAACGCAGCGGAGTCTCGTGTTGCTCGATGAGATCGGCCGCGGAACATCAACATACGATGGCGTCTCGATCGCGTGGGCGGTGAGCGAGCATCTGCACGACCGGCTCGGGTGCAAAACGGTTTTCGCGACGCATTACCACGAGCTGACGCAGCTCGCGGACGAATTAGACGCAGTTCGCAACTATAACGTGGCAGTTCGTGAAGTCGCCGGACCGCAGGGCACGGCGCCGCAGGTGCTGTTTCTCCATCGGCTGCAGCCCGGCGGCGCCGATCGATCGTACGGCATCGAGGTCGGTCGGCTTGCTGGCCTCCCCGCACCGGTTTTGGGGCGTGCACGCGAGGTCCTTGCCCTGCTCGAAGGCGAAGGCGCGCAGATGGCGACGGCGCTTGGCCGGAAGAGCGACCGTGCTGACGAACGTTCACATGGTGGGAAGCCTGACGCGCGTCCCATACGATCCGACGTCGTCGTGGCGCCTTCAGAGCAGCTCGGACTCTTCGGGATGCCGCACCCCGTGATCGAGCAGCTGCGCGCGCTGGACATCAACACGATGACACCGCTGCAGGCCCTCGAGCAGCTTGCGAAGCTGGCAGACGAGGCGAAAGCGGGTCCGCGCAATGTATGAGGGCGGGACGCCTCACTGGCCGATGAATCGTATGTGGCGTGCGGTGGCCGGTGTGGTGTCGATCGCACTCACGGTCATCGCGTCAGCCTGTATCGACAAGCGTGACGCGAAGAAGATGATCGAGGCACTTCAATCGAGTCTCGTTCCGGACTCGTTGCCGGTCATGCAGAATACGGAGCTCCCCTTCAAATACCCGCCGGAGCTCTACGCGCAGAAAGTGCAGGGGAACGTGACGCTACGCATTCATATCGATGCTCAGGGGGCGGTGCGTCCAGAGTCGACGTCGGTGGTGGAGAGCTCGGGATATGCAGCGCTCGACACGGCCGCCGTGCGCGGCGCCCGGGACCTGCGTTTCAAGCCCGCATATGCGAAAGGTGCTCCCCTGGCGATCTCGGTGCTGTTCCCCGTCTATTTTCGTCATCCGGACGCGTTGCCGCTGCCGGGAGACACGGTGCTGAAACCGAGAGACTAGGGCGCTTATGTCGCAGACGACACCAACTGCTCCGGCGTTCGTGGAGCGAAACCGTACGCCCTACGATTCCGTGCTCGAAACCGTGGGGTGGACACCGCTCATTCGGCTGAACAAAGTGACGCGCGGGATGCGCACGCCGGTGTACGCGAAGGCTGAGATCTTCAATCCCGGCGGCTCGGTGAAGGACCGCATCGGACTCCCGATCATCGAGCAAGCGGAGCGTGAGGGCCGACTCAAGCCAGGTGGGACCGTCGTCGAAGGGACAAGCGGCAACACCGGCGTTGCGCTTGCGATCGCGGCGGCGCTCCGCGGCTACCGTTGCATTTTCACGATGCCGGACAAGATGTCGCAGGAAAAGGTCCGACTCCTGAAGGCGTTCGGTGCGGAGGTCATCATCACGCCAACAGCGGTCCCCCCGGACCATCCGGACAGTTACGTCATGATGGCGAAGCGCGTGGCGAAGGAAACGCCTAACGCGATCCTGGCGGACCAGTTCTACAACGATGCGAATCCTGACGCGCATTATGCGACGACGGGCCCGGAACTGTGGGAACAGACGGAAGGCCGGATCACGCACTTTGTGGCAGGCGCGGGGACAGGCGGCACGGTGACGGGTGTCGGGCGGTACCTCAAGGAAAAGAATCCGAAGATCCAAATCATCGTCGGCGATCCGCAGGGCTCCATTCTGGCCGAGTACTGGCGGAGTCAGGGGGCGAACAAGGTCGAGGGGACGCCATACAAGGTCGAGGGGATCGGACAGGACAAGATCCCGGGCACGCTCGACATGGGTGTGATCGACGAGTTCCAGACGGTGAGTGACAAGGAAGCATTCGCAATGGCCCGGCGCCTCACGCGAGAAGAGGGACTCTTCGCTGGCGGCTCGTCAGGCCTGATTGCGCATGTGGCGCTCAACGTCGCGCGGCGGATCAACGATCCGGATGCTCTCGTGGTGACTGTGTTGTGCGATACCGGTGAGCGGTACCTGTCGAAGCTGTACAGCGACGAGTGGATGCGCGAAAATCAGCTGCTCGATGCCGACCGCGCGACAATGGCTCATGTCCTCGGCACGAAGGAAGGAAACGCGCCGGTGATCGTGAGTGTCGCGCCGGGGCAAACAGTGCGTCAGGCGCTCCGGCTGATGAGTCTCCATGACGTGTCGCAGTTGCCCGTGATGGATGGCGCCACGTGCGTTGGCTCGGTGAGCGATTGGTCGCTTTCGGCGAAGAGTCTCGAGAACCCGAAGGTGCTCGATCAGACGGTCAGCGATGTGATGGACGCGCCGTTCCCGGTGGTTGACGCCGGACATGCGGTGGACGCGATCGTCAAGCTTCTTTCCAAGTCGAATCCCGCGGTGCTGGTCCAGGACCATGGCACGATTCAGGGGATTGTGACGCGGTCGGACATGCTGTCGTTCATGATGGCGCGCTAGGCTCTTCCTTCATCGCGCTCTCAGGAACCCCTTCGGACGCTGCCTTGAAGATCACCGTTCTCATGGGCGGAACCTCCGCCGAACGCGATGTCTCGCTCGCCTCGGGCGTGCGAGTAGCCGAAGCGCTTCGAACTCACGGTCATGACGTGCTGTCGGTGGATACGGCGCACGGCATTCTGTCGGCGCCGGACGAGCAAGCGCTCCTCAGCGGGAAGGTCGTGAAGACGATCCCGCCGGACGTTCAGGCGCTCGTGCGGCTGAACGCACAGCTGCCAGGAACACTTCGGTCGTTGCCGCAGACCGATGTCCTGTTTCTGGCACTGCACGGCGGGCAAGGTGAGGACGGGACTCTCCAGGCATTGCTGGACCTGACCGGTGTGCCGTATACAGGGAGTGGTCACCTCGCGAGCGCGCTCGCGATGGACAAGGATCTATCGAAGCATCTATTCCGGGCGGCGGGGGTACCGACCGCCGATTGGCGCATGGCGCCAATCTCGCGAATCGGGAATCGGGAATCGGGAATCGGTGGCGCGCCGGAGGCGCGCGGCCGGGAACCGGGAACGGGGAACCGGGAACAGGGCTTTGCCGACGAGGTAGAGCGGGAGCTCGGATTGCCGGTTGTGGTGAAGCCCAGCAAGCAAGGATCGACGGTCGGGCTCTCGATCGTGCGGGAGATCGGGGGGCTCTGGGATGCCATCGACGAGGCAGCAAAGTATGACGACGAGGTCATGGTCGAGCAGTTCATTCCGGGGCGAGAGCTTACGGTCGGAATTCTCGGAGATGAGGCATTGCCGGTTGGCGAAATCATCCCGGTGCACGAGATTTACGACTACGAATGCAAGTACACTGCAGGGATGGCGCGTGAGATTTTCCCCGCGGATCTCACAGCCGAAGAAACGCGTACGATTCAGGATCTTGCTCGGCGCGCATTTCGCGCGCTGAAATTGCGGGGGTACGCGCGCATCGATTTTCGCATGTCCCCTGACGGGGTGTTCTACTGTCTCGAGGCGAACACCCTTCCGGGAATGACGGCGCTGAGTCTGATTCCTCAAGCCGCCGCCGCAGCTGGAATCTCGTTTCCCGAACTCTGCGACCGGATCGTGCGGCTCGCGGTGGAGACTCAAGGAGACCCGTAATGCCGACGCCAGTACTGACTGCCGCACTCGCCGGTGTACCCTCCGGGATTCAAGCACAAGGGGTATGGCAGGGACGTCGGCAACTGTTCGTGCGGTTTGCGGGCGAGGCCGAGACGGCAACGATGTACCGAGCGGATGCGCTCGCGCGTGAGATCGACAGGATTCTCACGCGATCGACGTATCACTCGATCGCGATCTCGGGTCGCGACGCGCTCGGCAATCCGGAGTTTCTTGCGACGGTGCTGGGTCAGGTGACTGGCAAGGCGCCGGTAATGGTGGATACCGACGGCGAGCGCCCCGAAGCCATCGGGTCACTCAAGCAGTGGCTCAAGCTCGTGCAGGTGACGCTCGAGCTTTCCACGAATTCACGCCCGGTGGATCGTCCGCTCGAGACGCTTCGTGAGGCCGCGGCCGCGGGGTGCGATCATGCGCTGGTGCTGGTAGCGCGCGACGACACGAGTGACGCCCAACTTATACGGATCGTCGAGCAGGCACACGGGGCAAGTGCCGGCACGATGATTGTGGTGCATCCTGGCCCGACTGGAGAGCGACCGACGCTCGACCGACGTTGGGCCACGCTGATCGAGCAGGCTATCTCGATTCACGGCGATACTCGTTTGGCTCTGCGAATCCCGGGGCCAGCGGCGCTGCGTTAGCGGAGTCAGCGGATCGGCGGGATGAGAGACAACGAGGGAACTGCGTCGGGCGTAGAGGGATAGCCTGAACGTCCCAGGAACAGACGGTTGTGGCGGACTGTATAGTTGTGATTCCTCGTTGAGCCGTATATTGCTGTAGCAGGCCCCGCATGTCCTACCAGATCACCGACGACACCGAGACTCCCCGGATCACGCCCGCCGTGCAGTGGTTGATCGCGATCAACGTCGCGATCTACTTCCTGCAGCTGACGGTGGTGCGTCCGGAGGACGTGCAGCAGACCCTCGGGTTTGAGGTGCATGACCTCGGGCGGTCGTGGTGGACGATCGCGACCTACATGTTCGTGCATGGCGGGTTCTGGCATCTCGCCCTGAACATGTACACGCTCTACCTGTTCGGTCCGCGGATCGAGCGTACCTGGAGCGCTGGGGAGTTCGCGCGCTATTACATCCTCTGCGGGCTCGGCGGGTGGTTTGCGCATCTGCTTTTCGCGCGGAATGCGATTCTCTTCGGGGCGTCGGCGGCCGTACTCGGTGTGATGCTCGCCTACGCGATGCGGTGGCCGGACGACGAGATCTATCTCTTCGGCGTGATGCCGCTCAGAGTGAAGTGGACCGTTGCGATGCTAGCCGCAGTCATTCTCATCGCGGGAATGGCGGGAACCGAAGTGGCCGGAACGGATCGCCTGACCGGTGTTGCGTACCTTGCCCATTTGGGAGGTCTGGCCGCTGGCTGGCTGTATCTTCGGACGTCATCGGCAACGAGTCTCGACCGGCTGAAGCAACGAGTCTCGCAGATTCCGGATGTTCCGGATGAAACGCCACGCCCGATTCCCCGGCTGCCTCGCTCGCGGGAGAAGGTGCAGGAGGTCGATGACATCGTGGCGAAGAGCAAGGCTGCGGTGGCACGTCGCCAGGCCAGCTCGCCGCCGACTCCGAGCCCAAAGGTCGCTCCGAAGCGACCGGATGATCAGCTCAACGTGGTGCTCGACAAGATCTCCGAGCACGGGCTCGATAGTCTGACGAGTGATGAGCGGCGGATACTCGAGGAAATGTCGAAGAAGTTGAAAGATCGCGATTAGGCGGCAGGCGGCAGGCGACGGCAAAAAGCGGAGACCCTCGGGATGTCACTCTCACATCGAGAGGCATCGTGAGGGTTTTTGATTTCCACGTAGCGAAAAAAAGAGCCCCCCGGACGTGCCGGGGGGCAGGTGCCGCCACGCCGTTCTCGCGGCGGCGTTGGCCGGCGCATAAGCACCGGCTCCTATTCGCTAACCTACGACGCGGTACAATGTGTGTCCATACTCGCGGTCAATAACGACGCATCATGATGTGCGACGCGCACCAGAGTCGCAGAGTCACCACGGTTGAGCTTGCGGATGCGATTGTGTAATGCGCGTATCGCATTTCGAGTGAGGCGGCGCACAGGGACAATCATGAAGTGCGTTGCTCGCGACTCGCTAGCCGTGCATTCTTTCGGCCATGCCTCAACCGGAACTGTTGGAGACCTTTCCGAATCCGTATCCCGGCCGGGACTACGAGATCGATATGACCTGCCCCGAGTTCACGTCGCTCTGCCCAGTCGGAGGAGTGGAGAGCGATGCGAAGGAGCTCGCGTTGCTGCAAGGTGGCGCACCGGATTTCGGCACGATCATCATCACATACGTGCCGGGCGACGTGTGCCTCGAGCTCAAGAGCCTCAAGCTCTATCTCTGGAGCTTTCGCAACGATGGCATCTTCTACGAGCGTGCCGTGAATCGCATCCTCGATGACCTCAGCGCGTGCGCGAAGCCGCGATGGATGGAGGTCGTCGGCGACTTCAATGTTCGTGGCGGAATAAAGTCGGTTATCCGTGCGCGTGTCGGACGTCGGGAAGCCGGGGACGGGCGACGGTCAACCGGCGGCAGGCGGTAGGCGACAGGCGGCAGGCGGCAACAACCTGACGACGAATCGACGGCGAACCAACGACGATCAAACGCAGCATGACTTACCCAATTGCGCACGTCATCAATCTCGTACCGCCCGATTCACAGTGTCTCTGGAGCGTCAGTGACGTGGAGGCACAGCGGCGGCTGTTGGCACTCGACGCCGACGGCGTGTGCGAGCTCGAAGGCTCGTTTGCACTCGTTGCGCAGGAGGGAGAGCGAGTCGTGCTCGCACGGAGTCTCGATCGCCCACTCCGCTACTTTCTCGCGAAGGCGAGCGAGGGGCCCGTTCTGATCGTGGCCGAGCGCATCGACGTGATCGGCGAGGAACTGGCACGGCGTGGATGGGCGGATCAATTCCATCCGAGCTATACGCGCATGGTGCCGGCGCATCACATCACGACGCTTCGACTCATCGGCTGTCCTGACCCGAATCCTGTGCATCAACGGTTCTTCGACCCGCCGCGCGGGGTCCTACCGCCAGATCTCGACGTCATAGGGACACGCTACATCGAGGCGTTGTACAGCGAGCTGCGAGGCTGGCTCGAGGCACAGGAGCGCGACGAGCCCATTGGCGTCGAATTCTCGGGCGGAATCGACAGCGCATCCGTATTGCTGTGTCTTTACAGGCTGCTGCTCAACGAAGGTCAGTCGCCATCACGCCTCAAGGCGTTCACACTCACCGTCGATGGCGAAGGCGCCGACGCTCGCCAGGCTCGCGAATTCCTCACGCGAGTCAATCTGGAAATGCTTGGCGAGGTGATCGACGTTCCGTCCAGCGCGCTCGACCCATTGCGTGCGGTTGCCGTCATCGAGGACTACAAACCGCTCGACGTCGAATGCGCCGCGGTGAACCTTGCGCTGCTCGAGGGAATCAGGGAACGCTATCCCGACTGGCGTCTCATCGTGGACGGCGATGGCGGCGACGAAAACCTCAAGGATTATCCGATCGAGGTGAACAGCGAGCTGACAATCCGCAGCGTCGTCAACAACCGCATGCTCTACCAGGAAGGGTGGGGCGTCGACTCGATCAAGCACTCGATCACATACTCGGGTGGATACAGCCGTGGATGCGTGCGCAGCTATGCGTGCGCGCGGGCGTACGAGTTCGTTGGCTTCAGCCCGTACACGCGGCCTAACGTGATCGAGGTCGCCGAGGCGATCCCGTTCGCACAGTTGACTGAGGGGTCGCACGAGCGGTTGTACGCGCTCAAGGGCGAGATCGTGAAGCGCGGCGTTCGGTCAGTGCTGGAGCTCGACATGCCAGTGTTCGAGAAACGCCGGTTCCAGCACGGGTCAGTGGCCGAGTCGCAGATCAAGCGGCTCTTCCCGCAGAACGAGGCGCGGTATCGACGCCACTTCGAGTCGCTGCACGCGGCAGCTGTGTGATCGGAACGACCGCCGACCAGCGAATCCGAAAGCTGCGACCGCCCAAGCCATGGGTGGATCCATGGCGGGCGCACGGTTCGCTGGTGGAAGAGGAACGCCGGCCGGATGGGACGACCGAGCGAGCACTGACGGTGTTTCTGGCCGGCGCAGAGTGTCCGTATACGTGCTCGTTTTGCGACCTGTGGCGGTGGACGATCGACGGGCCGACGCCAGCTGGGGCGCTCGCCTGGCAGTTGAAGGAAGTGCTCGATGCGACGCCGCCTCCGGTTCCGAACCGACTGAAGCTCTACAACGCCAGTAACTTCTTCGATCAGCGCGCAGTCCCCGCGCAGGACCTGCCGGCGATCGCGGCTCTGGCTGCACCGTTCGCCGGAGTCACGGTGGAGTCGCACGCGCGCACAGTCGGCCCGCGGACGCTCGAGGTCGCGCGGATGCTGTCGGGCAGTTTGGAGGTCGCGATCGGGCTCGAAACGACTCATCCGGCCGCGATCGAGCATCTCAACAAGCGACTGAGCCTAACGCGATTTGCCCAGGCGGCTGGTTTCCTGGCTGATCATGCGATCGCGCTTCGAGTCTTCGTGCTGCTCAACGCGCCGTATGTGCCTGCTCAGGAGGCCGTGCAGTCCACCGTGCAAGCGGTCGAATACGCAGTGCGGTGCGGAGCTGCGGTCGTGGCGATCATTCCAGTGCGCGGCGGGAACGGTGAAATGGAGCGACTGCAAGCACTCGGGCACTTCACGCTGCCCACGTTATCGGGGCTCGAGGACACGTTGGACCGGTGCCTCGATTTCGCGCCGACCGTGGTCACGGCAGACTTGTGGGATGCACAGCGTCTGGCCACATGCAGTGAGTGCAGCTCCGTACGGATCGAACGGCTTGCGCGGGTCAACCTAACGGGAAGGCCCGAGCCGCGAGTCGCCTGCTCCGTCTGCGGTGGACAGTGACGCGCGAGCGATACGACGTCGCTGTTGTGGGCAGCGGGTTCTCGGGCGCGCTCATGGCGCGCGTCCTCGCGATCCTCGGATACGACGTCGTGTTGCTGGAGCGCGGAGCGCATCCCCGATTCGCCATCGGTGAGTCGACGACACCGCTCGCCAATCTGTCGCTGGAGAGACTTGGGCGACGATACGGTCTCGCGGACTGCTATCGTCTCGCGACGCACGGGCGATGGCTCGAGCATTATCCGGGCATTCGCTGCGGGCTCAAACGCGGGTTCACGTTCTACCGGCACCATCCGGGAGAGTCGTTCGCGGACCGCGGTTTCGAGTCGGAGCGGTTGCTCGTTGCGGCAAGCCCTAACGATTCCGTGTCGGACACGCACTGGCTGCGTGCCGACGTCGATCATCACTTCGTTCGGCAAGCGGTGGCGGCTGGCGTGGACTACCGGGATCGGACGGAGCTTGCCACCGCCCGGTTCGAGTCCAATCGCGTGCGGCTGTCGGGGAGCCGAGATGGGGAGCCAATCGGGCTGGACGCGGGCTTCGTGATCGACGCATCGGGGCCCGCCGGGTTTCTCGCGCGGCAGCTCGACATACCTTCCGGGCTGGATCGGACCGAGACGCGTTCGGCTCTCGTGTTCAGCCACTTCACCGGTGTGGGTTCCGTACGCGAGGTCGCGCGAGACCTTCCAGATGGACCATATCCCGACGACTGGGCGGCCGTCCACCATCTGATCGATGAAGGCTGGATGTACAGCCTCCGATTCGACGATGGCGTCACGAGCGCCGGGTTCTCGCTCACACCACGTGGCCTCGCTGCGATCGGCGCTACGCGAGACCCAGATCAACTCTGGGCGCTACTGCTCAGGCGGTATCCCACAATCGGCACCTTGTTCGGCGACGCGACAGCGATCATACCGATCCGATTCGTGCCTAGCATCCAGCACCGGCTCACGATGGCTGCTGGTGACCGGTGGGTCCTGCTTCCGCACGCGTATGGGTTCGTCGACCCGCTCTTCTCGACGGGCATCGCGTGGGGACTGCGTGCGATCGAGCGTCTCGGACTCATGTTCGAGCAACACGCCACACAGCGGGCGATGCCTAACGTTGCCGAGCTTGGCCGCTACGCGGCGTTGCTCACGTTGGAGGCCGACCAGGTCGACCGGATGGTGGCGGGCGCGTACGAGGCCATGGCGCATTTCGACCTCTTCGCCGCGCACGCCATGCTGTACTTCGGCACGGTGTCGTACGCGGAGGTCAAGCAACGCATCGCAGCCGGCGATGACGCAGCGTGGAGCGGCTTTCTGGGAGTGGGAGACGCAGTGCTCGATCCGCTACCTGGCGAAAGTCTCCGACGGCTCAAGGAGATCACCCGTTCTCGCGGTGATGTGGGACGCGAGGAGGATCGCCGTCGCTACGTGGAATGGGCGACCGCCGCGATCGCGCCTCGCAACGTCGCCGGCTTAGCAGACGCTACACGCCATAATCTCTACCGGGTCGACCTCGATGTGCTCATCGACCGGCACTCACTGCTGGGGATGACTCGCGAGCAGATACTGGAGGCGCTACCTGCGCTTCGGGGGATGGGACCGGAGCCGGTTTTCGCGGACCGGCGCGCCGCAGATCGATCCACTTCGCCACCGGGCCAACAAGCCACAGCGCCACGAGCGCCGGCGCCGCGTTGAACGCGGTGGGAAGTGGCCAGCCCTGATCCGACGCAAACCGGATCATCGCCTCTACGAGCGCGATGATGACTGCAACGATCATCTGAGGGCGACGGCCGCGCACGACGGTGCGTGGGTCCGTGATCATGAAGAACACGAACAGCTGATACATCGGCCCCGTGATCGGTGCGATCTCCGGCAGGATCGGCTGGCCGAGTATCAGGCTGCGCAGCGTGTTCAGCGCGAAGAAGCTGGCGACGTACGTGAGCGTGATGTGAAGGACGCGAACCCGCGATGCTATCACCAGCCCGAACGTCCAGATCACGAGGTTCGTCGCGAGGTCGTTGCCCCACTGGTGGCTCAAAACCGAGATGCGCTCCGGAGCAACCAGCAGCAGCGTGACGATCGCGAAGTTCGTCGGGTTCCAGAGGTGATTTTCGCGATAGCGCAGGACGTACTTGGAAGAGATCGCCAGCCAGCCGCCTAACGCAATCGGCCACAGCGCCGCCCCCTGTGGCTTCTCCAGCAGTGTCAAGCTAATGCCGCTGATGTACGCGCTCTGGAGGTTGACGACCTTACCGCGATCGAACCACGAGAGCAGCGCTTCGGTCGCCGTGCATGCGAGCAACGCGACGGCGAGCCGCTCGTAGCCGCCGACGATGTGGTAGCGCAACTGCGCGAGGACCAGCACCAGCGTGATGAGAAACGCGATGAGGTACCGCGGATCGATGCGCCGAGCGCGGTCTTTCCAAGACAGAGGCGTGGAGGCTGCTGCGGCAAGTTCCGTCATCGGGATGCTTCGGTGATCGTGAGCATCCGGTCGATAAGCGGATGCTGCAGCACCTGCTCGGTGCCAGACGGCCAATGAATTACGACGCGGTCGACCCACTCGCGCTGGCCAAGTCCGAAGTGCAACCGACGATCGTTCTGGCTCGCGAAACCCATTCCGCCGTCGACAATCCGGCGCTGCTTCAGATCACCGGACTCCACGACCACCTCGGCGCCAATTGCGCTGCGGTTGCTGCGCGTGCCGACGAGGTGAAACCCGACCCAGTGATTAGCCGAGTCGGCCGTCGTACGGTAGAGTGTCACCGGTTGGTTCTGATTTGCGACTATTACGTCGATCACGCCGCGGTTCCCGAGGTCGGCGAGCGCGACGGCGCGGCCGTCGTACGTGTCGGTGGCTCCAACGCGGGCAGCCACATCGGTCCAGCCGGCAGCCCCGCGATTGAGATACACGCGTGACCGCTCGTAGCCGGACAGGCTCGCGTTGCCGAACGCCGGCCAGGTCGCCGCGTCCTCGAACAGGCGCCCGTTAGCGCCAGCGATCTTCGACATGGCGTACCAGTAGCTCGTATTGCGGTCGGCGGAAATGAAGCCGTTCGCGACGAAGAGCTCGTTCATGCCGTCGTTGTTGAGATCTCCGAACTGCGCGCCCCACGCCCAACCGGCATCGGCAACCGCGCCCTCGGCCACGTTGACGAAACGCTTCGAGTCCGTGAGGCGGTTGAGGCGAAGGTTGTTGTTCTGGAAGAGGTAGCCCCGCTCCGAGATGTTCGTGACGAAGGCGTCCAGGCGTCCGCGGTTGAACGCGTCACCTAACGCGACAGACATGCCGCTCTTGGACTCGCTCGACAGACCTGCCTTCACCGGCACGAAACGTTGGCCATGGTCGTTGAGGAACAGTTCCTCGGGGCCATAGTCGTTCGCGAGGTAGAGATCCGGCCAGCCATCCTCGTCAAAGTCAGCGGACGCCGCCGCGAGCGTCCATCGCGTGCTACCGACGCCGAGTTTGTCGGTCACGTCCTCGAACCTGCCACCGCCGACGTTGTGGAAGAGGAGGTTCTTCCCGCCGTTGTCCGCGAACTCGAAGCTGTTGTGCATGATCCGCGTGGTCGTGAGGTGCCACAGATCAATGTCACTTCGGAAATACGCGGTGACGTACAGGTCGAGCAGGCCGTCGCGGTCGTAGTCGAACCAGATTGCACCATTGCTGTTCACCCAGCGATGCAGTCCGGCGGCCTGGGTGACGTCCTCGAATCGCTTGCCGTCCACGTTCTTCAGCAGTGCGAGGTAGCCGTAGCGGTAGACGAGCAGGTCTTCACGGCCGTCGTTGTCGAAGTCGCCCCAAACGCCGCCCATGGAGGCGCCTTCGCCGGGGCGGTTCAGATCAGCGACGCCGGCGGTCGCCGCCACGTCCTCGAACGTGCCATCGCCTTTATTCCGGTACAGTGCGTTAGGCTCGCCGAAGCGGCTGTTCGTGAAGTAAAGGTCGGGCCAGCCGTCGCTGTCGAAGTCCGTGACAGAAACGGAGGCGCCGAGTGCGGCGACGTGGGGTTCTACGTTCGCGATCTTCGGGTCGAATGATGGACGCTTATGGACGAACGTGATCCCGGCGGCTTTGGTCGCATCGGTGAGGACGAAGCCGGGATTGGCGGCATCCGCTGGTGCGCCGATCGGGCCGCTGTTCAGGCGGAAGGCCAGGGCAATCGCGGCGAAGAACGGGACCGCAATGATTGCACGCCTAACGGTTTGGCTTGGTCTACGCGGCACTACCACAGGTAATTGGTTACTGGAATTGGTAATTGGTTACTGGAACTGGTTACTGGTTATTCAACTACGCAACCGCCTAGCGTTGCATTATCCGAGTGTTGTACTCACGCGTAAAACGCTGGTGCGCCGAGTCCGTTGGGTATGCCTCGCCGGGGGCGTAGGGGTACTCCTTCATACCATGAAATGGGAGCGGGGCGACCGTGGTGCCGAACGCCGTGTTCAAGTCAGAGTCCTTGATCCAGCCGTCCGTATAGAGAAGAAAGTCTCGCGTCCATCCTTTCGGCAACGACTCAGCGGACCTCGCGTCGAACTCGACGGTCGCCTCATCACCGGGCGCCATGATGATGTACATGTCGTCCGAGCGGTCGAGCAGAGGCAGGACATTACCGAAGCGCGTGAAGGCGCCCTCGATCGTGCGCCACGGCGACTCCTTGCTCACGTGCGAGTAGTCGAACCAGTGCGGACCGTAACGGCCGCCCTTGCGATACGTCTTCGAGAATCCGCGAAAGTGTAAGTCGGCGGAGAGCGGTGCCAGCGTGTCGACCTTCGCCGCCACGGCTGGTGCTTCGCGCGCGACGATCGCCTGGTCCCAATAGATCTGCATGTTCGTCCGAATGCGGACGTGATGGTCGCTCGTGAGGAACTTCCCTGCGAGGTCGACGACGATCGTCTTGTTCTTGCCGGACGGGAATCCGAGATCGGGCTTCACCGGCGTCCATTGGCCGTTCGCGCCGCGTACCTCGAGCACGGGTGACATCGGCTTCAGCGCGGACTGCTGCGACACCGCGACGTTGATGCTCGCGTCGGTCGGGTAGATCCAACCGCGCAGGATGAGCAACGAACCCGGCCCACCGGCGTCAGGGCCCAGATCGAGCGTCAGGTCGTGCGGCTCGACGAGTCCTTGGTAGCGGAGCGGCGTCAGGTTCGAGACGAATACGTCGTCGTGCTCCCGCAGCGCTGCGAGGACATCATTGCCGCGATCGTCGATGGCGGAAACCGGCGAATGCTGCCCGACCACGTGGTAGAGACGGAGCCTGACGGGCGCCGGCGGCATGAAGCGCTCGTCGACGAAGACATCTACCGAATCCGGGTGATCGACTGTGAGCAGCTTCATTTCATCGGTGTAGGCCGTCTCCCAGAGCTCCTCGGTGAGCTGCATGACGTAGCGACCATTCCTCGGCTTCAGGGCAGCGCCGGGAATCCGCAGGAACTCCCGCGACGCCCCGGCGGGTGCGTACATGGTCGCGCCATCCTCGTCACTGCCCATGAGCCCGACGGGCATGCCTAACGCGCTCCGCCACATGACGTCAGTCACGAACCGGAAGCCTTGCCCATCCCAGGTGTAGAGGAAGGCGCAGGAACCCTTGAGCGTCTCGAGCTCGAGGACGTCCTGGTCGGAACCCGGGAAGTAAATCGTCTGTGGGACGCCGTTGGGCCACTGGATGCGGAGGACGTCGGCTTTGAGGTGCGAGCCCAGGCCGAAGTGCGTGAGGCGGCTCGTGACGACGCGCGTCTCGTGCAGCTCACCGGCTCGAAGATCAAGTCTGGCGCCAAGGCCGAAGTCGTTGTTCTTCCCGCTCCCGGTGCGAAGTCCTGTCAGCGCGATCTGGGCGGAGAGGCGAGTATTGCCCCCCTCGTTCGCGAGCAGATGGACGCCGCGCTCATCACCGACGACGAGATCCATATCACCGTCGTTGTCCACGTCCAGGGTCGCAATCGATGCACCGACACCTAACGTCGCCGGCAACAGGTTCGACGCATCCTTGAACACGCCCTTGCCATCGTTGCGCAGGAGATAGGCGCCGTGCCGGCCGGCACCGGCGTTCCCAGCCAGCACGATGTCGAGCCAACCGTCGTTGTTGACGTCCACGAACCTGGCGTGCAAGCCGGACACCGCGGCGAGCGCACCTAACGCCTGACGCGATCGATCGTCGCGAGCGAATTTCCCGGTTCCATCGTTCCGCCATAGCTCGGGAACGCCACCGCGACGAGTCACCAACAGGTCGAGCGTGCCATCGTTGTCGTAGTCGGCGACCGTGACCGTGCTCCATTCGCCAGTCGCGGGTAGCCCGCTGGCTGCGGTCCCATCCTCGAAGCGGCGAGGGGTGGTGGCGTTCCGGTACAGCGTGATCCCACTGTCCGTGGCCATCACGACGTCGATGCGGCCGTCGTTGTCGAAATCTGCGAACGCCGCGTCGTGCGCGGGCGCGCGGCCGGCGAGCCCCATGGTCTCTCCGACCTCGGTGAACGTGCCGTCGAGATTGTTGCGGTAGACGAGATTCCGTGTACCGCCGACGAGCAGGAGGTCGAGATCGCCGTCGTGGTCGAGATCCACGAACAGCGCCCTGCGCGAACCGCGAATGTCCGCGACGCCTGACTTCGCCGATACATCCTCGAACACCGCGTTACCCTTGTTGCGGAGCAGGTGGCCGCGCGCGTCCGTACCGACGACGAACACGTCGAGCCAGCCGTCGTTGTCAAAGTCAGCGACCGCTGCATCGAGGGCTCCCACGGTGAGCCCGAGAGCCGACTTGTCGGTGATGTCCTGGGAGCGCCACCGTTCGACGAGGTAGAGGCGCGTCACAAACCGGCGTTCGGTTGGCGACCAGACAGAGGCGAACAGATCATCGGCGCCGTCGCCATTGAAGTCTCCGGTCGCGACTGTGGTGGACGTACCTAACGAATCAGGTGGCCCTTCACCGGCCGGTTTGCCACCGACATCGGGAAGACCGGCGTCTCCCGTCGCATCAACGAAATGGGTCGAGTCATCCGTCAGCAGAATGCCGGAACTGCGGAGCTGGATCACCGACTGCGGACCGAAAGTGAGCGTCGGCCGCCCAACGATCGGGTCGTCGAACCACTTCACGTCGGCGAGGGATGCCTGGTACGGCGCCGTGAGCTGCATCATGTGCACGAAGCGATCGACCACGGGGCGAGCGTCGGCGACCTTTCCGGCGCGCAGGAGGTCGATGGACGTGGCCAGCAGTGACGTTACTTCGGCAGGAGGCTCGGGCGGCAGCCTCCGGATCTCCTCGAGCTGTCGTACGGCGCTGTCGGATTCTCCGCGGCGGACGAACACGTTCACTAACTGGAGGCGGACGGCAACGTTCGCGGGCGCGAGGGTCAGCGTCTCTCGCAATCGTGGTTCGGCTTTAACGCCAGTTGTGTCCTCCTGCGCGTCGAGCGTGGCGAGTGCGTACAGCACCTTCGCGTCACGTGGCTGCGCGCGCTGGAGGTCCTCGAGTGTCTTGCGGGCGTCGGCGTCGCGGTTGGTGAGCGCGTAGAGCTTCGCGATCATGCGACCCACGTCGGCATTCGCGGGATCGAGCTCGCGGGCGCGCTTCAGTTGCTTTTCGGCGTCAGCGAAGCGGCCAGCCTGGAGGTAAGTGAGGCCGAGGTTCGCGTAGCCGAATGGGTCCTTCGGCGCGAGTGCAACGAGCTTCTTGAACTGCTCCTCGGCCTCGGGCAAGCGATTGCGATCGAGGTAGCCGACGCCGAGCGAGCGGGCGGCGAGCACTTCCTCGGGGTTGGCTGGTTTTGATTGACAACCCTCTATGGCTGCGATGATACCGAGCCAGGCGCAGACGTGGCGCCAGACGATCCGGGACATCCAGGTTCCTCGAAGCATGCACGGGTAACGTGCTACTCCGCGCGCATGGAAGCCAGCGTTGGTCCGGCTTCGTTTCGCCTGGCTGGCATCGGTGTTGGACGAGACTCCGCAACAGCGAGGAAACGGATCAGACGGATCTTGGAACGGCGATCTGACGGATCGCTCCCAGTGGGCCTTGAGCTCCTCGCCCAAGCGGTCGGGATTCTTTGTTCAACGGCCTCAGGAAGCTCAGGGCGCCCGAGCTGTTTTTCATTCTCATTCACGGCTTGTTGTGAATGGGGACTGAGATGTGGGAGGAGTCGATCCGCCCAGATCAGCTGTTTCCGTCGAATCCGTTCATAACCTCTGTCTGGATGCCAGACGCGCTGACATCACTCGGCACGAATCGCCAGCAGCGGGTCGACCCGACTCGCGCGTCTCGCGGGCAGCCAGGCGGCGGCAGCGGTGACGAGCAGCAGGATCAGCATCGTGGCGGCGAGCATCAGTGGATCACGGGCGCGGACACTACCGGCGACGAACGCGCGCAGGTAGTGCGCGGAGCCATAGGCCAACACCGCGCCGAGGAGGATGCCGAGCCCGCCGAGTCGGAGGGCGTCGGCGAGGATGTGCACGCGCACGCGGCTGGCGGCTTCGCCGAGCGCCATTCGGATGCCGATCTCGCGTGTGCGACGGCCGACGACCCATGCGACCAGGCCGTAGATGCCTAACACGGACAGGAGCAGTGCGAGACTCGCCAAGGTCCCGACGAGAATCGCGCGGAAGCGCTCGGGCGCCATCGAGCGTCGCACGCGCTCGTCGAATGGGCGAACGTTGAGTGTGGGGATCAGCGGATCGAGCGAGCGAACGATCTTTCGCACACTCGCCTCGGCGGAGTGCAACTCGGCGGTCGTGCGCAGGAACACTGTCCCACCGCGCCAGCCCCACTGCTCGATAGGCACATAGAGCTCCGGGCTCGGTGGCGTCCACAGGCTCTGGCTCCGGATGTCGCCGATTACCCCCACGATCTCGAGTGTCCGCTTCTGAAACGTGATGCGTTTGCCAACGGGGCTCGTACCGGCGTAGTACCTCGCCGCGAGTGCCGCGTTCACGAGCGCCACATCCGGAGTCCCAGTGCGATCCGTTCGCTCGATCGGCCGACCCGCGAGCAGCGGGATGCGAAGCGCGCTCGCGTACCCGGGCGAGACCATCTTCACCTGCATCGCTGGCAGGTTGGGCGCCGCGTCCGCCGTTCCCTCTCGTACGAACGTATCACCCCACCCACCGCCCGCGAGCGGTGTGAACATCCCCCACCCGACGTCCTGCACGCCCGCAGTCGTGCGGAGCGAATCGAATAGCGCGCCGTAGAACGCGCTTTGTCGCTCCGGTGTAGGGTACGGCTGTGATGAGATGGCGATGTCGAAGGTGAGCAGATTTCGCGCGTCGAAGCCGGGGTTGATCGCGGTCATGTCGAGGAACGTCCGGAGGAGGACACCCGCGGCAAAGAGGAGCGCGACTGAGGTTGCCACCTGGCCGACAACGAGGCCATCGAGGACATGACGCCGGCGTCGGCTGCCGAGCCCGCGCTCGATTTCACGGAGATCGCGGGACAGGTCGAGGCGCCTGACCTGTCGCGCCAGCGGCATGCCGGCGAGCCAGCCCGCGAGCAGTGTAGCGCCTAACGCGACGATGAGCACGCGCGCGTCGAGACCGATCTCGTTCGCGCGTGGCAGCTGTGTCGGATAGACCGCGACGAGCCCCTTGACCAGGGTGTTCGCGAGCCAGATGCCACCGATACCGCCCATCGCGGCGAGCGCAAGGCTCTCGACGAGCAGCTGTCGCGCGATGCGGCTCGACGCAGCGCCCATGGCCGAGCGGACGGCAAACTCGCGGACGCGGGACTGGGAGTGCGCGAGGAGGAGGCTACCGAGGTTGGCGCAGGCGATGAGCAACACAGCGCCGACGGCTGCGGCAAGGAGGAGGAGCATCGGCCGGACCGGACCGACGATCGTGTCGCGGAGCGGCACAGCCTGGAGCGTGCGGTTGGTGTTCGTTCCGGGATACTCGATGGCGAGGCCGCGCGCGAACGCTGCGAGCTCGGTGTTTGCGCGCTCGAGGGTGACACCGGTCCGGAGCCGCGCGATCGCGCTCAGCTGCATCACGACGCGATCGCGGAGGAACGAGGATTCCGGGATCACCAGCGGGAGCCAGATGTCGAAGTCGCCTGATGGGTAGACGCCCGCGGGGTACGCAGACTCGAGCGGCGGCAACACTCCGACGATCGTCCTCGGCTTACCGGAGATCGTCATCGACTGTCCGATCACATCGCGATGGCCGGCGAAGTGCGACGCCCAGAACGCGTGGGTGAGGATCACGGGTGATGGGCCAGTCTCGAGGTATTCGTCGGGCTGAAACAGGCGACCTAGCGCGGGCCGCAGGGCGAGCGTCTCACCGAATCCCCGTCCCGCAAGCACTGCACTCAGGCGTTCGGGCTCGACGCCAACCTGGCCGGTGACCGTTCGCGCGTCGTATAGACCTAACGAGGCGATCGAGTGTGACGTCCGCTGGAG
>Ga0207662_10000217_pt1 | contig 26681 bp, 22 predicted proteins | sample KBSS33LmetaG_FD_184338 | JGI IMG/M metagenome (GOLD analysis project Ga0207662, IMG submission 184338) | Switchgrass rhizosphere microbial communities from Kellogg Biological Station, Michigan, USA - KBS S3-3L metaG (SPAdes) (version 2) | ecosystem: Host-associated > Plants > Roots >... | reverse complement strand
CACCGTCCGCGTATTGGACGGTGATGCCGGTCTCGGTCTGGAATTTCTCGATCGTCGGGAACGACTTCTTGTCGTCGCTGATGTCGATGTAGCCGATCCAGTTGGCGAACCGGAGCTCGCCGCTGGTCGCGGGCGTGGCGCCCGAGCTGGCGCTGGCACTCGCGCTCGCGCCGGCGCTGGCCGACTCGCTGGCGGCCGCGGATGGCGAGGCCGCCCCGCCACTGCTCTGCGGTGGGGTGCCACAGGCGGCGAGGAACGCGGCGGTCCCCGCGAGGGCGGTGCCCTGCAGGAAGCGACGCCTAGTGATGTCCACGGGGAGCGGCGAACGCGTGTCGGACATGTCGGTTCGGTTCCTCCTAGGCCGTCGAGGCATCAGCCGGGACGGCGTCTGTCGGTTCGTTGGAAGTCGTGCTCGAAGTCGGGCTCGTGACGACGAAGCTGTGATCCGGTGACCAGGTCAGGACGACCTCCTCGCCGGGAGACCACAGCTCTGCGCGCGTCGCGCGCTCGACGTTCTGTTCATAGACGGTCAGCCGCGCGCCACCGCGCGCCTCGACCTGGTATTGCGTACTCACGCCGAGATAGGAGACGTCGCGGACGATCCCGTGCAGGGCGTTGTGGCCGGACGGCGTGGCATCGGTGCCGTTCCCTTCGCGGAGGCGGATCTTCTCCGGGCGGACACCGACGTTGATGTCCGATCGACCGTCGACGAGGCCGCTCGGAGCGCGGATCAGCGTGTCATCGGCGAGCTTGACGGTCGCATAGCGCTCGTCCTTGCCCTGGACCGTGCCCGGCAGGAGATTGCTGACGCCCAGGAAGTTCGCGACGAACGGCGTCGAGGGTCGCTCATAGAGGCTCTCGGGATCGCCAAGTTGCTCGTAGCGCCCGAGGTTCATGACGGCGATGCGGTCCGACATCGTCATCGCCTCTTCCTGGTCGTGCGTCACATAGATGAAGGTGATGCCGACCTCTTGCTGGATGCGCTTGAGCTCGACCTGCATCTGCTTGCGCAGCTTGAGGTCGAGGGCGCCAAGCGGCTCATCGAGGAGCAGCACGGCGGGTCGATTGATGAGCGCACGCGCGAGCGCGACGCGCTGCGCCTGGCCACCGCTGATCTGCGTCGGCTTGCGTCGTTCGTAGCCGGGCAGTTCGACCAGCGCGAGCATCTCCCCGACGCGGGCCTTGACATCGCGGTCCGGGACGCCCTTCCGGCGCAAGCCGAAGGCGACGTTCTCGAAGATCGTCAGGTGGGGGAAGAGCGCGTAGTTCTGGAAGACCGTGTTGACGTTGCGCTTGAAGGGCGGAAGCCAGGTCACGTCCTCGCCCTGGAGCTCGATCAGGCCTGAGGTCGGCTCCTCGAAGCCGCCGATCATCCGCAGCGTGGTCGTCTTGCCACAGCCGGACGGCCCGAGGAGGCTGAAGAACTCCCCGTCGTGCACCTCGAGGTCGATGTGATCGACCGCGTGGACATCGCCGAAGCGCTTGACGACATCGACGAGCCTGACGTCCACAGCGGGCACTGGCGCACTCCTGACTGCGATCCGGACCAGTGGCCCCTCCTCCCAGAGACACCGTGCCCGTCTGGTGGGGATCAGACGTGCATACCGGCCGGATGCGGCGGAGGATATGGTCGCCTCGTCCGAGGTGTCAAACCGACGGGAAGCGCGGCATCCGCCCGCTCCACCGACGAGATTCGTAGCGCTAGCGAGCCGTTACCGCGGGGTTCGATGCGTCGCCGGCCTCGACCGAAGGGGTCGCGCTCCCGCGGACACGGTCCATGGCGCGGCCGAGCCGTCGCGCGACGGATTGGCCGAGGCCACCGAGGGCCGGCATCGGGTCGCTCCACCAGAACAATGCCTTGTCACCGAGCAGCCATGGCTTGAGCACAGGCCCATCGGGACGCCGGCGTCCCGCGAGCGCGCGACCGATGGCGGCTGCATCGAGGATCTCGTACATCCCGTAGCGACCGACCTGGTAGGGAGCCGGTCTCGGGACGTCCAGGCCCTGCGCGTCGAGGTAGCTCATCCAGGGCAGATCGACACCCGCTCGTTCGACGTGGCCGATGAGCCAGAACGGGCGCGCATTGAGCTCGATGATCTTGAACAGGCCGTCGCGGTCATCGAACTTGAACTCGATCATGAAGATGCCGCGATAGCGCGTGGCGGCGAGGAGCGTCCGGAGCGCCGGCATCGACGCCGCGACATCCTCGAGTGGGATCGTCACGTCGCAGCACGTATTGGCAAGTCGAGGTGGCTCCATGCGAACGCGTCGTCGGGCGTGGAGGGCGCGGATCTCGCCATGCCGATCGACGAAGCCATCGACGATGAACGTGTTCGCCATCCCGCCCGGGATGTACTCCTGGAGCATGAACGTGATGCCTGATTCGCGAGCCTGCTCGACCAGACCCATGGCGTGCTCTCGCGACTCGATGAAGAAGCCTTTCGTCTTGAATCGACGGTTGTGGGCTTGCGACTCGGTCGGCTTGAGGAAGCCCATCGCCAGGTCCTCGTCCGACGCCCTGGCGATGTCGGCAGGTTCCCCGATCGCCATCGTTCGCGGCCTCGGGATGTCGAGGTGATCGACGAGCTCGCGGAAGCGATCCTTGTCGACGAACTGCTCGATCGCGACATGTGGGGCGATGCTCGCCGGGAAGCGCTCCTTGAGGTCAGCCGGCAAACCTGAGACCGCCAGCGCCCATTGATCGCTACAGGCGATGAGGACCGCCGTGGGCAGCGCGAGCGATCGGAGGTAGTCCGCCAGGACTGCCGGATCGGCGGTCTCGCGGAGGGTCCGGTCCGCGGCCCGATACCAGCGCGAGCGGGTGATCACGTTGGAGGTGTCGTCGGCCACGTAGGCCGGGATCCCACGTCGCGCCAGCACCCGAAGGACGCCGAGCGCCGCGAGGTGCGAGCCGAAGATGAGGACGGGGGGCTGCTCGCCGCTCTCGGACGCCACGGGACGGCCTACTTGATCGCCAACGGGTTCACGGGCGAGCCCACGCCACCGGTGATCGGCAGCGGCGGCGCCGTGAACAGGAACTCGTACCTCCCATCGGAGGCGCAGTCGTCCGCGAGCGCCTCGAGGTCGAAGATCTCACCGACCAGCAGACCGAGATGGACGATCAGGATGATGTGGAGCGGCTGGAAGACGTCGGGCGTCTCGTTCGGAAGGACCTCGAGACCCCACGTATCGCTCGCGACCGCCGCGAGATCGTGGTCGTGGATCCAGCCGACCGTGTCGAGCGCGAGCCCAGGCGCCGCGCCACCCGCGTACGAGCCCCACGCGCCATCAGCCCGACATTGAGCCATCTGGCCGGTCCGGATCAGGACGATGTCGGCCCGACCCACGGTGACCCCCTGCGCCGCGGCAGCCGCGTCGAGATCGGCCGCATGGATCTCCTCGCCGGGCTCGAGCCATGCGACGCCCCTGGCGCGCGGGATATCCAGCAGCACGCCGCGCCCGACGATCCGGTCCCGGGTCTTGGCGATGTCATTGCGGATCGCGCCCTTGCTGCCCACGTCCGTGGCGTCGTAGCCGTTGTAGATATGGCCGTCGAACACGATGTGACCGAGGGCATCCCACTGCGTCCCGGACTGGAGCGGCAGGATAAGGAGGTCATCCGTCCCGCGGATCCAGCGATCGCGCCCGCCATAGAAGTCGCGCACGGTCGTGCCGGTCGCGGCGGCGTTGCCGTCCCGGATCATCAGGTGGATCGGGTTGAACCGACCGAAGCCGCCCGACTGCGGCCCGTTCTCGTCGACCGGGATGGACAACGAGAAGACGCGCCCGCTCCGGACCAGAGCCGAGGCTGCGACGACGTCGCTCGGGAGGATGTGATTGAGCGTGCCGAGCTCGTCCGCCGGTCCCCAACGACCCCAATTCGAGTACCGCGCGATCAGCGATCGAACGGTATCGATGTCGGGGGCCGAATCGGTCGCGGGCAGCCCGTCATCGGCCTCCGGTTGACCGGGACCATCGATCCGCGCGGCCGTGATGGTCATAGCTCGCGGATTCGGACGCGGTCGTAGCGAGTGACCGGGGCGATCGACTCGCGGTCGATGACCGCATCGATGATCGTCGGTCCGCTGCGCTTGAGGCCGGTGGCGAGCGCGCGCTCGAAGTCCTCGACGTTCGCGACTCGGAAGCCGTTCGCGCCGAAGGCACGGGCGATGGCTCCGTAGTTGATGTCGACGAACTCGTTGACCTCGGGGACGACCTTGCCGTAGAGCATGTGCTGGACGTGCTCTTCGAAGGCCAGCGTCTGGTTGTTCAGGATGACCACGATCACCGGCAGCTCATGACGGATGGCCGTCTCGATATCGCCGATGTGATAGCCGAACCCACCGTCACCGGTGATGCAGACGATCTGTCGATCCGGTGCCGCGAGCTGTGCGCCGAGCGCCGCGGGGAACGCCCAGCCGAGCGAGCCGTCCGCCCGGATGAAGTTCCGGCCGGCTTGCTTGGTCTCGGACAGGGCACCGGCCCACGCCGATGAATAGCCGGTATCGGCGACGAGGACCGCGTCGTCGGCGAGCCGCCGATCGAGGGTCGCCATGATTGCCTCGGGACGCATCGGACTTCCGTCGAGCCCGTCCTGGGCGGCGAGCCCGACCCGTCGCTCGTGCCATGCGGCACGCTCGGCGGCGAGCTTCGTCGCGTGGTCGACGGCTGCCGGCGACGGCAGCACCTCGAGGCGGATGGCCGCGTCGAGGGCGGCATCCAGGAACGCCCGGGCGTCGGACACGAGCCCGATCTCGGTCGGGAAGTTCATGCCGATCACGTCCGGGTCGATCGACACATGGATGACGCGTGTGCTCGGCGTGACCAGCTTGTAGGAGTCGGTGACCATCCCTCCGAGGGCGGTCCCGACGGCGAGGATCACGTCGGCGTCACGCAGCGCCGCGTTTGCGTAGTTGCGCGAGTAGCGGCCGGTGCTGCCGAGGGCGAGGTCGTGGGTCTCGGCGATGCTGCCCTTGCCCGAGTTGCTCGTGGCCACGGGGATGCTCAGGCGCTCGGCGAACAGGCGAAGAGCGTCGTGCGCACCGGACTGGTGGATGCCACCGCCGGCGAGGATGATCGGCCGGCTGGCTGCGGCAAGGACGCGGACGACGGCCTCGGCGTCGGCGCTGCTCGGCGCGGGCCGGCTGTACGGCACCTCGAAGACCTGGTCGAGCGGTGCCGGGCCCGTGTAGCCCGGCAGGTCCTCCTCGAAGATGTCGTTCGGGATGCCGAGATAGACGGGGCCCGGTGCGCCGGCGATCGCGTGACGCGCAGCCTCGCGAAGGAGTCGCGGCACGTGGCTCGAGACGGATGCTTCGACGCCCCACTTGGTGACCGACGCGAAGAGCGGCTGCTGCTCGAGCTCCTGGTACTCGCGGCGATAGCGATCCGAACGACGCATCGCGGAGACCAGGGCGACGACGGGACTGCCCGCCCAGAACGGCTCGGCGAGTCCGCCGGCGACGTTGGCGGCGCCCGGCCCGTACGGCCCATACACGAACGTGGGCGTGCCCTTGAGACGCGCGTAGCCGTCGGCCATGTACACGGCGGCGGCCTCGCTGCGGGCCAGGACCTGGCGGATCCCGGCGGCCTCGAGGGCGATCCAGAGGCGATTGTCGCGGCCCGTCATGAGGAAGAAATGCTCGACTCCGAGAGCCTGCATCTCCTGGGCCATGGCAGCAGCCGTCTGAAGAGTTACAGCGCCTTCCGCGGTGCCGATGGTGGCGGCAACAGGCGTGGCGAGAGCAGCGGCGCGAGTAGCGATGTCGAGGTCCCCCCTCTTATGCAACGAGACTCGGAGTAAGCGGGCCGACAGTTGTGCTGTCAATGGTCCCGGCGTTAACACACCGATAGTCCCGTTGTCAGCGTGCAACGAGTCCGAGACGCTTACCGTCGGGCAGACATCCGGCGGTGCACCGTTCCGTCTCGCGCCGCGTATCGATGGGGGGAGGACTGATGGCAGGCGAGATCGGACGGGACCGCTATGAGGTCGTCGAAGGCTTCTTCAAGCGCCCGAAGGGCTGGACGTTCGTCGAGGTCGCGGATGTCTCCGTCGACGCGGATGACAACGTCTACGTGTTCAACCGCGGGAAGCATCCGGTGATGATCTTCGACCGCGATGGGAACTTCCTCGATGCGTGGGGCGAGATCGACGGCCAGCATTACTTCGCGTTCCCGCACGGCATCACGGTCGGGGTCGACGGTCACGTCTATACCGCTGACAGCCGCGACCAGACGATCCGGAAGTGGACGAAGGACGGTCGCCACGTCCTCACGATCGGGAGCCCGTTCCGCCCGACGCCACCGATGAGTGGAAGACCATTCAGCCGGCCCGCACACGCTGCCGTGGCCGCGAATGGCGACATCTATGTGAGCGACGGTCATGGCAACGACCAGGTCCACTGCTTCTCACCGGACGGTGAGCTGCGCTTCTCCTGGGGTGGGTCGGGGACCGGGCCGGGCGAGTTCAACATCGTCCACAGCGTGTTCATCGATCACTCCGACGGCGACACCATCTACGTGACGGACCGGTACAACAACCGGATCCAGTTCTTCACGCCACGCGGCGAATACCTCGGCGAGTGGGGCGGCTTGCGGCTGCCACAGAGCGTCCGCAAGGGTCCCGATGGTGAGTGGGTGGTGGCGGAGCTCGCCCATCGCGTGACGGTGCTGAACACCGACGGCACGGTGCGCTCGCAGTGGGGCGACGACGTCGCGGCGGATGACACGCCGATCGGCGCCGGGGAGCATTCGCTTCCGGACGCGCCGTCCCGGCAGCCGCTCATCACGGGCAAGGTCCACGTGGAGCCCGGGGCCGGGATGTTCTCCGCGCCGCACGGGATCGCGGTCGATTCGCGGGGGAGCCTCTACGTGGCTGAGGCATCCGAGTCGTTCAGCGGGCTCGATCGGGGCGACCGAAGCATCCAGAAGTTCGTTCGGGTCTAGGGCGCTCGCGGCCTCCGGGTCGCGATCGCGCGGCCTTGCCGTAAAGGCGGGCAAACCGTATTTGGAACATCCTGATGTTCCGATCAGCGGCGGAGCGGCCCGGGCGACCCGAAACGAGCCTGAGTACCTCCCTCCAGCACTCGCTCGGAACACCACCGGTGTTCCGCAAAGCGGAAGAATGCTCGTTCAGACGCCGCTTGGAACTGAGGACGTTCCATGCGCCATGCGGGGCGCCGGGCCTCAGAACCTGCGTTCAGCGCGAAGAGAGGTACGATGTTTTCCGACACTTCCTGTGACAGAACGAGGGCCCACCCGTCGCATGACCGTCATCACCGAAACCGCCGTCCTCGACGCCCTGCGGAACGTCCAGGAACCTGAACTCGGACGAGACATCGTCACGCTCGACATGGTCAAGTCGATCGCCATCGATGAGGCACGCATCGCCTTCACGATCGAGCTGACGACGCCCGCCTGCCCCCTCAAGGACGAGATCGAGCGGAACGCGCGCATGGTGCTCACCGACCTCGGCGCGAGCCAGGTCGACATCACATGGGGCGCGATGGTCCGCCGTGCCCAGCCCCGCCAGGCCGAGCAGCTCGTGCCGGGCGTCAAGAACATCATCGCGGTCGCCTCGGGCAAGGGCGGTGTCGGCAAGTCGACGGTCAGCGTCAACCTCGCAGTCGCGCTCGCCCAGGCGGGTGCGTCCGTCGGCCTGCTCGACGCCGATATCACCGGTCCGAACATCCCGCAGATGCTCGGGGTCGAGGGCCAGCCCAAGGCGAGCCCGAACAACAAGATCACGCCACTCGAGCGCCACGGCGTGAAGACGATCTCGATCCAGTTCTTCGTCCCCGAGGGCCAGCCGATCGTCTGGCGCGGGCCGCTCGTGGGTGGCGCGATCCAGCAGTTCCTGCGCGACGTCGATTGGGGCGAGCTCGACTATCTCGTCATCGACCTGCCGCCGGGCACGTCCGATGCGCAGCTGACCCTCGCCCAAGCCGTGCCGATCTCCGGATCGGTGCTCGTCACGACGCCCCAGGAAGTCAGCCTGAGCGACGTGGCCAAGGCGCTCGCGATGTTCCAGCGCATGAACGTGCCGGTCCTCGGGATCGTGGAGAACATGACCGCGTTCGCGTGCCCGCACTGCGGCGAGCTGACCGAGATCTTCGGCCGTGGTGGCGGCGAGCGCTTCGCCGCGCAGCACAGCCTCGAGTATCTCGGCGGGATCCCGCTCGATATCACGGTCCGTCAGGGCGGCGATGTCGGGGTTCCCGCCGTCGCCCAGCGCGAGCCGGGCCCGGCGGCGCAGGCGCTGACCGCGATCGCCCAGACGGTCGCGGCACGGATGAGCGTCCGCGCAGCGGCGGCGGAGGCGCGTCCGCTCCTCACGATCTCCTGAGGTCGTCGCACGACGTGCGCTGTCCGTCGTGCGGGTCCAAGGCGGACGAAGATGCCCGCTTCTGTGCGCGCTGTGGCGCGTCGCTTGCACCAGTCGGAAGCCCCGGCCGGGCGTCCGCAGATCCCACCCCGCCGGCCGAGGGCGGTGACAGGCGTGTCGTCACGGCGCTGTTCGCCGACCTCGTCGACTACGTCCGGATGCTCGCCGAACACGACCCAGAGGACGTTCGCGCGCGTGTGACCTCCGCGCTCATGACGATGGCCTCGGCCATCGAGCGCTTCGAAGGCACACGCGAGAAGTTCATCGGTGACGCGGTGTTCGCCGTGTTCGGGTGGCCGCGAGCACATGACGACGACGCCGTTCGAGCCGCCCTCGCCGCGCTCGCGATCCGCTCGGGTCTGCAGGAAGCGGCCGCGGGCAGCGAGCCCCTCGATGTCCGGATCGGGCTCGCCACCGGCGAGGTCGTCGCCGGCGCGTCATCGATCACGATCGACCGTGACCTCCGCCTCACGGGCGAGGCGATCACCACCGCGGCGCGGATCCAATCGATGGCACGGGCCGGCGAGATCCTGCTCGACGAGGCGACGCTTCGGGCGGCACGAGGGCGGCTCGCAACCGACGCTCGGGGCGCGGTCGTCCTCCGCGGCCAGTCGACCGCCGTCCAGCTGCATGCGCTGCGCGGCGAAGCCGGTGTCGGGCCGTGGATCCCGTTCCGCGCCGCGAGTCCTGACCCGCTGGTCGGGCGAGAGGCGGAGCTCGACGCGATCCGCGGCATCCTCGATCAGGTCCGGCGTACCGGTCGAGGTGCCGCCCTGCTCATCGAGGGTGAGGCCGGCGTCGGGAAGTCGCGCCTCCTCCAGGCGGTCGAACGCATCGCTCGGGATGGCGACTACGCCTGGTCGTGGACGGAGAACGTCTCGTATGCGCAGAACGAGCCGTACCGCTGGGCGCGTCTCTTCGCCCAGGTCGTCGCCGACGAGCATGGCGTGGACTCCGGGACGATGGCCCGACAGCTCCTGTTCACCGACGACCTCGCCGAGCCGGAGCGGCGCCGCTTCGGCGGGGCGATCGCGGCGATCGCCAGAGACGCCGCATTCTCCGGCTGGGAAGCGGAGGCGGCCGACACCCCGAACGATCCGGCCGAGGTGAGCTCAGCGCTGGCGGAGGTCGCCTCCCGTTACACGGACCGACTGCTCGCCGCCACCGGGCCGCGCGTCGTCGTCATCGACGACCTGCAGTGGCTCGACCCGTCGAGCGTCGGCATGGTCGAGCTCGTCATCGAACGCTGTGCGAGCCATCCGCTGGTCGTGATCGCGGCGTCGCGTCCCGGACCGCTTCCCGGTTGGGCCGCACACCCCGATGTCCGGCATCTCGACCTGCGCGGCCTCGACGAACCCGAGACCGCCCGCCTGGCCACGATCGTGGCTAAGGCGGCCGTGGACGCGGACGGAGCGCGAAGCATCCACGAGCGGACCGCCGGCAACCCCCTCTTCGTCGGCGAGACGGTGCGCGCATTCCTGGAGGATGGGACGCTCCACTGGCGCGATGGCGTCGTCGCGATGCGCGGGAGCGGCGGCACGCGACTGCCGATCACGCTTCGCGCGATCCTCGGAGCCCGCATCGATGCGTTGCCACCCGCCGCGCGCGACGCCCTCGGTGTCGCGTCAGTGATCGGCATCACGTTCCGGCCATCGACCGTCGAGGCGCTGCTCGACGGCCCACTCGCTCCCGACGCCCTCGAGCAGCTCGCCGCGAGTGCTCTCGTCGCGCCGCATGACGACGAGCGTTGGCGGTTCGCGCACGCGCTGACCCACGACGCCGCGTATGCCGGGTTGCTCGCCAGTCGGCGGCGCGTCCTGCATGAACGCCTCGCCGATCGCCTCGAACGGGGCCTGGAGCCGAGCACGCCGAGTCAGATCGCCGCCCACCGGGTCGCTGCCGGCGACCTCGCGCGGGCGATCCCGCTGCTCCGCGAAGCGGCCGCGAGCGCGCTCGCCCTGGGTGCGGTCGCGGAAGCGGTGGCATCGTGGCGGCAGGCGGCGGACCTCGAGGCGGCGGATGACCCCGCCGGCGCGGAGATCGACCGGGCTCGAGCCGCGGAGGCGCTCGCTGCGTTCGACACGCCGCGCGACGACGCAGTGCTGGCCAGCGAGACGCCGGGCCAGGAAACGCCGGCCGGCGGACCCTCCTAGGCGGGGGTCGCCGAGCGCTCGGGCGATAGCTCCCGTTCGGCGGCGGGTCGGACGGTCACCGTCAGCCCGTCGACGGCGGTCCGGACCCACGGACCCGCGGCCTCGCAGAGCTTGTCCATCTCGGGCTTTCTGGCAGGGCCGTAGTGGACGAGGATCGCGGATCGCGCGCCGGAGCGGCGGGCGAGCTCGATCGCCTCCTCGGGCGTGAGGTGGCCGCGCTCCGGGTCGTCGTGAGCGGCCAGACCGAGGGCGCTCTCGACCAGGAGGAGGTCGGCATCGCGGACGCCCTCCTCGACGGACGCGGACGGACCGGTGTCACCCGTATAGGCGAGACGCGAGCCATCGGGTGCATCGATGACCACGCCCCAGGCCGGCACGTAGTGGCGGCCCTTGACCATCCGGACACGTAGTTCACCGATCTGGAAGTCGCCGTCGGGTTCGTACTCGCGGGCGTCGAACGCCGCATCGAAGAAACCGTCTCGCTCGCTGACCGCCTTCGAGAGGGAGTCGAGCCGTGCGCGTCCCCCAGGCGGGAGATGGATCGGCAGCGGATCGGGTGACGGCTCGCCCCACGGGAAGAGGTAGCGCAGACCGACGATGTCGAGGTAGTGGTCGGCATGCATATGGCCGATGACGATCGCCGACAGGTCGTGCGGGTCCATCAGCCGCTGGAGGGCGCGGATCACGCCCTGACCGCAGTCGAGCAGGATCGACGTCGATCCCCATTCGACCAGATATCCGGCCGTGGGGGTGGCCGGATGCGGGGCCGCCGTGCTGCAGCCGAGCACAGTCAGCCGGAGGCGCGCACCAACGTCCGTCATGGCGGAGCATCGTATCGGTGCGGCAGGGGGTGATGTGTCGGCAGTTCGACACGATTACCATCGGCCGCATGCTGGTGGGTCGACCGGTCCGCGAGGCATTGGCCGCGATCCCGTTCTTCGCAGGTCTCGGGCCCGAGGCCATGGAACGGCTCGCGGCCACGATGCGCACGCGCCGCTTCCGTCGGGGAGAGGTGATCTTCCACCTCGGTGACCCCGGGGATGCCTTGTTCGTGATCGTCGCCGGGGACGTCAAGATCTCGCTGCCTTCGGAGACCGGCGAGGAGGCGATCCTCGCAACGCTGAGTGCCGGCGATGTGTTCGGTGAGCTCGCGCTGCTGGACGGGGCGCCACGATCGGCCAGCGCCACAGCGCTCAGCGCGACCGAGACGGTCGTGTTGCCCCGAGATCGCTTCCGCGAATTGATCGCGACCGAGGCTGGTGTGCGGGACGCGCTGCTCGCCTCGATCGCCGGCGAGCTCCGGCGGTTGACGACCCACGTCGAGGAGCTGCATTTCCTCGATATCACCGGCCGCCTCGCGGCTCGGCTCGTCCGGCTCGCGAACGAGGGTGGGACGCGGCTCCCCGATGGCGGGATCCGGCTGCGTCGCAACCTGACCCAGGGCGACCTCGCGGCGATGGTGGGGTGCACCCGTCAGAGCGTGAACAAGCTCCTGGGTCAGTTCACCGACGACGGGCTGATCCGGCTCGAGCGCGAAGGCATCGTCGTCACCGATGTCGACGGACTGATCGGGACGTCGCGCCGATAGGACCGCCCCGCGTTCGACGCGCTGCCGCGCGAACCGCCCTATCGGCCTTCGCCTTTCCGGTCCTCACCCAAGGTTTTCGAACAGCACCGCGGCCGCGATGAGCGCCGCCTGGTGCCGGCCCATGTCACCGACCGAGTACGTTGCACGCGTCTGACGTCGCTCCCCATCCGGCGTCACGACCGCCACGGTCACCGCGAATTCGCTGCCGCGTGCGCGGATCCGGACCGCCAACCCGACATCGACCCCGGCCTCCTGACGGACCGATGTCGCCCGTGCGATCAACCCCGCCTCGTCGCCGTCCACGGCAGGGCCGTCGTCCCCCGGCCGGACGCGAGCGAGCGCCAGCCACCCCACGTCACCGAACAGGACCGCGATCTGGCCGGCCGTGCCCATCTCTTCGACCGCGAGGCGCCATCCGTGATGGGCCAGCCGCGCGCCGACCGCCGCCGCCCAACTCGTGTCGCCCTCGGCCCAGATGCGATCGCCGAGACGCTCCCGGACGATCGCGGCCGCCGCCTCGACCCGTTCCTCCGGAGGGCGACCCGCGCTATCCGGCCCGACCGCGCTGACCCTGACGTCGACGGCCTCGACACGGGCATACGTCGCGACCTCCGGGTCCCCGCGGCGGAGCATCTCCTCGCCCAGGATCTCCGCCACTGCCGACTCGCCGATCCCGGTCAGACGGAAGGTGTGGACGGCGGTCTGCGTCCCGAGACCGCGTTTCCGAAGCCGTGGCAGCGCCTCTTCGGACCACATCGGGCGCATCTCACGCGGCGGCCCCGGCAGCGCGACCGCGACGCCGCCATCGGGACGGCTGACGAACCAGCCCGGCGCGGAGCCGTTCGGGTTCGGGAGCGCCTCACCGGAGGGGATCCGCCACGCCTGCTTGAGGTTGATCTCGGGCATCGGGATGCCGCGGCGTTCCCAGCGCCCGCGCAACCACGCCTCGAGCGCGGGGTCCACCTCGACGGTCTCGCCGACCGCCTCCGCTATCGATTCACGGGTCAGGTCGTCAGGCGTCGGTCCGAGACCGCCCGTGCTGATCACGAGATCCGAGCGCTCGAACGCGCTCCGGAACGCGCCACTGACGAGGTCCAGCCGGTCGGGCAGCGCGACGATCCGCCCGACGACCACGCCTTCCGCCGTGAGTGCTGCAGCCAGCTCGCCGGCATTGGTGTCGCGCGTCTCGCCGACCGTCAGCTCCGACCCGATGCTCAGGATCTCCGCCGTGTGGAGCGGACGGTCCGAGGCAGTCGCCGACATGCCCGCAGCGTAACGGTCCCGCAAGGCGCAGGGGCGTCGGCACGGTAGGGGTGGGTATCGGTACGTACTATCATCTCGGTCGCCTCGGTCCGCTTTTGACCGACCGAATCCCCGAGCAGGAGCAGCATCCTGGACGCCCGATCCAACCGGCCCCCGCGGCCACCCGGCCTGCGTTCCTCGTTCCGTTCGACACGCGACGCTGCGTTCCGGCTCGCCCAGGCACACATCGACCTTGCCAAGGCCGAGGCCGCCGAGATCGCCGGGGAGATCCAGAAGGTCGCGGCCTACGCCGGCATCGCGATCGCGGTCGTCATCTTCGCCGTCATCCTGGCGGTGATCGGCACCTCGATGTTCATCGGCGAATGGATCCTCGGCTCGATCGGCTGGGGGGTCCTGCACGGCGTGCTGTTGTTCGTCGCGATCGCCGTGGCATGCTCGCTCGCCGCCGTCGGCGTCAGCGGTGCCCGGATCGGGCGCGCATTCGTCGTGGCGCTGCTACTCGGCCTTCTGGTCGGGATCCTGATGGCATTCGGGATACCGAACATGGCCTACACGTCCGTCGGTCAGAACGTGTTGACGGGGATCGAGCCAGGTGTCCGCCCGCTCGTCGTCGGCATGGTCATCATCGGTGCCGTCGGCCTGATCGTCGGGATCGTCGCGGCCGCGCGCGGTGGCGGGGTCGGTGCCGTGTTCGCGGGGCTCGTGGCCGGTGTCCTGATCGGTGCGATCTCGGCGACCACGCCCGGGTACCAGGTCGGCGCCGGCATCGGCATCGCCGTCGGCTACATCGCGTGGATCGCGCTGATGGTCACCGACATCATGAGGACGGGCGTCGATATCGAAGAGCTCAAGGCGCGCTTCACGCCGACCCAGACCATCGAGACCAGCAAGGAGACGCTCGCGTGGCTGCAGAGCAAGATGCCGCCCGGGACCGAGTCCTAGCCGCCCGGACCGCATTCGACGCCGAGCTCACTGGGCTCGGCGCGTCGGCGCGCGACGCGGTCGATATCCCGGCGAAAGTCCGTCGTAGCCCCGCCAAGGCGGTGGCCGTCGTCGGCGGGATCGCCTTCCTCCTCATGCGAGGACCGCAGCGGATCCTCCGCGGACTCCGTTCGGGTCTGCCGGGCCGACGGGCGCCGATGCCCAAGCGGATGCTTCCGCCCGAGATCGAGAAGACGCTCGACAAGCTCGGTAGCGACGGCGACAAGGTCCGCGGCACACTCGAGCGCGACTTCGCCGCATACGTGAACCAGCGCCAGAAGGATCGGCGCGCGGTCCCGACCGTGCTGCTGCTCGCGGCACTTCGACCGGCGTTGTCCTACGGCGCCCGGCGTGCGATGGAGATCATCACGGCCCCGCCGTCCGATGAACCCGCTACACGGATCGGGCAGCTTTGGGGCGAGATCGGGACGAGGGCGGGGGAGCTCCGAGCTGAGGCGGCGACCCGCACCGAAGGCGCGCGGGCTTCCGCGGAGGGCGCCGCCGCGGCGGCCAAAGGGCAGATCGATCGGACCGCCGATGCCGCCAAGGTCCAGGTGGACCGCGTTCGCGGTGACGGGCCGCCGGCGAACGAGCCCCAGACCGCGAAGCCGGCACCGGATGCAGGGGACCCGCCGACCGGGGTTTGACACCGACCTTGATCCATCGGGGACGCTCTCGCGTGACGCGACCGCCAGGGTCGCAAGATCGCCTCGACAACGAGCCGCCGGACGTCGATCGCGACCTCGGATTCGAGCGCCTGGTCTTCTTCTCCGATGCGGTCTTCGCGATCGCGATCACGCTGCTGATCATCGAAGTCCGCCTGCCCGCGCTCCCTGACGATCCGACCGACGCCGATATCGTCGCCGCACTACGCCAGACGTTGCCGTCGATCTTCGCCTACGTCCTGAGCTTCGCGACGATCGGGCTGTATTGGCTGTCGCACTGGCGGCGCTGGCGCTACATCGCGCGCGTGAACGAACGTCTGGTCGGGCTGAACCTCCTGTTGCTCGGCCTTGTGGCCTTCATCCCGTTCCCGACCGCCCTGATCGGGGAGCAGGGTGACCACGCCTCGGTCGTGGTCATCTATGCGCTCGCGCTCTCGGCCGCGGGCATCGCTGGACCTGTGACCTGGCTCTATGCATGGCGCGCGGGGCTGACCATCTCGACCGTGTCGCCGGTGTACGCGCGACTCAGCGCCATCCGCGGGTTTGCCGTCCCGATCGTGCTACTGGGGTCGCTGCTGTTCCTGCCCGTGGTCGGAACGACCGGGGTCGAGCTGATGTGGCTGCTTATCGCGCCGGTCCAGATCCTGATGAACCGATTCGTCCACGCGCGCACATCGGAGCAGTCGTCAGCGTGATCTCGAGCGTCTAGACTCTCCCGGCCTGGGCGAGTGGCGGAATGGCAGACGCGCCGGCCTTAGGAGCCGGTGCCGCGTGAGCGGCGTGGAGGTTCGACCCCTCTCTCGCCTACCAGTCTTGGATCGGGGGATCGGACCGGATCGGCGGATCGGACCGGCCGCACGAACCTGCCATGTTCGAATCGACCGCTGGACCGTCACTCATTCGCCGAACCGAACACTGGGCGTTCAGGACGGCCAGTCTGCCGCCCGGATCTGTGTCGATCTAGCGGTTCGTTGGTCCATTCGAACGTCCGGAGTTCGGGACCTCGACCGTGCGGCCCCGATGCGCGGTCATGCGGCATCCGCTGCGACCCGGAATCCCATGTTGCCGGTCGTGCTATCCGGGGTGTTCGAGCTCCGCGCGGCGACCCGGTAGCGGTTGCAGTACGAGTCATGGCACAGGTAGCTGCCACCGCGGATCACGCGTGACTTGCCGGCCGCCGTGCCGGGCCCGAACACATCGGCGCACCATTCCCAGACGTTACCGGCAGAGTCGTAGAGCCCGTACCCATTGGGCGGGAACGTCCTGACCGGGCTCGTCCCGAGATAGCCGTCGTCCAGGGTGTTGTGCGACGGGAACGTCCCTTGCCAGATGTTCGCCATGTGTCGCCCACCCGGCATCAGGTCGTCGCCCCACGCGTACCGGGCTTGATCGAGTCCGCCGCGGGCCGCGTATTCCCACTCCGCCTCGGTCGGCAGCCGCGACCCGGACCAGCGGCAGTACGCCTCCGCGTCGTGCCAGGACACGTGGACCACGGGATGCTCGCCGCGACCGTCGAGGTCGCTCTGCGGCCCTTCTGGCCGGTCCCAGCGAGCGCCTTCGACCCGCCGCCACCACGGCGCGGCCGCGGCGCCCTGGGTCGGGGAGAAGTCATCGGGCAGGAGACCGGCGAAGACGAATGACCAGCCCCAGCGATCCGCGTCTGTGCGGTAGTCGGTCGCGGCGATGAATGAGCCGAACGCCTCGTTCGTAACGGGTTGGGCCGAGATCCGGAACGGTGCGACCTCGACCGTTCGCACCGGACCCTCGCCGTCCGCGGGAAACCCCGCCGGATCGTCGGTGCCCATGCGGAACGTCCCACCCGGGATGTCGAGCAGGTCCGCTCTCACGGGTCCCTCGCCAGCGAGCACATCGCGCTCATGGGCGTTGCCCGACCGCGGCGTCGGCGCATCGGGCGTGCAACAGGGCCCTCCCATCGTTCAGATTATCGTCGGCACGCGGCCACTCGTCACGGTGGACCGCGGCCGCCAGCCGCTGTGGACCATGGGCTGGCACGATCGGGGGAGGGAGGAGCGATCATGCCGGAGGTCGAGCGCGTCCGGACGCGCCTTCCCATCCCAGACCCCACCTTCGACGGCGACGTGCCGTTCGATGCGCGGGATCCGCGGGCGGTGTTCCCGCCGATCGAGCCGCTGCTCCCACCGGAGGGTGCTCCGAACGTCCTCATCGTGCTGCTCGATGACGTCGGGTTCGCCGCATCGAGCGACTTTGGCGGCCCTTGCGCGACGCCGGAGCCGCGCCCGACCGCCACGAGACGCGGTACTTCGAGATCGCCGGGAACCGCGGCATCTACCACCAGGGCTGGACGGCCGTGACCAAGCACGCGACGCCGTGATGCCGGAGAGGCTCGCAGAGCTCAAGGCGCTGTTCCTCGTCGAAGCCCGGCGGTACAAGGTGCTGCCGCTCGATGATCGCTGCGTCGAGCGCTGTCAGCGGCACCGTGAAGTGGGCACAGATCGATGTCGGGGCCGCCGCCGAGGATCTCGATCACCTGATCACCCCGGAGGAGCGATACCGGATCGCGATGGCCCGCCGATGATGCTGCTGTGACCGGCGCGGCGATCCTCCTGGCGGTCTTCGTCGGCTATGCGCTGACGGCGTCTCGGCTGGAGCGCGCCTGGATCTCGGCCCCGATCGTGTTCGTTGCGACGGGCTTCCTGCTCGGGCCCGCCGTGCTCGGTCTCGTGGTCCCGGGTGGCGAGAACGAGTCCCTCCTGCACCTGACCGAGCTGACACTGGCGATCCTGCTGTTCGCCGATGCGGCGACCGTTCGTCTCGATCGACTGCGGGAGGACGCCGCGATGCCAGGGCGTCTGCTCGGGATCGGGCTACCGCTGACGATGGCGCTCGGAGCGGCACTCGCGGCGCCGATCCTCGGCGTGCCCTGGCCGGTCGCGGCCCTGGTCGCCACGATCCTGGCGCCGACGGACGCGGCCCTCGGGCTTGCTGTCGTGACGGACAAGGCCGTACCCGTCCGGATCCGGCGGACGCTCAACGTGGAAAGCGGGCTCAACGATGGGATCGCCACGCCGTTCGTCACGCTGTTGCTCTCGATCGTCGCCGCCGAAGAGCACGTCCAGTCCGGCTCCTGGGCCGTCGGGGCCGCGCTCGAGCTGGGGCTCGCGCTCGTTGCCGCGGCTGTCGTCGGAGGTGGTGGCGGTGTCGCATTCGCCGCAGCGCGACGACGCGGGTGGATGACACCGATCTCGGAGGAGGTCGGCGGGCTGTCGCTGGCACTGCTGTCCTACACGGGCGCCGTGGCGATCGGTGGCAATGGATTCGTCGCGGCGTTCGCCGGTGGTCTGCTCTTCGCGGCGTTCTCGCGCTCGCGCGATGCCGAGCCGCGCGGGGCGATGGAGCCCGAGACCCGCGAAGCGGTCGAGTTCACCGAGACCGTCGGGTTGTTCGCGTCGTTCATCGTCTGGGTCATCTTCGGGTCGCTGTTCGTGGGTCCGGTCCTGACGCAGGTGCCGCAGACGAACGCGGTCGTCTACGCGGCTTTGAGCCTTACCCTGATCCGGCTCATCCCCGTCGCGCTCGCGTTGGTGGGGACCCATCTGCGACCCGATACCGTCGCGTTCATCGGCTGGTTCGGACCACGAGGACTCGCGTCGGTCGTGTTCTCGCTGATCGCCGTCGAGGAACTGGCGGGCACGCCCGTGGCGGAGCCGTTGCTGGAGGTCGTGACGCTGACGATCCTCGGTTCGGTCGTGCTGCACGGCATCACGGCGAAGCCGCTGGCCGCTTTCTACGGCCGCCGCGTCTCTGCCGACCCGAGCGCGGTCGAGCTTGCGAAAGTCAGCGAACCGCGCGTGCGCAAGAAGGCGCTCGCCGGCTGGTAGATCGCCTGCGAGCGGGCAGCTCGCTCGAACGTCCCACGTTCGAATCGACGCTCGGACCGTCGTTGGTTCGCCCAACGTAACGCCGGGTGTTCGAGGCGGCCACTGAGGGGCTGTGTCGCAGCGTCACTCGGTGGTCCGGTCCATTGGAACTTGGGACGTTCGGCGGTCCCGACCACGATGTGGCCCGCCGGAGCGGCCCGCTCCGCCGGCCGCCCGCTCCGAGGCCTCGCCCTATACTTCCCGTCCGATGCAGATCACCCGCACACCAGCCCCCAATTCGACCGTCCAGCTCCAGATCGAGCTGCCCCCCGAGCGCCTCGACCGCGCCCTCGACAGCGCAGTCCGCGCGCTCGCCCGACGCACCCGGATCCCAGGCTTCCGACCCGGCAAGGCGCCACGCCCCGTCCTCGAGCGTGTCCTCGGGCCCGGCGTCGTGCTCGACGAGGCGGTCGACCACCTGATGCAGGACGCGTACCGCGAGGCGCTCATCCAGGAGGACATCCTTCCGCTCTCGAACGCGGATGTCGAAGTCGTCCAGGCCGAAGAGGGCAAGCCGCTCATCTTCAAGGCGACCGTGCCGGTGCGTCCGGAGGTGAAGCTCGGCGACTACAAGCATTTCAACTTCAAGCCCGACATCGAGATCATCGACGACGCTCGGGTCGCCCAGGTCGTCGAGGAATTGCGCGACCAGAACGCGACCCTTGCGGCCGTCGAGGACAGGGGCGCGAAGGACGGCGACTACGCGGTGATCTCGTTCGTCGGGACGAAGGACGGCCAGCCATTCGAGGGCGGCACATCCGAGCGGATGCCCCTGATCCTGGGCCAGGAGCGGCTGATCCCGGGCTTCGAGACGAACCTCGTCGGGCTCGCCGTCGGCGACACGACCGAGTTCGACATCACGTTCCCGGACGACTACCCCGAAACGATCCTCGCCGGTCAACCCGCGCATTTCAGTGCCGAGCTCAAGGAGCTCCGCGAGAAGATCCTGCCCGACCTCGACGACGACTTCGTGGCGAGCCTCGGCGACTTCGACTCGATCGACGCGCTGCGCACGGACATCCGTCGCCGGCTCGAGGCGAACGCCATCGACCGCGCCCGACACGAGTTCGCCGACCGGATCATCGACTACGCCGTGGCCAACGCGACCGTGGAGCTCCCGGAGGTGCTGATCGACCAGGAGGTCGAGGTGATGCACGACGAGTTCCGTGGCTCGCTGGCCCGGCAGGGCATCAGCGAGGAGGCCTACCTCAAGGCCGTCGAGAAGACGAGCGAGGATCTCCACGCCGACTTCCGTCCCAACGCGGAGAAGCGCGCGAAGACGCTGCTCGTCCTGTCAAAGGTCGCCGATGCCGAGGGCGTCGAGGTTGCCGATGCCGACGTCGATGCCGAGGTCGAGCAGGGCCGCGAGCGCTATGCCGGCGACGCGCGACTGGTCTCGTACTTCGAGTCCGACCGTGGCCGCTCGTTCATCCGCAGCACGATCCGGCGGACCCGCGTGGTCGAGCGCCTGATCGACGGATGGCTCGCCGAGCACCCGGAGCATCCGCCGCTACCGCACCTCGAGGACATGGAGGCATCCGCGGTCAGCGACGAGAGCGCGCACGCGAACGCCGCCATCGGCGCGACGGACCCGGGTACCGTGATCGATGACAGCGACCGCGCTGCCGTCGACGAACCCGCCGCGGCAGGCTGACGGCCGTCGACCGTCCCTGATCCATCGCAGCGTCCATCAGCCACACCACCACCAGTCACCACCGCCACACGGAACCGCCAGGAGCCGCCACATGCTCGTCCCGATGGTCATCGAGTCCTCCAGCCGGGGGGAACGCGCGTACGACATCTACTCCCGCCTGCTCCGTGAGCGGATCATCTTCCTGGGCGACGCGATCGAGGACCACCTCGCGAACCTCGTGATCGCGCAGCTGCTCTTCCTCGACTCGGAAGATCCCGAGAAGGACATCAGCCTGTACATCAACTCGCCGGGTGGCGTCGTCAACTCCGGGCTGGCGATCTACGACACGATGCAATACCTCCGGGCTCCTGTGAGCACGATCTGCATCGGCATGGCCGCTTCGATGGCGGCAGTCCTGCTGGCGGCCGGGGCGAAGGGCAAGCGCTACGCGCTCCCGAACAGCCGGATCATGATCCACCAGGGCTCGGGCGGCTTCCGCGGCAACGCCCCGGACGCCGTGATCCAGATGAAGGAATGGGAATTCCTGGTCAATCGGAACATCGAGATCCTCGCCCGCCACACGTCGCAGCCCGTCGAAAAGGTGCGTCAAGACACCAACCGGGACCTGTTCATGGCTCCCGAGGATGCGAAGGACTATGGCATCATCGATGCGGTCTACTCGGAACAGTGGGATTCACTGACCGCGCAGCATCACGACGAGAAGGTCGCGGAAGCGACCGAATCGGACGAAACCGAGAAGCCACCGGAGCCGAAGCGCTCGAAGAGCGAACCGGCGGGATAGGGAGCAAGGACCGGATCACGTGACCTCGACCAGCGGCAGCAAGGGACCCAAGGTCCCGTATCGCTGCTCCTTCTGCGGCAAGAGCCAGGAGCAGGTTCGCAAGCTCATCGCGGGTCAGGGTGTCTACATCTGCGACGAGTGCATCAACCTCTGCCAGGAGATCATCGAAGAGGAGATGCTCGAGACGCCCCGTCCCAAGCAGACGGCGGCGAAGCTCCCGAACCCCCACCAGATCAAGGACGCTCTCGACCAATACGTCATCAGCCAGGAGCGGGCCAAGAAGGTCCTCTCGGTCGCCGTGTACAACCACTACAAGCGGGTGAACGCCGGCCACCAGGTCGATGACGTCGAGCTCCAGAAGTCGAACGTCCTGCTGGTCGGCCCGACCGGCAGCGGCAAGACGCTCCTTGCCCAGACGCTCGCTCGCGTCCTCGATGTCCCGTTCTGCATCGCCGACGCCACGTCACTGACCGAGGCAGGCTACGTCGGCGAGGACGTCGAGAACATCCTGCTGCGGCTCATCCAGGCGGCCGATTTCGATGTCGCCCGAGCGCAGCGCGGGATCATCTACATCGACGAGATCGACAAGATCGCCCGCAAGGCGGACAACCCCTCGATCACCCGTGACGTGTCGGGTGAGGGCGTCCAGCAGGCGCTGCTCAAGATCCTCGAGGGGACCGTCGCGAACGTCCCGCCGCAAGGCGGCCGCAAGCACCCCCACCAGGACTTCATCCAGATCGACACCACGAACGTGCTGTTCATCTGCGGCGGCGCCTTCGATGGGCTCGAGAAGATCGTCGAGGAGCGGGTCGGTCGCCGGGCGATCGGCTTCGGGGCGGATGGCGCTATGTCGCCCGCCGACAAGGGCCGCATCCTCGAGAAGCTGATGCCCGAAGACCTGCTCAAGTTCGGGCTGATCCCCGAGTTCATCGGCCGCCTGCCCGTGATGGTGACGCTCAACGCGCTCACCGCTGACGACCTCGTCAAGGTGCTCACCGAGCCGCGCAACGCGGTCACGCGGCAGTTCCAGAAGTTCCTCGCCCTCGATAAGGTCGAGCTCGCGTTCACCGCCGGCGCGCTCAAGGCAGCCGCCGAGGTCGCGCTCGATCGCAAGACCGGCGCACGGGCGCTGCGCTCGATCGTCGAGGAGTCGCTCCTCGAGGTGATGTACGACATCCCGGAGCGGACCGAAGTCCGCAAATGCATCATCACCGAGGAGACGATCCGGTCCGGGCGGCTGCCGCTGCTGCTCACCAAGACCGACGTCGACGAGGGCGTCGACGAGACGAACTACGAAGAGTGGCTCGCCGAGCGGGGAGAGACCGCCTGACGCACCGGGGAGCGCGCCCAGGCGCGTATCGGCGGCGCACCTGCAGCGCGCCCCGCTGTCGAGGTAGCTAGACCTCGATCGGCACCTCGTAGACCTGCGGCGTCGGATGCCCGGCGCGCTCGTGGACGCGCATGACGGCCTCCTTCGACGGGCCGGTGGCGAGGCAGAAGACCTTCCCCGCTTCCGGGTCGAGCCACGCATGCTCGTAATGGACGCCGTCCTCGCCTTCGGTGTCGAGGTCGCGCTGGTGCGCTTCGGCCAGTTGCTGGGCCGTCACCCCGAAGAACCCGTCATGGACGTCCATGAATTTCGGCATATCTATCTCCTCGTCGGCATGCGGTCCCGGTGACCGCTGTTCTAGCACACGTTGCGTCGCTCTGACCGGTCGCGCATCGGTCATCTGACCGATACCGACCTCCGATGAACGTTTAGTCGCCGACGCCTCGGGTCGGGACCCGGGATGCCCCGTGCTACACTCCCGCCCTCACGGCGAGGACCGAGAGGAGTAGCGTCGGGACGGCCCCGAGCGAGCGCGGGAAGGTGCGAGCCGCGCGGCACGATCGGCGTGAACGTCACTCACGAGCCGGACGGCAGACGCCCGATATCGCGTCGAGAGGGCACCGGACATCGTCCGGCGTGATGAGCGCCGAGGGCCCCGGTAGCCGAACCAGCAGGTGGTACCACGACCCGCTCGTCCGCTGGACAGGCGGGCGTCGTGATTCTTGGGAGCAGCGACGGTCTGATGGCGGATCTGCCGAAGGCATACACCCCGCGCGATGTCGAAGGCGCGATCTACGAGCGGTGGCTCGCGGCCGACGTCTTCGCGCCCGACGGCGCCGGATCCACGGCGGACCCTGCCCTGCCCGCCTTCACCATCATCCAGCCACCGCCGAACGTCACCGGCTCGCTGCATCTCGGTCACGCGCAGCGGACGGCCGTCGAGGACCTCCTGATCCGGCATGCCCGGATGCGCGGGAACCCGACGCTCTTCCTACCGGGCCTCGACCATGCCAGCATCGCGGCGCAATTCGTGCTCGACGGGATCATCGCCAAGGAGGGCGAGAGCCGGCAGTCGCTCGGACGCGACCGGTATCTCGAGCGGATGCGCGCGTTCTCCGACTCGACCCGCCCGGTCATGCTCGGGCAGCAGCGCCGCGTCGGTGCGTCCGCCGATTGGGCACGGCTGCGGTACACGATGGACGAGGGTTCGGCGAAGGCCGTTCGGGCGGCCTTCGAGCGGCTGTACCGCGACGGCCTCGCGTACCGGACCGAGGCCCTCATCAACTGGTGCCCGGGTTGTCGCACGAGCGTGAGCGACCTCGAGGTGGTCCCGACGCCGGAGACCGGGACGCTATGGTCGGTCCGCTACCACCTCATCGATGAGGCGTCGGGACAGCCGAGCCCGGACGAGACGATCACCGTCGCGACGACCCGCCCGGAGACGATCCTCGGGGACGTCGCTGTCGCCGTGCACCCGGACGACGGGCGCTATCGCTCGCTCGTCGGACGCCGGGCACGCATCCCGTTCGTCGAGCGTGATGTGCCGATCCTCGCCGACGACGTGGTCGACCGCGCATTCGGGACCGGCGCGGTCAAGATCACGCCCGCGCACGATCAGGATGACTATGCGACCGGGAAGCGGCATGACCTGCCGATGCCGACGATCCTGGCCGACGACGCGACGATCGCCAACACCGGGACTCGATTCGACGGCCTCGACCGCTACGAGGCTCGCGAGATGATCGTGGCGGAGCTTGCGGCGCACGGAGACCTCGCCGACCAGAAGCCGCACGAGATGATCATCGGCCGCTGCCAGCGCAGCAACGACGTCCTCGAGCCGCGACTCAAGACCCAGTGGTTCATCCGCACCAAGCCACTCGCCGAGAGGGCGTTGGATGCCACGCGCTCCGGCCGGACCCGGATCCTGCCCGAGCGCTTCGAGAAGACCTGGGAGCACTGGCTGACCGATATCCGCGATTGGAACGTGTCCCGTCAGCTGTGGTGGGGCCATCGCATCCCGGCCTGGTACTGCCCCGACGGGCATGTGACGGTTTCGTCGGCGGAGCACGGTCCCGACGCGTGCGAGGTGTGCGGCCGTCCCGCCGCCGAGCTGACCCAGGACCCCGACATCTTCGACACTTGGTTCAGCTCGGGCCTGTGGCCGTTCTCGACCCTCGGCTGGCCCGACGACACGCCGGATCTGCGGACCTATTACCCGACGTCGGTGATGGAGACCGGCTACGACATCATCTTCTTCTGGGTCGCCCGGATGATGATGCTCGGGCTGCACCTGACCGACCGTGAGCCGTTCCACACGGTCTATCTCTCGGGGCTCATCCGCGACCCCGAAGGCCAGAAGATGTCGAAGACCAAGGGGAATGTCGTGGACCCGCTCGCGGTCATCGACGAGACCGGTGCCGACGCGCTGCGCTTCGCGCTGATCCACGGGGCCGCCGCGGGCCAGGACCAGCGTTTCGGGCGGACCAAGCTCGAGAACGCGCGCAACTTCGCGAACAAGCTCTGGAACGCGACGCGCTTCGTCGTCGGCGCCCGGCCGTCGACGATCGCCGAGGACGCCGAACGCCGTCTCCCGGTCGTCGCCGATCTCGGACCGGCAGAGCGCTGGATCCTGTCGCGCGCGAGCGCGACGACCGAAGCGGTCGATGCGGCCATGGCCGAATTCGCGTTCGGTGAGGTCACGCGGCTGCTGTACGACGCGATCTGGAACGAGTTCTGCGACTGGGGTGTCGAGCTCGCAAAGGTTCGTCTCTCGGACGAGTCATTGCCGGCGGCGACGCGTGAGGGGACGTGGTGGGCGCTCGTCGAGGCGCTCGACACCTATCTGCGACTGCTCCACCCGGTGATGCCGTTCGTGACCGAACAGCTGTGGGGCGCGATCCCCCACCGAGCTAGCGATCCGGGCCTGTTGATCGTCGCGCGCTGGCCGGCTCCGACCGGACGGGACGAGCGGGTCGAGGCGGAGGTGGGGTCGATCGTCGAGCTCATCCGCGGGCTCCGGAACGCCCGTGCCGAGTCGCGGGTCGAGGCGAAGACCTGGCTGCCGACCGAGGTCGCGGTTCCGTCGGCGATGGGTCCGACGTTCGAAGCGCTGCGGCCAGCGGTAGAGCGGCTGGCCAGGGCGCGCCCCCTCGAGCGCCGCTTGACGCGCGAGGCGCTGGGGCAGGGGAGCGGGTCCCCCGACGGGACGCTCACGGTGATCGCCGGTGAGCTCGAGGCCCTCGCCCATCGCGGTGACGGCGCCGGCGATGCGGCGGCGCGTGACGCCGAGCGCGCTCGTCTCGAACGCGAACTCGAGGAAGCTCGCGGCTGGCTTGCGAGCGCGCAGGCACGGCTCGCGAACGAGGCGTTCGTCAGCAAGGCGCCCCCGAACGTCGTTGAAGGGGCACGCGCCCGTGAGGCGGAGCTCGTCGACCAGGTCGAGCGGCTCGAGGACCGGCTAGCCGACCTCGGCGCGTAGGGTCGCGACCACTGGAAGGTGGTCGGAGGCATCTCCAGCCTCGGTGGCGACGCGGCAGTCGTCGACCGCGAACCCGCGGACGAAGATGTGGTCGATCGGCTGCGGCCCGCAGGACTGCCGTCGCGCGTCGCCAGGAGCGATGCCGACGGCGGCAAAGGCATCGGTGAAGGCCGCGGCGAGCGGCCGCAGCTCCGAAGCGTCGATCGCCGCATTCAGGTCGCCCAGGAGGACGAGGGACCGTCCGGCGTCACCAGCCAGCTCGACGAGTGCCTCCGCCTGGAGCGCGCGCTGGGCGCTGCCGGCATACGCGAGATGGGTCGAGATCACGGTCCCTTCGACGTAGCCATCCCGCGCGGCGGTCCCTCCGACGGCGCAGCGCGGCTCACGCGTCCCGTACGGAGCGTCGGCGAACGGGATCCCGGCCAGTGGGAGGCCGCTTCCCTCCGGCTCGACGTGGTCGTCGTCCGCGCCGACCGGCAACCCGATGGCGAACCCGTCTCGGATCG